>Ga0307302_10001345_pt1 | contig 10829 bp, 7 predicted proteins | sample ER_DNA_183_FD_194490 | JGI IMG/M metagenome (GOLD analysis project Ga0307302, IMG submission 194490) | Bulk soil microbial communities from the East River watershed near Crested Butte, Colorado, United States - ER_DNA_183 | ecosystem: Environmental > Terrestrial > Soil > Floodplain | place: USA... | reverse complement strand
AAGAAGGCCGTTCTGTTCGCCGGAGCAAATCCGAGAACTTCTGGCCGAAGATGAGTAGCCCGGCCCGGAAACTGCGACGGAAGGCGCGCGCCAGTTGGCTCGAACAGCAACGGGAGGAAGCAATCGTTCCTCCCGAAGCTGCCTTTTAAAAACGGCTCTACTGAACCGAAAGGTGGACCTCAGGGGAGTTCTTTCAAACCCCTCAGAGGCGCTCCGACGATTAATCGACTGTGGGTGAAGTCCGGTTGCTACCAGCTGTTTAGTGCGCGTGCGTGTGCTCAAGCGCGACTTGCGGTGCGATCACTTCCACGGCTACTGCCTCGGAGTTGATCGCGTCCGAAAACGAAGTGCCGCCGATCGAGAAGATCAACAACACCGGTGGGGAAGCGCCATCACATCTCTTCGACGCGCAGGATGAGCAATTTCTTTAGTCGGCGACGAAACTCCCGCTTGCGGCGTTTTTCCATTTGCGCGACGATCATGCCAGGAGGATGGCGCCAGAGATCGTCGGCAGGGAGGAGGAGCTCGCCTCCCTTCACGCCTTCATCGACCAGGCGGAGGCGGGGCCCGCCGCGCTCGTGCTCGAGGGCGAGCCCGGCATCGGGAAGTCGACGCTCTGGCTTGCCGGCATCGAGCATGCACGTGGGCGGGGACTCAGCGTTGTCTCGTCGCGACCGACCGAGGCCGAGCGTGGCCTCGCACACGCGGGGCTGGGAGATCTGTTCGAAGGAGTCCTCGAGGACGTGCTTCCCGCGCTGCCGGCCCCCAGACGACGCGCACTCGAGGTCGCGCTGCTCGTCGAGGAGGCGTCAGGTGACCCCGTCGACCGCCGTGCGCTCGGCGTCGCGGTGCGCGGCGTGCTGCAGGCTCTGAGCGAGCGTGAGCCGCTTCTGATTGCAGTCGACGATGTCCAGTGGCTCGACGCATCCTCGTCGAGTGCGCTCGCGTTCGCGCTCCGGAGGCTCGACGGGAGCAAGGTTCTGCTGCTGCTCGCCCGTCGGCTCGTGGAAGGCGAGCAGCCCTTGGGGCTCGAGCGAGCCCTTGGCGCGGAGCGCATCCAGCGGCTGCCGGTGGGACACCTCAGTATCGGCGCGCTCCATCGGCTGCTGCGCGATCGGCTCGGCAGTCCGTTCGCGCGTCAGACCTTGCTCCGCATCCACGAGAGATCGGGCGGAAATCCGTTCTTCGCTCTGGAGCTGGCTCGCGCACTCGACAAAGACGTCGACCCACTAGAGCCGCTCCCGGTCCCCGAGACGCTCGAAGAACTCGTGCGCGCGAGGATCACTGGGCTGCCAGCGCCCACTCGTGAGGCTCTCGGGCTCGCGTCGGCGTGGGGGACGCCTTCCGAGTCACTCTTGGCCCGGGCGGGCGTCCCGGCGGGCGCGCTTGACCCGGCAGTCGCCGCGCACGTGATCGAGCGCGAGAACGGGACGATTCGCTTCACCCACCCGCTGCTTTCGTCAGTCCTCTACGAGGACCTCGGCGAGGGGCGGCGAAGCGTTCACGGGCGGATCGCGGAGATCGCGGAAGACCCTGTTCTCCGTGCTCGTCACCTTGCGCTTTCCATGGGCGCGCCGAACGCAGACGTCGCCGCTGCGCTCGACGATGCTGCGAGGCTGGCGGCCGACCGCGGCGCGTCGGCGGTCGCGGCCGAGCTCGCCGAACAGGCCCTCCGACTGACGCCTCCAGACAATCGCGACGAGCGTCATCGGCGAGCGTTGGAAGCCGCTCGTGCGCATCAGGCTGCCGGAGAGTGGACCCGTGCGAGGACGATTGCGGCCGACCTGCTCGCCGAGGCCGAGATCGGCCCGTTGCGGGCGGAGGCTCTCGTCCTCCTCTCCGAGCTCGAGAGCATCGATCGTTCCATTCAGCTGCTGGAGGAAGCCCTGCGCGAAGCGACCTCGAGCCCGGCGCTCCAGTCCGCCGTCCACTGTCGCTTGGCGTGGGCCGCCCGATTCAATGCAAGGTTCGACCACGCCGGTGCGGCGCTCGTCCTCGCCGACAAGCTCGACGACCACGTGCTCCGGGCGCGCGCCCGAGCGGTGCAGGCAATCCTCAGCTGGTTTGCCGGCGAGGCGAAGGCGCCGGAGGACCTCCCGGCACGGGCACACGATTTCCCGGCCGCCGTCGGCGGCGACCACCTTGTTCGGGAGGCGACGCAGGCTGTGGTGAACACGCTCGCGCCATCCTCGAAGAGGGCGGCGGCCCGCACTCTCCTCGAGAGTGAGCACCGCGAGTGGCATGAGCGCGACGAGCCTCGGAGCGCGCGCGCGCTCTGGGGGCTCTCCTGGGTCGAGTTCTGGGCCGGACGCTGGGAGCTCGCAGCCGAGCAGGCCGCTCGCGCCTACGACATCTCGAGTCAGTACGGGCTCGAGGTGCCGCAGGATCACCTCCCCATCGCGATCATCGCCGTCCATCGCGGGCAGCTCGAGTTCGCCCGCGAGCATTCGGAACGAGCCCTCGTGCTCGCTGAAGAGCAGTTCGGGTACCACCCACCCCAGCACATGGCGATCCTAGGCCTCGTCGCGCACTGGACCGGAGATGCGCCCGCCGGAGTCGAGTGGCTCGGCAAGGCCAATCGGCGGGCCGCGGAGTTCGGGTGGGGCGAGCCGAGCGTCCGCTGGTGGAGCTCCGACTACGCCGAGCTTCTCCTGGAGCTCGGTCGCATCGACGAAGCCGCGGAAATCGTTGACGTCTTGGATGAGGACGCTGCACGAGTCGCCCGAGAGTGGGTGTTCGGGTACGTGACGCGATCCCGCGGGCTGATCGCTGCCGCGCAGGGTGACGTGGACCGTGCCGCGTCGCTCCTGCAACAGGCGGTCGAGCAGCATCAGGACGTCGGAGACCCCTATGGCCGCGCCCGTACGCTCCTTGCACTGGGCGTGGCCCGCAGGCGCGTACGGCAGAAGCGTGCCGCGCGCGACGCGATCCGCGAGGCGCTCAGCGGCTTCGAGGAGCTCGGAGCTGCCACCTGGGTTGAGAAGGCGCGCAGTGAGCTCGGAAGCATCGGCGGTCGCACGCGCGAGGAAGGGCTGACGGCGGCCGAGCAACGCGTCGCCGATCTGGTCGCCGTGGGTCGGACGAACAGGGAAGTCGCCGCGGCACTGTTCCTCGGCGAGCGGACCGTGGCGAGCCACCTGACCCACATCTACGCCAAGCTCGGGGTCCGCTCGCGTACTGAGCTCGCCCGCCTGTTGAACTGACGAACAGGCTCACCCGGGCAAAGTTCAGACGTTCTTACGTTTCCACGCGGTCGCGCCGGTCGTAGCGTCGAGCGCGTGCCGAACTACCTGGTCGAGACCTATCTCGCTCGCGGCGGTGCCGGAGAGCGCACCACGCGAGAGCGCCGCGCACGCTTGGCCGCAGAGGAGCTGACGCGGGAGGGAACGCGCGTCCACTTCAACCGTTCAATCCACGTTCCCGAGGACGAGATCTGCTTCTTCGTTTTCGACGCCGCCTCGGGTCGAAATGCGGCGCTGGTGGCCGAACGCGCCGAGCTCGACCCAATCCGCGTCGTCGAGGCGATCTCGTCCGAAAGCGAAAAGGAGGAGAGATGAAGTCGAAATGGCTCTGGGTCCTGCTCGTTGTTCTCCTGGGTGTCGGTCTGTACGCCGGGAGCGTCTTGGCGACACCGCCCTCGGGCTTGACGACGACGACGCTCGCAAGGTCGTCCTTTGATCACCTGAACATCAAAGCTCACACGACTCCCGCCAACGTCTGGCGAGCCCGGATCAAGACGCATGGAGTCTCCGACTTCTACGTCATCGACAATCACCTCGCGCCGGGAGGTACAACCGGCTGGCACTCGCATCCCGGTCCCAGCCTGATCTTCGTCGTCGCCGGAACGGTCACGAACTACATGGGCGACGACCAGCATTGTCAGCCGCATGACTACGCGGCGGGCACAGGCTTCGTCGATGAAGGCGGCGACCACGTGCACATGCTGCGGAACAACGGCGATGTCGCGGCGGAGACGATTGCCGTGCAGTTTCTGCCGACGGGCGCAACGAGACGGATCGATGCGGCCGACCCCGGCAACTGCCCCTGAGCGTTGACAGGAATCCTCTGATGGGAAGCCCCGCAAGTGCGGGGCTTCCCATTTGGTCAGAATCGGCGCCCCTCGCAATTCTCCGCGTGGCCAAGAACTCCCGTCCGTCGGTCTGCGGTCGTCTCTCTAGCTAGGTTCGGGTTGTCGTCGAAGGGAAGCTTGCTCAAAGCTGCGTCTCCTTCGTACCTATTGTGACAATTACAACGAGTGGAGGCGGCGGGAATCGAACCCGCGAACGATTCCGATCGGGTGCTACGGCCGCTGCCCGTGGCGCCTAGAAGCGCGGCCGGGTGACCACCCACGCACGGCCCCCCAGCGAACGTCCTACCGTCCGGCCAATCATCGGGCGCATACACGGGTTAGAGCCGCCCCTCACAGGCGGATAAGAACAGCTGGCAGTCGCCGAAGCTGGAAGGGGTGCGAGCCCCCTGGGCGGGGAGGGTTTGGGGCTAACGTCCGCACGCCTCGGGCGAGCGACGGCAAGAGCAGGCTGATAAAGGAAGGCACGAGACCGCTGTCCCGTGAATCTCTTCCGGACCGGGATGTCACAACAACACAATGTCCGGGACGTGGATGTCACGGGACACTGTCCGGACAGCAACGGCTCGGAAGCGCGGCGGCTCCTTGGCGAGGATGAGGAGCGTGAGGTCATACCAGTGGCGTCTCCGCCGTCACGCGTCGGAGCCACGTCGGGGTTCGCCTTGCGGAAGCGGCCTAGGGTGATCGCGCCGAGCGGCAACGTGAGGACCGAGTAGAAGACGCGCCACAGGAGCGCCGCGTGGCATCCGGGCCTCCTTCACGGTCCCGTCTGAGAGTCTTCGTAAGGCGCCGGTCTACCGCGTGTCGCCCGCGTGGGCCGATTCGAACGCCGCGACTGCAGCCCGGACCGTGGGGAAGAGACGGTCGGGCCCGATCCGGGCGGTGAGGCCCGTGTCCTCGAAGATCTCGCGTTGCCGTCCCTTCAGGCGCGCGAAGCAGAGCGCGATGCCGCGTTGCTCGAGTTCGACATGGAGTCGAGTCAAAATGTCGATCGCCGTGGCGTCGAGGTACGTCCACGCCTCGGCGTTGAGTACCAACCACCTGACGTCCTCGGAAGCGTCGGCAAGCGCGAGCACGCGCTGTCGGAGGTATGCGGCGTTGACGAAGAAGGGCGTCGCATCGAAGCGATATACGAGTAACCCGGGCACCGTCTCGGCACCCTCCCAGCGCGCGATGTCGTGATAGCCGTCGACGTCGACGACGCGGCCGAGCACAGCATCGTGCGGGCGCGCCGCACGGTAGAGGAACAGGCCGATCGAGAGCGCAATCGCGACGACGACACCCCCGACGACGCCGAACACGAGCACGCCGCCGAAGGCGACAAGAGCTAGCGCGACCTCTGCCGGGCGGACGTGGCGCAGGCGCCAGATGGAGCGGATGTTGATCAGCCCGGCGGCGGCGAAGACGACGATCACGCCAAGCGCCGCCTTCGGCAGTGGCTCGATCAGGGGCATCGCGAACAGGAGGAAGAGCCCGACGACCGCCGCGGCGACGACGACAGCAGCCTGAGACCTCGCGCCGGCGGAATCGTTGACCGCGGACCGCGAGTTGGAGGAGGAGACGGGAAAAGCCGCGGTCAGGCCGCCGACGAGATTGGCGCCGCCGATCGCGGTCAGCTCGCGGTTGGCGTCGATCTCGTAGCCGTGCTTCTCGGCGAAGGTACGCACGGTCGCGATCAGGTCGGCAAAGGCGATGAGTGAGAATGCCGCCGCGGGAAGCACGAGATCGAGGAAGTCGCCTGCTCTGACAGATGGCAGCCCGAACGAGGGCAGGCCGCCCTTGACCTCGCCGACGACCCCGATCCCGTGATTCTCCAGGTCGACAAGCTTCGCGATCACGAGCGCGAGCGCAAGCACCACAAGGGACGGGGGCAGGGCAGGGAGGAAGCGCCAAACCGCGATCGCCGCCCCCAGCAGCCCCGCGCTCAGGAGCACCGTCGGCCCGTTCGCGTCGCCGAGCGCAGACAGAACCTTCCACACGACCGCAAAGAAGTCGTTGACCCCGACGCTGATCCCGAGGAGCTTGCCCAGCTGGGACGCGATCACGATCAGCGCGACACCGTTGATATAGCCGAGCAGCACCGGCTTGCCGAAGAAGTCCGCCATGAACCCCAGCCGCAGCGCGCCCGCTAGGAAGAGCATGACGCCCATCGCCAACGCCAGCGCTGCTGCGAGCGCCACATAGCGGGCTGGGTCGACTTGCCCTCCGACCATCGCGAGCGGCGCCACCGTCACGCCGGTCAGCGCGGCAAGCGTGGAGTCCGGCCCGACGACGTGCTGCCGCGACGTCCCGAGCAACCCGTAGACCGCAAGCGGTAAGAACGTCCCGTAGAGGCCGAAGACGACAGGCAGGCCCGCAAGTTCCGCCATCGCGAGAGACGAGGGCACCGCTACCGCGCCCACTGTGACTCCGGCCACGAGATCGGACCGGAGGAACGAGCGCGGATAGTGGAGCAGCGTCGCCAATCCCGGAGCCGCCTCTGCCAGCGACCGCGGAACGAGCGCGTGCGCATACGAGGCCAGCGCCGCGCGAGAGCCGTCGCGCGTCACGGACCCTACGAGATGCGACGGACTATCGAGCTGATGGTGTCCGTGCTCAGCATCGTTGGCGGACGAAAACGCGAACCAGGCGGCAAAAGAGTGGACGGATCGAGGTCGGCAATGCGGGTCCGGAGACTAGTCCGCGCGCGCTATGACTTTAGCGTGCTACGGCTGCACAGGCGCGCCGAGTCGCCGGACGTCCTCGGCCCTCGCCAGCCGCAGCGCGCCCACTGGCGGACGGCGCTTAAGCTGAGGACTCGATCTCGGCGGGTAGGGGGCCGGATGGGTGTTCGGGTTCGACCGCTTCCCGTACGCGCGAATCGAAGTAGACGTACGCCGTCGTCAAGGCGACGAAGGACATCGCGAGCGCGTACACGACACCGGCGACGAGATCCAACAGGGAGACCTGTCCTTCACGGCGCTTGAGCGCATTCTGAACACGTGGTCGGCGTTCCCCCGGGAGAGATTGCCGGTCGCCATGCGTCGATCGGTCTGCAGTGCGCTAGGGGGACTAGCGTCGGACTCATCACACTCGGGGAGACGCGCTAAGAAGCCCAGGCAATACGGTCGGGTCCGTGCTCTTCTACGGCGTCGTCAGCGCCCAGACCGAGAAGGTGGTCGAGTTCTTCCTCGAGCGTGGGCAGCCGAGGCGATGACCGGCGAGGTGCGGCGGGACGAGCCGGTGCTGGCGGAGGGGGCAGGCCGATTTGTGCCAGGGGTGGGGAACGGGAGCGCTATGGCCGATACATCTGGACGTGCCTGCGTTGAACGTCACGGAAACTGGAGGTCGCGTTCGCCTCAGCCTCGGCGGGTTCGCCCAAGGCGAGGGCTCCTCGCTTCAGGAGGCCGCAGACGAGCTGGTCCGGCGCCTCCTCGAGCTCGCGCTGGCGTTCCGGTCGAGCGGCTTCAACGCGCCCGGTGAGTTTCGCCCGGACCTCGAGGCGATGGACTTCCTCCAGGAGCTGGGTGAGATCGCCGCGGCCGGCGGGGACATCCGTACTCGCGTGTTCGCCTAGCCGCTACTGCCTCGCCATTGCGACCCTGAGGCGCTCCTCCGGCGTGATCAGGTGGTCGTGGTCCACCGCGTCCTCGCCGAGGTCGATCTCCACCCACGACACGCGTCCGCTGAACTCCGTTTGGCCCCCGACGAAGTCGTCCGTGACCGGTGTGGCGGTATCCGAGCCGAGGTCGGTCGTCTCATCGGCGGAGAAGGCCATCGGGACGGTTGCGTCCACGCGGCCTTCGCCGACCTTCTCGCCGTCGACGAAGAGGTTGACGTCACCGCCCTTGCCGAGACCGCCGCCGTCGTAAGTGAACTCCATGCGAACCTGATGTTCGCCTTCGGGGATCGCCGTGTCGCCGTACACCTTGAACTGCTGCAGGCCGAAGAGGTTGTAGCAATAGGCTGGCTTGCCGTCCTTGGCGTAGAGCGTCCAGCCGCCGAAGGCGCCACCCTGGGCGATGATCACTCCCTCCAGGCCCGCCTCGGGGACGATGATCTCGGCCGTGACAGCGTGTGACTTGTTCTTGACGACGACGATCGAGTTCTCCGAGAGGCGACCCATGCCGCCGAAGAGCAGCTGGCGGCTGCCGCGGATCAGCTGGGGCCTACCCGCCAGGTCGGCGTTGAAGCGCTCGGCCCGGCGGTCGTCCAGCGGCAGGACGTTGTACTTGCCGGCTTCGATCAGGAACAGCCGCTGCAGCTCGGCGAGCTTCTCCGGATTCTCCGCGGCCAGGTCCGTGGCCTGAGTCCAGTCGTCGGGGCCATAGAGCTCCCAGACGTCCGCGTCGAGCGGGCCCGTCTCGGCCATCACCCAGGGTGTGGTATGGCGCGTCACCGCGGTCCAGCCCTTGTGGTAGATGCCGCGGTTGCAGAACATCTCGAAGTACTGCGTCTCGCGCCGCTCCGGCGACGACGCATCGTCGAATGAGGGCGCCATCGAAACGCCGTGCAGCGGCATCTGCTGAATGCCGTGCACTAACGTGGGCTCGGGCAGCCCGGCTGCGTCGAGCACGGTGGCGGCCACGTCGATCACGTGATGGAACTGGGAGCGCACCTCGCCCTTGGCCTTGATCCTTTTCGGCCAGTGGACGATCGTGCCGTTGCGCGTGCCGCCCCAGTGCGACGCTACCTGTTTCGTCCACTGGTATGGCGTGTCCATCGCATGCGCCCAGCCGACGGCGTAGTGGTTGTAGGCCTTCGGCGTGCCGAAATCGTCGATGCGCGCGGTCATGAACTCGACTGTCTCCAGCCCGCCCGCGCCGTTGAGGACGATGAGTTCGTTGAAGCAGCCGTTCGGCGTTCCCTCTGCCGAGGCGCCGTTGTCGCCGACCATCACATAAATCAGGGTGTCGTCAAGAATCTCAAGCTCTGCGAGTGCATCGATCAGCCGCCCTACGTGGTGGTCGGTGTGCTCCATGAAGCCGGCGTAGACCTCCATCTGGCGCGCCAAGATCGGCTTCAGCTCGTCGGGCGACTCGTCCCAGGCAAGGATCTCGTCCGGACGGACAGTGAGCTCCGCGTCATCCGGAATCACGCCGAGCTCCTTCTGTCGCGCGAACGTCTCCTCGCGTAGCTTGTCCCAGCCCTGGTCGAACTTGCCCTTGTACTTCGCGGACCACTCCGCGGGTACGTGATGGGGGGCGTGGGTGGCGCCGGGCGCGTAGTACACGAAGAACGGCTTGTCGGGCATGAGCGCCTTCTGCTGGCGGACCCAGCCGATCGCCTTGTCCGTCATGTCCTCGGTGAAGTGATAGCCCTCTTCGGGCGTTCGGTCAGGCTCGACCGGCACGGTATCTTCGTAGATCGCGGGCGCGTACTGGTTCGTCTCGCCGCCGATGAAGCCGTAGAAGTGCTCGAAGCCGCCTCCGCCGCTCGGCCACCCGTCGAACGGGCCCAGCGGGCTCGTCTCCCAGACCGGCACCTCGTGGCACTTGCCGAACTGCGCGGTCGAGTAACCGTTCAGCTTGAGGGTCTCGGCGAGCGGTGCAGCGCTCTTCGGCCGGATCGAGTTATACCCGGGAGCGGAAGTCGCGATCTCCGTGATACCGCCCATCCCGACGGCATGGTGGTTCCGGCCCGTCAGGAGTGCCTGCCGGGTCGGCGAGCACAGCGCGGTCGTGTGGAAGCGGTTGTACCGGAGCCCGTTCTCCGCCAGCCGTTCGAAGTTCGGCGTCTGACACGGTCCGCCGAACGCCGACGAGGACCCGAAGCCGGCATCATCGATCAGGATCACGAGCACGTTCGGCGCGTCCTCGGGCGGCCGAAGCGGCTCGATCGGCGGATACGATGTGTCCGGATCCTTCGCGTCGAACGTCGTGACCCCGACGTGCTGCGGGTCGGGAATCGGCAGGATCTGACGTTGTGGCTGCGGGCCGTCCGGCATAGGTGCCTCCTGATTCGTGCGTGTGCGATCATCCTCTCGGCCTTTCGCTATTGCCTCATCGCCCAAAGTGGATGAACCGATCGGCGACCCCCAATCCGCACGAGGGATGGCTCCAGAACGTCAGTTGCGCCGAAATCGAGCTGGAGCAGGGTTCGGAGAACGAGGCTCGAGCGGGGGTAGAAATTCGACGTTAGAAAGGGCAGCCCAGGCCTTATTTGGCTAGCCGTCCTAGCCGAGCTCGATCGCCTTGACCCGCAACTCCTCGGCCAGCACCGGCTCGTCCTGCATGACGAGGACGCCGAGCGCTCGAATCGCTCGTCTAGCGCGAGGCCGAACGTCGCGCGCACGAGTTGCAAGCGCCTCCGGGTCTTCCACGTAGTCAATTGCGACCGACGCCCATGGCGGGCCGCGCTCGTCGAGCACCTCGTACAACCGAGCGGCGAGAGCACGCATCTCACGTGGCCAGGGCGGCTCCGGAGCACCGGCTAGGCGGCGGAATTGGGCCTCAGGTGGCTCCTCAACCGGCAGCTCCGCGGGCGCTTGAGGCCGAGGACTAAACAGGATGGCACCCGAAAATCGTTCCGATCGGAAACCCGGGATTTGCGGGGACTATGGAGGCGGCGGGAATCGAACCCGCGTCCGCGGTCGCACCGGAAAGAGCGTCTACAAGCGTAGCCTGCGATTAAGTTTCGCCCGCCGACCGGTTCGCAGGCGGCCTACCGACGGACTAGCCCTCCTTTGGTGTCCCGCTTTGGGCGAGTGGCTCTCCCTCCGCGGCTAGCCCGTTTTCTGGCGCCGGATTCCGATCCACGGGCC
>Ga0307302_10001342_pt1 | contig 10836 bp, 6 predicted proteins | sample ER_DNA_183_FD_194490 | JGI IMG/M metagenome (GOLD analysis project Ga0307302, IMG submission 194490) | Bulk soil microbial communities from the East River watershed near Crested Butte, Colorado, United States - ER_DNA_183 | ecosystem: Environmental > Terrestrial > Soil > Floodplain | place: USA... | reverse complement strand
CGGTAGCTGCCCGATGTAGGTCGGGTTGCGCAGCACACCCAAGATGCGGGTGGGCGTCCACCGATGTCCCCGACTGGTGAGCTGCCCGCCGTCGTTCAACTGACCGCTGATGGTGGCCGAGCCCAGCCGACGATCGACGTACAGCGTGAAGATGCGCTGGACTAGCGCCGCCTGCGTGGGCACGGGAATCAGCTTCTGCGCTTCCGGGTCGTAGTGGTAGCCGAACGGTGGGGTGCCGCCGGTCCACTCCCCTCGGACCGCCTTCCGGGCCAGGCCCATCCGGGTTCGCTCGACGATCATCTCGCGCTCGAACTCGGCAAACACGCCCAGCATCTGCATCATGCGGCCGGCGGCGGTGGAGGTGTCGAACGGCTCGGAGGCCGACCGGAACGCAACCCCACCGGTGTCCCGCTCCTCCAGCACCTTGGCCAACCCGCCGGTCGACCTGGCCAACCGGTCGACCTTGAACACCAGCAGCAGGTCGTAGCGGCCGGTCCGGGCGTCGTGCAGGGCCTGTTGGAGGCCTGGCCGGTCAAGTCGCTTGCCGCTCATGCGGTCGCTGTAGCTGCGGGTCAGAGCCCAGCCGGGTTGCGCGGCGACATAAGCGGCCAGCCGCTCCTGCTGGGCGTCAAGGGAGAACGGCTGGCGCTCCTCGTCGGTGGAGATGCGCCGGTAGATGGCAACTCTCACGGCAATTCCTCCTGCCTCCTGCTACTGCCAGCGACCCTACCTCGACCTTAGGCATGGAGGGCAGGCTGTTGCGCCTCGCGCTCGAGCTGGACGATCAGCAGGTCGGCAATCGCGGAGATCGCCTGCTCACGACGGTCCGGCGACATCGATGCCACCCGCGGCCGGCGCACCCCAAGCTGAGCGTCACCGGCGACAGTCGATCGTCGAGGAAAGTAGAGCCGGTTCGGTGCGGTCGAATCGACGGGCGAGTCGGGCATGAGAAGGCCGCCGGCCACTAGGATGCGCCTAGATCCTTTCATCCCGACAACCCGGATTCGGGGCATCGTGAAGGGACGGCATTGCAACCCCATTCAGCCCCCGCGACACGGCGGGTACTACGCCAGCCGGACAGCGGAACAATGGACACCAGTCGCGGACCTGATGGACCGATCGACAGCCGCACTGACCGGCAGCTTCGCGCGATCGAGGGTCGCCACGTCATGACATGGAGGCAGATGTGGCGGCAGAGATGGCGACCCACGCGAACGCCATCACCAAGCCATCGTCACGACTCGGAGGCCGCGTCCCGTGAGTGGTGGAAATGAGGGCGTCGTCGTGAACTCAGTGACGGTGCTGGAGCTGGTCGTTAGGTGGCGACGAGCTCGGTGGTTGCCCTCCTCACCTCCTTCGGTCTGGCGGCATCATCGCTGGTCTGGGTGAGCTTGGCCATCGAACCCTCGGACAGGTAGCAACGCTCAGCCACCTGCCTCTCATCGTGAGCCTCGATCAGTACCGCCCCGGCCAGCCGGAGCACGGCGGCGTCATCGGGGAAGATGCCCACCACATTCGTCCTGCGCTTGACCTCCTTGTTGACCCGCTCCAACGGGTTCGTGCTCCAGATCTTGGCCCAGTGCGCCGTCGGGAAGGACGCGAAGGCGGTCAGGTCCTCGCGGGCATCGGTCAGCATCGCGGCCACAGCTGGGAACTTGGGGGTCAGCATGGCGGCGACCTTGTCCAGCTGCTCGATGACCTCGGCGCCGGTCGGCTGGGCGAAGATGGTGCGGATGGCCGCAGCCACCATCTCGGCCGAGCCTCGTGGCACGCGGGCCAGGACATTTCTAAGGAAGTGGACCCGGCATCGTTGCCAGCCGGCGCCGGCCATGACGGCGGCGATGGCCTGCTTGAGGCCGGTGTGGGCGTCGGAGATGACCAGCTGCACCCCGTGAAGCCCACGGGCCTTGAGCGAGCGCAGGAACGCGGTCCAGAAGGCGCCGTCTTCGCTGTCGCCGACGTCCAGGCCCAGGATCTCGCGGCCGCCGTCGGCGGTCACCCCGGTGGCGATCACCACCGCGCGCCTGACGACTCGGCCGTCGACCCTGGCCTTGAGGTAGGTGGCGTCCACGAACAGGTACGGGAAGGCGGTGTGCGAGAGTGAGCGCGAGCGGAACGCGGCGACCTCGGTGTCGAGCTCGGCGCAGATGCGGGAGACCTCGGACTTGGAGATCCCACTGTCGACGCCCAAGGCTTTGACCAGGTCGTCGACCTTGCGGGTAGAGGTGCCGTGCACATAGGCCTCCATCATCACCGCCAGCAGCGCCCGGTCGATGCGGCGGCGCGGCTCCAACAGCGCCGGGAAGAAGAATGACCCCTCTCGCAGCTTGGGAATCTTGAGCTCCACATCGCCGGCCTTGGTCGACAGCAGCCGTGCTCGGGAGCCATTGCGGTGGGTGGTGCGCTGCTCGGTCCGCTCGTAGCAGTCGGCGCCGATGTGCTGGGTGGCTTCGGCGTCGATCAACGCGGGCAGAAGGCGTCATCGTGACCCAGCTGCAGCGCATCGCGGCGACGGCGGAGACCTGGCAGCTCGGGGTTGCCGGCGGAGCTACTAGTCTAGCCGCACCTGACCGCTCGAGCCGTTCATGGTCGGCGGCGACGCGCCCGACGGGCTGGGACCGGCGAGATCCGGCGCGGGCGTCCCTTCTCGAGGGGATCGATCCTGGAGCGCGGTGGCGGCGCAGGAACCTGTTCCTGTGCGTTGGCTGCGCGGCTGCCGGCAGGCCCGGCGGGCCTGGACACCGCGGGCCTGCCAGTTCCAGACCGGTGCCAGCGCCGTGTCCTCGTCGAGGACCCGGACCAGGGTGCGGAGCTGGTCCCCGTCAAGACCCGTGGCCTCGAGCTTGCGGAAGTTCAGGTGCTCCCCGCCGCTGTCGTTGACGCGCTGGTCGATCTGCTCGGGTGGGAATGCCTTGAGCAGGTCGGTCGCGGTACGGATGCCAAGCTGCCGCAACGCGACCCGTGTCTTGGTGCCGGCACGGTTGTGCGGGCTCAGCGACCCGTGGACGAGTCGATCGTAGGCGTGGACGTCACCCTCGGCCGGCCGCGCTCCAGCGGCGGGTGCCGCGCCGTTGTCGGCCACCGTTGGGGCCGCCTGCGCCTGGTTGTCCTCGTCGTTGACGGCCGGCTTCGGGGCTGCCCGGACGAGGCGTCGTTCGTGGTAGCCGCGCTCGGCCCGGTCGAGGTGCAGGTACAGCTTGGCCTGGTCGACCCAGTCCACCAGCCTGCCCACCGGCACCCGGGTGTGGAGGATGATGTCGACCAGGTTGGCGGTGGCAAGGTTCTGCATGTCCTCGATGCTCTCCTCGACCAGGCGAGCCTCGTACCAGACATTGAGCCCGTCGAGCTGGTTGAGGGGGTAGTCGGGCGTCAGCTGGGGCACGAGCACCCGCAGCGTGGCCGCGGCGGCCCGCTGCAGCGCCTGGAAGGCGATCACCGGGAAGAAGCCCACCACGAACGCGATCGCTGCTTCGGTGGCCGGCGTCACGGCGCTCAGCAGCTGGTGGAGGGCCACCATCGTTATCAGGACCACGATGATGCGGAGCACCGCGCTGGCGTAGGCGCTGGGACGCAGGTCGCTCTGGAAGAACCGCCGGATCAGGCTCTGCACGATGAAGGCGTAGGCGCCCAGGAAGGCGAACTTCAGGATGTCCCAGATGCCGGTGGGGTCGGCCGCGGAGCCCGCGTCCCACAGGACCGCAACCCAGCACGGCCAGGACGATGGTCGCCAGGAAGACCGGGAACATGGTCTCGGTGCGGACCGAGAAGTTGGTCCTGGTGCTGCTCTCCGGGACCGAGCGACCGTAGTAGGCGATGAACTTCTGCCGATAGATGTTGTGCCTCATCGGCTGGAGGTTGACCTTGTCGGCGAGCCATTCCCTGTAGAAGTCCGAGCTCCGAGGAGGCTTGAGGAGGTGGGCCGGGCGGTCCCAGCCCAGCCGGTGCAGGTACAGCACGTACTCGTCCCAGAGAGCGCCGGCGCGCTGGCCGAGGAAGCGGACATAGAGCCAGCCGGGGAGAAACGACAGGCACCAGACGGCGAAGAGCTTGAGCGCGGCCACGCTGAGCTCGTCGGGCCGGGTCGCCTTGGGCAGGCCCTTCCAGACGGTCAGGAACGCGACCGCCACAGGCACGGCGATGAGGAGCGTCATCCAGGCCGCGGCGGTGCTCCGAGCGACCTTCCCGGTCCGCGCATCCGCTTCAGCCGGTCCACCCACGATTTCAGCTGGTGGTCGATCCTCACGTGGGCCTCCCCTCCTCAGCCGTCCTGGCGGTCACCGGAGCTGACGCCCACGGTGCACTGGTAGTCCGAGCTCACGTAGAACTCGCCCGCCCGGCTCACGGTCGCCTCCTGGTCCTGCTCGTTGAGCTCGGCCACCAGCGACCCGTCGTTCGCGTCATGCACCGTGGCGCGGCACGAGGTTCCGGTGACAGCGACGGTGAAGACGCCCGACGAATGGAACGGACGGCTGTCGCCTCCGGCGCCAGGGGCGCCCCCGGGCATGGTGAAGGGAAGCGATTCGGTGCCGCCGGCGCCGGCCCGCACCGCCGCCGTGCACCCGGGGGTTAGCGCCTTGACGACGAACATGCCGGTCCCGCGCAGCTGGAGCGAGAAGGCGGAACCATAGGCATGCCGTTCCGGCTGCCCATCCCCGACCGACGCCAGCGTGACGTCGCAGTGGGCGCCCACGACGGCAAGGCGCCAGGGCGCAGTGGCCGCGAAGGGCTGCCCCACCGAGACCTGGGTGCCGCCGCCCATCAGCCCGTTTATGACCAGGGCCAGGACCGCGACGACAACCGTCGACACGGCGGCCAGGGCCAGCGAGCGCCGCCTGCCACGGAGTCGGCGCGACGGCGCCGGCTGGCTCGCGACGGTCCGCCGCCCCTGCCGGGCGGGTGCGGCTCCTGACCTGGCCTGGGTGGGGGCTCGCCCGGCCGGCTCCCGGACGGGCCGGGCCATGGGCGGCGGCGCGGGTACCGGCCTGACCGACGGGGCCGGCCTGGGCGGCGGCGCGGGCAGCGACGTGGCCGATGGCGTCGGCGTGGGCAGCGGCCTGGCCGGCGGAGCCGGCGCAGGCGCCGCCACGGGGAGCGGACCCGGCACCGGCCCATGCTCCCCGGCCGGGTGGACATCGAGGACGGTCTTGACCTTGGCGGAGACCAGCTGGCTGTCGTCGGCGGCCAGCCGCTCGAGCGTCGTCCTGGCCGCCAGGGCCAGCCCGGCGTGGTCGCCGAGGAGCAACTGCTCGAGCTCCTCGACCGCGCCCAGCCGGATCCGGGCGATGGGATGCTGCACGGCCTGCTGCAGCTCCGCCGGCAGGCGCACCGGCCGCACCGACGGGCTGCGGGCGACCAGCAGGTCCCCGGCGACCTCGAAGTTCCAGCGCCCGGGCGTCTGCTTGGGAGTCTCGCTGAGGACCTGCTCGTACACGTAGTCGTACAGCTCGTCCACGGAGATGCGCCCGTCGCCGTCGCCGTCGGCCTCCCCGGTCTCCAGCCCGCGCACCAGGGCCCGGGTGAAGACCGAGGGCCGGCCGTCGTCGCGAGCCAGCTCGGTGGCCTCGAAGGCGTACTCCATGGCGCTGGAGGCGGTCAGCACGATCCGGCCCCGACCCTCAAACCGCTCGCGCAGCTCCACGCCCGTCCCCGCCTTGGCCATCATCCCGCGGGCGAATGCGCCGCTGTAGCAGCAGTCGAGCAGCAGGACGATCCGGCGCGAGTGGCTCCTGGACATGTGCCGGTTGACGAAGTCCGCCGGCACGGCGGTCGCGTCCAGGTTGGCCAGCTCGGTGTCGGGGGTGGCGAAGTACAGCTGGCCGCTGTCGTCCTTGACGCCGTGGCAGGAGAAATGCAGCAGGAGCAGGTCGTCGCGGGACCGGTCGGTGAAGAAGGCACCGATCGTCCGGCGCAGCCGCCACTCGGGCTGGTTCGAGATCACGTCGACCTCGAAGCCGCCGATGGCCGGGTCCGCGAGGACCCGGGCCAGCGCCTCGGCGTCCCGGGCCGGCGCCCGCAGCCGGCCCAGGCCTCCGTCCTCGTAGGCGTCGTTGGCTACGATCAGCGCGCTTCTGCGACCTGCCATCTCGGCACCCCGTTCATCCCGGTGTGGCGGGCAAGCCACCCGTCGATGAGTCGTCGCTGGTCCCTGGACGACACTCCGGTGACCTCCAGGACGTCACCGTCGAGCTCGAGCTTCACGCTGCGCTGGCCTCGGCCCCGCAACCACGCCTCGATGGCCGCGATGACCGCGGGCAGGACGGTCGCCGGATCGACGAGGGACACCAGCAGGGTTCCGAGGGCGAGGACGTCGACGGCCCTGGCCCCTCTCGGGGCTGGGCCCCCTCGGGCACGGTCGACCGACTCGACGTCCAGCTCCAGCAGCTCCCGCCGGAGCCGGCCGACGAGCTCGTCGAGCTCCTCGGCGTCGGCCGAGGGTCCGGCGCTGACCTCGACGGCCAGCCGTGTCGTGGGGTCGGCCACGGAGTCCCCCTTTCATCGTCCACGACCTCGTCAGGGTCGTCCGTTTCCACATAGGAGCCGGCCGGGCGCCGGCTGATACGGGGAGTTCCGCCGACATCGGCTGTATCAGGCGGCCGCCTCGCCCGCTCTTTCCGTGTAGCGCCCGGCCGCTCCACCAGCTGGACGGTTGTCCGCCTCGGCGCGAACCACCAAGGAGGTAGTCCAGTGGACAACGTGCTCCGCCACCGACGTCTGCGTCGACGAGCCACGGCGCTCATGGCCGCTCTTGTTGTTGTGCTCCTGGCCGCGTCCACGAGCCCGGCCCGAGCCGAGGACTCGACGCCCATCGCAAAGGCGTTGACCCTGGCCGCCCCGGGGGTCGTCTCAGTCATCGTGGGCGCCGACGTCTCGATCCAGCTCCACCGCGCCGTCCGCGACGTGGTGAACCAGCGCAAGTTCACCTACTCCACCCGCCCCCTTTCGGGCGGCAGCGGGATGGTCGTGGCCCCGGACTGGATCGTCACCGCCAGCCACGTCGTGGAGTTCGACGAGGACCTGAAGGAAATCGCCAGGATCTACGCCGCCAACCGGCTCTTCTTCGAGGAGCTGGGGTGGGACGACGCCTACGGCGAGCTGTCGGCCAAGGAGCGGTACGAGGAGCTGCTCTTCGAGGACCCCGATGCCAACCAGCTGATGCAGAGTTGCTACAACGAGGACCTGTGCAAGTTCGAGGTCAGGTCGGACGTGACCGTGGTGGCGCCGGTGCAGGTCGGCGGGGCCAAGCCCAAGGAGCTTCCGGCCAAGATCGGGGCGAACACGACCTTTGAGGAGGGCGACATCGCTGCCCTCCAGCTGATCGACGCCGATCCCCTCGCGACCGTGCCCCTGGCCACCACCGCCGGCGAGCTCCAGGCCGGGCAGAGCATCGTGGCCATGGGCTATCCGGGATCGGCGAATGACATCCTCACGAACGGCCGCACGCAGCCCAGCTCCAGCTTCGGGCACGTCAGCAACGTCGCCTCGGACGGAAACAGCCAGGTCATCCAGGTCGACATGAAGGTCGAGTCAGGCATGAGCGGCGGGCCTGGGATCGACGACGACGGCAAGGTCATCGGCATCCTCTCCTACACCGGTGTCGATGAGAACCGCAGCCGGACGCACGCCTACCTGCAGACGGCCGACAACATCCGGTCGGTGCTGCGGGAAGCCGGCGTGCAACCGACCCGCGGCGAGCTCGACACCGCCTTCGCCAAGGCGATGGAGTATTACTGGGCAGGCCACTACAGCGCCGCGCTGCCGCTGTTCCAGAAGGTCCAGGACCTGCAGGAGGGCCATCTCCTGGCCAAGAAGTACCTGCGCGAGGCGCAGGCCAAGGCCGGCGGCCCCGACGACGTCCCGCTGCCCTCGTCCTCCACCGGAGGGAGCGAGGGCCGCAGCCTCCTCTTCTGGGCGCTGGTGGCGCTCGGCGTCCTGATCGTCATTGCCCTGGTGCTGCTGGCGCTCGGGTGGCGGCGCCGCCGGCGGACAACGCCCGGCAGCGCGTACGCGCCCATCCCCGCCAACGGTGGCCCCCAGACGGACGTCGACCCCTGGGACGCCGTCGAGCACAAGGCGTCAGCGTTCGGCCACGACGCCGTGGAGCACGCGCCGGTCGCCGGCCCCACGCCGGCCATGGACGGCGGCGCCGTCCCGGCCAACTCCCAGCCGAGCCACCGGAGGGAGGCGGTCATGGTGCGGGACCAGGAGGCCCCGGCCCGCGGGTTCTGCCCGTACTGCGGCACCAGGCTGGTCCCCGAGGCCCGGTTCTGCAGCGGCTGCGGGCAGGGCCAGTAGCAGCGCCAAGCGCGAGGGGTGGACCGTCACCCCTCGCGCTTGGCATGTGGGGGCATGTCCCGGACAGCCGACCAGGGCGAGGCTTGGACGACAGGAGGTATCCACGTGACCGACGACCGCGACCCGCTGTGGCGGCGGCTCCAGGCCGTCCTGGCCGAGGCCGACCCCGTGCCACCCGAGGTGCTCCGGGCCGCTCGCGACGCCTTGGCCGAGCTGCCCACCGACCCGGGGCCGACCGAGGCCGGGCCCAGGTGACGGCGGAACGGCCCCCCGGCCCCGCGGCCCTACCGGCGTCGAACCCCGGAGACCGCCGCCTGCCCACGGGCCACGGCCTCGAGCCGCTCCGTCAGCCGGGGCATCTCCAGCGCCCGGGCGATGGCGGAGGCGTCGTCCAGGTAGCGGCCGGCCGCGGCCACGTCGTCTGGCCGTCCCCGCTTCAGGTGCAGGACGGCCAGGTCGGCGAGGGTGTGGCCGACCCAGGGCGAGGCGCCCATCCGCCGGTTCATGGCCAGCGCCTGGTGCAGCCACCGCTCGGCTTCGTCCAGCTGCTCCATGACCGTGGCCAGGATCCCGAGGTAGCGGGCCGCCGAGCCCTGGCAGTGGAGGTCGGCCGCGAGCACGTTGCGGTCGGCGTACGGCAGCATCAGCCGGTACAGGACGGCGGCCCCTTGGCCGTGGCCGAGCATCGCCGCCGCCTCGGTGAGCAGGGTCAGGTGGGCCAGCCAGACGAAGTTGGGGGGCTGGGACCGGAGCCCGTCCTCGACCACCATGCGCTCGAACTCGCGCCGGCCCTCGTCCATCCGGCCGAGGGCGCAGGCGAGGAAGGCCCGGATCGGCAGCCAGTTCGGATCGGGGACCTCCTGGTCGATGAACATGTGGACGAACGGTTCGACCTCGGCCAGCCGTCCCTGCTCCAGGCGGAGCAGCCCGATCTGGGTCGCGAACAGGGCGACCGCGTCCGGGTCCTGGGCACGCTGGCCCAGCTCGAGGGCGGCCAGGGCCTGCTGCTCGGCCTCCTGGAACGCACCCCGCAGGAGGGACTGCAGGGTCCGGAACAGCTTCGCCTGCCAGAGGTAGATCGGCTGCCGCAACGTCTCGGCGATCCGTTCGAACGCCTCGAGCTGGGCGGCCGCCTGGGCGACCTCGCCGAGCTCCAGCCTGGCCACGAAGAGATGGTGGTGGCCGAACAGTCGCAGCTCCCAGCTGTCGAGCTGGTCGCCGAGCTCCAGCACCGCCGCCGCCAGGTCCCACCGTTCGTGCAGGTGCTGGCTGCTCCACAGGGCCAGGCAGCGGCTGCACAGGGCGTGGGCGAGCGCGTCCGGATCGTCCATCCGGCGGGCGATCTCGACCGCCTCATTGCTGAGCGCGTCCCTGCGGTCGTCCGTAGTCGCGTTGTACAGCGACGCCGAGAGCTGGCCCAGCAGGCGCCCCCGCAGGGAGCTGTCCTCGGGGCCGATGACCGACAGCGCCTCCTCGAGCAGCTCGACCAGCTGCTGGCTCACGGACGGGTTGCTGGTGTGCCAGTCCCGGAACAGGCCTCCGCCGAACCCGAGGACCGCCCGGGCCAGGAGCTCGGGCTCGCCGAGGATGCGGGCCAGGCCGGCCGCCCCCAGGAACGTGTCCCGGGCCCTGGCGACCTCGCCGGCCCGCCAGTGGCCGTCGCCCAGGCGCAGCAGCAGGGCGCACTCGCTCGCCCGGTCCTCCGGCCGGGCCCGCCGCAGCGCCCCCAATGCCCGCTCGCAGTGCCCGACCGCCTCCTCGTAGGCGAGGGCGGCGGTTGCCTGGTCGGCGGCCCGCACGGCGTACTCGATGGCCTTGGCCAGGTCGCGGCCGTCTCGGGCGCCAAGCAGGAAGTGGCGGGCCAGGGCGGCCAGATGCCGCTCGATCCCGGACGCGTGCAGCTCCTCGATGGCGTCGCCGATGCGGCGGTGCATGGCCGTGCGGCGGATCTCGCTCAGCTCGGCGTAGACCGCCTCCCGGACCAGGTCGTGGGAGAACCGGTAGCTGCCGAGGACGCGCCCATCCTCGGCCACCATGCCGCTGTCCAGCAGCTCCTCCAGCGCCTCGACGAACTCGTCGTCGGGGAGCCGGGTCAGCCAGGCCACCAGGTCGGCGTCGAACTCGCGGCCGATCACGGCCGCCTCCGTGAGCAGCCGGTCGGCGGTGACGGACAGCCGGTTGCGGCTGCGGCCGACGACCTCGCGCACGGTCAACGGGACGCCGGGCGACCCGAGCTCCTCCTGGGACGCCTCCAGGCGACCCTCGACCTCGAGCAGGCGCACCAGCTCACGGACGAAGAACGGGTTGCCCTCGGTCCTGGTGTGCACGGCGGCCGCCAGCGGGCCGGGCGGCACCCCGGTGGTGACCTCGATGAAGCGGGCCACGTCACCCTCGTCCAGGCCCTGGAGGGCGACCCGGTGGGTGACCCGCTCCCTCGACAGCGACGCCAGCACGTCGTTGAGGGGATGCTGGCGGCCCACCTCGAGGTCGCGGTAGGCGCCGACCACGAGCAGCCGGGACCCGCCGAGATAGCGGGTGAGGAAT
>Ga0307302_10001341_pt1 | contig 10857 bp, 15 predicted proteins | sample ER_DNA_183_FD_194490 | JGI IMG/M metagenome (GOLD analysis project Ga0307302, IMG submission 194490) | Bulk soil microbial communities from the East River watershed near Crested Butte, Colorado, United States - ER_DNA_183 | ecosystem: Environmental > Terrestrial > Soil > Floodplain | place... | reverse complement strand
CGAAGTTACTGGTGTTCGGGGCAGAGCGCAGGCGAAACTTCAGGATTCCCTGTAGATCGCCGTACAGGTTGTGCTGGTTAACCGCCGTCGTGGTGTAGACCTTGGTCCGGTCGTGCGACCAGTTGGACGGCTTGGCCACTTGCTCGTCCGCGACCGCAGGCAGGGCACTTGCGGCCAGCAACCCCAACACGAGAGCGATGACGAGAAGGAATCTCTTCATGCCCTGTACCCCTTTTGATCGGACGGTGCCCCCGAACCATAGTTTGCCTGCTGTGCCTCCGCCTCAGCAAGAAGCGCTCGCAGCTCAGCCTTGTTACCGGTGACTGGCGGCCTTCGCGGAGCTCCTGATCGACTGCGAGGAGGACCGGACGCTGCGGGGGGTGCTGGTTGGCATGTTGCGGGAGGCCGATCGCTGACCTAGGGCGTAGCGGGAGCCCGCCGCACGGCGAGCCGGCCATTTGAGGCGGTGCCTGCATCCGCCGCGGCTCTAGGCTCGCGTGGACCGGGTCGCCGGATGTCGATGATGGGGATGCGTTTCTCCGCCTCCATCGGGCTCCGGTTCGTGCGGTCAACTGCCGGGTCGTTAGTGCTATTTCGGCTTAGGTCCTTTGTCGGGGTAGGCCGAGAAGGCTACATCGGCTACGGTGCCTAGAGTGACAATTCTTCGAGCGCCCACGGCCGACGAATGACATGAGCTTCGTTCAGACCGATCGCCCAGCCTTCCGCGTGGTGAGACGGGGCTACGACCGGGTCCAGGTCGAGAAGTACCTCGACTCGTTGGAAGTCGAGGTGGGCGGCCGGCAGCAGGCGAAAACGGCCGCCGAAGACCCGGCGAGCCAGGCCCGCTACGCCACCGTATCGGACCACGTCGCCCAGGTCATGCAGGCCCTTGACGACGAGGTCGAGCGGCTCCGTGTGCAGGCCAACGAGGAGGTCGAGCGGATGCTCTCGGAAGCGCGGGCCGACGCCGATCGGATCCAACAAGACGCCGAGAGCAGGGCGAACGAAGTCCGGAGCTTGGCGAACGACGCTCTGCAAGAGGCGCGTCAGGCCGCCGACGTGATCCAGAGCGACGCCAAGAAAAGGGCCGAAGACACCCTCGCAACCGCCCATAGGTTCCTGAACGGGGCGCGGCAGCAGGCCGGTCGGGTCCTCTCGGACCTCGAGCACCGGCGGCGTTCGGTCTATGGCAAACTGAGGCGCACGCGGAACGCGGTCGACGAGGCGCTAAGAGATCTCGATTCGGAGATCGCCGAGGAGGGGCCGGCCAACGAAGTGATCCTTCTCCTCGAGGACGACGGTTCCGAGGAAAGCGTCGACGGGTAGCGAGGTCGGCGGCTTCCCGGCGAAAAGCATTGCGGCCACGTGCGGGCTTCGTCACCTTCAACGCGCACGACAGAGCAGCGCGTGCACATGCGCCTCACCGCCGACGCCCGGCTCCCCGCGCCGAGTTGCTCCACGTCCTCATGCTGCCGGACTTCGAGCGAGCCGACTGGGATCGGCGAGTTCTGGGGCTACCCGGAGAGCCGCGCCTTCGCGGAGCTCCTGATCGACTGCGAGGACCGGATGCTTCGGGCGGTGCTCGTCGGCATGCTGCGGGAGGCCGACCGAGGTCGTTTAGGCCCGATAGCCCACGGAATCCAGAAGCCCGCAACGGGCACCAGCGCAGCGCGCCATGAATCTAGGTATCAGTCATCCGGCTGACAGCACCGGCGGTATGTAAACGAGCTATGGCCACGAGTCATACTCGATTCGTCGAGCTGGAGCGGATCACGGCGATGCCACTGACACAGGATGAACAACTAGTTCTTCGGCATCTCGTCTCGGGCGAGAGCAGTGAGGAGATCGCTGCTGCCCTCGACTGGCCGCTCCAGGTGGTGCGGAACTGCACGCACACGCTTCGCACATGGGTGCTGGACGAACTTGGAGCAAGTGGACGAACTCCAAGCGAGTACCTCCCGGCCCCTCCTCCGGTCGGACGCGAGGCAGAAAGCCGGTTGTGGGATGGGCGCGAGGTCGCGGCGTGGGTGGGGCGTTGGCGCCGCGAGAAGCAGTGGCGCTAGCCAGCGCACCGGGAGCCCGCGCCGCATGGCGAGCCGGGCGGTTTGACCTCGCAATCACACAAGCAGCTGCTGGGATGATGGAGTCAACCGGCTGATGACCCGGCGGCCAGTTCTCGCCTTCCTCGCTGCTCTTGCGCCCATCCTTGCCGTCTGTGCACCATCCGAGCCTCCCGTCGGGGCCTCACCGAGCGTGCGAATGTCGCCGAGCACGGTGACTAAGACGGCCGAACCAACCGATGATCCCACCCAGTCATCGGCGCGCGGCCACGTCATCCGCACGACGCCGTTCGTTCACACTCGGATCTCGATGCAGGACGGTGAGGGCAGCGCCTACGTTCCGAGGGACCACTCGCTCTGGCTGGCAGACGACTCATCGGACGCGATCTTCGAAGTCGCCCCGTGGACCGGGAGACTCAAACGGGTGATCGGGGAACAGGCATTCCAATCCACGGATCGACTCGGCGGCGGTCCTCCTGCCGGACCAAACCGGACCGATGACTTCGAGAGCATGGCCTACGACGCGGCAAACGATGTTCTGTACGTCTTCTCTGGGAAATGCTGCAGCGGATCGGTCCGACCGACGGTCTTCCGCCTGACGCGCCGTCGCGGCGTGCTTCGGCTCAACTCGTGGCAGCCGTTGAGACGGACCAGCGATTTCACAGCCGCCGGATGGAACTCCGCCGATCATCGTCTATACGTCGCTGTGGGATCCGATCTTCAGACTTACAAGTACGCAAGCAACGCGCTCGGCCAGCCCTTCCAGATCGCCGATCTGACCGGCATCCTCGGTCTTGGCTTCTCGCGAGATGGATCGAAGATGTACGCCGTCACGAACCGCGAGCTGGATGCCGTCGCCTGGCAGAGCCAGACGATCATCCCGGAACGGTCGTTCGATCTGACGCCGTTCGGTGTACGGGACAGTCGTGCCGTGGAGCGCATCGGAGGCCGGTTCTTCGTGTTGGACGGTGCCAGTCGGCGGGGCGGTGATCGCCAGGAGTTCGCCGTGTTCGAGTTCGACGTCGAGCGATGAGTTGCGAAACACGCCGATAGAGCCCGGCGTGAAGGTCGGCGCGAGAGCATACGCCCCCGCGGGTTCGTTCGCCCTGATCGAGAAGCCGCGCAGCGCAGCGTCGTCAGGACCGATCGACGAAGCCAGGCCGTGGCCGCAAGCCCGAGCAGTCCATCCCGCCGCCTAGCCCATCCAGCAGCGAACCGAGGATGTCAGCCATGTCTCCTCCTTTACCTCAATCGCAGCGTCGGCTTCGAGCCCCAGAGCACGGCGTCGAGACAGTCCTCGCGCAACAGCTCCACGGCGACGCGACCCTCCTGCGTGTCGGCGAGCTTCAGTAACGCCCGGCCACCCTCGTGGATCTCAGCAGAGCCGACGTTGTGGAGCGGTCGGCCGTGCATGTTCTGCTGCAGTTGGACGCGGAGCCTGGTGCCAGGTCGCGGCGCCTGGGGTCCTTTGAGCCGAACCCAGATGTTCGTCATCCGTCCTTCCGAGCCTTCTTGGACTCGGCATCCGCTCGAGCGGCGGCCTGTTGCCGCGCTCCTGCCTCAAGCTCCTCGGCCAGGAAGTTCGGCCGCGGGCGCCCGAACTCCTCCGCGGCGGTCTGGTAACCGGGATCGTTGGCCATGAGCGACTCCATCGCCGAGCCGTGCTCGAGGGCCGGGATGCCGGCGGGGACGGGCAGAGCCTCGAGTGACTCCTGGCGTCGGCGTGCCTTCTCGGCGCTCTCGCGTTCCCACTCCCTCCGCTCCTCCACCAGCGCCCGGGCGTCCTCGCGAGCGATGCTCAGGCGGTGTAGATCGTCGCTGAATAGCTCGATGCCACGCGCTTCGAGCATGGTCTCCCAGCCGCCGATCGGCTCGGGGTAGTCGAGGCTTAGGACGGAGAGCGGGATCAACTCGGCCTCGCGCACCCATTGCTTTGCGAGCCGCCGGGCTACCTCGGCGCCCTCGACGAGCGGCACCGGATCTTGGCGTTCTCTCATCCTTTCAACTCCTTTCGCCTCGTGGCTGCCCTCTTGGCGGCCGCATGACTGTCCCTGACGGTCTTCTCGTGGTGGTGCTTTGCACACATCGACTGCAACTGGCCGTCCTCGGAGCCACCGAGGGCGATCGAGACGACATGGTCGGCGTGGCCTGCCTTCTGGCCGCAAACGACGCAGTCCGGGTAGTCCCTCAGCTGGCGATCACGCATGTTGCGCCAGGTCGACGAGGCGTAGAACGCAACTCGGGCCGGGTGCTTGGCCTTGTATGCGGCCCAGTTGCTGGTCGGCCGCGCTCTCGGGTCGCGCCGTAGTCGCGGCGGCCGCGCTCTCGCGGATGACGACGCGGGCGTCGATGCCCTGGTCGCGGCGGCCGCCTCGCGTTCCTCGGCCTTGCGCTTGCGCTCGGACTCACGCTCGAGCTGGCGGTTGTGGACCTGGCAGTAGACGTCGGTCGTGCGGCGATAGCACATGCGCCCTATGGACTCGCCGTCGACCTCGTCCTCCCATTGGCACAGGCCGTACCAGCCGTTCGTCTCGCCGTACGCCTTGTCCCAGCGAGCCATGGCTGCGTCGTAGCCACCGCGCTTGATCGCCGCCTGGTACTCCTGCTCGCGGCGGCGGTCGATCTCGGCCCGCTGGCGCTCGAACGCCGCCTGTCGCTCGGCGACGGCCTGCTCGACGAGCGCATCCTTAGCCGCGGCGTCCTCGGCCTTGCATTGGATACACCTCTTGCTCGCGTCTCGACCGGCCTGAAAGGTGTTGTCCCCTGGGGCAGAACTGCTTCTTGTTGGTCATGTCAGGCCGCCCAGACCGCCGACCCGCGGGCGCGCTCTTTCCGCGGCGCCGGGCGATTGCTCTCTTGGGCAGCCATCTCAAAAGAACGCGGTTGACCTTCGCCGATCACGTCGCCGACCGCTCCATCTCGTGCTCACGCTCCACATGCCGCGTGAACATGACCTCGGCCCGGTAGCGCGACACGTAGTTCCGATGCCAGCCGCACGAGCAGCCGACCTCGTGCCAGTGGTCGTGAACTCCCCCGATGTCCTCACGGGCATGGATCCCGACCAGTTGGTGCTCGCTCATCGCTACCTCCTTCGCAGTTACGAAATGTCACCAAGTAGGGGGAGAGGGGGAGATATAGATAGGGTCTGTCGACTTCTCGTGTTTCTGGCATTTCCGCCTATCACCAGCGCCTTTATGGTGTTGTGGCCGTCGGGGGTGAGCTTCCAGCGGAGCCCAGAACCGGCCCCAAGGCGCTCCACGAGGCCGATCGCGGTGAGGTCCTCGACCACCAGCCGGAGGGTGGATATGGGCAGGCTCGTCTCGTTGGCCAGGTCCGCGGTCGTGGCTTCTGCTCCGGCGGACAGCTGCTCCAGGACGAGCACCCGGACCTGCGGCATGGAGTCCCTACCGATCCGGGCCACCACGTCCAGCGCGGCCCGTTCGTCGTACCCGATCGCCATGAGGGCGCCCGCCAACGCGGCGACGGCCTTGGCGAACCGAGCCAGGACCTCGAGCTCGGGCACGACCAGGATCTCCCTCGAGTAGCCGTCCCGCTCGACGCCGGTCCTGCCCTGCGTGGCGTACCGGGACACGGCGACGATCTCGGTGGTCGCTTCCGGGGATAGGCCGATTGCAATCGGACTAACGCCGTCCACGAACGAGCGCATGGCTGCCCGAAGATGCGCACGCATCTCGGCCTCGTGCCCCCTGGTGGCCAACGCCCTGTTGGTGAGCGTGTCCCGGTCCTCCGGGGGAAGTCGGAGCATCAGGAACCGCTGCCCGAGCACGGCGAGGACCTGGTGATGCCGTTCGATCACCGGCGTGACGCCGGCCAGGAACCCGAGACGCCCCGACCAGGAAACCGACTGCCCGTTGCCGAAGTCCTTGGAGTACTCGCCGTCGTAGATCTCCCGGAGCGCACCCAGGATCTCGGAGCGAGCATCCCGGTGCAGCGACAACACCGTGGTGAAGTCCTTGAGGAGCAGGAATGACAACCCCTTGGCGTCCAACCGTTCGAGCAGGCTGGAGTTCTTGCCCTTGAACCCGGACACGAACGTTTGTCCGGTGAGCGAGGAGAGCTTGTAGACCTCGGAGCAGTCGGTGAGCGACTGGAGGATCTCGGTCTTCCCTGAGGAAGGCGGGGAGACGAACTGCAGCCACAACGGATCGCCACCTTGACGGTGTGCGACGATGGACGCCGCCGCCACGTCGACGCCGATCAGGTCGGGCAGGTACAGGTACCGCTGGAACGTCTCGTGGAGCTCGGGAAGACTCAGCACGCTGAGTTTTGCGTGGCCGTTCGACTCGACCTCCGCGACCGGCACCCAGGAGCCGCCTATGTTCTCGTACGAGATCCCGTCCTTGACCCAGGTCTCGGTCACGCGGCATCACGCCTCTTGATGAACTCACGCAGCCACCAATGGGTCGGATAGCGCCCATCGGAACGCCGGGTCGACAGCCAGCGGATCCGCGACTCGAGCTGGCGCATGTAGCCCTCGTGTCCGAGGGAGGAGTATCCTGTCGCCTGGTTGGTGGTGGTGGCGGTTTCCTGGGTCCGGTCGGCAGCCGGACCCTCCCGCGTTTCGGAGGTCAAGGCTCGCCCACCCTTCGCTCCCCAGCCGCCTCGAGCAGCCGGCGAAGTGCGGTCCCGCTCACGACCAAGCGCCGCCCGATCCGCGTGACAGGTACCTCTCCCCTACTCGCGGCGGTGTAGTAGGTCCTGGCGCTGACGCGTAGTAGCTGGGCCGCCTCGGGGATGGTGTAGACCTCGCGCTCGCGATCACGGCTCCTCCAGCAGCCGCAGGAGCTCGACGGCCCGGTCGGCTCGAGGCCGTGCCGTTCCCGACTCCCAACGGCTCACGTTGCTCGGCGCGATCCCCATGAATCGGGCAACGTCGGACTGGGAAAGACCTGCCTCCTCCCGCATCTGCGCCAGCAGTCCCTTTCGGACAAGCCACGCGACGCGGCGAAGGGCTCGCACCTCTTCGGCCGTCCGGTCCTGTGCGGTGTCCGTAACCATGCTCGGGCAGGATACACCCAACCCTGCCGGGTTCGCCCCTTCTAGACCCTGCTGGGTTGCATTCGACTAGGCTATGCGCCTATTGTGACCACCCGGCAGGGAGGAGTGGCACTATGACGGAAGAACAGATGAAGGTCGGCTCGGAGGGAGACTTCTTCGAGACATTCACCGATCCGGTCTTCGTGAGCGAGGACTGGGCGCTCCCGAGGGAGTTCACCGTCCGGGCGGATCTCGAGACCGGCGAGCAGGTGGAGATCTCGGTGCGTGTGTCACGCGAGAAGATCCTCGCCCGTCGCGTCAGCGTCGAGACTGCCTCGCCCTTGGGCGTCGGGTCGACGACGCTGCGTCGAGTCAAAGTCCGTAACGCGCTGGCGGCCGGCTGTGGCCTGCGACTGCTCCGGGTCAACCGGCAGCCGGACGGAACGGTCACGCTCATGCCGAACGACGTCGAGGAGGAGGACTTGCCGGTCGTCAAGCCGCTGATCGAGGGTCTCATCGGCTACGAGCGGCTCCGTGCCGAGGAGGAGGGGTCGTGAGGACCAAGATCCGCCGCCGCGGTCGTCGCTGGTTCCTGTACGCCGTCCAGGCCGATGGGAGCGAGCGTGGAGCCGGTGGGTTCGCCACTCAGCGTGAGGCCAGGGCCGCCGGCAAGGCGCTCGAGGTCGACACCTCGCGTGGGTCCTACGTCTCGCCGAGCAAGATGACAATCGCCGACGGCTACGGAGAATGGTCGGCGACACGGAAGAACCTGTCCCCGAACTCCCGCGGCGTCGAAGACGTCATGTGGTCGAGTTGGATCCTGCCGACCGTCGGCGATGTCCCGGTTCAGCGGTTCACGCAACGCGACTACCACCGGATGGATGATGCGTTGATCGAGCGCGGGCTCTCTGGGAAGTCCCGGAGGAACGCCCGCGCAACCTTGCGGACGTTCTTCGAGTGGTGCGCCGGGAACGGGTACGTCCTTCGCAACGTCGTCGCCCTGACCGAACCTCCCACCACCGACGACTCGAAGGCGCGGGAAGCGTTCACGACCGAGGAGGTCGGCGCCCTGCTGGCCGTGCCGGATCGGCTGCATCCCATCTGGCGGTTGTTCTTCGAGACCGGCGGCCGGCGAGGTGAGGTCGCGGGTCTGCGCGACGAGGACGTCGACGGATGCCGCATCCAGATCCGGCGACAGAGACTCGTCCGTCCGGCGAGGAGCTGGGACCAGGACCGCGTCTACGTCCGGCCGACCACCAAGGGGCGCCGAGAGCGGACCGTCGTCGTGAGCGAGGAGATGGGTGCCGTGCTTCGGCGCTGGAAGGCTCAGCGTGCCGAGGAGAGGCTGGCCTTCGGTCCTGCCTACGTCGACGAGAGCTGGGTCTGCGCCGAGGCCGACGGCTCACCAATCCAGCCGGACACGCTGAGCGGGAGGTTCCGCGCCCTCGAGCGTCGCGCCGGCGTCCCCCACCGGGGCCTGCACGCGTGTCGCCACACACACGCCGAGCTGGCCCTGGCGGGCGGGGTTCGGCTGGACGTCGTCTCGAAGCAACTCGGCCACGCCAGCGTCGCGATCACGGCCGACGTGTACGGACACCCGGACACCGTGGGGCTGACGCAGGCAGCCGAGCAGCTCGGTGCCTTGCTGGCGAGAGGGGGGATGGCCGATGGCGATTGACTGGTTGGCTGCGTATGCGGCGGGCGTCGCGACGATTGTCGGCGGGCAACAGATCGCGAGAGAGCTGCCGTCGATCCGGATTCGCGTAGCTCGGAATGCCGGCATCATTTGGCAATCCCAGACTCGTGAGGAAGCGCTCAGTGTGACCATCGGCAATGCCGGTAGACGCCCAGTGACGATCGAGGAGGTCGCGTTTATCGCGAAGGGTGAGTACCTCAGCACGCCGTCGACCTGGGTGGACCAGACGGGGTTCACGCTTGAGGACGGCCAGTCGCGGACGCTGTACCACCCGGAGAACGGCCTGATCCCGCCGGACGCGAAATTCCAGGCGCGAGACACGCTCGGGCGATGGTGGCCGAGAGGACGCGGGCTCAGGCTGCGCATCCGTCGCTGGCGCATGCGACGCCGCACCTAGCCGCGGGTGGGGCAATTTTGGGGCAATACGAAGCCCCCGAGGCCGAAAGGGCTCGGGGGCTTCTCTCATTTCCGCAGGTAGTTGTGTGTCGGAGGGGGGATTTGAACCCCCACGACCCGTGAAGGTCACTAGGCCCTCAACCTAGCGCGTCTACCAAGTTCCGCCACTCCGACGGCATCCCGGCGATTCTAGCAACCGGGCCCGAGCGACCGGTTCAGCCGCCCCACTTCCACGAGAGCCAGAACGTCGACGCGCCGAAGATCACGGCCGTGACCACCGTTATCTTGTCGAGGCGTCGCTCGAGGGCGGTACCTCCCGACAGGCTCGACGTGCCGCCGAACATGTCCGAAAGGCCGCTCCCCTTGCCGGAGTGCAGCAGGATGAACACGATCAGGAACAGGCTCGAGAGCACACAGAGCACGAGCGCGATGACGTTGAACATGGCCCGTCAGTGTACCGGCTCTCTACCCGCCCGCCGGGGTCTCCATGATCGCGCGATCCTCGAGCGGGAAGTGGCAGGCCGCCACCTGGCCGGGATGGTGCGGTAGGAGCTCCGGCTCGACCTCGCTGCACTTGGGGAACTGCGCGTTCGGGCAGCGGGGGTGGAACCGGCAGCCCGAGGGCGGGTCGATCGGGCTCGGGACGTCTCCCTCGAGGATGATCCGCCTCTTGGCGGCGGCCAGATCCGGGTCCGGGATCGGGACCGCCGAGAGCAGAGCCCCCGAATACGGGTGCTTGGGGTTGCGGTAGAGCGTCTGCCCCACGGCCATCTCGACGATCTTTCCCAGGTACATGACCGCGACCCGGTCGGAGACGTGCTTCACGACCGAGAGGTCGTGCGCGATGAACAGGTACGTGAGGTTGAACTCCTCCTGGAGGTCCTCGAGCAGGTTCAGCACCTGGGCCTGGATCGAGACGTCGAGCGCCGAGACCGGCTCATCGCAGACGATCAGCTTGGGCCGAAGGGCGAGCGCGCGCGCGACCCCGATCCGCTGACGCTGGCCGCCCGAGAACTCGTGGGGGTAGCGGTTGTAGTGCTCGGGGTTCAGGCCCACCAGCTCCATCAGCTGCTGCACTTCGGACTTGATCTTGTTTCGCGGGACGACCTTGTGGAGCCGGTAGGGGGCCCCGATGATCGATCCGACGGTCTTGCGCGGGTTCAGCGAGGCGAACGGGTCCTGGAAGATCATCTGCATCTCGCGACGCAGCCCGCGGAGATCGCCTCCCTTCGCGTGGGTGATGTCCTGGCCCTCGAACTCGATCGAGCCCTCGGTCGCGTCGTACAACCGCATCAGCACTCGAGCCAGCGTGGACTTGCCGCACCCCGTTTCCCCCACCAGGCCCAGCGTCTCGCCCTTGTGGATGTCGAGATCGACGCCGTCGACGGCGTGGACGTCGCCGATCCGCTTCTGGAACAGGATCCCCCGGGTGATCGGGAACAGCTTGCGGAGGCCGCGGATCCTGACAAGCGGCGTCTCGGTCGCCGCCGGTCCGGGCTGAGGCCGTTCGGTCACCTCGACGCTCACGAGCGCGCCATCACCTCTTCCTGGAAGATGCGCTCCTTGTCCGCCAGCGAGAGATGACACCGCGATGCGTGGTGACCGTCGGCCGGCAGGAGCTCGGGCACCTCGGTCCGGCACCTGTCGAACACGTGGGGACAGCGCGGGTGGAATGCACAGCCCGGCGGCACGAAGATCAGCGACGGT
>Ga0307302_10001340_pt1 | contig 10857 bp, 9 predicted proteins | sample ER_DNA_183_FD_194490 | JGI IMG/M metagenome (GOLD analysis project Ga0307302, IMG submission 194490) | Bulk soil microbial communities from the East River watershed near Crested Butte, Colorado, United States - ER_DNA_183 | ecosystem: Environmental > Terrestrial > Soil > Floodplain | place: USA... | reverse complement strand
TCGACGAGCCCGCCTTCACCGCCCTCCTCGAACAGGACCAGGTCGAGGGTCCCGAAGCGGCGGAGCCATGACCGGCCGGTTGCGGCCCCAGGGGCCCGGGAGGGGTGGGCGATGAGTGACGTCTGGCATCCGCTCGACCCGGAAGGGTCGCGGCAGCAGGAGCCGACGGGGCGGGACCGCGGGCCCGACCCGGAGCCGATCGTGCGGACGGTGCGGGTGGCGTTCCTGTTCGCCGGGATGGTGGTGGCGGCGATGGTCAACGCCGGCCTCAACGGGCTGGGCGGGCCGTCGGCGACCGTCGAGCGGGTCGCCGGGGTGGCGGTGACCGCGGTGGTCGCCGTGGCCGTGCTGGCCGTGCTGGTCGGGGCCTGGCTGGCCCTGCGACCGACCCGACTGCTGGTCGCGGGCAAGCGGGCCCTCGACCACCCCGACCCGCGCCTGCGCCAGCCGAGGGCCGAGCGGGCCCGGGCCATCGGCTTTCGCGGCCTGGCCATGGGCTGGGCCGGCCAGGCCCTGGTCTTCGGCCTCCTCCCGGCGTTTGCCGGCCTGGTCCTGGAGCTCCTCTACGACCGCCAGTGGGAGCTGCTGGCCTTTGCCGGGATCAGCCTGCTGGCCGGCTTCATCTTCCAGCTCCAGGTGGCCGGGGCGGTCCGGCTGGCTGTCGACGATCCTGAGCTGCGCGCCAGCTACGGCTCCCGCTGATAGGGTCCCCCGGTCCGGATCGGGGGTTTCCCCGAGGCCCGACCGGGTAGGGCGGACCGGAGACAACGTGCTTGACTTGAAGGAGGCACCATGAGCATCGGAGCCAGCATCTTCCTGCTGGTGATCGGAGCCATCCTGACCTTTGCGGTCAACGTCACCACCGAGGGCTTCAACATCAACACCGTCGGCATCATCCTGATGGTCGCCGGCGTGGTCGGCCTGCTCCTCTCCCTGCTGTTCTGGAGCAACTTCTCCCCCTACCGCCGCCGCTCCACCGCCTACCCGGAAGAGCGCGTGGTCGAGGAACGCCGCATCGAACGCGACTACCCCTGATCCCCACCTCCGACTTCTTCAACTCGCCGGCCGACCGCCAGGCCACCCTCTCCGCCCTCACCTGGCAGACCTCGTGGTGGGGTTCGTAGCTCGGCGGGCGCCCTGTGGTTGGATGAGGGCATGAACCAGGTTGGATACGTGATCCTGTTCGTGGGCGACCTGGAGCGGTCGGTGGCGTTCTACCGGGATGTGATCGGGCTGCCGTTCAAGCTGCGGGGGGACGGGTACGCCGAGTTCGCGACCCAGGGGGCGAAGTTCGGGCTGTACGACCGCAACCGGCTGGAGGAGCTGACCGGGCAGGGGGTGGAGGCGCCCGGGAGCCCGGGTGGGGAGGTCGTGTTGCTTGTCGAGGACGTGGACGCCGAGGCGCAGCGGCTGCGGGCGGCGGGGGCGACCATCCTGAACGGGCCGGTGGACCGGCCCTGGGGACATCGGACGGTGCATGTCGAGGACCCGGACGGCTTCGTGGTCGAGCTGGCCGAGGAGATCCCGCGGCAATTGGGTTGATTCTGTTGATACCCAGTTGGATACGGTGTAGCTCACTTGGTCAGCGTTGCGGCATTCGCCACTCCTGTAGCGTGAGAATAGGGGACTGTCCGGGGTGGCCGGTATGATCCGGCTCGTGTTAGTGCATCAGGCATTTCGTTACGAACTCGCGCCCAGCGCGGAGCAACATGCAGCACTGGCCAACCACGCTGGCGCGGCACGCTGGGCGTGGAATTGGGGATTGGCCGTTCGCCGAAAGGCCTGGCAGCGTCGCCGGCAGACGTTGGATGCGGTAGAGCTACATCGGCTGCTCAACCGCCTCAAGCGCACCCCGCTACTTGCCTGGCTGTACGAGGTATCCAAGTGCGCCCCTCAGGAGGCTCTGCGCGACCTCGACCGGGCCTACGCCAACTACTGGCGCGGACAAAAGAATGGCCAGCGGGTCGGCGTTCCGCGGTTCAAGAAGCGAGGCCGTTGCCCGGAGCGGTTTCGGCTGACCGGTGCGATCCGGGTAGAGCACGGTGGAGTTGTACTTCCTCGCATCGGTCGGGTGGCGACCAAAGAGGCGACCGACAAGTTCCGAGGTCGCATTCTGTCAGCCACCTGCCGTCGCGAGGCCGACCGCTGGTACGTGGCGGTAAACGTCGAAGTCGAACGACGTGATCCGGCTCCTGTGGACGGGCCGGTGATCGGAGTTGACCGGGGCGTCGCCGTGTTCGCAGTCTGCTCTGACGCTACCAACATTGATGGCCCCCGAGCGCTGTCCCGGAGCTTACGGAGGCTGCAGCAACGTAGTCGGGCGGTAAGCCGTAAGCAGCCGGGCTCGACCAACCGCCGCAAATCGGCGTTGGCCCTGGCGCGACTGCACCGCCGCATCCGCAACCAGCGGCTGGATGCACTACACAAGGCCACCACGGCGCTGGCGAAAACCAAGTCGGTGATCGTGGTGGAGGACCTGCACATAGCCGGCATGGTCCGCAACCGCCACCTGGCCCGTGCCATCAGCGACCAAGGTTGGGCGGAGTTCCATCGGCAACTGGCCTACAAGTGCCAGTGGCATGGGTCGCGGCTACTTGTTGCACCGCGCTTCTATCCGTCATCGAAGGCCTGCTCCAGCTGCGGGCTCGTCAAGGCAGAGCTGCCGCTGAATGTGCGCACCTTCCGTTGCGAGGCCTGCGGGTTAGTGCTTGACCGCGACCAGAACGCCGCAAGGAACCTGGCTGCCTTGGCTGCTTCTGGTTCGATCACCAATGGGGTCGTCGGGAGTTCCCTGGAGACCGAAAACGCCTGTGGAGGGGAAAGCGCTGGCCCGGCCGTCACCGGTCGGGTGGAACTGGCCTCGGCGAAGCAGGAACGGGCCAATCAACGCCTTGCGAATGCGTAATGCGTAGATCCCCGATGAACGGCGACGGTAGACTCGGCCGACCCGCCAGGAACGTTCGAAGGATCTGTCCATGCCGATCAGCCGTGCTGACGTCGAGCACGTCGCCCGTCTCGCCCGCCTCGCTCTGACCGACGAGGAGATCGACCGCTTCCAGGCGCAGCTGTCGCTGATCCTGGAGGAGGCCGACAAGATCAGGCGGCTGCCCACCGAAGGGGTGCCGCCGACCGCCCACCCCCTGCCGAGGGTGAACGCGTGGCGTGAGGACGTGCCCGGGCCCTGCCTGACCCTGGAGGAGGCGCTGTCGACCGCGCCCGAGGTCGAGCGGGACCGGTTCAAGGTCCCCCGGATCATCGAGGAGGCCCCGTGAGCCCGGCGGGCCCCGCGGACCGGGCGGGACCGGCCGACCCGGTCCCGGGATCGCTGGCCGACCTGACCGCGCATGAGCTGGCCGAGCGGTTCGCCAGCGGCGCGGCGACCGCCGTCCAGGCCACCGAGGCCGCCCTTGAGCGGATCGCGGCCACCGACGAGCAGCTGCACGCCTTCCTCACCGTCACCGGCGACCAGGCCCTCAAGGCCGCCGGCGAGGTCGACGCGGCCAGGGAGCGGGGCGAGCCGCTCGGCCCCCTGGCCGGGGTGCCCCTGGCCCTCAAGGACGTGCTGGTGACCAAGGGCGTCCGGACCACCGCCGGGTCGAGGATCCTCGACGAGTTCGTGCCCCCGTACGACGCCACCGTGGTGCGCCGGCTGCGCGACAGCGGGGTGGTGATCCTCGGCAAGACCAACATGGACGAGTTCGCCATGGGCTCGTCCACCGAGAACTCCGGGTACGGCCCGACGCGCAACCCCTGGGACCCGACCCGGGTACCGGGCGGCTCCAGCGGCGGGTCGGCCGCGGCGGTGGCCGCGGGCCAGGCCCCGCTCGGGATCGGCACCGACACCGGCGGCTCGATCCGCCAGCCGGCGGCCCTCTGCGGCATCGTCGGCGTCAAGCCGACCTATGGGCTGGTCAGCCGCTACGGTCTGATCGCCTTCGCGTCCTCCCTCGACCAGGTGGGCCCGTTCGCGCGTGACGTGCGCGATGCCGCGACCCTGCTGGAGACGATCGCCGGCCACGACCCGATGGACTCCACCTCCATCCCCGACGCCCCGGTCGACGTCACCTCGGCACTGACCGACGGGGTCGAGGGCCTGCGGGTCGGGGTGGTCAAGGAGCTGTTCCTGGAGGGGGCCGAGCCGGGCGTGCTGGCCCGGGTCCGCGAGGGCCTGGACCGGCTGGAGCGGCTCGGCGCCCGGCTCGAGGAGTGCTCGCTGCCGTCCTTCGAGTACGCGCTGTCGGCCTACTACCTGATCGCCCCGGCCGAGTGCTCCTCCAACCTGGCCCGCTACGACGGGGTCCGGTGGGGCCTGCGGGCCAAGGACTCGGCCGACGTGGTCGACATGATGCAGCGGACCCGCCAGGCCGGCTTCGGGGCCGAGGTCAAGCGGCGGGTCATGCTCGGCACCTATGCGCTGTCGGCCGGCTACTACGACGCCTACTACGGCCAGGCCCAGAAGGTCCGCACCCTGGTCCGTCGCGAGCTGGACGACGCCTACCGGCGCTTCGACCTGCTGGTCGGGCCGACGGCGCCGACGGTGGCCTTCCCGATCGGCGAGAAGGCCGACGACCCGCTGGCCATGTACCTCAACGACGTGTTCACCATCCCGGTCAACCTGGCCGGCAACGCCGCCGTGTCGGTGCCGGCGGGGCTGTCGGAGGGGCTGCCCGTCGGGCTCCAGCTGATCGCCCCGGCGCTGGGAGAGGCGACCATGCTCCGCGCCGCGTGGGCCTTCGAGCAGGACCTCGGCCTCCCCACCCGCCCAGTGCGACCCGGAGAGGTGCGATCGTGACCGCGGCTGTTGCCGAGGAGGTCGGGGCCCGTCGCTATGAGACGGTCATCGGCATCGAGACCCACTGTGAGCTGGGCACCGCGACCAAGATGTTCTGCGCCTGCCCGACCACCTTCGGGGCCGAGCCCAACACCCAGGTCTGCCCGGTCTGCCTCGGCGAGCCGGGATCGCTGCCGGTGGCCAACGGCCGGGCCGTCGACTACGCGGCCCGGATCGGGCTGGCCCTGCACTGCCGGATCGCCGAGCGCTCCCAGTTCCACCGCAAGAACTACTTCTATCCGGACATGCCCAAGAACTACCAGATCTCCCAGTACGACGAGCCGCTGTGCGTCGACGGCTGGCTCGACGTGGACGTGGAGGGGGAGGTCCGGCGGGTCGGGATCACCCGGGTCCACATGGAGGAGGACACCGGCAAGAGCCTCCATGTCGGGGCCACCGGGCGGATCCACGGCGCCGACTACTCCCTGGTCGACTACAACCGGGCCGGGATCCCGCTGGTCGAGATCGTCTCCGAGCCCGACCTGCGCACGGCCGAGGAGGCCCGGGCATACGCCGAGGAGCTGCGGGCGGTGCTGCTGGCCCTCGGGGTCTCCGACGCCAAGCTCGAGGAAGGCTCGATGCGGTTCGACGTGAACGTGTCGATCCGGCCGGTCGGGCAGGCGGAGTTCGGCACCAAGGTCGAGCTGAAGAACCTCAACTCGCTGCGCAGCCTCTACCGGGCGGTCGACTACGAGGCCGAGCGGCAGCGCCGGGTGCTGGCCGAGGGCGGCAAGCTCACCCAGGAGACCCGCCACTGGGACGAGGGGGCGGGGCGGACCGAGCCCATGCGGTCCAAGGAGTTCGCCACCGACTACCGCTACTTCCCCGAGCCCGACCTGGTCCCCATCGAGGCCACCGCCGGGTGGGTCGACGGGCTCCGGGCCGAGCTGCCCGAGCTCCCGGCCGAGCAGCGGGCCCGCCTGGCCGAGGCCACCGGCCTGCCCGCCAAGGAGGTCAGCTGGCTGGTCCGCGACCCCGAGGTGCTCGGCTACTTCCAGGCGGTCCTCGAAGGCCCCTCCGGTGGGGGACCGGGGCGGGACCCGAAGGTTGTGGCGAGCTGGGTCATGGGGGAGCTGCAGCGCGATCTGCGGGAGTTCGGGCACACGATGGCCTCCAACCCGGTGGGGCCAGAGCGTCTGGGCGAGCTGCTCGACCTGCTGGCCGCCGGCACCGTCTCGGCGACCGCGGCCAAGGACGTGCTGGCCGAGATGTTCAGCTCCGAGGCGTCGCCGGCCACCATTGTCGAGCGCAAGGGCCTGGCTCAGATCTCCGACACCACCGAGCTGGAGGCCGTGGTCGAGCGGGTGGTGGCCGCCAACCCCGACCTGGCCGACAAGTTCCGGGGCGGCAAGCGGGGCGTGCTCGGGGCCATGGTCGGCCAGGTCATGCGCGAGACCCGCGGCCGGGCCAACCCCAAGCTGGTCAGCGACCTCCTGGAGCGGGCCATCGGCGACTGACCGGAGCGGCACCGGCGGCTGGACGGGTGGTTGGTAACCGTCCGTCATCGTGGTGGTAACCACGTCCGCATACTGGGACGTATAAGCTGCTGACGCCATGACCACCACCCCCCAGGTGCTCCTGGACCGCTACGAGGTCGGCCGTCTGCTCGGTGCGGGCGGCATGGCCGAGGTGTTCGAGGGCCGCGACCGGCTCCTGTCCCGCCGGGTGGCCATCAAGGTGCCGCTGTCCCAGTACGCCCACGACCCGGAGTTCGCCCACCGGTTCCGGCGGGAGGCCCAGACGGCGGCCAGCCTCTCCCATCCCGGGGTGGTGGCCGTCTACGACACCGGGTCCGAGGACGGCACCCACTTCATCGTCATGGAGTACGTGGAGGGCCGGACCCTCAAGGACGTGATCCGGGCCGAGGCGCCGCTGTACCCGGGCCGGGCGGCCGAGATCACCGCCGACGTCTGCTCGGCCCTGGCCGCCGCCCACGCCCGCGGCCTGGTCCACCGGGACGTCAAGCCGGCCAACATCATGCTCATGCCCGACGGCCGGGTGAAGCTGATGGACCTGGGGATCGCCAGGGCGGCCGCCTCCGAGACGCTCACCCAGACCGCGGCCATGCTCGGCACCGCCCAGTACCTGTCCCCCGAGCAGGCCCAGGGGCAGGCGGTCGACTACCGCAGCGACCTGTACTCGCTCGGCTGCTGCCTGTACGAGATGCTCACCGGCACGGTGCCGTTCCGGGGGGCGACCCCGGTGGCCATCGCCTACCGGCATGTGCGCGAGGACCCGGCGCCGCCCCGGCTGCTCAACCCCGACATCCCGGCGTCGCTGGAAGCGGTGTGCCTGAAGGCGATGGCCAAACGGCCCGAGGACCGCTACCAGACGGCGGCCGAGCTCCGGGCCGACCTGGAGCGGGTCAGGGCCGGGCAGCGGGTCGCGGCCGGCCCGGCCGCCGCCGGCGCGGCCACGGCGGCCATGGCCACGACAATGCTGCCGCCGCTGGCCGGCTACCCGGGCGGGCCGGGCGACGCGACCTCGGCCATGGGCGGCGGGACGGTGACCGCCGGCCGGGCGGCCCGCCACAGCGAGCCGCCGCCGGGCCGGCGGCGCTGGTGGCTGTGGGTGCTGGTGCCGCTCGGGGTGGTGGCGCTGGCCGTCGGGGTCGCGTTCACGGTCTCGCGGCTGGTCGACGCGCCGCCCGCGACAGAGTCGGCCCCGACCCTGCCCACGGCCACCAGGGCGCGGGTGGTCGAGACGACCGCCCTCCAGACCTCGACCTCCCAGCTTCCGAGCACCTCGCAGCTGCCCACCACGACCGCGCCGCCGACCACCCTGGCGCCCACGACCCAGGCGCAGCCAGGCCAGGTGCAGGTCCCCGACGTGATCGGCCGCCGGGCCCGGGGCGCCCGGGCCCAGCTGGAAGCGGCCGGCCTCCAGGTGAACCAGCAGCAGGCACCGGTCCGCGACCCCCAGCAGGCCGGCCGGGTCGTCCTCCAGAACCCGCCCGCCGGCACCACCGTCGGGCGCGGCTCCACCGTCACCATCGTCATCGGCTTCCGCTTCGGCGACGGCGGCGGCGACGGGAACGGCTGACCCGGTCATGCCGTCCGAGGGTCCCGCGGGGACGCGGGTCGTGCTGTTCGGGGCCACCGGGTACACCGGCCGGCTGACGGCCGAGGCGATGGCCGCCGCCGGGGCCAGGCCGGTGCTGGCCGGACGCGACCGGGCCCGGCTGGAGGCGCTGGCCGGGCGGCTCGGGGGCCTGCCCGTGGCCGAGGCCGACACGGCCAGGCCGGACAGCGTCCGCGCTCTCGTCGGTCCCGGCGACGTGCTGGTCAGCACCGTCGGCCCGTTCATGGTCCACGGCGAGCCGGCGGTCAGGGCGGCCGTCGACGCCGGAGCCACCTACCTGGACGCCACCGGTGAGCCACCGTTCCTGCGGCGCGTGTTCGAGGAGCACGGCCCGCGGGCCGCCGGCCGCTGCGCCCTGATCCCGGCCTTCGGGTACGACTTCGTCCCCGGCAACCTGGCCGGCGCTCTCGCCCTCGCCCAGGCCCGAACGTCGACCAGGGTCACCATCGGGTACTTCGTGACCGGCCGGGGTGGGTTCAGCAGCGGGACCAGGGCGTCGGGGGCGGGGCTGCTGGTGGAACCGGGGTTCGCGTGGCGGGGTGGGGAGCTGCGGCGGGAGCGGATCGCGCGGCGGGTGCGGGCGTTCCCGATCGGGGGGCGGGACTGGCTGGCGGCGACCTACGGGGGCAGTGAGCATCTCGCGCTGCCGCGGATCGCTCCCGGGTTGCGGGATGTCGAGGTGTACCTGGGGTGGTTCGGGCGGCGGTCCCGGGCGCTGCAGGTGCTCTCGGCGGTGGGGACGCCGCTGGCGCGGGTGCCCGGGGTCAGGGCACTTGCCCGGGCCGCCACCGGGCCGCTGGCCGGGCGGACCGGCCAGGGGCCGGACGAGTCGGCCAGGCGCGGCGCCGGGTCGCTGATCGTGGCCAGCGCGGCCGACGCCAACGGACGGGAGCTGGCCTGGGTCCAGCTGCGCGGGCCCGACCCCTACACCCTCACCGCCAGGCTGCTCACCTGGGGCGCCCTGCGAGCAGCCGGCGGCGGCGTCCGCGACACCGGCGCCCTCGGCCCGGTCGACGCCTTCGGCCTGGAGGCCCTCGAACAGGGAGCAGCCACCGCCGGCCTGGAGCGAACCGCCGGCTAGCAGGGCGCCAGGGGGGCGGGCGCGGCCGCCCCCGGTTCGGGGCCCCGGACCCGCCACGCTCTCTCAGCGAACTGGGAACGCTCGGATCAGGGTCTGGTGGATGCGGCTGTCGCCGGCGTCGCGGGCCCAGGTGCGGAGGCTGACCCAGGTGCCGGAGCGGAGGCGGGAGCCGGGGAGCACGGCCCGGTAGTGGCCGGGGCCGACCTTGGCCAGGTGGACCAGGCGCCAGCTGCTCCCGTCGTCGGTCGAGAGCCACAGGACGGTGGCGACCACCTCGCTCGGCTCGGCGCCCTCCTGGCGGGCCACGTTCAGGTCGATGGTGACGGGCTGGCCGGCGACGGCGCCGTTGCGGCCGCCGAGCGGGGCGGCCTGGTAGTCGACCCCCAGGAGGGGTGGCAGCCCGAAGTCGTCCTGGCCGGCCGGGGCCTCGGAGTTGAACCACCAGCGGGTCCGGGAGGCGTTGGCCAGGCGGGTCAGCCCGTCCATGTCCAGGTCGCGCTCCAACCGGTAGCGGGCCCGGCCGGCCGGCACCGCAACCTGGAGGAACGGCTCCTGGGCGCTGGCCAGCAGCCGGCCGTGGCGGTACAGGCGCATGGCCTGGACGGCCACCGGGTCCTCGCTCCACTCCCACGGGTAGCCGTCGTGGCCGCCGGTGTCGCGCAGGTCGGCCACGCCGACGAACATCGAGTCGGCGCCGCGCTCTCCGTAGGCCTTGGCGTGCAGGGGCGCCTCGAACCACCACTCCTCGGTCTGCTGGGCGGGCTCGAACTGGACGAACGCCGGGCCGTAGAAATCGATGAACGCCTCCCCCCGGTACCAGACGGCGTCGTGCAGCCAGCTGATCGGCGCCGGGCTCACGTACTCGGCCCGGGTCCGGGGCACGGCGATCGACTCGTAGCTTCCCCCGGCGAAGAACTGGAGGGGCGCGAAGCCGACCCGCACGTCCTGGTACTCGGCGTTGTCGTTGAGGTTGCGGTAGTGGCTGCCGGTCCGGGCCAGCCGGGCCCGCTCGGCGGCGGACAGGACGTAGCTGGGCGGGTCGGGGACCTGGCCGCCGTACTGCAGCAGGTCGTACAGGGCCGGGGCGGTGGCGGCCGAGCCGGCGCCGGCCGGCAGCAGCCGCGTCCGCAGCTCCACCTCGAACTGGCCCACCCGGACCGGCTCGCCGGTGGCCTCGGCGAACAGCCCGCCGGAAGCCACCTCCGCGCCGACCGAGGAGCTGATGGCGAGCCCGTAGGTGCCGGCGGCATCCAGCCGGGTGAAGCCGACGTCGGCGAAGCTGGGGTGAGTCGCCAGCCCCTCGATCCCGAGCGTGACCGGCTCGGCCCGGCGGGCGTCCAGGGCGAAGGTGGTCGCGCCGGTCACCCGGACCTCGGGGTCGCCGACCATCGAGAGCGACTCGAAGTCCGCGCCGGACACGAACCCCATGATGTGGTAGTGGCCCGGCGCGACCCTGATGGTGACCGTTGCGTCCTCGTCGAAGACCAGGAAGTCGGCGAACAGCTCGCCGTTGTCGACGTTCAGGACGCCGGCGTCGGCGAAGGCGGCCGGCTGGCCGTCGCGGCCGATCGCCTTGATGGTCAGGTCGTAGCGCTCTGGTTCCTTGTAGAAGCCGAGCGGGGTCCGCACGGCCGGGCCGCTGGCCGGGGTGGCGGTCACCGCGCCGCTGTACAGCCCGGCCGCGCCCGCCTGCACGTCGACGGTGACCTGGGCGGTGGCCTGGGCGCCGGCGGCCAGGGTGAGACGCGGCGGCGTCACCGTGACCATCCCGGCCGGGGCCGGGCTGTCGTCCTCGGCCTCCAGCTCGGCCCGCAGGTCGACGGTGGTCGGGCTGTCGCCCAGGTTCTGCAGCAGCAGCGGCCTG
>Ga0307302_10001336_pt1 | contig 10879 bp, 9 predicted proteins | sample ER_DNA_183_FD_194490 | JGI IMG/M metagenome (GOLD analysis project Ga0307302, IMG submission 194490) | Bulk soil microbial communities from the East River watershed near Crested Butte, Colorado, United States - ER_DNA_183 | ecosystem: Environmental > Terrestrial > Soil > Floodplain | place: USA... | reverse complement strand
CCTGCGCATGCGCCGGCTGAAGAGAACCGCTTGGCGGATGGACTCGCGGATCGGCCCGCGTCGCGCTCGCTCCTCGGCCGCCGGGTAGGGGGCGTACCGGCCTGCCGCGACCGCACCGACTTGCGCCGCCGCCGCGCCCCAGGCGAGGAAGGCGAGGACGAGTGCGACCGGCACGAAGCCGACCGAGGTCAGGGCGATGAGGTACCAGATTGCGTCGAAGCCGAACTCGTAGCGGAAGGCGAAGGAGCCGAGGAGGAGCAACGGTCCGACGAACCCAAGCGCGAACACGCCCAGGGCGGCGGGCCGCCCTCGCTCCGAGGCATGCGGCACCCAGAGCCATGCGTGGAGGGAGGGAAGGATGAAGATGAGCGCGAACGGGTTCTGCGCGGCGACCACGAGCGCGACGACGCCGAGGGCGAGCATCGCCGCGAGGTGGCCGCCGAGCTCGTCGGTCCGGGCGACGGGCCCGGTTGGAGCGAGTCGCGGCCGGGTGACGAGCCACCCGAGCGCCGCGAGCCCCGCGAACACGCCGAGGGCAATCACGGGCCAGTCCTCCGCGACTGCCGAGTCGGGCGAGATCGGCCGGGGCTCTCCCTTCGGGAAGATCCCGGTGAAGGAGAAGAAGGCTAGGAGGACACCGATCCAGAGCCACAGGCCGAGTCGGCTCCCGAGGCTTCTGAGAGCGGGCCGGAGCGCGATGTGACGCCTGCGGCAGCGGGCGAACAGGTCGACCGTCGCCGCCAAGAAGGGGAGGAGGCAGCCGAGGAGGACGAACTGGATCGTCCAGCCGCGGATGAGCCGCGAGCCCGTCCAGACATAGGATTCGGTGCCGCTCGCCACGTCGGCAGCAGAGTCGAGCGAGCCGAGCAGCGCCTGCGCCGATCGCCCCAGCTGGTCCATGCGCTCCTGATCGAGGGCGGCCAGCGTGTCTCCCGCGGCCTTCGGAGTGCGAGGCCCCGCGGTGCTGAGCGTGACCGCCGGAGCTCCCTGGGCGATGAACGGCGACTGGCCATAGAGGCTGAACGGGAAGGCGAGGTCGATCAGCTGCGAGAGGGCGTTCGGGCGCACTGGCGTTGTCTGAGCCTGCGTCTCGATGCTCGCCTGCGCCGTCGCCACGAGCGTCGAAGCGGGCGTGCGCGGCGTATCGCCGGTGAAGTAAACGTGTGGGGAGCCATGGCCGCCGATCGCGTCCAGGTCGATGACCGCGGCGACCCGGGCTCCGAGCCCCGAGTTCTGCGCGAACTCGGCCGCGCCGAGCGAGCCGAACACGTCACCGTCGGTTGAGACCAGGATCAGCGTGTGCGAGAGCGCCGCGCTGCCCGTGTCGCGCGCCAGCTCGAGGAGCGCACCGGTGCTGGAGGCGTTGTAGTCGGCCCCCGGCGAGCCGCCGAGGTTGTCGCGGTGCGCGACGATGACGATCGCCTGCTGCGAGCGGGGCACGTTGACGGCTGATGTCGTCGGAGCGGTTGCGATCAGGTTGACGAAGTGCTCGTCCCCGAGGCCGGGAACGTCCGCCGTGAACTCCTGGCGCTGCACGGTGAAGTCGTAGTCGCGGAGGCGCGCAGCCACCCAGTCCGCAGCTCCTTGCGCTCCGCTCGTTCCGGGTCGGCGGTCGGGGAAGTCCCGGGCGAGCTCCGTCGCAAACTGCACCGCCGTGGTACGGTCGAAGGAGGGCGGAAGGCGGGGCTGTTGCAGCGCGACCGGCTGGCCGACGCTGAACGCGGCGACGAGCAGGGGCACGGCCACGACGAGCCAGGCTGCCCTGTAGATACGGCCTGAAATCGGCCGTTCGAGCGAGCCGCGCCGGGGTCGCCGGCGTTCTGGGGGGACGGCCATTGCGCCCGCGCCAGTCTAGTCGGCTGCCCCACAGGCCTATCCTTTTAGGAACGATGGCCGAAAGCGCGACGATCCTGCTGGTGGACGACGAGGAGTCGATCCAGAAGCTCCTCACCTACCCCCTCGAGCACGAGGGCTTTCATGTCGTGCAGGCCCGCGACGGCGAGGAGGCGCTCGAGCGCTTCGAGGAGAACGCCGTCGACCTCGTGATCCTGGACATCATGCTGCCGAAGCTCGACGGGCTCGAGGTCTGCCGCAGGCTGCGCGCGCGGAGCGCCGTCCCGATTCTCATGCTGACCGCGCGCGACGACGAGCTCGACAAGGTCGTAGGGCTCGAGCTTGGCGCCGACGACTACATCACGAAGCCCTTCTCGATCCGGGAGTTCCGCAGCCGCGTCCGTGCCGCGCTCCGACGGGCGCAGCTTCCGCCCGCGGGCGCCCGGAGCGATGCGATCGAGGTCGAGGGGGTGCGGATCGATCTCTCCAAGCGCACTGTCGAAGTCGGCGGCGAGCCCGTCCAGCTCACGTATCTCGAGTTCGAGCTCCTGCGCACGCTGGCAGCGAACCCAGGACGCGTGTACTCGCGCCAGGCCTTGCTCGAAGCGCTCTGGGGCGGCTCGGAGTACCGCGACCCGCGGACGATCGACGTGCACGTGCGCCATCTGCGGGAGAAGATCGAGCCCGACCCGAGCGAGCCCCACTACCTCTTCACGGTGCGCGGCGTCGGCTATCGCTTCCGCGAGGACGTATGAACCAGTTCCGTCATCCGCGCCTCTCGGTCAAGCTCGGGCTCGTCCTGCTCGCGATCGTGGCGGGCGCGCTCGGGATCGTCTACGCCGCCGTCGTGCCGCGGCTCGAGGACCGCCTCGTCGCCGACCGGCTCGACGAGCTGGAGCGAAGCGCGCAGCCGGTCAAAAGCCAGTTCCAGCTGGCGAACCCGCTCGACTACGACGCGCCCGCGGACCTCATCCAGGGGAACCTCGGCGCGCGCGTCATCGTCCTTCAGAGGTTCGGTAACACGTTCCGCAATGTCGGAGATTCGAACGCGATCCCCTCGGGAGACGTCGAGGACGACCCCGTGGCGCTCGCTGCGTTCGCGTCCTCGAATCTGGAACGAGGCGAAGTCGACCGGGACGGGAAACGCGCCGAGGTCGCGATTCCGTTGAACGAGGAAACCGTCGTGCTTCTGTCCGCGTCGCTGCGAGACACGCTCGCGAGCGTCGAGCTCGTCGAGCGCACGCTCCTCATCTCCGGCCTTGCGGCGCTTCTGATCGCTTGGTTCGCGGGCTCCCTGGCGGCACTCAGGCTGACGCACCGGATCCGCCGCCTCGAGGCGGCCGCCGGGCGGATCGCCGCGGGTGACTTCGAGCACGAGATCGTCGACCCCGTCGAGGACGAGGTGGGCGAGTTGGCGGCCGCCTTCGACCGCATGCGGCTCCGGCTCGCGCATCTCGACCGGGCGCGCCGGGAGTTCATCGCCAACGCCTCGCACGAGCTGCGGACGCCGCTCTTCTCGCTCGGCGGCTTTCTCGAGCTGATGGCCGACGAGGACGTCGATCCGGCGGCGCGCAAGGACTTCGTCGAGGAGATGGGGTCGCAGGTGACGCGGCTGACGAAGCTCGCGACCGATCTTCTCGACCTCACCCGCCTCGATGCAGGGCAGCTATCCGTCGAGCAGGCGGAGGTGGACGTCGCCGAGAGCGCCCGCACCGTCTGCGAAGAGTTTCGGCCGGTAGCCGAAGCCGGCGAGCACGGGCTGTCGGCCGACGTTAACGGCCCCGCGCTGGCTCTTGCGGACGAGCAGCGCGTTCTCCAGGTGGCGCGCATACTCGTCGAGAACGCGACCCGGCACACGCCGGCGGGAACGAGCATCGTCGTGTCGGCAAGCGACGCGAACGGCTCCGTCGCGCTCTCGGTCACCGACGACGGGCCTGGTGTCCCGGAGGCCGACCGGGAGCACCTGTTCGAGCGCTTCTACCGGGCCGGCGGGGGGCAAGCGTCCGGTAGCGGCCTGGGGCTGGCAATCGCGTGGGAGCTGGCGGGTCGCATGGGCGGTTCGATCAAGCTCGAGTCACGGCCGGGCGAGACCGTTTTCACGTTGCTTTTGCCACGAGCGGAGGGCGTTTTCACGTCGAAACGGCCGGGCGACGAGAACTGAACCCGAGGTCACTACTATGAGACCGCGGTGCGCCCAGGCCCTCTAGCCGTTGTCGCGGTCGTCTGTGCCCTTCTGGGCGCGAGCGGCGCGCTCGTCGTGGCGAAAGCGGTGGGCTGGGTGGGCGAGAGCTCTTCGCGGACGGTCGTAGTGACGTCGTCCGCGCCCGCCACTCCGGTGGCGAACCAGGTGGACGAGAACGCTGAAGCCAAGCCGCTGGCCGGCAACGACTTCGATCCCGCGCGGATCTATCGCGAGCGCGCGGCCGGCGTCGTCACGATCATCGCCGGGTTCGGGTCGAGCGGATCGGTGACCACGGGCGACGCCGCCCAGGGGTCGGGCTTCGTCGTCTCCTCCGACGGCTACATCCTCACGAACTCGCACGTCATCACTACCGCCGGGGAGGGAGACACGACGACGACCGCGGAGCCCGCGAGGACGATCTTCATCGAGTTTCGCGACGGCGACCGTGTGCCCGCGCGAATCGTCGGCTGGGACATCTACGACGACGTCGGCCTGGTCAAGGTCGATCCGGCGGGCCTCGACCTCACAGTCGTGCCGCTCGGGGACTCCTCGCACGTCGTCGTTGGCGAGCCGGTCGCGGCGATCGGGAGCCCCTTCGGGAACGAGAGCTCGCTCAGCGTCGGCGTCGTCTCCGCAACGGAGCGCTCGATCGCGTCCCTGACCTCGGGCTACGACCTCGTGGACGCCATCCAGACCGACGCGCCGATCAACCGCGGAAACTCGGGCGGGCCGATGTTCGACGCGCGCGGGCGGGTGATCGGGATCAACGCCCAGATTCGCAGCGTGTCCGGAAATGCCGAAGGCGTCGGTTTCGCCGTCCCGATCAACTCGGCGCGCCGCTCGATGGAGCAGCTGATCGAGGACGGGGAGGTTCGCTATGCGTGGCTCGGCGTCTCGACGCAGACGCTCACGGCCAAGCTGGCCGAGCACTTCGGGTATCCACGGGAGGAGGGCGCCGCGGTTCAGACGGTGATCAACGGGAGCCCAGCTGCCGCTGCGGGGCTCCAGGCCGGCGGAACGGAGAAGATCTTCACCGGGATTCGCTTCAGACCGGGCGGCGACCTCATCGTCGCGATCGAGGGTACCCCCGTGCGCACCGCCGAGGACGTCGTTCGAGCGATCACCGAGCGGCTCGCCCCCGGGGAGACCGCGCACCTGACGGTCCTCCGCGGCTCGAAGCGCATCGCTGTCTCGGTCGTCCTGGGCCAGCGGCCCGAGACGCCGCCTGGCAGCGGCCGTTAGGCCCTCTACAGTGGGCCGGGTGGAGCAACCGGCCTCCGACGTCGTCCTGCTCGGCGACAACCTGGACGTCCTGCCGCGGTTCGCCGAGGGCGCGTTCCAGCTCGTCTACGCGGACCCGCCCTTCAACACGGGCGGCACGGTCACGAGGCGCACGCTCTCGGTCGTTCCCGATCCCGAAGGCGACCGAGTGGGGTTCAACGGCCGACGCTACGCGAGCCGGCTCCTGGACGAGTCGTCCTTCAGGGACGCGTTCGACGACTACCTCGGCTTCCTCGACCCGCGCCTGCGCGAAGTGCGGAGACTGCTCGCCCCGAGCGGGACGCTCTACCTCCACGTCGACTACCGCGAGGCGCACTACGTGAAGCTTCTCCTGGACGAGCTCTTCGGCCGCGAGTGCTTCCTGAACGAGATCGTCTGGGCCTACGACTACGGCGCGAAGGCCAAGCGCCGCTGGCCGGCCAAGCACGACACGATCCTCGTCTACGTCAAGGATCCGAAGGGCTACTACTTCGACTCCGAGTCGGTGGACCGCGAGCCGTACATGGCGCCCGGCCTCGTCACGGCCGAAAAGGCCGCGCGCGGGAAGCTCCCGACCGACGTCTGGTGGCACACGATCGTCTCTCCGACGGGGAGCGAGAAGACCGGCTATCCGACGCAGAAGCCGGAGGGGGTGCTGCGGCGCATCGTGCAGGCATCGAGCCGCCCGGGGGACTGGTGCCTCGATCCCTTCGCCGGGAGCGGCACGCTCGGCGCGGTCGCGGCGAAGCTCGGACGCCGCTTCGTCCTCGTCGACTCGAGCCCGGAGGCGGTCGCTGTGGCGCGCGCGCGCGTCGACCGTTTGGCGGCAAGCCAAGAGCGGGTAGGAGAAGTCTGAGCGGGTCGTCGGAGGATTCAGCAGATTGACGCAGGTTTAGTGTGACTTCGAGGCGGCAACTACACTCCGAGGCCATGGCTCAGCGCGCAAACGGCAACGGCGTCGTTGCCCTCACGATCCCTGCCCGGGCCGAGTACATCGCCCTCTGCCGGCTCGCCCTCACCGGCATCGCGCGAACGAGGGCGCTCCGGCAGGAGGTCGTCGCCGATCTCAAGCTCGCCCTGACGGAGGCCTGCTCGAACTCCGTCCGCCACGCCTATGAAGAGGGGCGCGACGGCGTCGTTCAGGTCTCCTATCGCCTCGACGGCGAGCGCATCGAGGTCGAGGTGCGAGACGACGGCGCGGGGTTCGATCCCGCAGTGCTCGAGCGCGCCCAGGAGGAGCTCGACGAAGGCGGCCTCGGCATCGCCATCATCCGGGCGGTGACCGACGAGCTCGACATCGGGCCGAACCCGAACGGCGAAGGGTCGCGGCTCCGGTTCACGAAGTACCTCAACTGATTCTCCGAGCCCGTCGATATTCTCCGCCGCCGTGGACCTTCAGCAGGTAAACGTTGGCCATAAGTCGCTCGCGGACTACGCGACGATAGTGAGCCGCGGCCTGATGGAACAGCTGAAGACCCTGGCCGAGCCGCTCGAGGGCAAGCGCGTGCTCCACCTCTCGGCGACCGCGTTCGGCGGCGGCGTGGCGGAGATCCTCTACACGCTCGTCCCCCTGATGCGCGACGCCGGTCTCGAGACGGAGTGGCGCGTTATCTTCGGCCAGAACGAATTCTTCGACGTCACGAAGGCGATTCACAACGCACTCCAGGGCGCGCCGCGCTCGCTCTCGGACTCGGAAAAGGAGATCTTCCGCCGCTACAACCTCGGCAACGCCGAGGCGCTCACGGATTCGTTCGACTACGTCATCGCCCACGATCCGCAGCCGGTCGGGATGATCGACCATGCCCGCGCGTCCGGGCGGCACTGGATCTGGCGCTGCCACATCGACCTCTCGTCGCCGAACCAGGAGGTGCTCGAGTTCCTGCTCCCGTGGCTCTCGTCCTACGACTCGATGATCTTCCACCGGGGCGAGTACGTGCCGCATCACCAGGGGCTGCCGCCGGCGTACATCTGGCCGCCCGCGATCGACCCGCTCACTCCGAAGAACATGGCGCTGTCGAGCGAGGACGCGAGTTACATCGTCGACCAGTTCGGCATCGACGTCGACCGGCCCCTCGTCACGCAGGTCTCCCGCTTCGACCCCTGGAAGGACCCGCTCGGCGTGATCGACGCGTGGCGGATCCTGCGTGAGAGCCACCCGCGCACGCAGCTCGCGCTCGTCGGCTCGATGGCCCACGACGACCCCGAGGGCTGGGACTACTACAACAAGACGGTGGACGCGGCGGCTGGCGATCCCGACATCTTCATCCTCTCGAACCTGAACAACGTCGGCTCTGTCGAGGTCAACGCCTTTCAGGTGCACTCGGACGCGCTCGTCCAGAAGTCGATCCGCGAGGGCTTCGGGCTCACGGTCACGGAGGCGTTGTGGAAGGCGAAGCCGATGGTCGCCGGCCGCGCAGGCGGGATCGTCGACCAGATCCAGGAGGGAGAGACGGGCTTCCTGGTCGATTCGGTCGAAGCGTGCGCGCAGGCGCTCCAGACCATCCTCGACGATCCGCCGGCCGCGAAGCAGATGGCCCTTCGCGGCAAGGAGTACGTGCGCCGGAATTTCCTCTCCCCGCGCCTGCTGAGGGACTGGCTCGCGCTCTTCAACCGGCTCGAGGGGAACGATTTGGGCGGCGCCGAGCTCGTCACAGCCTCGACGGCCGTCTAGCTCTCGAACGGCGGTAGGGTTCTTGCATGTCCGCTCGGCGGAAGCTGATCGTGGTCACGAATCGCGCTCCGGTCTCGTTTTCACGTGAAACGGGAGGTGCGCGAAGCGCGCGCAGAGGCGGAGGAGGGCTCGTGACCGGCCTGCGGAGCCTCGTGACGGGTCATGACGTCACGTGGGTGGCGAGCACGATGACCTCGGAGGACCGCGTCGTGGCCGAGGAGGCGTCCGGGGAGGCCGTCGAGGAGATCGCGGGCGACGGGAGCCCGTACAGGCTCCGTTTCGTCGACCACGACCCGCAGGCGTACGACCTCTACTACAACGTGGTCTCGAACCCGGTCCTCTGGTTCGCGCAGCACTACCTCTGGGGCCTCGTCGAGTCGCCGAACTTCGACAACGGCCTCCATCAGGCCTGGACGGAGGGCTACCTCGCCGTGAACGCGGCGTTCGCGGACGCCGTGGTGGCCGAGCTCGAGCGCGACCCGGAGGCCGCGGTCTTCTTCCACGACTACCACCTCTACATCGCGCCGGGGCTCGTGCGCGAGCGCGTTCCCGAGGCGACCCTCAGCCACTTCGTCCACATCCCCTGGCCGCAGCCGGACTACTGGCGCGTCCTTCCCGAGGGGATCAGGCACGCGCTCCATGAGGGGCTCCTCGCCAACGACGTCGTCAGCTTCCACACGTCGCGCTGGGGCAGGAACTTCTTGCGGAGCTGCGAGGACGTTCTCGGCGCGAAGAGCGACTTCAGCGCCGGCCGGGTCACCTACCGCGGCCGCACGGTCGGAGTCCATCACCGCCCGATCTCGGTCGACCCCGCCGAGTTCGCCGCGCTCGCGACGAGCGAGCGGGTGCTCGACGAGGAGGCGCAGCTCGAGGCGACCCGCCCGGAGCGGCTGATCGTGCGCGTCGATCGCACCGACCCCTCCAAGAACATCGTGCGCGGCTTCCGCGCCTACGAGCTCCTGCTGGAGGAGCATCCGGAGCTCCACGGGCGCGTCGGCATGCTGGCCCTCCTCGACCCGTCGCGCCAGGACATCCCGGAGTACTCCGAGTACCTCGGCGCGATTCAGCGGGCGGCACGCGTCGTCAACGACCGCTTCCGCCATGAGGGCTGGCTCCCGTTGGACGTGCGGACCGAGGACAACTTCCACCAGGCCGTGGCCGCCTACAAGCAGTTCGACGTGCTGCTCGTGAACGCCATCTTCGACGGCATGAACCTCGTGGCGAAGGAGGCCCCGCTCGTGAACGCGCGTGACGGCGTGCTCGTCCTGTCCGAGAATGCCGGCGCACACGACGAGCTGGGCGAGTGGGCTCTGACCGTCAACCCGTTCGACCTGTCCGGCCAGGCGGAGGCGCTCTACGCGGCGCTGACCATGGACACCCACGAGCGCCGGGCGCGCCTCGATGCCATCAAGGCCTATGTGAGCGCGCACGACATCGGGGCATGGATCGATTCGCAGCTGGCCGATCTCGATGCGGTGGAACGCGGGGCGGGCACTAGACTCCCTGTCTGAAATGCCTGGAAATCGGGGACTCAGCCACGTGGACGCGGAGGGGCGGGTTCGCATGGTCGACGTGAGCGGAAAGCCCCACGAGCATCGCCGCGCCGTGGCGGCGGGCCGCGTGTCCATGAAGCCTGAGACGGCGGCCTCGCTCCGCTCGCTGCCGAAGGGGGACGCTCTCGTGACCGCGCAGCTCGCGGGCATCATGGCGGCCAAGCGCACCGCCGAGCTGATCCCGCTCTGCCATCCGCTGCCGCTCACGAGCATCGACGTCGAGCTCGAGGTGGCGGGGGACGGCGTCGAGATCGTGGCCACGGCCGGGACAACCGCGCAGACCGGCGTCGAGATGGAGGCGCTCACCGCCGTGAGCGTCGCTGCGCTCACCGTCTACGACATGGCGAAGGCGGTCGACGGCGAGATGGCGGTCGAGAGCATCCGCCTCCTCGAGAAGACGAAGGGGTGAGAGTCGCGGTGCTGACCGTCTCCGACGGCGTCTCTGCGGGTGAGCGGGACGACGAGAGCGGAGACCTGCTCGCCGAGGCGCTCGAGCGCGACGGGTGGGAGGTCTCCCGGCGAGTCGTGGCCGATGACTCCGAGGAGATCGCGGCGGCGCTCCGCGAGCTCGCCGGCGTGAACGGCCTCGTGCTCACTACGGGAGGGACGGGCTTCGGTCCGCGCGATGTGACCCCCGAGGCGACCGCATCGGTGCTCGAGCGGGCTGCTCCCGGGATCTCCGAGGCCGTGCGCGCAGACGCAAGCGCGAAGACCCCGCACGGGATGCTCTCCCGCGGCACCGCGGGCATCGTCGGCTCGACCCTGGTCGTCAACCTTCCGGGCTCTCCCGGAGCCTGCCGGGACGGCTGGTCGGTACTGGCTCCCGCCGCCGGCCACGCGGTGAAGTTGTTGGCAAAGGAGACAACGGAGCACCGGCAGACATGACCGAGACCGCCCTCCGCTACCCGCGGCTCTTCGCGTCGCTCGTGAAGATCGAGCACACGGTCTTCGCGCTCCCCTTCGCCTACATCGGCGCGTTCCTCGCGGTCGACGGGATCCCAAGCGCGCACGACCTTCTCTGGATCACGGTCGCGATGGTCGGGGCCCGGTCCCTGGCGATGGCGCTGAACCGCCTCATCGACGCACGCATCGATGCGCGCAATCCGCGCACGGCGGGTCGCGAGCTCCCGCGCGGCGCGCTCACGCCGCTCCAGGTCGGCCTCTTCTGCGTCCTCTCGCTCGTTGTCTTCCTCGTCGCCGTCTTCCAGCTAGCTCCCCTCGTCCACTGGCTCTGGCCGATCCCCGTGCTCGGCTTCGTCCTCTACCCGTACCTCAAGCGCTGGAGCCCGTTGTCCCACCTCTGGCTCGGCGCGGTCGACGGGCTCGCTCCGCTCGGCGCCTGGGCGGCGATCACGAACTCGCTGCCCTGGGAGGCCTGGG
>Ga0307302_10001334_pt1 | contig 10881 bp, 12 predicted proteins | sample ER_DNA_183_FD_194490 | JGI IMG/M metagenome (GOLD analysis project Ga0307302, IMG submission 194490) | Bulk soil microbial communities from the East River watershed near Crested Butte, Colorado, United States - ER_DNA_183 | ecosystem: Environmental > Terrestrial > Soil > Floodplain | place... | reverse complement strand
GCACGTGGCACACCGTCCTCTTGGGCGCGGTGGCGGGGTTCACGATCTTCCTGGGGCTCCCGCTCGGCCGGATGAAGCGCGGGAGCGTGGGGTTCAAGACGTTCCTGAGCGGCCTGTCGGCGGGGATCCTGGTCTTCCTCCTGTTCGACGTCCTCGCCCACGCGACCGAGCCGGTCGAGGAGGCCGTCGTCGACGGGGACTGGGGCCAGCTCGTCGCCGTCGGCCTCGTCTACGTCCTGGGGCTGGGTCTCGGGCTCCTCAGCATCCCGTACTTCTTCCGGTTCACCCCGCACCGCGCGCGCCCGGCGAGCCTCGGCCCCGGCGCGATGGCGGTCGCCGAGGTCGGGCTGACGCCCGATCGCGAGGCGCTCCGGCTCGGGATGACGATCGCGGCCGGGATCGGCATGCACAACTTCTCCGAGGGTCTCGCGATCGGCCAGGCGGCCAACGCCAACGAGATCTCGCTCGCGGTCCTGCTCGTGGTGGGCTTCGCGCTCCACAACGCCACCGAGGGGTTCGGGATCGTCGGGCCGCTCGCGGGGGCCGGCGTCCAGGCCACGTGGGGGTGGCTGCTGCTCGCCGGGCTCGTCGCCGGTGGGCCGACCTTCGTCGGGACGATCGTCGGGACCGCGTTCAGCTCCGAATACGTGTTCGTCGGTTTCCTCGCGCTCGCCGCGGGCGCGATCCTGTACGTGACCGGCGAGCTGTTCGCGAGCGGCCGGCGCCTCTCGTGGATCCTGACGCTCTGGGGCGTGCTCGGCGGGTTCCTGTTGGGGTTGGCCACCGACCTGGTGATCGAGGCGGCGGGCGGCTAGGCCGTTCGGCCTGCTCGGTGACGACGGATCGCGCCGCGGGCTCGACCGTGCGGAGCGGCTGTGGGAGGCTGCAAGGGCCTGCCGTCGCCGGAGGCGCCATGTCGAACTCGGGTCCACCGGATGTCGTCGTCGAGAGCGAAGACGCGCGTCCATCGCCCGAGGGCGACGGATCACCGACCCTCACGTCGTTCTTCCGGCGCCGGATGGTTCTCGGTGTGCTCGGCGTGGTCCTCGTCGTCGGGGCGTTCGCGGTCGCCTCGAGGTCGAGCGCTCACGTGAGCGTTCCCGACCTGGTCGGCGTGCGGGTCGACCCGCAGCTCGACACGTTGCGGCTCCGGCTCGAGGCGGCCGACCTCGTGCTCGGCGACGTCGCCGTGGGTTCCTGCCCGACGTTCGACATCCCCGGCGTCACGCTCGAACAGATCCCGGGCACGATCGTCGAGCAGCACCCGGGCGCCGGAGCGAACGTCGTCACGTCGACCGCCGTCGATGTGACCGTGTGTCTCCCCGACGGCTGAGCCGCAGCAGATTCAAGGCGGTCGTCGGAGCTACCGACCCCTCCTGTATGAAGTGGCTGATCGTCGCCCTCGCCGTGGCCGCGGTGGGTCAGGCGTGGTGGCGTCGGCATCGCAGCGGCGCCCGGCAGCGCCGCCTGATGCTCCTGTGCCGGCACGCCGGGCTGGACTTCGCCCCGATGGACCTGCGGCTCGACACGGCGTGGTTGCCGTTCCCGATGTTCGGCGCTCCGCGGCACGGGACCGAGAACGTGGTCTGGGACCGGCGTCTGGGCGACGACATGCACGCGTTCGATCTCTGGTACGTGGATCCAGCCGATGAGCGCGGAAGCGGCGTCCGTCGAACGCTCACCTGCGCCGTCGTGCCGTTGCGCTCGTCGTGTCCCCGTCTGCGGGTCGCGCCGCGCGACGTGGTGGACGAGGTCGCGCGGGCGTTCGGTGGCGAGGAGGTGCGGCTGGAGCTCGAGGCGTTCGACCGCCGGTACCGGGTCGAGACCGAGGACGTGCGGTTCGCGGTCGCGTTCCTCGACCAGCGGCTGATGGAGGCGCTCCTCGGGCTGCCCGATGGCGTCAGCATCGACGTGAACGAGGACGTCCTGCTCCTGTCCGCCCCTCTGCTGCCCGCGGAGCAGGTGCTCGTGCTGTTCGACGCCGCGGTGGCGATCCGGCGCCGGATCCCGCGGGTCGTCTCGAGCCTGTTCCCCCCGCGACCCGAGCGAGGAGCCCACGAGCACCGTTGGCTCCAGGGACGCTGGAGCGCCGAGTCCACCGGCTCCGACCTCGCCTGATCTCCGCGGATCGACCGGACGCGCCACGGTAGTCTGCAGCGATGCGGTGGATCGCGCTCCTGGCGGGCATCGTGATCCTCCTGTGGACGCTGCTCGACGTCTTCCGGACCCTCGTGATGCCGCGGGCGGCACGTGGCAGGTTCCGATTGAGTCGGATCCTGTTCCGGCTGCTCTGGCGTCCCTGGCGATGGGCCGGCGTGCGACGCAAGACGATCCAGGCTCGGGAGCGGGTCCTGGCAGGGGCGGCGCCATTCTTCTTCTTCCTCCTGCTGGTCGGCTGGGTCTCCCTCGCCTTGCTCGGCTATGCCCTGATCCTGTGGAGTCCCTTCGCGGACGGGCTGGGGCGGGGTGGCGACTCGTTCGGGGACGCCATCTACGTCGCGGGATCGTCGTTGTTCACGCTCGGGTTCGGCGGCGACGTCACCGGATGGACGCGAGCCGTCGTGGTCATCGCGGGTGCCACCGGCCTCGGGCTGTTCGCGGTGGTGATCGCGTATCTCCCGGTCCTGTACCAGGCCTTCAACCGCCGAGAGGTCGGCGTGCTGCTGCTCGACGCGCGGGCCGGATCCCCACCCTCCGGTCCCGAGCTGCTGCACCGGTTGGGGAGCGCGGGTGTCGCCTCCTCGTTGCCCGAGCTCTTCGCGGAGTGGGAGCGATGGGTGGCCGACGTGCTCGAGACCCACATGTCCTACCCCCTCCTCGCCCTGTTCCGGTCGCCGCACGACGACACCTCGTGGATCACCTCGCTCGGCGCGGTGCTCGACGCGGCCACGCTCATCCTCACCTCCGTCGACGGCGAGCCCGACGAGCGCGCCAAGCTCATGTACGGGACGGGCGTCCACGCGGTCGAGGACCTCTTCTATTACCTGCGGCTCGCGGAGCGGGAGGCCGTGATCCAGCGTGACGAGTTCGAGGACGTCCTCGACGACCTGAAGGAGGACGGCTTCTCCGTTCGTCCCGTCGACGAGGCGTTCGGGCGGTTCACCGAGAAGCGGGCGAAGTACGCGCCGAGGTTGGACGCGATCGCCGTGCTGCTGGCCGCACCGCCCGCGCTGTGGATCGGCGACCGCTCGTTCCTGGGGGCGCGCACCGCGCACTGAGGTGCGGGTGGATCAGGAGGCGCGGCGGAGATGCTGCCGCGCGTGTCGCCACGCGAAGATCGGAACGAACTCCCTCACCCTCGCACCCCCGAGCCGGTCCAGAGCATGCTTCGCCGCTTCGTCGATCCTGTCACCGGGTTGATCCCGGTACTCCTGCGCGAGCTGCTCCCGCAGGCGCTGGAGCGGATCTCTGGGGGACGCTTCCAGCGTGCTCTTGCTCATCGAGCTCATCGTGGCTCCCCCGGCTTCCGTCTCGCGCCATCTGTACAGCGAACCGTGGCGGCAGCGCGAGCCTTCCCGTTGACCCTGCCGGAGGTCGCCGCCCGCATCCACGCCACGCTCGAGGAGCGGCGAGCGGCGCTCTCAGCATCGTCAGCTGAGCTGTTGCACCCACTCCCGCAGGCGTGGGAGATGTTCCGCGTAGTGCTCGGGTCCCGCCTTGTCGATCCATCGGTCGGCCTCGGGCGACCTCTCGGGGAGCGAGCCCCAGGCACGCCGCATCCGCTCGCGTGCCGTGATCGCCTGCGCTCGCACGTCGGGGTACGGAACGTCGTGCAGCGAATCGAAGAACTCCTTGTTCATGGCGTCGATGTCGATCTCCTCGGGCCGGTAGGTCCCGAACCGGATCCGATCCAGGACGACGCCGGCCTCGGCGAGCCAGCTCCCGAGGTGGGCGACGAGATCCTTCGCGGTCCACCCCTCGGGGAAGTACCCGGGCTCCTCCACCTTGTCTGCCGGAAGCGTATCGATCAGCTGGTGGAGCTCGGTCCACAGCTGCTCCTCCTCGGCCATCAGGTCCCGGTCCGAACCCGTCAACGGCATAAGAGGAGTATGCCGTGCGGAGGATCGGCGGGGCGCCCCCTGGTCAGAGGTCCAGGCCGGTCAGACCGTGGCTCCCCAGGATCAGCGAGACCTCGCCCCCGTGGTGGAGGTCGTGCTCGATCAGGTGCCAGACGACCCACTGCCGCGTGAACGTCTGGGTGCCCGTCCGTCGCTCCCGGGAGAACTCGACCGCGAGGTCGTCCGGTGTCCAGCGCTCGAGGCACTCGTCGATCATCCCCCACGAGCGTTCGAGGGCCCCGACGATCTCGGCCGGTCCGCGTGGGTGATCCTCGTCGTCCTCCCACGTGGCGTCCTCGACCGCCAGGTCCGGCACGGTCGTGCTCTCGACGCGGAACAGGTCGCGGAGCGCGGCGTCGCCCTCGCCCAGGACGTCGTGGAACCAGTAGGTCCGGGACGCCGCCATGTGGCTCGTGAGCTGCCAAAGGGCCCACATGTTCGGGGCGGGCTTCAGGAGCAGCTGGTCGGCGGTGAGGTCTCGGAGCGAGTCGAGGAGCAGGGTGTGGTAGTTCGCCCATCCGTCGTAGAAGGTCTGCTGCTCGGGAGCCGTGGACGTCATGCCACCTCCTGCCATCGAACCGTCGACCGACGGTACATGCCGGACAGACCCTTCAGCTCCGCGCCGGCGGCGCGACGATCTGGTCGGCCGCGACGTCCACCAGCCGCGTTTTTGTGCCGTCCGGGTAGCGGATGACGAGCGTGCGGACCACCGTCGCATCTCCCAGGCCGAGATGGATACGCGGATCCTCGGAGGAGAGGTAGCTCCCGCCGGCGTGGAACTCGCGAACGAGGATGCGCCCGTCTGGCAGCGTCGCCTTGACGAACGCTCCGGGGGAGAAGCCGTCGAGTGCGACCTCGAGCCAGTTCCCGTCCGCAGCCGAGTTCTCGAGCAGGACGAGCGGGCCGCCGATCGTGTTGATCGCGAGGTCGAGGTCCCCGTCGTTGTCGTAGTCGGCGGCGGCGAGTCCGCGTCCGTCGATCCTCAGCGTGTCGGCGGCGTCGGCGGGAGCCCCCACGTCCACGAACCGCGCCCCCGTCCCCGGTGTCGCGACGTTCTCGAGCACCTGGATCGGTTCGGCGTCCTCCACCAGGCTCGTCACCGGGATGTCGCCGTTCGCGAGCACCAGGTCGAGGTCGGTGTCGAGGTCGAGGTCGACCCACGAGGCGCCCCACCCCGTGAACGTCGCCCCGAACGCGCCCGCGAAGTCCCCGCCGGCGTCGGCGAACGACGGCTCGCCGGCGGCCGGGGGTCGGGCGCGGTAGGCGGCGTGGCCCTGGCCGCGCGAGTTCGAGACGAACAGATCGGGCAAACCGTCGCCGTCGAAGTCGGCGGCGGCGATCCCCATGCCGGCGTCCGCGTCGGCGACGCCCTCCTTGGCCGCGACGTCTCGGAGCCGGAAGCCGAGACCCGCGGGATCCGCATCCACGCCTCCCGGCCACCGCACGTTCCGATAGAGGCGGTTCGGGTCCAGGTCGTTGGCCACGTAGAGGTCGAGGCGGCCGTCGCTGTCGAGGTCCGTGAAGACGGCGCCGAGCCCGTGTTCGGGGGCGCCGGCGTCCACCCCCGCGAGCTGCCCCACCTCGCGGAACGTCGATCGGCCGTGATCGTCCTGGCCCTGGTTCAGGTACAGGAGATCGCGCACCCCTTGGTGGCTCGTGGGGAAGCCCTCGAACGCCGCGTCGGGGATGGGGGCGTTGAGGTCGGTGTACCCGGCGACGAAGAGGTCGGGCAGTCCGTCGCCGTTCACGTCTCCGACCGCCGCGCCGGCGTGCCAGCCGTAGTCGTCGATGCCCGCCTCGCGCGCTCCCTCGGCGAACGTCCCGTCTCCACGGTTCCACAGGAGGGCGTCGTAGGTGATGGACGTGACGTAGAGATCGGTGCGGCCGTCGAGGTCGAAGTCGGCGGCGACGCATCCGTTCCCGCGGAGGGCGAGGTTGGCTCCCGAGCCCCTACTCACGTCGACGAACGTGCCGCCCTCGTTGTGGAAGAGCGCGCTCCGCGGTAGGTCGCCCTCCTGCTTCCAGCGCGCGACGTCCTGGATCGAGTACGAGTTGACGACGAACAGGTCGAGCCATCCGTCGCCGTCGTAGTCCAGCCAGCAGAGGCCCCCTCCCATCATCGCCCCGTTGTCTCCGCCGTCCGCGGCAAAGCGGAACGAGCCCTGGCGGAAACGCAGCCCCACCTGCCGGGCGACGTCGTGGAGGTGGGGTGCGACGGCGCCGGTCGCGTTCGCCGGCAGGGGCGTCGCCGCGACGGACGGGGTCGGCAGGGCGGAGGGGGCCCGTTCGCGCAGGACGACGAAGCTCCCGTCGCGGAACGTCAGCTCGAACGTGCGCTCGAAGCGCAGCGGCTGGATGCCGAACAAGGTGGCGACCGCGACCGGCGGCCCCTGTCCCTCGCCCGGCTCGAGCGTGACGCTCGCGCGATCGACCTCGCTGGCGGGGACGCCCAGCCTCGCGAGGGCGACGCTCACGATCTCTCCGGCGGTGCTCCGATCGAGCTGGGTCGCCACGCCCTCCGAGGGCACGATGATCACCTCCGGCAGCCCATCACCCGCGGATCCCGGCACGCCCACGGCGTCGGGGCTCGGCCCCGCGGCGAGCCCGACCACGACGACCAGACCCATCGCCCCGACCGCTCCCGCGAACGAGAGCGCACCGACGCCCGCGCGTCCCGCGGCCCCGACCCGCAGCCGGGCGCGCTCGAGCGCGGGTGACGTTCGACCGGCGGCCCGGAGGATCGCGCCCAGCGTTCGACCGGCGCACACGAGGGCCAGCGCCCCCAGCACGGCCACCTTGGTCGCGTACTCGGTCGTCAGGGGCGCGATCAGGAGCACGGCCAGCAGGCCGATCGCGGCACCGAACGCGCGGCGCGGCTTCGCCTCCTCGGGCACGGTCTTCGGATCGGTGATCATGAAGAAGAGGAAGACGAGGATCTCGGGCGAGAACACCAGGACCCGCCAGAGCTCCGTTCCCGTGATCGGGCCCAGGTGCCACCGCGCGACCATCGCGTGGCCGGACGCGGCGAGCAACGCGATCCCGGCCGCGAAGACGAGCCAGAAGGCGACCGCGAGACCCAGCAGGTGGAGGCGACGCAGGATCGCGAAGCCGCCGACGACGATGAGCGCGATCGCCAGGGCGAGCCAGGGGGACATCGGCCCCCACCAGAAGTCGAGCGGCTCGGCGCGCGCCGGACCGAGCAGGAGGAAGCAGACGACGAGGCCGATGTTGGACGGGTTGAAGACGTGGCGGCCGCGCCAGCGGATCAGGTACTTGGACAGCAACGCGAAGGCCGCGGTCCCGGCGAAGATCCACCACCCGCGCATGCTCCACCAGTCCCCGTGCACGGTGCCCGGGACGCGGAGGATGAACGCGACGCCGTTCCCGGTCAGGAGCGCGCTTGCGGGCCACATGATCACCCGCTGCTGTCCGAAGGTGATCGCGACCTCGAGCACCGCGCAGGTGAGCAGGGAGACGAGGATCTGGGCGATCGAGAGACGGAAGTCGAACGCGACCTGCCCAAGGATCTGCAGCGACACGATCACCCCCGCGAGGTGCAGACGAGGATCGCGCAGCGTCGGCAGCAGCACCGGGTACGCCGTGCCTCGGATGCGCAGGGTATGGCTGGGGGCCGCCACGTCGTCAGTATGGCCGGTGCCCGAGATCGGGCGGGCCCTCGATCGTGAGGGGCGTCCGGACGAACCGACGCGAGGCGGGACCGGGTGATCGATCGGGATCCCGCCGTTGCCAACTCGAAGGAGGCACCCTCATACTCCCGCCCATGTCAGCGCCGGAACCGACCGACCGCTACCTGCCGAAGCTCGCGGCCCTCGAGGCCGCGATCCTGAACGGCAGCGGGGTCCTTCCGCCCGAGGCGCGACAGGCGGCGGCCCGCGGTGATCGGACACCTGAGCCCTTCGCGGACTACGTGGACACGATCCACCGTCATGCGTACCGGGTCACCGACCCGATGGTGGCCGGGCTCACGGAGGCCGGCGCCAGCGAGGACGAGGTGTTCGAGATCAGCGTGGCCGCCGCCTACGGCGCCGCGCGCCGGCGCCTCGACGCCGGGCTCCGCGCGGCGCGCGAGGCTCGGGGAGGGGTCTGATGCGGCTCGAGGCGGTCGCGCGCGGCCGGGGCATCGGCGCCAAGGTGAAGTTCGCGATGATCCGGCTCGTCTCCGGGGCGCCGACCCTCGACGTCGTGAAGACGATCTCGTTCCGGCCGGCGTTCTTCGGCACCCCGTTCAACGAGCTGATCCAGGAGGTCATGCGCGGTCCGTCGGAGTGGAAGGTCGGCGAGCGAGAGCTGTTCGCCGCGTTCGTCTCCGAACGGAACCGGTGCGAATTCTGAACGGGGGCCCACGGCGCGGTCGCGTCGAAGAGCTTCGGAGCGGAGGAGACGACCGCCGTCCTTGCGGACTGGCGTTCCGCCCCGGTGGACGCGAGGGTCCGGGCGGCGCTGGCGCTACTCGAGACGATGACGCTCCGGCCCGACGATCTCGGGGCTGAGGACGTCGCCCCGCTCCTGGAGGCGGGCGTGAGCGAGGCCGGGGTGGTCGACGCGCTCTACGTCGGCTTCCTGTTCAACACGATCGACCGGATCGCGGACTCCCTCGGATTCCTCACGGTCACCTCGGAGGGGTACGGCAAGAGCGCCGATCGCCTGCTGAAGCACGGGTACCTGTGAGGGTGCGCCGCTAGGTTCGTCGAGGTGGTCTTCCGGCGCTCTTCGGACGTGTTCACAACCCGTCGTTTCCAGGGCCCGTGACGGGATGAGAGGATGACGGGAAGCCCGGACCATGGTCGAGCCCATCGCCGATATCGAGGATCTGCGCCGCCACCTCCAGTGGGCGGTCGAGGTCGAACACTCCACGATCCCGCCGTATGCGTACGCGATGTGGAGCGTGGCGGATCCGGGGTCCGCGGCCGCCACCTCGATCAAGTACGTGGTCCGCGAGGAGATGCTGCATACGGCTCTGGCGGCCAACGTGCTTACCGCGGTGGGCGGGAGACCGCGGTTCACCGGCGGTGCCGTCCCTCGCTACCCCGAGACGATGCGCCACCACGACCCGAAGCGGCCGCTGGTGCTGCACCTGGCGCCGGCGTCGGTGGACCTCGTGCGCGACGTCTTCCTGCGGATCGAGCAACCCGAAGAGCCGGGCGCGCGGCCGGAGGCCGACCGCTACGAGACGCTCGCCCAGTTCTACGAGGCGATCGTCGTCGCGCTCGCGCGGCTCGGTGACGAGATCTTCACGGGCGACCCCCGAACGCAGGTAACGAAGGGGTACGCCGGCCACGGCGGCGGCGCGCTCTTCGCCGTCGCCGACCTGGATTCCGCTCTGCTCGCGATCGAGGTGATCGTCGAGCAGGGCGAGGGGACCCACACGTCGGCGCTCGCCCCGGTCGGCTTCGACGGCACCACCCGCCTGGCCCATCTCAAGCTCGAGCCCTTCGGGTTCGAGGGGGCTCCGGAGCCGGCCCACTACTGGCGGTTCCTCGACATCGTCGAGGGCAGGACACCTCTCGGCGACGTGCATCCGATGCGCGTCGACCCGTCGTCGGGTGACCTGCCCGACGGCGAGCTCCGCGACCTCTCGCGGCTGTTCGATGCGTGTTACTCGCTGCAGATGGACGTGATGGAGCGGGTCTGGGGAGTCGGAGACGAGAGCCCGCTGATCGACGCGGCGATGGTGCCACTCATGAACCACGCCCAGAAGCCGATCGCACTGGCGTTGCTTCGGGAGTCGTGGCCCGATGGGTCGGGCGAGGTCGCCGGGCCGCCGTTCGCCTGGGACCCGATGCCACTCGGCGACCTGCGTCGGTTGGCACGGCGTCTGAGCGCGCGGTTCGACCTGGGCCCTACCGTCGAGACCCTCGATCAGGTCGCCGCCGTCTTGCCGATCGCATGATCGCGGTCGGACCTACGAACCGGCACTCGGCGGGGGACCGAGGATCGTGGTCCCGTGCTTCGCAGCGATGGCACCCAGTCCCGCGAAGTCGGGCGGACCATCTGGGGGAGCCGGGAGCACATGGTCGGTCGCCGGTTCACCCATCTCGGCGAACATCCCCTCGTGTCCCTTCGCGCCCGGAGTGATGAGGAGGAGGAGCCTCGCGTCGGGGGAGTCGAGCCGGAAGGTGTGAGCAACCCCGGCCGGCGCGAACCCGAAGCCACCCTCCAGGAGGCGGGTATCTTCGTCGCCCAAGATCAGGGTGACTTCACCCGAGGCAACGAAGAAGCCCTCGTTCTCCCGATCGTGGCTGTGGAGCGGTGCGGCGAATCCTGCCGGCCCACGCACCTCACACAGGGAGTACTCCCCCCCGGTCTGCGCGCCGAGCGCCTTCCAGGTGTAGAGGCCGCCGAGCACCCACATCGCTTCACCGTCGTCCGGTCCGAGCCAATAGCTTCCCGATCCAGCAGTCATCGATCCGCCTCTCCTCGCTTCGTGTATCCCGCTTGCCATGGCTATCGCTCCCATGGAGAGGGCGCTCTAGCACGGAGAGCGTACGTGAGTGACTCGACGATGAACCGCGTGGCGGGACTCCCCGAGGAGGCGGCGGATCTTGGGCCCACATCATGGCGCCCAGAATCGGTCGCCTGGTCTATGTGCCCTCGGCAGGAATCGAACCGGCGACCCGCGGTTTAGGAAGCTGCTGGATCCCGCCGACACGGCTACCGCACCTCTGCGAGTCTGTTTGATTCGATGCGCGGTCAGATGTATGCGGGATAGGCCATGGGCCGCTCAGGACTCGGAGTTCGCGCCCCACTGGGGCCCGTCGTTCGCAGTGGGTCGATCTTGGACAGTTGGTCGATTCTGGCCGAT
>Ga0307302_10001330_pt1 | contig 10891 bp, 13 predicted proteins | sample ER_DNA_183_FD_194490 | JGI IMG/M metagenome (GOLD analysis project Ga0307302, IMG submission 194490) | Bulk soil microbial communities from the East River watershed near Crested Butte, Colorado, United States - ER_DNA_183 | ecosystem: Environmental > Terrestrial > Soil > Floodplain | place... | reverse complement strand
GCGGCGCCAGTCCAACACCTCGTGGCGGGCGATGGTGAACACCCAGGCCCGGAACGCCGCCTCGTTGCCCTGGAAGCGGTCGAGGCCACGCACCACCCCCAGCCAGGTCTCCGACGCCAGGTCCTCGGCGGCCGCCGCCGACACCACCGCGAAGTACCGCAGCAGCCGCGGCTGCAGATCGACCCACAGCCTCCCGAACGCCTCCTCGTCGCCGCGGGCGGCGCCCTCGAGCACGGCCAGGAACTCGGGGCCGATCATCGCCCGCCCTTGGCTCGGATGCGCACAGCGGCGCGAGGGCCTCCGTTCATCCCCAGAAGGGTGGCCCTCGCCCGGCGGGTGCCGTCGACACCGCCAGCATCCCCATGACCCCGCGGCGTCGTCAGGCCTCCCTCCCCCTGGCCCGATGCATCCCGGTTCCCCAGAAGGAACGACCATCCCCGCCCTACGGTTACACCTCGCCGTCGCGCCGCTGGTCACACGGGCGCCCGCGGGGCCCTCAGGCGAGGCCGCGGCGGGTGGCGGCCGGGGGGCGGCGGCCGAGGATGGCCTCGACCATGCGGACCACGCGCACGGTGGGCTGGACCTCGTGGACGCGGAGGATGCTCGCCCCGGCGACGACGCTGAACGCGGCCGCGGCCAGGCTGCCCTCGAGGCGCTGGTCGAGGGGGACGTCGAGGGTCTCGCCGACGAAGTCCTTGTTGGACAGGGCGACCAGCAGCGGGTGGCCGAGGTCGGCCAGCTCGCCCAGGCGGCGGGTCAGCTCCAGGGAGTGGAAGGTGTTCTTGTGGAAGTCGTGGCCGGGGTCGACGATCAGGCGGTCGGCGGCGACCCCCCGCTGGCGGGCGATGGCGACCCGGTCGGCGAGGAAGGCGCGGACCTCGGCGACCACGTCGGCGTAGGCGGGCCGGTGGGGGCGAGTCCGGGGCGGCCCACCGGTGTGCATCACGACCAGGCCCGCCCCGGCCTCGGCGGCGGCGTCGGCCACCCGCGGGTCGTGCAGCCCCGAGGGGTCGTTGACCACGTCGGCCCCGGCGGCCAGGGCGCGCCGGGCCACCCCGGGACGGAAGGTGTCGACCGAGATGACCGCGTCGGTCCGCCCGCGCAGGGCCTCGACCAGCGGGACCACCCGGGCCAGCTCCTCGGCCTCGGTCACCGGCGGGCCCGGGCCGGCCTTGACCCCGCCGACGTCCAGCCAGTCGGCTCCCTCGGCAAGGGCCCGTTCCCCGGCGGCCAGGGCGGCCGCGAACCCGAAGGTGGCCCCCCGGTCGTAGAACGAGTCGGGCGTGCGGTTGAGAATGGCCATGACCGCGACCTGGCGCCCGAAGTCGAAGGTGCGCCGGCCGTAGGTTCGCAGCATGCTGGCGATGGTAGCCGACGGCCCGGCGGCGGAAGGAGGAGCGCGTGCGTGTCCACCTGGAGGAGCGGGTGGCGATCGCGGCCCCGCCGGAGGCGGTGTTCGCCGCGGTGGCCGACTGGGAGGGCCAGTCGGACTGGGTGGCGCTGACCACGGTGACCGCCGACGGCGGGCCGCACCGGGTCGGGGAGCGGCTGGTGGCCGAGACCAGGGTGGGCAGGGTCGGGTTCGCCGACCCGATGGAGGTGACTAGGTTCGACCCGCCCCACCGCATCGACGTGCGCCATCTCGGCCGGGTGGTCCGGGGCACCGGCACCTTCCTGGTCGAGCCGGCCCCCGGCGGCGCCTGGTTCGTCTGGGTCGAGGACGTCGACCTGCCCCTTGGGGTGGTCGGCCGGGCCGGCTTCGCGGTCGTCGGGCCCGCGTTCCGGCTGCTGCTCCGGCGCAGCCTGCGCCGCCTGGCCCGCCAGGTCGAGTCCCGCCCGCACCTGCGCAGGCGCCCGGGCTAGACAGGACGCGTGGTAGCTTCGGTCGGCGCCGCGCCGCCCCCCTGGCCCGGCTTGAGGCGGCCGCCAGGGCGGTCGCCGCCCGGCTCTAGAACCGGGCGGTAGCATCGCCCGGCCTGCCCGTCGACCCCGGAGGTGAGATGCCCAACCTGCTGCGGGGCGGCCGAGGTCGCCCGCTGCATCCGATGCTGGTGCACTTCCCGGTCGCCCTGTACCCGACCAGCCTGGTGTTCGACGCCCTCTCGCACGTGTCGGACGACGGCAACCCGTTCGTGCGCGGCGCCTTCACCCTGATCGTGATCGCCTTGGTGGTCTCGGCCCTGGCCGTGGCCGCCGGGTTCGCCGACTTCCTGCCGATCGAGAACGGCACCCGCACCTGGCGCGTGGCCGTGCTCCACATGAGCGTCCAGCTGGTGACCGGGGGCCTGTTCCTGGCCAACGCCGTCCTGCGCGGCCGCGACCTGGACGTGACCGCGACCCCGACCGGCCCGATCATCCTCAGCCTCGTCGGGCTCCTCACACTGACCCTCGGCAGCGCCCTCGGGGGCGAGCTCGTCTACCGCCACGGCCGCCGGGTCGAGCTCGACCTGGTCGCCGCCGAGGAGCTCCCGCCGACCCCCCCCGACCGCCCGGCCTCCGGCTAGGTCAGGTCCCGGACGGGCAGGCCGTGCTCGGCCCGCATGGCGGCGTTCTCGTCGGGCCCGGCGTTCCAGGTCGGCAGGGCCTGGCGCAGCGCCCGCGGCCCGGTCACGGTGATCCCGCCGCCACGCAGCGCCGCCGCCCACTCGATCCGCCCCGTATGCCAGCGGGCGAAGGCCAGCGGGTCGTCGATGGTCACCACCAGGTCGTCGCCGAAGCCGGGATCGAAGCGGCAGACCTCGGCCTCGCGCCCCTCGGCCAGCAGCCACAGGCGCACCCTGCGGGCCTGGCGGGTGAACTCGAACCGCACCACCACCCGCCGGTCGGGGAGCAGGTCGCGGCGGAGGAACGTCTGCGACCAGGACCACAACACGACGTCGGGGTCGGCGTGCTCGCTCTCCATCTCCGTCCAGCGCTCGGCCCAGCCGCCGATGGCCTCCAGTACCCCGGCGAGGTCCTTGCCGGCCGGCGTCGGCTCGTAGACCGACCCGCGCCCGTTCGGCTTGGGGCGGATCTCCAGCACCCCGGCCCGCTCCAGCTCGCGCAGGCGCCTGGCCAGCAGCGCCCGCGACAGTCCGGGCGCGCCGGCGGCGATCTCGTTGAAGGTCCGGCAGCCGAGCAGCAGGTTGCGCAGGATGATCGGCGTCCAGCGCTCGGCGAGGATCTCCGAGCCCCGAGCGATCGGGCAGAACTGGCCGTAGTTGCGCATGGCCCAGTCTCTCCCGCCGTGGTGGCCCCGCCTAGTTCCAATCGTGAACCGGCCGGCCTCGCCCGTCCACGGCGGGTTCACAAACTGTCCTAGGCGGGCCGGCCGCGCTCCCAGACGATACCGAGCGAAGGGTTCGAGTCTCCCGAGGAAGGGATCGGCCATGAGCAGGCAGCGGGTCGTGGAGGACCGTCACCGTCGTGCCAGGGGTGACGACGCCCGGCGGCGGGTGCTGGCCGGGGCCCCCGTCGTGGAGCGGCGGGTGGACCTGGCCGGGGTGTCGACGGCCGTGCTGGAGAGCGGCGACGGCCCGCCGGTCGTGCTGCTGCACGGCCAGGGCGGATGGTCGGGGATGTGGTTGCCGGTGATCGGTGACCTGATGACGACCCATCGTGTGATCGCGGCCGACCTGCCGGGCCTTGGGGCCTCGGAGCTGCCCGACGGCCCACCGGACGCCGCCCGCGTGCTCGCCTGGCTCGACGAGCTGATCCGGCGCACCTGCCCGGCGCCGCCGGCGCTGGTCGGCGCCTCGCTCGGGGCCTCCATCGCCGTCCGGTTCGCGAGCGCCCACCCGGAGCGGGTGTCGCGGCTGGTGCTGGTGGGCGCGGGAAGCCTCGGCCGGTTCCGGCCCGCGCCGGGTGTCCTGCTCGCCATGGCGCGGTTCATCGCCCGGCCGAGCGAGCGCACCCAGCAGGCCTTTCTCCGGCAGGTGGCGGTGGACCCGGCCAGGGTCCAGGCGATGATGGGGGAGCGCTGGGCGGCGTCCCAGGCCTACACCCTCGACCGTGCCCGCACCCCGAGCGTCCGGGCCGCCAACCGCCGGATGCTGCGGGAGCTCGGGACCAAGGTGATCCCGCCCGAGGAGCTGGCCCGGATCGCGGTCCCGACCGCGCTCATCTGGGGGCGCCACGACCGGGTGATGCGGCTGCGGATCGCCGAGGATGCCAGCGCCCGCTACGGTTGGTCGCTCCATGTGATCGAGGGCGCCGGCCATTTCGTGGCCGAGCAGCCGGAAGCGTTCCGGAGGGCGTTACGGGCCGCGCTGGCCGCCCCGACGGGGTGATGGGGAGCGGGCGAGCATGATCGACTGCGTGGTGGTGGGCGCGGGGCCGGCCGGGCTGGCGGCCAGCGTGGCCCTGGCCGGCCGCGGGATCGAGCACGTGGTCCTGGAGCGGGACCGGGTCGCCGGGACCTGGCGGGACCAGCGCTGGGACAGCTTCCGGCTCAACACCGTCGGCTGGATGAACGTGATGCTGGGCGGGCAGGCGCCCGACGCCTACGCCGGCGGTCCCGAGGTCGTCCGGCGGCTGGAGCGGCTCGCCGCCGGCTGCCCGGTCCGCGAGGGCGTCCGGGTGGCCCGGCTGGCCCCAGCGGGCGACGGCTGGACGGTGGCCACCGACGACGGCGAGCTCGAGGCCAGGACGGTGGTCGTCGCCACCGGCGACCAGAACCTGCCCAGGGTCCCGGCGCTGGGCCGCCGGCTCCCGGGGCGGGTTGCCCAGGTCCACACCGCCGGCTACCGGGGTCCCGGCCAGCTCCCCGACGGGGCGGTGCTGGTGGTCGGGAGCGCCCAGTCCGGCTGCCAGATCGCCGAGGACCTCCTGGCCGGCGGCCGCCGGGTCGTGCTGGCGACCAGCCCCGCCGGCCGGGTGCCGTTCCGGTACCGCGGCCGCGAGGCCATCGAGTGGCTGACCGAGGCCGGCTTCATGGACCAGCGGCCCCGCGACCTGCCCGACCCGGCGGCCATGCGCGCCGCCCCGCCGATCATCGCCCCCGGGCACGGCCTCAGCCTGCCGGCGCTGGCCCGGGCCGGCGCCACCCTGGCCGGGCGCCCGGTGGCGGTGGAGGGGGAGCGGGTCGCCTTCGACGACAGCGTGGCCGCCAACGTCGCCGCCGGGGACGCCTTCGCCGCCCGCGCTCGGGCGACGATCGACGAGCTCATCCGCCGCCGCGGGCTGGACGCCCCGCCCCCCGAGCCCGACGAGCACGACGCCCACGTCGACCTGGACCCGCCGGCCGCCCTCGACCTGCGGGCCGAGGAGGTCGGCGCGGTCGTGTGGTGCACCGGCTTCACCGGCGACTTCTCCTGGCTCGACCCGGCCCTGGTCGGCGCCGACGGCCAGCCCTGGCACAGCGACGGCGCCGCGCCGGCCCCCGGCCTGTGGTTCCTGGGGCTGCGCTGGCTGCGCCGCCGCTGCTCGGCCATCCTGCTCGGCTTCCCCGGCGACGCCGCCTGGGTCGCCGGGGCGGTCGAGGAGCACCTGGGCGGCCGAGCCGGCTAGAGGAAGGCTCCGAGGTCGTCGGCCTGGTAGGGGATGTGGTCGCGGTCGGCCAGGTCCAGGAGGGCGTCGCGGACCCGGCCGAGGGCCAGGATCTGGACGGCCGGCTCGGCGGTGGGGTCGAGCAGGCGGCGGTAGGCCCCGGGGAAGCCGGGGCCGGCGGCCCCGGTGGCGGCGGTGGCGTGGACGGCGTGGGCGGTGTCGCGGAAGGCGGTCCGGGTCTGGAGGCCGACGACCAGGGCGGCCAGCACGGCCGCCTCCTTGAGGGCCAGCTGGGTGGTGAGCAGGTCGCCGGCCAGCTCGGCGGCGCGGGCCCTGGCCTCCCAGGAGAGGAACTGGACCAGGTCGACGCCGGCGGCGGCCGCGAACACCTCGGAACCGGCCTCCTCCACGGCGGCCTCGTGGACGTGCTTCAGCTTGTGGAAGAACCCGCCTGGGTCGTGGATGGCCAGGTGGTTGACGTACTGGTCGGCGGCCAGGGGCCAGGCCGGCCCGATGTGGGAGGCCTCTTCCAGGTAGGCGTCGGCGCCGATCGCGCCGACGTCGACCACCGTGCCCCGGTGGCGCAGGTAGCGGTCGGGTACCTGGACCTCGGGGCCGGTGGTGACCACGGCCAGGTCCAGGTCGGACTCGTCGCCGTCGTCGCCCCTGGCCACCGGGCCGTGCACGCCGACGGCCACGATCGCGGCGCCGTGCCGGTCGAGGAGCCGTTCGGTCAGGTCGGCGGCCAGCCGGAGCCGCTCGTCGTGGTCCACCGGCCAAGGCTACCCGGAACCGGCCGACCGGCCGACGCAGGATCAGCCGTTCGGTTGACCCGGGCCGTCGGGGCGGGCGGTAGGCTCCCGGCCATGGACGACGGACCCGTGCTGTGGTGCAAGGACCTGCGCAAGCGCTTCAAGGAGCGTCTGGCCGTCGATGGCGTCGGGTTCGAGGTCGCTCCTGGCGAGACCTACGGGCTGCTGGGGCCCAACGGCGCCGGCAAGACCACCACCATCTCGATGATCTGCGGGCTGCTGCGGCGCGACGGCGGCGAGGTCACCGTGGCCGGGGCGTCGCTGGACCGCGACCCGGGCCAGGTCAAGGCGGCCGTCGGCTACGTGCCCCAGGACGTCGTCCTCTCCCCGGACCTGAGCGGGGCTGGAGAACCTGCGCTTCTGGGGGCGGATGTACGGGCTGGCCGGCCGGGAGCTGGACGAGCGGGTGGGGATCATCGACCAGGGCCGCCTGGTCGCCGAGGGCACCCGGCGCGAGCTGGTGGCGACCGTCGGGGAGCGCAACCGCATCGACTGGCCGCCACCGGCGACCTGGCCGGCCTGGCCGCGGCCGCGGCCCGCCTGGGCGGGGTCGACGAGGCCGGGGTGGTCGTCGGCGGGGTCCACCTGGTCGCCAGGGACGGCCGGGCACGCCGGGGCCGAGGTGACCAGCGTCGAGCTGGTCGAGCCCGACCTGGAGGCCGTGTTCCTCCACCTCACCGGCAAGGCGCTGCGGGACTGACGATGGGGTCCGGGGCTCAGGTAGCGAAGCGACAGCCCCGGCTGGGACGAGGCTACTGCGGACCACCCTGCTCGTCGCCGGCAAGGACCTGCGCCAGCGGCTGCGCGACCGCTCGGCCCTGGTGATCGCCTTCATCGCCCCGTTCGTGCTGGCCGCCATCATCGGGCTGGCCTTCGGCGGCGACGCCGCCTTCCGGGGCCACCTACGCGGTGGCCGACGCCGACCGGGGGCCGGTGGCGGCCGGCTTCACCGACGGCGAGCTGGCCAGCCCCGGCCTGCGCGACCTGATCACCGTGCGCAAGTCGACCCCGGCGAGGCCCGGGCGCTGGTCGACCGAGGCGAGGTCGACGCCGCCTTCCTGCTCCCGGTCGGCCTGTCGGCGTCGGTCGCCGAAGGCCGGCCGGCGACGGTGACCGTGATCGAGGCGGGCGACAACCCGATCGCCGGCCAGGTGGCCCGCTCGCTGGCCGAGGCCTACGCCGCCGAGCTGACCGCCACCCGCCTGGCCGTGGCCACCGCTCTCGACGCCGCCGGCCAGCCCCCGAGTGCGGCCGAGGCCCGCCGGCTGGGGGAGCGGGCGGCCGCCGGTCGGCTGCCCGTGCGGCTGGCCGAGGGCCAGGTCGGCGGCCGGACCATCGAGGCGGCCAACTACTTCGGCCCCTCCATGGCCATCTTCTTCCGTTCTTCACCGTGTCCTTCGGCGCCCGCAGCATCCTGGCGGAACACCAGCAGGGGACCATGCGCCGGCTGCTGGCCACCGCCGCCCCGCCCGGCGGGATCCTGGCCGGCAAGGCCGTGGCCGCCTTCACCCTCGGCACCTCCAGCGTGCTGGTCATGTGGCTAGCCACCACCGTGGTGTTCGGGGCCGACTGGGGCGACCCGGTGGCCGTGGTCGCCCTCACCGTCTCCAGCGTGCTCAGCGCCATCGGCATCACCGCCCTGGTCGTCACCCTGGCCAAGACCGACGAGCAGGCCGACGGCTACAGCTCGCCTTCGAGGAGGCTAAGCGGGCAGTCGTGCAACAGGTCGGCGCACTCGAGGCACTCCGTAGCCGTGCCGGGATGCTGCTTGCCGTGGCATCGCTGGCAACGTCGTTCCTCGGCGGACTCGTACTCCAGGACGACCGCCCGAGGGGCTTGCTTGCCTGGCTCGGCGTCGGGTCATTCGTCGGCCTAGTCGCGCTCACCCTGGTCATGCTGCTGCCGTTCAAGTGGGTGTTCTCGCTCGCCGCCCGACGGATCATCGGCGACTACATCGAGGCGGAGCCGGCCGACCTGGCCACAACCCTTCGAGAACTGGCGCTGCATCTGGATAACGACTTCGAGCGCAACCCAGAAGCGCTTGAACCACCTGTACGGGGTGTTCGTGGCCGCGGCCGTCTTGCTCGTTGTGGAAGTGCTTTCCTGGCTCGTCATCCTCTGGAGGACTACGTGACGGAACGAAGGCAAGGCGGCGATCAGCCCGGCGGGGAGAAGCCGCAGACAAGCCCGCAGCCCAAGCAGCCTCGGCCGGACCCGCAGCCGTCGCGGCCCGACCCTGGTCGGTAGGAGTGGCGGGGGGAGCCTCCGCCGGAGCGCAAGGCCGTCCGGGAAGGGCGATAGTCCTCGCGGCCCGAGCTGCTACAAGCGGCCGACTACTGGCCGGCCGAGGCTTGCTGTTCGGCCACAGCCACCACGGTAGCGATGGGCTGCCGGAGATCGTCGGCGACCCGGTAGCGCTCCGGCAGCGGCGGCTGGTCGAGGATCGACGGAGCGAGCTGCTGGCGGACCAGGGCGCCCAGCGCGAGCACCAGCAGCGACGCCGGCCCGGCCCAGGCGAGGAACAGGGGCAGCCGGCCGTCCATGCCCAGCAGCACCAGCGCGGCCAGCAGCCAGCCGACCACCAGCCAGCGGCCGGCCGCCCTCATGGCTGCCGCTCCGGGATGGTGACCGCTGCCCGGTTGTGCCAGCAGGGCTCGGGTTGGTCAGCTGGGCGGCCAGGGTGCACCGGATGGCGCACCACTCCCACACCACCGCGTACACCAGGGCGCCGATGACCGCGATGCCGGCCAGGACACCGACGACGGTTGCGAAGATCACGTCTAGGTTTCCCATTCGTCCTCGACCCTCCAGCGAAGCTCCAGGTCCTCCAGGTCACGCCGGGCCGCCGCCAGCCGGCGCTCCCGCTGCCGGTCACCGTTGTCGGTGCCGAGCAGCGCCAGCAGGTCGGCGCGGACGGCCGGGTCGGCAAGGGCACGGGCCAGCTCGGCGGCGTTGCGCTCGATCCATGCCTCGCGTTCGTCCACTCTGCCTCTTCCGTGGTGGGGGAGCGCCACGAACGACGCTCCCCCTTGGCCACCGCGTCTTCCCCGTCGCGCTTGCGCGCTCCAAACACGGGTGCCTCCCACGGCGCATTGGCAACGGCTCGATCAATCGCCCTTGTCCGTTGCCGGGAGGTTTGGTGGTAGTAGGTGAGTTAGCTCGTCGTCGCGTCCCCCCTGGTCCGTGCGAGCCCATGCCCGTCGAGGCTGCTAGCCCTCTTCGCCGGCACCCCGCGGGGTGGTTGATGCGGCCAGGTCGTCTACCGCCATGGGGACGGTTGTTGGCGGTCGGGCTTGGCTGATGGCGGACGGGTCTGCCCAGGGTTGAGTTGACTCCTTGCCTGCGAGGACAAGGTCCTCGGTGGAAGGATCAGCAGCATGCCAACTCCCTACCCGATCGAGTTCCGTCGCGACGTGATCGCGGTCGCCCGCCAAGGCGAACAGTCCAAGGAGCAGGTCGCTCGCAGCTTTGGGATCTCAGCGTCCTGTCTGGCCCGCTGGCTGCGGATCGCTGACCGCGAAGACCAGGCCGTCGAGGGCGCCAGCGCGTCACCAGGCGGTGACCTCGCGGTCGAGAATCGTGAGCTGCGTAAGCGAACCAAGCAGCTGGAGCAGGAGAACGAGATCCTGCGCCGCGCGACGGCCTACTTCGCCCGCGAGACCCTCCCAAAATGATGTTCCCGCTGGTCCTAGACCTGGCCGCCGACAGCATCCCTGTCGCGGTGACCTGCCGGGTGCTCGGGTTCTCCAAGCAGGCGTTCTACCAGTGGCGCGCCGACCCCGTCAGCCAGCGCGACTGGGACGACGCCCAGCTGATCAACGCCGCCGTCGACATCCACCACGACGACCCGGAGTTCGGCTACCGATTCATCACCGACGAACTCGCCGGCCACGGCATCACCGCCAGCCGCAACCGCGTCAACCGGCTATGCACCCAGCAGCGGATCTTCAGCAACCACGCCCGCAAGCGCGGCCGCAGCCGAACGCCGGGACCGCCGGTCCACGACGATCTGGTCGAGCGGGCGTTCACCGCGACCACACCGAACCGGTTGTGGCTGACCGACATCACCGAGCACCCGACCGTGGACGGCAAGCTGTAGCTGTGCGCGGTCAAGGACGCCTGCACCAACCGGATCGTCGGCTACTCCATGGCCGAACGCATGACCTCCCAGCTGGCCGTCGACGCCCTGGCCAACGCCGTCGCGCTGCGACGCCCGACCGACACGGTGGTGCACTCAGACCGCGGCAGCCAGTTCCGCTCCCACGCCTTCGTCCGGGCCCTGCGAGCCGCCGGCCTGCAGGGGTCGATGGGCCGGGTCGGGGCCTGCGCCGATAACGCCGCCATGGAGTCCTTCTTCAGCCTGCTCCAAAAGAACGTGCTGAACCGGCGCCGGTGGACGACCCGCGACCAGCTGCGTCTGGCGATCGTGACCTGGATCGAGCGGACCTATCACCGCCGCAGACGCCAAGACGCCCTCGGTCGACTCACACCCATCGAGTTCGAGACACTCCTCAACACCGCTCACGCCGCCTGACCACACCTACCCGACCGAGTCAACGAAAGCCGGGGCAGACCCACAGCGGCTATCGAGCCATGAGGCATTATTCGGGTCG
>Ga0307302_10001329_pt1 | contig 10892 bp, 13 predicted proteins | sample ER_DNA_183_FD_194490 | JGI IMG/M metagenome (GOLD analysis project Ga0307302, IMG submission 194490) | Bulk soil microbial communities from the East River watershed near Crested Butte, Colorado, United States - ER_DNA_183 | ecosystem: Environmental > Terrestrial > Soil > Floodplain | place... | reverse complement strand
GATCTACGGAACCACCACCGCATGCCCTTGAATTGCCAGCCGAAGACTCGTGCGATCGCTCGCGGATTCTGAGGATCCACCTGGCGCTCCTCTCCAAGAGGCCAACGGGTTGCTCTATTTGGTAACTCAGATCCGCACCACGGTCAAATCGACCGTGGGTTGGCGACCTGGGGACGTTCGGGAATGGCTTCCGGAAGTCGTTCCAGGGGAGCAGCCGCATCAAGGACGAGATTGGCCCGGAGTCCTCGAAATCCGGCGGAGGGAAATCCGATCTGCACCTGGCGGCAGGGCTCGGCGGCCAGTACGAGGCCTAGGGCCGAAAGAGGGTTCCAAGAAATCGGGTCTGGGCGGCGGTGCCGTTGGCCCCGCATGCGCCCCTCGGGTTTTGTCGACCGAGGGGGTTCAGAGAGCGGTACGGGCGAACGTCACGTGCGTGACTCCGCTGGGCGAGGACGTGGCCTCGACCTGGTAGTCCTTCTCGAGGCCCTCCAGTCCGTCCCAGAGGCGTACGCCTCGGCCGGCGGATCGATCCAGAGCCGGGAGGTTCAGGTCGGTCGCCTAGTCCCCGTGCGGCTCCGGCTCGAGTTCCAGCGAGACCGAGTTCATGCAGTAGCGATCTCCCGTCGGCCGCGGTCCGTCGGAGAACACATGTCCCAGATGGCCGCCGCATCGCGCACAGGTGACCTCCGTGCGATGCATCCAGAGGGTCCGGTCGTCATGCAGCTCGACGGCCCCGGGCTCGATCGGCTCCCAGAAACTCGGCCAACCGGTCCCCGACTCGTACTTCGTCGTTGAGCTGAATAGTGCGGCCCCGCATCCGGCGCACCGGTAGACACCGGGCTCCTTCGTCGACGCATACGCGCCCGTGAACGGCTGCTCCGTTCCCTTGTTACGCAGCACCTCGTACTGCTCAGGGGTCAGGCGGGTGCGCCACTCCTGCTCGGTCTGGGGGATGGTCGTGCGCTGTTGCTTCGAGTTGTCCATCTCATCTCCTCCTCGCAGACTCTGTCTCATCAGCCGTCGTTTTGTTACGCACTTCCCACCCTCGCGGAGGTGACCCGATCCAACGCGCCACCGGGCCGCGGCAAGACGTTGCTCCAAGTAATCGTTCGGGGCCCGAGAAGATGGAGCGTTCGGTCAAGGATGCCCTTGGTAGAACGCCCCAGGGGATACCCTGAGTGCGTGCCTCGACCTCGAAGGGACCTGACGACGACCGAGAAGCGGCACCTGCACTCGCTCGAGGGGCGCATCTCGCGGCTTGAAGCTGAGCTACAGGCCACGCGCCGCGAGTGGGCCGAGCTGGTGGAGGAGGCAGGCCAGGCGGCCGTGGCGCGAGAGTTAGGCGTGTCCCGCCAGGCAATTGCGGATCGCCTGCGACGTATCCGAGCGAACCGCGAGGGGCGGAGCGGTCGGCGGTGAAGGACGCAAGGGGACCCTTGCGTTTTTCCGTGGCCGAGTGTATCGTGCACGCAGGCACCGGAGCGGCGCGAAGCCGGGTACAGCCACCAGCGGTCAGAGCCCGCCTAGGGCATAACGCCAGCACCAAAGAGCTGCCGCCAGCCCCGGAACCCGCGAAGCCCCCGATGGGGCAGCGCGACACGGTGGCCGGTCACAAGGTCGGCCGCAGTCGTCGACTTCGAAGGAGTCGATGCGTATGGCTTGGCGCTGATGACGACCTGATGTAGTCGCAAGGGCTCGGTCTCCGCCTGGAAACCGAGCCCTCTGCGTTCCCGGAGACGCAGTCGTGCCACGATGCGTTCGATCATGTCGAGGACGGGATAGGCCATAGGCCGCTCAGGAATCGGAGTTCGTGTCCCTTCGGCACGGGATCGCAGAGGGAAAAGGGCGGCACGATCGTGTGCACTAGGCACCCGGCACGTATCCAGTTGCGGGCGCGCGTCGTTGGGAGAACGATACGAGCGTGGACGCTCCTGAAACGCACTACGCGAAGACTGCCGATGGGGTCCACATCGCGTACCAGGTTCTTGGAGACGGACCCGTCGACTTGGTCTACGTCGGCCCCTGGTTCACGCACCTCGAATACCGATGGGATCTCCCCGAATATGCGTCCTACCTCCTCCGGATCGCGTCGTTCTCAAGACTGATCATGTTCGACAAGCGCGGGTTCGGACTGTCTGACCCGGTCCCACCCGACCGGCTTCCGAACCTTGAGACCCGGATGGACGACCTACGCGCGGTCATGGACGAGGTTGACTCCGAACGCGCCGTGATTTACGGGGCCTCGGAGTCGGGGATGCTGGATCTCTTGTTCGCGGCGACCTACCCGGAACGCACGCTGGCGCTGGTGATCCACGGCTCGTATCCATCGGCGAAATGGGAACCGGAAGCGCCCTGGGGCCTCCGCGAGCATGAGTTCGCGGACTGGTTGGGCGAAATCGAGCGCGGTTGGGGCACCGAGGAGTTCGTCCGGCGACAGTTCCCCTCATTGAACACAGCCATGGCCGACGACCCTCGCCTTGTTCGGTGGGTCGCGGCGTACATGCGCCGAGCCGCGAGCCCAGGTGCGGCGGTAGCGGTCGAGCTGATGGAACATGAAACCGACGTGCGCCATGTGCTATCCGCCATCCATGTGCCGACTCTCATCCTTCACCGCGCGGAAGACGAACCCGAGGCGAATCGGTACCTGGCGGAGCACATCGCGAGCGCGGAGTACGTCGCGCTGCCCGGTCATGAGCACGTCCCATATCTGGGCGACCAGGGAAGCGTCCTTGACGAGATCGAGCGGTTCGTGAAGGGAGTTCGAGACGAGGAAGCGTCGCTGGACCGTGTGCTCGCCACCGTTCTGTTTACGGACATGGTCGGTTCAACCGAGAAGGCGGCGGAGTTGGGAGACCGCCGCTGGCGCGAACTGCTAGAGCAGCATCACGCAACCGTTCGGCGCCTGTTGGCCCGCTACCGGGGAGCGGAGGTGGACACGGCCGGCGACGGGTTCTTCGCCACGTTCGATGGCCCCGCTCGTGCGATCCGCTGCGCGCAGGCGATCCGCGAAGCCGTCGCGCGTCTCGGCCTCGAGGTAAGAGCCGGGCTGCATACAGGCGAGTGCGAGACCATCGACGGCAAGGTCGGTGGGATAGCGGTCGTCATCGGTGCCCGCGTCGGTGCTCTCGCCGGCCCGTCAGAGGTACTCGTCTCGCAGACGGTGAAGGACCTCGTCGCGGGATCGGGTCTCGCTTTTGCCGACCGCGGTGAGCAGGAGCTGAAGGGCGTCCCCGATCGCTGGCGGCTCTATCGGGTGGTAGACGGATGATCTCGAGCTGAATCAGGCAGGTCCAGCTGACCTCCGTCTCCTGGGAAATGGGTTGTTAAGAAAGTTGGTCTGGACGCTGCGGCGGCCTTCCGTTCGGCAGCTCACTCGCAGATGCCCGCTCCCGCCCGCACAAGCACACCCACGATCCATGACTTCTTGGAGCGAGGTTGAAGCTGACTGTCTGACTGATGCGATGTGGCCTGCCCAGCCTGTGCGGGCAGCAACGTCTGCGGCGGGGTTCAGGTTACGAGCAGGCGAAGGCCAAGCTCCGCTGCATCAAGAGCGACGAGGTCGCGGTTGCGTTCGGCCCACCGGCCTGAGACAAGGTCATCACGGAGGCTGCGCACTGCCCGCTGCTCGACATCCGGCCCGACTCTGGCCCACACCGATACTCCGCGACGAACATAATCGTCCAGGTATGCCTCCGGCCGACGCCAGTAGGCCTCGAAGAAGCCGTCAGCGCAGTCCCACGGGATGAGCACGGGCTCCGTGCGGGCTCCGATCGCGTGGGCCTGCTCGGTCAGCGAAGGCCGGCCGGCGACGAGGTCAGCCACCTCAGGCAGGTAGTCGCGAGTAAGCCAGAACCGACGACGCCATCCGGTGTCACTGGTGTCGTGCGTAAACACCACCACGCGGCGAGCCACACGCCGCATCTCGCGCAGGCCCGCGATCGGGTCCTGCCAGTGATGCACGGTGGAGAAAGCCATCGCAGCGTCGAAGGACTGGTCCTCGAACGGAAGGCTCTCCGCAACAGCAGCTACACACGGCGCTGCGCCCGCGGGACGCTGCGCACGCATGAGCGCCGACGGTTCCACCGCGGTTACGTCACGGCCGAGGGGCTCGTAGGAGCCGGTGCCAGCCCCGACATTCAACACCGTCCGTGCATCGCCGAGCGCAGCCCAGATCCTTGCGGCGATCCGCGGCTCGGTGCACCGCGTCAGGGTGTAAGCGACTCCGATGGTGTCATACAACTGCGCGCGGACATGTCGTTGCCTCCCTGGCTTCAGGCTTTAGCCCTCCTCTCCGCCAGACAGCACCAGAAACGGGTCAGATTCAAGTGCATCCAGTCGGATCCCAAGCGTAACGACGTCCACCTCCACCGCATCAGCATGCGCGAACACCGGATGGTCGTAGTCCAACGGATCAGTTCGACCCTGTGCAGCTTGAACGATCCACCGAAGCGCAGGCGCGTGAGCCACGACGAGGATGGTCCGTTCCGGCTGTCGGAGTAGAAGCCTCGCCGCTTCGAAGTATCGACGAGCGGAATCTCGCAAGCTCATCGACGTCCCCGGCACCGGCGTGTCGGCGTCGCAGACGCTCATCCATCTGACGAAGGCCTCCACAGGACCGCCCTCGAAGATGCCGGCAGGCGGGTCATCTAGCAGCGGTGTCTTCATGAGGGGAATCGAGAGCGCCCTAGCCACGATTTCCGCCGTCTGCACCGCTCGAAGCGTCCCGCTGGCAACACAGAGGTCGATTGCATCCCCCGCGAGCCGGTCCGCGAGGGACCGCGCCTGCAGTATTCCACGAGAGGTCAACGGCGACCGATGAGACGACGGGTCGGCGCTTATGAGTGCTTGGACGTTGTATGCGCTCTCGGCGTGCCTAGCCACGATGAGGCGTTCCACCAGGCCGCAGAGGGTCACACGAGCCATGGACTGGTTGCAAGCGTCAACGATGTCGTTTCGGCGGGACGCGGCTGCCACGGTCTGCTCGCCTAGCGCTTCCGACCAACGATGATCGCCCAACCGAGCAGGTCACGCTGCCACCGCAGGGTACCGATCGCGGAAGCGCTCGTTCAGGACGCGGATTCCTCGGCATCGGTTCACCGTTGTGCTGCGCTAGCCACTCATCGGCGGCGAGCCAGTGAAGCGACTACTAAGGAGAGACTGTGGAATGTCGCTCCCGGGGATGCCCAACTGCGACTGATCAGAGTCACTTTCGATGGAAAGCGACATCTGCTGCCAAGGCAGTTCTTCAACCCCAAGAGACGTCTTGACGATACGTTTGATGTGAGCGGTCAGGGCGTCCTCCGGCGAGAACGGCACTTTCCACGGTGGCTACGCCGAACCCTTGTCGTTGTGGGCATCGGCGTGGTCGCTCTGTTGGTCCTGGATCGGATCGTCCATGTGATCATGGTCTCCCACCCTCCGATCCAAGACAACGAGGTCTCACCGGCTCCTCCGCCCCGCCGGATGATCATGTGCGACTCTGGACCCACCCCGGCGTGCGCCGCCAAGGCCGCAGAGATAGCGCAGTCGACGGTCGCGTGGATGCCCGCGCCGACCGGATACCAGTTGCGATGGCTCGTGGCGTGGGGAGGCGAGAATCGGCGAAGCCTGGCGTACGAGTACCTGGTCTCCGACAGCTTCACGCTGAACCTTCAGTCCTATCCGGATCCCAGCCAACCGCTCGACTACAACGCCCATTTGGCAACGACGTTCGATATCGGCGGCACGCAGGTGTCCGCGTACGTGCCGAACGACGCCACCTTCCCAATGCTGACACTCGCGTGGACCCATGAGGACATGGAGTACAGGCTGTACGTGATGCCCGTGTCGCCTTTCGATCCGCCTATCATCGCCCCCGCCGAGTTCGCACCGCTCGTCGCCAACGTTCGGTACGAGAGTTCGACTAGCTAGCGGCTTGTTCGACGCGCGTGAGTATCGCTTTTCGTCACGAAGCGACATCGTCGGGCAGAATCAGGATGAGGAATGCGATGGGCAGAGTCACCAGGTCACGAGCAGAAGCGCTGCTTGGCGCCCCAGCGCCTGACGGTCTTGCCACGCTGGAGCGGTGGAGCGACTCCATAGGTGGGCGGCTTGGTTACACGGAAGGCGCTCGACTGGTCGATGCCTGGCTGGTCCCGACGGACGAGCGATTCGTCGCGTTCATGGATGCCCCCGACGATGCGTCCTTCGACTGGGTCGTGGAGGAGACGGCGCGGGTGCTGGGGATCCCGAGGCAGGTCATCGAGCTGCGGATGCTCGTCAGCCTTCGGGACCGTTGGGCGTTCCGCGGCGACCCAGCTCTCCCGGACCCGGCGCGCCGAGACCCACGCCTGGTTCGCTGGGATCGAATCGACCTCGCGGCCGACGATCAGACGCTCCGAATCGAGTTCGTCCACGGGATCATTGACGGACTTCGCCACGTCGAGGTCTACGAGGACGATGAAGAGGTCCGGGTCACCGTCTTCCTCGGACTGAACCATGACTTCCGAGGTGGAGGGTACGTGCTCATGGGCATCGGGGCCTGGACGACTGCCAAGACCAATCAGCCGGTCGGTCGCAGGTACATCAATGACGGAGCCAACTCACGAAGGCCCTAGCAGGTCTCGCCCAATGTCGCTTTCGGCGGGAATGACATACGTCCCACTGACCACTGCGCTCTGGATTGGGCCTTTGGTGGTCCGTTGGTGGCTATGTGTCGAGCCAGCGCATCCAGCGCCCATGCGGGCTCGCCAAGGCCATCGGCTGTCCGTCACGTGCCAGGACGAAGGCACGCTCACCGCGCTCACTCACTCCAAGTCGAGCGCCGATCCCCGGAAGCACACCTAGTCCCTCGAACGAAACCCAGACTGCGGGAAGCTGGGAGACGACGTCGATGAATCTCGTGCGGTCTTCCGGGGAGAGGTACGGCATCACAGCCGCGTGGAAGACGACGAGCGTTGCATCCGGTGGTGCGCTCGCCGCCAGCCTCGTCGTCTCGATGAGAAGATCGCCAGCAGTAACGGACGGTGGATCGTTCGATGCAACTCCGATTGCTGCCCGCAACCTGTCTTCGCGTTCGGGGTCACCCGCCCACACCAGTGCGCTCAGCCATCTGCCTGTGTCCGGATCGGTTACGTCAAGTGGGTGAAGGTCCACCCCCAGCCGCCACGCCACCTCCGGTACAGCCTCCGGTACGGGCACCGGACCCCGCGGCTCGCACGGGAAGGTGACGGGTGAATCGGTCGGGCCGACTAGCCGCGCGCTGTAGTCGTAGCGGTATCGGTCGGGAAGCAGGCACAGTCCAGCCGAAGCTCCCACCTCCAGGAGTGCGATCGGCTGGGTCAGAGCGGCGAGAAGCGGCAGCAGAACAGCACAGCGCCCTGGCTCGTTCGTCTGGGTGCTTCGCACCGACATCAGGTCGCGGAGATCATCCTGGTGGCCAACGACGAAGGCGCGGAAAGCGCCGTAGTCCGACATCACGCCAGTCAGATACTTCACGGCACCGAACAGGAGATTCGGTTGGCGCTTGGCATCGGGAAGCGTTCGAAGGAAGGCGAGGACGTCGGCGTCCTTGGCGACACCGAGCGCGAACTCCTCGTACAGAGGGGAGACATTCCGCGCCTCTCGATCGGCGAACCCTCGATAGAGGTCGGCTGTGTCCATGCCTCAACAACGTATTCCACGGCGGCGGCAGCGTCCGAGGTGTCGCTTTCGCTCCGAAGCGACTGCCACCCGCTCACCACGTCCCCCGGGCTACGCTGCGCTTGTGGCTGGCGAACTCGTCGTTCGTGAGGCACGAGCGGACGATGCGCGAGCCATCGCGGAGGTGAGCGTGGCCTCGCGGCGCTGGAGCTATCGCGATCTCTTCGGAGAGGCGGACTTGGAAGCCCTGTCGGTGGAGGAAACGACCGCCGACTTCGCCGAAGGCCTCGCCGAGCTTCCCCCCGGCGAGGCCGTCTTCGTCGCGGAGCTGAACGGTCGTGTCGTCGGCTACGCCTACGTGCTACCGAGCCCAGACGCCGACGTCCCCGCCGAGACCTCCGAACTCGGCAGCCTCTACGTCACGGAAGAGGTTGCGGGGACCGGCGTGGCTCCAACCCTGATGGATGCCGCGATCGAGCACGCGCATGCAAACGGACACGGCATCCTCACGCTCTGGGTACGCCGAGAGAACGGCCGCGCCCGTCGCTTCTACGAGAAGTGCGGTCTGCAGCTGGATGGTGGCAAGCGCTCACGTCCCCACGACGTCCTGCCGTTCGAGATGGACGAGATTCGCTACCGAATGTCGCTCGAACCAGAGTAGGCGCAGTCGAGGACTCGACCCCGCTCAAACCCCTGGGCTGGCATCGATCCCAAGCCCTGACCGGGTTGCTTTGTCCGGCGGCGTCAGGTCGGGAGGTCAATGCGCCTGATGCCGTTCTCCGAGCGAACGAGCCTAGTTTGCGCGCTCCTCGCGACGGTGTTTGAGTTCGCGAGAGCGCCTAGATGGGGGCATCGTGATCACAGACGAGAAGTGGCCGGTCGCACGCCTGATTCCCATATCGTCGGCTTCAGGCGTCGAAGCCCAGGAACGACGATTGGCGTCCGCGCTCCTTGCGGTCATGGCGGCTGTGCCAGAGTTTGGGTACTCGTTGCTCAAACCCCTGGGGGCGCCTTCTGGAAAGTTCGAGACGTTCATCGAGGTCCCGTTCAAGCTTGAGGGCAAGCCGGTGCGCCCAGATGGGGTCATCGTCGTTACGAGAGCCGGGAAGTCGTGGAGTGCGTTGCTGGAGGCGAAGATCGCGGCGCATCCACTCGAACCGGACCAGATCAACACGTACCTGGACCTGGCCCGGGAACTCGATTTCCAGGCCGTGCTCTCGGTCTCGAACCAATACGTCACCTCGTCCACGGAGTACCCGATCGAGATCGACCGGCGTAAGGTCCGACGCACCAAGCTGCACCATTGGTCGTGGATCGACCTCCTGACGCAGGCGACCGTGCAGAAGGAGTATCGCGGCGTCAGCGATCCAGATCAGGCCTACACGCGCTCATCACATGGGTTCTGGACGAACTGGGAGCAAGTGGACGAACTCCAAGCGAGTACTTCCCGGCCCCTCCTCCTCCGGTTGGAAGCGAGGAATAGAGCCGGGGACGGGATCGGCCCGAGGTCGTGGCGGGATTGGTCGGGGCTGCCGCTTCGGCCGCGGCTCGAATAATCGGACGACCAGAGCACTTGGTTCGGCCCGGTGGCCCCGCGAAACCGGTTACCCAGCGCTACCCGGCTGGCGGAGGCGGCGGCATCTCTGGCACGAGGACGCCGGCGATCGGCATCGGCGGTAAAGGGCCAAGGACCGGTGGGGCAACGGCGCGTTCCTGAAGAGCAACGACGGAGCGCACGATCATGATCGCCAAGATCGCCGCGACGATCGTGACGCCGTTTGCGACGATCTCCCACGTGTCGTGACGGATGACGTCCGAAGGGCTCTTCAACGAACCACCGCGGACGATGAACCGCCCGAGCACACTCGCACCGAGCCAAAGGCCCCACCACCAGCCGATCACACTCCAGGTGGCGACGACCCGTCCGTTGTACCCATCATGGCTCGCCTTCCACAGCTCTCGCACCGTCTGGAACGGCTTGACCAGGTTCGCGAACGGGACGAACCACCACCCCACCGCCCATCCCGGGGTGAACTCGAGCTTCCCGTCCGCGAGCTCGATCGCGTTTCGCTGCGCGCGGTGTTGCCACACACACCACACGATCCCCGTCACGGCGAACAGGACGAACCAGACGACCGCCGACGCGACGACCAGGTTGTTGGCTTGCTCGACCTCAGCCAGCGTCACGAAGTGGCCCTCCCTGGCGCGTTCGGCGAGGCGGATCCGATTGAGCAGGGCAAGCGCTTCGGCGCCGAGCAGGAAGACCTGCGTGGCGAGCAATGCGACGACCGCATCCGCGATCCGCCTCGTCGGGCGGATCCGGTGGGGGGCTTCCGATCGGGACTCATAGGCTCCGGAGGGCCCGACGACGCGGTCCCGGCGGTCCTCCCCAGACGACCCGAGAGGTTGATCCGATGGAAATGGATTCATGGCCGAACTCCAAGTATTGCGATCAGGTCTGCACGAAGATGTATCGGGCCGGGGCCGAACGAGCCTTAACGTCCACCCATCGCTGGATTCGGGGCATCCTTCACCAGACGCTCGAGCGTCTGTGCTAGTAGATAGGGAACGGCCGATCGGTAGGGGGACGCATGAGTGAAGCTGTCGGCGTCGGACGGCCCTCGGGCGCGTTGCGGAAGATCCTCGTTCCGCTCGCGCTTGCGCAGTTCATCTGCAGCTTCGCCGGCTCGAACATGAACGTCATGATCACGGACATCACCAAGGACCTCGATACGCCCGTGCAGGGCGTTCAGATCGCGATCACCCTGTTCTTGCTGGTGATGGCCGCCCTCATGATTCCCGGCGGCAAGCTCACCGACCGGTGGGGCCGCAAGCGCTGCTTCACCATCGGCCTCGTCATCTACGGGGTCGGCGCGCTGATGAGTGCGGCCTCTCCCGGTCTCGGCATCCTCATCCTCGGCAACTCGATCTTCGAAGGGGTCGGCACCGCATTGCTGATCCCGCCCGTCTACATCCTCACCACGCTGCTCTTCAGCGACACCACGTCGCGGGCCCGGGCCTTCGGGATCATCACCGGGATGGGCGGCGTCGGCGCCGCCGCCGGACCGTTGATCGGCGGGCTCATCACCACCGCCATCAGCTGGCGGGCCGCATTCCTCTTCCAAGCGCTGATCGTCGCGGTGATCCTCTGGCTGAGCCGCGGCATCGTCGACCCCATCGCGCCCGACCCGACCCGGCCCTTCGATACGCTCGGGGCGGTCCTGTCGGCCGCAGGCCTCATCCTCGTCGTGATGGGCGTCCTCTCCGCCGAC
>Ga0307302_10001328_pt1 | contig 10894 bp, 8 predicted proteins | sample ER_DNA_183_FD_194490 | JGI IMG/M metagenome (GOLD analysis project Ga0307302, IMG submission 194490) | Bulk soil microbial communities from the East River watershed near Crested Butte, Colorado, United States - ER_DNA_183 | ecosystem: Environmental > Terrestrial > Soil > Floodplain | place: USA... | reverse complement strand
CCGCCGCGTGGCTGGTGCTCCAGCTAACTGGGAGCGGGGTCGCGCTCGGGATCGACACCGCGCTCGCCTTCGGGCCGATCCTGCTGTTCGGCCCGCTCGGCGGCGCGCTCGCGGACCGGCACGACAAGCGACGGATCCTGCTCGCGACGCAGGTGACGTTCGGCGTGCTCGCCCTCGGGCTGTGGGCCATCGTGGCGTCCGGGGTCGTCGAGCTCTGGATGGTCTACGCGCTCTCGTTCCTGCAGGGGGTGACGACCTCGATCGACCAGCCGACCCGCCAGAGCTTCTTCTCGGAGATGGTCGAGGAGAAGGATCTCCCGAACGCCGTGAGCCTGAACAGCGCCGTCATGACCGGGACCAGGATCGTCGGCCCCGCGCTGGCAGGCGCGCTGATCGCGGGTATCGGCCTGTCGTGGTGCTTCTTCCTGAACGCCGTCTCGTACCTCGCCGTGATCGCCGCGCTCCTGTCGATGCACACCGGCGCGCTGCGAACGCAGCGTGCACCCCGGGAGGCCGGCGCGATCCGCGAGGGCTTCCGCTACGCGTGGCGGACGGACGAGCTCCGCCGGCCGCTGGTGCTGATGTCGGTGCTGTACCTGTTCAGCTTCAACTACTCCGTGCTGATCCCGCTGTTCGCCGAGCGCACGTTCGGCGGCGATGCCGGGACGCTCGCCCTGCTGTTCTCGGTCGCCGGGGTGGGATCGCTGGCCGGCGCGCTCGTGATGGCGAACCATCCACGGCCCGGCGAACGCATGCTGGCACTCGCCGCCGTCGGCGTCGGGATCGTGACCGTGCTCGTCGCGTTCGCGCCGAGCCTCGACGTCGCGGTGATCTCGATGCTCCCGCTCGGCGTCGCGTCGATCGTCTTCTTCGTGACCGCGAACTCGACGCTGCAGCTGACCTCACGACCCGACATGCGCGGCCGCGTCATGGCCCTGTACGGGATCGTGTTCCTGGGAACGACGCCGATCGGCGCCCCGATCGCCGGGTGGGTCGGCGAGCACCTCGGGCCGCGGATCGCGTTCGCGGGCGGCGGTCTGATCGCGCTCGCGACCGGGCTCGTCGGCCTGTGGGTCCTCTCTCGGCGGGCCGCCGCCGAACGGCTCGAGCTCGAGCCGGGGCAGCTCGAGGCCGCCTGATCCCGCCTCCCGCTAACCCGCCCGACCGGCGTCCATGTTGAGCCGCACGTAGTCCAGCTCCAGCCGCGGCAGTCGCGAGGCGACCTCGTGCGAGAACGCCGCAGCCTCCTCGCCGGTCATCGTCTTGACGTGGTCGCCGAGCACGACCGTGCGCAGGAACGTCTCGAGCGCCCCCGGGGTCTCGAACGGCGTGGGCTCGGTGTGGAGCCAGCACGCGATGTCCGTGAACCCGGACGCGCGCAGGCGCTCCTCGGTCCGCTCGGGCGTCGCGAACACCTTGCCGGTGAACGGATCGGCGCCGAGCTCCTCGAGCACCCGCACCACGCTGACGAGGTTCCCCGCGCCGCCGCACTGGGCGACGAGCCGCCCTCGGGGCCGGAGCACGGCGGCGAGGTTAGCGAACAGCGCGTCGTGGTCGGGGACCCAGTGGAACGTCGCGGTCGACACGATCGCGTCGACGGGCTCGTCGATCGAGAGCGGGAGCATCAGGTCCCCGGACACGAACCGGATCCGGTCGCCGAACGGCGCCAGCCGGCGCCGCGCGGTCTCGAGCATCGACGTCGAGCCGTCGAGCGCGACCACGTGGCCTCGAGGGAGCCGTTCGGCCAGGAGCGCGGTCACCCGCCCCGAACCGCACCCGGCGTCCAGCACGGTTTCGGCGCCGTGGAGCTCGAGCCGGTCGACGACGGCCGAGCCCCACCGGAACTGCGGGTCGGCGATCGCGTCGTAGGCCTCGGCGTCCCATTCGCGCGGCATGGACGGGACGCTACCGCGCCGACCGGAGGGCGGGCCGCCCGGACGGCCGACGCCGAAGGATCGACCTCGGAGATAATCGCTCCGAGATGCTCCAACTCCCCGGATCGGAGGCCGCGCTCGGCGGGGCGACATCGCTCGACGGCATGCGCTGGATCGCCGGCGGCGACTTCCTGATGGGCTCGGACGACTTCTACCCCGAGGAGCGCCCGGTCCACCGCGTGGGCGTCGACGGCTTCTGGATCGACGAGTGCCCGGTCACGGTGGCGGACTTCGAGAGGTTCGTGCGCGGAACCGGTTACGTGACCGTGGCGGAGCGGCCGCTGGACCCGGCGCAGTATCCGGATGCCGATCCCGACCTGCTCGTCCCCGGATCGCTCGTGTTCCGCAAGACGACGGGACCGGTCGACCTGGGCGATCTCCAGAACTGGTGGGAGTACGTCCCGGGCGTGACCTGGCGGCAACCCGGGGGTCCGGGCACGACGATCGATGGTTCCGGGCTCCATCCGGTGGTCCACGTCGCCTGCGAGGACGCGGAGGCATACGCCGCCTGGGTCGGCAAGGAGCTCCCCACCGAGGCGGAGTGGGAGTACGCCGCCCGGGGAGGGATCGAGGGGGCCGTCTTCGCGTGGGGTGACGAGGACCTCCCCGACGGCCGGGCGATGGCCAACACGTGGCAGGGCGAGTTCCCGTGGCAGAACCTGATGATCGACGGCTTCGAGGGCACGTCCCCCGTCGGGAGCTTCCCTCCCAACGGCTTCGGCCTGTTCGATATGACCGGCAACGTCTGGGAGTGGACGGCCGACTGGTTCACGCCGCGGCATCCCGGCGAGGTCCAGAGCCCGTGCTGCGTCCCCATGAACCCGCGTGTGATGTCGAAGGATGCGAGCTACCAGCTCGGCGAACCCGGGGAGCACATCCCGCGCCGGGTGAGCAAGGGGGGTTCGCACCTGTGCGCGCCCAACTACTGCCTTCGCTACCGACCCGCGGCCCGGCAGGCGCAGCAGATCGACTCGTCGATGGCGCATCTCGGTTTCCGGTGCGTCGCTCGGGCCCCCCAGGAGGTCGGGTGACCGGCTAGGTCCCGTCTTCGAGAAGTGCATGCTCACAAAAAGGTCGTCGTCACCTCGAGCTCGACCACGGCGACGAGGGCCCCGAGGGCCGTGGGTGGCGGAGACGGACTACCTGGTCAAGGAGCCGTGAGCTCGGCGAGCCGAGCCCGGAGCCGGTCAGCCACGAAGGGAGCGGCCTTCCGGTCCCACACGTCGATCGCTCGCTCAAGTGCCGCAGCGGCCTCGCCGGTCCGATCGGCAAGACGATAGACCTCGGCCACATCCTCGCACGCCATACTCACCAGTCGACAGTCGTCGCTCGGCTCGGCGAGAGCGACGATGTCCTGCGCGAGCGCGAGCGCTTCGTCCGACCGCCCTCGTCGCGCGAGTGCGAGAGCGCGGGCCTGTCGCCAGACGATCTGCGAATAGACGTCGTCGGTCGCGGCTGCATCCTCGCTCACGCCCGCCAGTTCCTCCGCCTCCTCGATCCTGCCGAGGAGCGCCATACAGCGCGCGAGCTGGCCGGCGGCGGTGGAGAGGTACCCCTTCTCACCGAGCGAGGCGAGCAGCTCGTAGCCACTTCGGAGGAGACGCTCGGCGGCTTCGATGTCGCCGGCGATCTCCTCGAGCCCCGCTGCCTCCATGCTCGAACCTCCGAGAGTCAGGGTGAGACCGAGGTCTTCGAACGTCGCACGGCCGGCGCGAACGAGTCGTCGCCCCTCATCGACCCGACCGAGTAGGGCGAGCAATCGTCCCCGGGCTATCTGCGTCCACGCTCTCACCTCACGGTTGTTCGGGGCTCGTGCCGCGATGACGTCGATCGATCGAAGTCCCTCTCCGAGCGGCGTCGGGCCACCGTATGTAGCGATCAGGCACCAGGTGGCCGCATGACTCGCCGCCGTGCGGTCTCCTGCCCGATCTGCGTGCTCGAGGGCGCGACGAAACGCGATCAGCACGGCCCCGTTGTGCGCACCGAAGAGCTCGGCCTCGCCGATGAGGCTCCATGCGCGTGCGAGACCGGCATCGTCCCCGATCGCCTCGAGCCGCGGGATCGCACGCTCGCCCTCGCGCTTCATCCGATCGGGGACACCTTCGGGATCCATAGCCGCATCGAGCGTCAGTCGTGCGAACTGAACGCCGATCTCGAGAGAGACATCTGGTGATGGCTCGAGCGTGGACTCAGCGTCCTCCGCGGCCGCCCTCGCACGGTCGATCTCGCCGGCGTTCATGAGCAGAACCGAAAGGTCGGTGAGCAGCCTGGCCCGGTCAGGGAACTCGACAGGCAGCAGCTCCAACCCTCTCGACAACAGGTTGCCCGCTGCACGGGCGTCGCCTCGGTCGGCCGCGCGTCGACCGCTCGCGATCAGATGCTCCGCCGCACGGCGGGCGAGCTCCGCCGCCAAGGCGTCGGGCGGACCAAGCTCGGCCCGCAGCCGATAGGCCTGCTCGAGATGGAAGCCGACGATCTCCTCGAACTCCGTGAGGCGATCGCCGGCGGTCGCTGTGAGCCAGGCGGCATGACCTTCATGCAGGGCAGCCCGCGTCTCCTTTGGGATGCGCTGATAGGTCGCGTCCCGGACCAGGACGTGGCGGAACCGGAACGCCTCGTCGCCTGCGAACGCAGCCCGGTCCGCCCGGATCATGTCCCGTCGGACGAGCGACATGAGGGGGCCGATCACCGAGGCGCCCTCCGGACTGAGCGATCGAACGGAGCCGAGGTGGAATATCGAACCCTCGATCGAGCCGCGTTCGATCGCGGCGCGCTCCTCGGCGGTGAGCCGCTCCAGCCGCGCCTCGAGCAACGCCGTGATCGAAGGAGGGATCATGAGGTCCGACAGGTCCCCTTCGACCGTCCATTCATCTCCCACACGTCGAAGGCGCCCATCGTCGATGAGCATCGCCACCAGGTGCTCGACGAACAATGGGTTACCCTCGGACGCTTCGGCGATGCTCCGACGCGCCTGCGCCGGAAGCGCCGAGCGGTGGAGGAGATTCCCGATGAGCTCGTCGCATTCCACGTCCGATAGGGGCTCGAGCTCGAGCGACGTGGATCGCAGCTGGCCCCCAGCCCAGTCGGGCCGGCGCTCTAACAACTCTGGGCGAGCGGTGGATGCCAACACGATGGGGACATCTCGGGACCGGTAGGCGACGTGCTCGATCAGGTCAAGGAGCGACGGTTCGGCCCAGTGGAGGTCCTCGACGACGACGATGAGTGGTTGGGATGCGGCCAGCGACTCGAACAGCCTGCGAACCGCCCAGTGCGTCTCCTCGGGCACTGCCTCGGCGCCCGAGACACCAAGGAGTTGCGCGAGCCGTTCGGCGATCAGCTCGGCGTCGGCCGCGGCCTCCAGTCGATCGACGATCTTCGCCCGAACCTCGTCGGGTCCGTCCGTCTCTCCGACCTGCGCGACCGACGTCAGCATCTCGACCACGGGCCAATAGGTGATGCCCTCTCCGTAGGGCAGGCACCGGCCCCGTAGGATCGAGACGGATTCGAGCTCGGCGTTCAGGAACGCCTGCACGAGGCGGGACTTGCCGACGCCTGCCGCACCGAGGATGGTGACCAGCGTGCAGATCCGTTCGCGCTTGGATCGACCCAGAGCTTCTGACAGCGACCTGAGCTCGTCGCGCCGACCGACCATCGGGAGATCGAACCGTCGCGACAGGCCCTCCGCACCCCCGACCGAGATCAACCGGAACGCCCGGACTGGCTCCGACTTCCCCTTCGCCCGGAGGGGGTCCATCGGCTCCGCGTCGACCGCGTCGCGGACCAGTCGGTGCGTGTCGGCGCCGATGAGGATCTCGCCCGGCTCGGCGAGTTGCTCCAGTCGCGCGGCGACGTTGACGGCGTCACCGGTCGCCAGGGTCTGGGCGGCGGTTCCGGCTACGACCTCGCCGGTGTTCACGCCGGTCCGCGCGGCGATCGAGACGCCGTAGTCGCGCTCGAACGCCTCGTTCAGTCGTCCGAGCCGCCCACGCATCTCGGTAGCGGCGCGGACCGCCCGTAAGGCGTCGTCCTCGTGGACGGATGGAACACCGAAGACGGCCATCACGGCGTCCCCGATGAACTTCTCTACGGTGCCACCGTGGGACTCGAGCACGGCCTTCATCTCGTCGAAGTAGCGGCCCATCACGCGCCGCACGGTCTCCGGGTCGAGTCGTTCTCCGAGCCTGGTCGAGCCGCTGACGTCGCTGAACAGCACGGTCACGGTCTTCCGAACCTCTTCGCGGGCTTCCGCAGGTGGTTCGAGAGCCGCCGAGCAATGCCCGCAGAAGCGGAATCCCTCGGGATTCTCCCGGCCGCAGTTTTGGCACCGCATGGCGCGAGCCTAGGTGCGGAGCCGCACGGACACCAGCCCGGCTGGTGCTCAGTCGGTGGTGACCTCGAGCGCCGCCCGGTCGAGGTACGCGCGCTCCTGCGGCTTGGTCGCGAGTTGCAACGGCCGCCGGTGAACGGATGTCCCAGGATCAGCCGTTCCGAGCCACAGACACAACCTCTGACCTGCTAGGTTCCTGTCGCCGAGAAATGCATGTAGTCCTTGTCGCCGCTCCAGTTCCCGCCCCAAGACCAGCCGATCTCGGCGAAGGAACGGACGACGACGTCCCCCTCGTGGATCATGCCCTCGAGGTGTCCGGTCCGGTCGGTGTAGGGCTCGGCCGCCCGGTTGCGGACGAACCCATCGCTGGTGACGTACGGGTTCTGGAGGGGGTTGAGGTCGATCGCGAGCCCGTACGAATGCTGAGAGAAGCTGCTGCTCGGGCCGAGCGCGGTCACGACCGGCCGGCAGTTGAACGACGCGGTGACGCTGCGGTTGCTGTCGATCCGCCGGTGCTGCGCGAACGCCTTCGGGTGGAACGGGGTGGAGAGAGAGACGCGCTTGATCGGGAACCGAGCGTCGTACAGCTGGTGGAACACCCACAGGAGGTCCTCGGCGTCCGAGGCGTTCACCACCATCGGACCACGGAGCACGTTGCCGCCGAACCCCCAGTAGTTGAAGTGCAGGAGCCGCAGGTCGTCGAGCGCCACCGGGCAGCCGGGATGCCACGTCGTGCCGCTCATCTGCGCGGCCAGGCCCGCGGGGAGCTCGTCGAGCTTGCCGTGGAAGCCCGAGCGGTCGACCGGCCCCGTCGGCTCGGCGCCCGTCGGTCCGGTGGCGAGGCTCGGCGCAGTCCCGGTCGGCCCGGTGGGTTGGGCTCGGTCGGCCTTCGGGCTTTGTCGCGGAGGTTGGGCGTCGTCGGACGAGGTGCATGCCGCGAGCGTCGTGGCGAGCACGAGGCCGAGGACCACGGCGCCCCGCCGCGACCTCGTGGCCGTGGTCACGGCAGGAACTGCTCCTCGATGCCGACGATCTGACCGTTCGCGATCGTCACCCAGTAGGGCGAGAGGCTCCCGGCGTACCGCCACCCGTCGATCTCGACGAAGTTCTTGTGGCCGAGCGCCGACGCGAGCGCGTCGAGCTGGGCCCCCGGCCCCGTCTCGCAGCACGCGTTCCAGTCGATCAGGAGCAGCTCGGCGGACGGGTCGACGGGCACGTCTCGGGTCCCCGGGTTGTCGTTGACGATGTAGACGTCGTTCGGCACCGGGACCTCGTCGCCGCGCGCCGCGGCCTGCTGGTTGGCCTCCTCGCCGGTGAAGAAGCACGCGAGATCGAATTGGGTCACCCCGGTGTCGACGACGATGCTCTCGAAGAACCCGAAGTAGGTGCCGTCGGCGAGCGTCTCCGGCGCTGTCGCGCCCGCGCAACCCGCGTTCCCCGTGTCCTGGCCGGTCGCTCCGGTCGCTCCGGTCGGACCGGTCGGTTCGACCGACGGGCCCGTCGTCTCGGCCGGCGACGTCGGCGCCGTGACGCTCGGCTCACCGGTCGGGCCCGAGGCGGCTCGCTCCTCGTCGCCGTCGCCGAGGGCGAACGCGAGGACGGCTCCGCCGACGATCAGGACCGCGACGACGGCGGCGACGATCAGCCACGTTCGGCGCGTGCTTCCGCCGGCCGTGGGCGGCAGGCCCGGCGGCTGCGCGGGCATCGGGGCCGTCGCGTCGGGCGGCGGGGGTGGGACCGGCGGCTGGGTGGGGTCGTTCGACACGAGAGAACTGTTCTACCACCGGTCCCGGTGATCGGCGGGGGTTCGGGTGAAGAGCCGGGTGCTCAGTCGAGCTCGCGCTCGAGCGTCCAGGCGCCGTCGGGCTCGACCTTGGAGACCTCGATCGTCGTCCCGTCGAGCATCCGGAGGCGGTAGCGGGTCCGGCGCACGCCGTCGGTCTCCTCGAGCGAGCGCTGTTCGACCTCGACGGTCTCCTCGACCCCGCCCCACACGACGGCCCGAGGGTCCTGTTCGGCGCGCGAGCCCTCGTAGAACCGGAGCGTGAGCTCGGGGACCCGGCCGATCCAGCGGGGCAGCACCGGGCTCCACAGGATGAACACGACGCCGACGATCGCGACCGCCCCCGCCACGCCGAACGCGTTCAGCAGCGGGATCGCGAGGAACGCGGCCGCGACCCTCGACAGGTTGTAGGTGACGTCGTAGACCGCGAACACCCGGCCGCGATAGCCGTCGGGGATCGCCTCCTGGACCATCGTGTCGACCGGGATCTTCTTCCACGCGAACGTGAGCCCGACCGCGAAGCTCGCGATCAGCACGCTCCAACCGGTGATGTACAGCGAGACCGCGATCAGCACGACGCCACCGGCGAAGAACGCCCGCGCGACGATCCGCTCCTTCGGGTACCGCTCCTCGAGCTTGCCCACGGTGAGGATGCCGAGGAGCACCCCGAGCCCGCCGGCCCCGATCAGGTTGGAGAACGACCCGACGCCCTCCCCGAAGCGGTCGCGGAACACGAACAGCGAGAGCACGAGCACGATCCCCTGGCCCACCTGGTCCAGCGTGATCGACGTGATCGGCCCCAGGGCCCGCGGCGTGTGGACGAGGCGGCTGATCCCGTCGCCGAACTCGCGGGCGACCCGCCCGAGCTCGTCCCGCACCGCCGCCTCGGGCACGTGGTGCGGGATCATGGGGCTGCGGATCCTCGTCGCGACCAGCGAGGCGACGAGCCACTCGACGCCGGCGAGGGCGATCACGGGCGCGTTGCCGACGAGGTCGATCATCCACCCGCCGACGAACACCCCGAGGAGCAGGGCCACGGTCCCCCCGACCGTGGCCATCGAGTTGGCCATCAGCAGGTCCTCGGTCGGCACCAGGCGCGGGACGACCGCGACGGCCGTCGCCAGGTAGAAGCGGTTCACCGAGAGCACCCACAGCGCGCCGCCGAGGAACAGCACCGGCGCCGCCTTGGGCTCGAACAGCACCAGCCACATCGCCGCCGCCCGCAGCAGCGGCGCGACGACGAGGATCTTCCGTCGGGACCAACGGTCGATGAACACCCCGGTGAACGGGCCGAGGATCGAGAACGGCAGCGAGACCACCAGCGTGGCGATCGCGAACCCGAGGATCGTGTTCTGCTCCTCGGGGTTGAACACGATCGACGCGATGAGCGTCGCCTGGAACAATCCGTCACCCGACTGCGTGAGCAGCCGGATCGTGAACAGGCGCCGGAAGTCGTCGCTCCGAAGGGCCTCGCGGGCGCGCTGCCGGGTCGGCTTCACGCCGAGGATGGTAGGCGCACGGCTCCCGCTGGGTTGCTACCTCGTATCGCTCGAGCGCAGGAACGCGACGATCGCGCCGAAGTCCTCGTCGCCGAGCCCCGCCTCGATCGCCTCGTCGCCCCGGTCCGCGGCTGCCCGGGCCACGCTGAGCTCGGTGCCGTTCCGTTCGGCCTCGTCGAACGCGAGTGCGAGGTCCTTGCGCGCCAAGGCCAGACGGAAGTAGGAAGCGTGGTCCTCGCCCGACAGGCGCGGACGCCAGCGTTCGATCAGCGAGGCGAGCGGACCCGCGGCCATGCTGTCGAGGGCGACGTCGGGATCGATCCCCGCACGGTCGGTCAGCGCGAGGAGCTCGCCGACGGCCACGAGGGCCGCGGTGCCGGCCGCGTTGTTGACGAGCTTCAGCATCGCGCCCGAGCCGGACCCACCCAGGTACATAGGCGTGCCGAGGAGCGAGAGCAGGTCGGCGTGCCGGTCGAACACCTCGCGTTCGCCGCCGACGAAGATCACGAGCGTGCCGCTCTCGACCGACGGGACGCTGCCGAGCACCGGGGCGTCGAGCACCGGGACCGGCGCGAGCTGTTCGGCGACCGAAGCGATCTCGGTCGGGCCGACCGTCGACATCTCGATGAGCGTGGCGTCGGGTGAGATGGCCGAAGCGGCGCCGTCGGGTCCGAACAGGACGTCCTCGAGCGCCGACGGGTCGGTCACCATCGTGATGACGACCTCGGCGTCCCCAACGGCGTGTGCTGCCGTCGCCGCTCGACGGGCGCCGGCCGCGACGAGCTCCTCGTCCCGCCCGGGGGTGCGGTTCCAGACCCGGACGTCATGCCCCTCGCCCAAGAGCCGAGCCGCGATCGCCCGCCCCATCGCGCCGAGACCGAGGACCGCGACCGCGGTCACGACGGCACCACCGCGACCAGATCGATCTCGATCAGCGCTTCGGGGACGACGAGCGCCACCACCTGCACGGCCGTGCTCGCCGGGGGTTCCGAGGTCAGGTACTCGCTCCGGACCTCGCGCATGCCGGCGAGGTCATCGAGGGTGGTGAGGTAGGTCCCGATCTTGACGGCGTCGGCGAACGTCGCGCCGTTCGCCTCCAAGATCGCCTTCAGGTTCTCGAAGACCTGCCGGGTCTGGGCGCGGACGTCGCCCGGGCCGACGAGGTTCCCCTCGGCGTCGATCGCGATCTGCCCGGAGACGTGGATCCAGACGGCGTCGCCGGTCTCGACGCGGACGGCCTGGGCGTACGTCCCCATCGGTGCTGCGACGGTGTCGGGGTTCGACCGGGTCGCTCGCATGCTCTCCTCCTCGGTGTCTGAGCTCGGAGGAGAGCGTACGAGGTGGTGCCGCG
>Ga0307302_10001327_pt1 | contig 10894 bp, 7 predicted proteins | sample ER_DNA_183_FD_194490 | JGI IMG/M metagenome (GOLD analysis project Ga0307302, IMG submission 194490) | Bulk soil microbial communities from the East River watershed near Crested Butte, Colorado, United States - ER_DNA_183 | ecosystem: Environmental > Terrestrial > Soil > Floodplain | place: USA... | reverse complement strand
TAGCTGCTGGATCACCGCCGTCCCCACCACGAGCGCGTCGCGCAGGGTCGTGGAGGCGAAGCTTTCGTTCATGACGATCACGCTGTTGGCGGTCGCTCGTTCAAGGATGTTGTGGATCCGGATCAGTTCGTCCTCGAGCTTGCCTCGGAGGTTGGCGAGGTCTTCCTCCCGTTCGAAGTGGGTGAAGACTTGGTCGGGCAGCAACAGCCGGGCTCGCCGGCCGGGAACGGGAACGCCGAGGCTGGCCAGGTAGTGCAGTTGGCCGACCATGCGGGCGAAGGTCGTCTTGCCGCCCTGGTTGGGGCCGGTAACGACCAGGATCCGCTCGGGACCCTTGAGGGAGAAGTCGTTGGGCACGACCGCCGAGCGCTCGGGCCCGGCCTTGTTTGCCAGGGCGAGATCGAAGGCCTTCTCGGCGAAGACCTCCCCGGGCTGCGCGGTGACCTCGGGATAGCAAAAGGCCAGGCCGGCGGCCTGGAACCGCTGGATGTACTCCAGGTAGGCCAGGTAGAACTGGACCTCGCGGTCGAACGCGCCGATCACGGGGTCCACGAAAGCGACCTGGCGAGTGCAGAAGTCGTCCAGGGCCACAAAGACCTCCGGGTGCAGCTGGGCGACCAGGCCGAGGATCTGCGCCTCGACATGGTTCATGTCGGCCCACTGGGGCAGCTTGACCCGGTGATCCTTCACGGCGCCTTGGCGGAACTTGGCAAAGGTCTCGGTGACCTCGGCGCTGTAGTCGGCCTCGCCGTCGTATCTGCTGACCTTGACGCGGTTGCCCCTGATGTGGACGCAGTACCTGACCTCGGCCAGCCCCTGCAGAAGGTTGCGGGTCTCGCTGACAAGCCGTGTGAAGCGGTCTGCGTCCCTGTAGTCGGCGAGGTACTGACGGAGCGCTCCAAATCCGCGTGAGTCCAGTGGTGCTTGGGCGAGCTCGTTGGCCAGCGCAGCGACCGCGTCGCAGTAGCTGTCGACGGCGTCCAGAAACCAGCGTTGCTTCTGCTGCTTGTAGCGGAGCTTTCTGGCCTGGGCGAGGTGCTCGCGCATCCGGCGCATCTGCTCGGCGAACTCCAGGACGGGCTTGAGGACCTCGGGCTTCTCCAGGTCGCGGGCTACCTCATGGCGGTACCGGACGGTCGCGGCCTCGTGCAGCGGGGTGTAGAAGAAGGGCTTGAGGTCGTAGTCCTCGCGGCCCGCGGTCATCGACGCCAGCACCTGATCAAGGTGCAGGTCGCCAAAGCAGGACGGTTCTTCCGGCTTGTCGAGGTCGATGCTGTGGGGCTGGTCAAAGAGGATGCCGTTGAACCGCTCGACAGCGCTCACCTCCGGCACCCTCGACGGGCGGGGGGCAGTTCCGTGCGACAGCTTCCGGGAAGGGGTCTCCGAGCCGAGGTGATCACCGCGCATCATGAGCTTCCACCGTTCGATGTTCGGTAGAAGCCATCAGCCCTGAGGGCGGTTCAGGCGGGCCTCATCACCTGGGAACAGTCTACCGCTGGCGGGTCGGCTTGCCGAACGTGCTCGGGTTGCTGGCTAGCGGACGATGAGGACCGAGCAGGCGGCGAGGCGGCTCACCTTCTCGGCCGTGCCGCCAAGAAACCGGCCCCAGACACCGGAGTGGCCGCTGTGACCGACGACGATCAGGTCGATCCTGGCCTGGCTGTCGACCCAATCCAGCCTCCGACCGGCCGCTCAGCCCGATGGCTGCAAGCGGGCAGCGTCCGGCTGGGGCACTCCGGGGGAAGTCTGGGTGGTGACCGCTCCCAGGCTGGCCGACCGGACAGTGTCGGCGTACTTCCCGAACACGCCCCAGGCCATCGCGGAGGTTGCCGGCCGCCAGCGGGCCCGCCTGGCTGCCAACTCGGCTTCGGGCACCTCCAGGGTGACCTGGCGGGTGGCGACGTCGATGGTGATCGGATCGCCATCTTGGACCAGGCCGATCGGGCCGCCCTGAGCCGCCTCGGGGGCCACGTGGGCAAGCATGAAGCCGTGGGTCCCGCCCGAGAAGCGCCCGTCGGTAACGAGCGCCACCTGTTCGGAGAGCCCGGCGCCGACGATGGCCGCGGTGACGTGCAGCATCTCCCGCATCCCGGGGCCGCCAACCGGGCCCTCATTGCGGATGACGACCACGTCGCCGGGTCGGATCTGGCCGTCCTTGACGGCCTGGAAGCAGGCCTCCTCGTGCTCGAACACCCGAGCCAGACCGGCGTGGCGGGTCCGGTCGTGGCCGGCCAGCTTGATCACACACCCTTCCGGGGCCAGGTTGCCGTACAGGATCTCGATCCCCCCGGTCGGCTTCAGCGGCTCGCCCAGCGGCCGGATCACCTGCTGACCGGGCGTCTCCTGGGCCGCGGCCGCGATCTCCTCCAGCGTCCGGCCATCGACGTTACGGACCTCGGGATGGACCAGGCCGGCCTCGAGGAGCCGCCGGGAGAGCAGCCCGAGCCCGCCGGCGCGGTACAGGTCGGTGGCCACATAACGGCCGCCTGGCTTGAGGTCGGCATAGATCGGCGAGCGGGTGGCGATCTGGTGGAAGTCCTCTAGCTCCAGGGGCACGCCCGCCTCGTGGGCGATGGCCAGCAGGTGCAGCACCGCGTTGGTCGAGCCGCCGCTGGCGGCGAAGCTGGTGATGGCGTTCTCGAACGCCTGGCGGGTCAGGATCGACCTAGGCAGCACGTTGTCTCGGACCAGGCGTACGGCTAGCTCGCCCGCCTGCCGGGACACCTCCGGCTTGGCCTTGTGGACGGCGGGGACTTCGTTGGCCCCGGCCGGGCTGAGGCCGAGGAACTCCAGCGCACAGGCCATGGTATTGGCGGTGAACTGGCCCCCACACGCCCCAGCCCCAGGGCACGCGGCCTCCTCGACCGCCTGCAGCCCAGCGGCGTCCAGCTTGCCGGCGTCATGAGCGCCGATGGCCTCGAACACGCTCACGATGGTAAGGTCCTCGCCGCCTAGGCGGCCTGGGGCGATGCTGCCGCTGTAGAGCACCAGGCCGGGAAGGTTCAGCCGGGCCAGGGCCATGGCGCCGGCGGGGATGGTCTTGTCGCAGCCGACGATGACGACCAAGCCGTCGAACATGTGGCTGCGGGCCATCAGCTCGATCGAATCGGTGATGACCTCACGGCTGACCAGCGAGCCCTTCATGCCCTGAGTGCCCATGGTGATGCCGTCGTTGACCGAGATGGTGGCGAACTCGAAGGCGGTGCCCTCGGCCGCCTCGCTGCCGGCGACGACCACCTCGGCCGGGCGGGGCTGACCGTTGTAGTCGGACGCCATGACCATGCCGTAGGCACCGGTGTCCAGCACCGCGACCAGATCACCGCGCCGGTAAGCGACCGTCACCTCGTTCAGGTCGTACAGATAGACGGGGGTGCCGGCCGCTTCGGCGAGCTGGTCGACGGGCAGGCCGCCAACATGGAGCACACCGTCGCGGTAGGAGAACGGCTCGCCGCCGTCGAGGCGGAAGGAGGATGTCGCGGTCATGGGGTCTCCTCGGATCCCGCCCGGCCGACCGGCGCGCGGCGGGCCCCCCCAGCCAACGCCGCGGCCGCCGGCTCCACCGGGATGGGCTGCGGCTGGGGGGTTGGCCGCAGGATCAGCGCGCCGGCGACCCCGATCGCCGCTGCGACGAGGTGCTCGACGGTGGCCAGATTCGGGGTGGTAGCGAGATCAATGGCCAGGCCGGTGACGAGGGCGGTGGCCAGCGGCGCCGACTGGGTGAGGACGGCGAGGGCGGCGGCTGCGGTGACCACGACCGCCGAGGTGCCGACGTCCAGTCCGCCCAGGCCCCCGCCGACGTGGGTTCCGGCCAGCCAGCATAGGTCGACCGCGACGGTGGGGACAGCGTGGCCGAGTACTCCGAGCAGCAGCAGCCGACGGCTGCCGACCATCGCCTCCAGCGGCCCGAGCAGCAGCCAGACGGCGGTGACCGTCCAGACCGCCTCCACCGGCCGTCGGACCAGCAGGGCGCTGCCGAACAGCGGGACCGGGCGGCCGCGAGCCAGATCGGCGGCCCGCCAGGCACAGCAGGCCTCGACCAGCCGGTGTCCGGCTCCCGGGTCGCGCCAAAGCGCGCTCACCAGCAGCGCGGCCAGCGCGTAGGCGACCGAGACAGGGGCCAGGGCGACCAGGCCGTCGCTCGCCACCCGCCGGCGGAACGGCCGCTGGTAGGCCATCAGCCAGCTGAGGCCGGCCTGCATCCATCCAATGACGGGTCCGCCCGGCCCACCCGGCGGGGGAGACGACCGGGCGGGCCGGGCAGGTCGGGAGACGATCATCCGGACCGTCTGCGGGTGGATCGCTGGCGGCGGAGGCGCCATGGCAGGGTGAGCAGTCCTTCGGCGCGCAGGGTGGCCATCGCCACCCGGAGCAGGTCCTCAGGCGCCTCGACAGTCAGGTAGCGAGGCTGCCAGTTCGGGGCGAACTTCCGGTTGAAGCGGTACAAGGTCTCGATCTGGAACGCGCCGGAGAGGCGCTGGAGCATCCAGTGGGCCAGCCGCAGCCGCCATGGCGCGTCCGAGCTGGCGCCGGCGGCCAGCACCGCCCGCAGGAACGAGAAGTTCAACGACAGCCGCCGGAGGTCCAGCCTCGGCATGCTGCGAGTCGCCTCGACGACCAAAAAGTCATTCAGCCAGGACGGCGCGTTCCGGTCGCGGCGCATGACGTCCAGGCTGGCGCCGTCGGCGCCCCAAGGGACAAAGTGCAGGAACCCGCGCAGCCTCCCCTGGCCGTCGGTGGCCGCGACGATCAGCGTGTCGGGGTCGCGGCGGTCAAACAGCCGGCCGAGGGTCATCGAGAAGCCGCGCTCGGCGGTGCCGCCCCGCCAGTGCCGCGACAGGTCGGCCAACGCGGCGGCCTGGGCCGGGTCGAGTTCACGGGCGCGGCACGCCCAGGCGCGGTAGCCGGCCCGGCGGGCACGGTTCCAGCTCTGGCGGGCGATCCGCACGCGCCGACCCTCGAGGCTGAACCGGTCCAGGTCGAGCACGGCCTCATCCCCGAGATAGACGCTGAACAGGCCGGCCGCCCGCCAGGCCTCGGCAGCGGCCTCGCCGCAGCCGAGCGCGGCCGCGACCCGGCCCTGCGCGGCTGCCTGGTCGAGGAAGGCGGCGATGGCGGCCGGCCAGCGGTCCGGCGGCCCCAGCGGGTCACCGGCGGCCAGGGCGACCGACCCCACAGTCCCGTAAGCGATCAGGGCCCCGCCGGCCCGGACGCTGGCCCGGTCGTCGCGCAGGGCGAAGTAGGCCAGCGAGTCGTTCGACGTGGCCACGGCCGCGGCCAGGCCGGGGTCGGCGGGCCGCCGGACCAGGGCCGGGGCCAGGGCGCGCGCTGCCACGATCAGCAGGCCGACGAAGAAGACGGCGGCCATCGAGGCGGGGAACAGACGACTGAAGCGGCCCGCCAGGGGCACGCCGGGGCCGAGCCCGACCGCCATTCGCACGACCTGCGCTCCCATACCGACAAACCCCAGGTCGGCGCCGACGTCCCGGTCGTTGGCGACCAGCCCGAGGGTCCCATAGGCGAACGTGGCGCCGACCACGATCAGGGCCGGCCCCAGCAGGCCGGGGCGCTCGCCGCGGGCGGCACGACCCGGGAAGCAGCCGGCCTGGCCGCTGAGCAGCCCGGCCAGGAACGCCTCGATCAGGGCCTCCTCCACGTCCAGGCCCTTGACCACATGGAGGACGGCGCTGCCGGCCAGCAGCCCCACCGTGGCCAGCCAAGCCGCCCGGTGGCGACGGCGCAGGCCACCAGCCAGCAGCAGCAGCCCGACCCCGGCGGCGGCCACGGCCACGGTCGCCCCACGTGACACCGCCCCGGGAATCAGCTGGGCCACCAGCCGCATCCGGTCCCGTTCGGCCGGGAGCAGCGCCGAGACAAGGTTGATGGTGCCGGCCACGACGGCCACCGCGGCGGCCAGACGGGGCACCCGCGAGCGCTGGGCGAACGAGGGCACGGCAACCGGCGGCCGCGCATCGTCCACGACGGGGCCCTGCGCGGGGGGCGGGATGAGGGCGGCGGGCATGGTCATACGCCCCGCCAGACCGGGTCGGCCTCAAGTGCACCGACCAACCGGTGCAGCCAGGCGTCGGCGGCCCGGACCGGCCCAGAGGGGCAGGCGCAGAAGCGCGCGACCGCCGAGCAAGGCCCGGAACCGGACGGGGTCGGCGGTGGGATCCCGCCGGCAAGGGCCGACGCCCAGCTGGTCACCACCGCGGTAATGGCCGCGGCGACCCGCCACCTGCCAACGCCTGCCATTGGTGACCCTTGGTCGACTCCGCGTCCTTCCCGCCGACCCGCCGGCTACGGACCGCAACCTCCACGCCTGGCGGCTGACGAACCTTGACGCCCTGACCCTGGGCCTCAATCGGCCGGCTGTCGCCACGGCCAGCAGGCATTTCGGGTACCGGGTAACTGCAACCGTCGACGGTTGCTGGCCCTGACGATATGCGGTGGCGGGAAGGCGACACTTGCAGGCACGAAGATCCCCGCGGAACGACACCCAGCCATGACTGGCGGCTCCTGACCGACAGACAACCCGTCGTTAGCGTCCCAGGGGTTGGTGTAAGAGCAGGCCGGTGGCCCTGAAGGCGAGGGTGGCCACCGCGTAGGTTCTCGATGTGAAGAGACCAATCGACACGTCGAGAGGAGCCACGCGGTGGCCATGTCGAAGATGGAGCTGTTGAGCCTTGTGCGCAAGGCCGAGGCTGGTGCTGTCGACTTCGGGGACCGCAGGATCGAGGTCACCCCGGGCGACGGGCCCGAGATCCGGATCGACGGCTACAGCCTCTTCGGTGACGTGAAGATCAGCGACCGCCCGCCCGCGTGACACGGCCGGCCGGGGCGACGATTTGAAGCCCCTCCCCTGCTGGCCGGTATCCCAAGACGGATGCTGGCCATGAAGACCCCCGACCGCTGCGGCGCCATCCTCGTCGTGATGATCGACCCAGGCCAACCGTGGGAGGGTGATGAGGCGGCGCGCCTTTCTGGGCGGCGGGGTGGCGGCCGTGGCCGGGCTCGCCGGCGGTCCAGCTCTCCTGGACCGGCGTGGCGAGCGGCGGGTGCGCGAGCTGAGCGCCTCTGCGGTCCCGGCGGCACCGGGGCGGCGGCTCGGGCAGCAGCGGCTCATCTGGTCGGTGTCGACCGTCGAGCCCCTGGCCGCGCTGACCTTCGACGACGGTCCCGATCCCGAGCTGACGCCCCGGATCCTGGAGGTGCTGGCCGAGCACGGCGTGCAGGCAACCTTCAACGTGATGGGCTGGAACGCCCTGCGACACCCGGACCTGGTCCGGGCGGTCGTGGCCGCCGGGCATGAGCTGGGCAACCACACCTGGACCCACCAGGACCTGGCCTTCCAGTCCGCCCTCCAGACCCGCCGCCAGCTCGAGTGGGGCCGCGAGGCGATCGAGTGGACCGCCGGGGTGCGGCCGCGGTTCTTCCGCCCGCCGCGCGGCAACCTCACCGGGTCGGCGATCGAGGCCGCTGCCGAGCTGGGCTACGACGTGCTGCTGTGGTCGGTGACCCGCGGCGGCGCCGAGGTGGGGACCCCCGCCTCAGTGGCCGATCACCTCGCCCGCACGGTCGCACCGGGTGACGTGGTCGCCCTCCATGACGGCATCGGCCGCGGCACCTTCCATCCCAGGGGGCCGGGCGCCCATGAGCTTCGAGCGCGCCGCCTGGTCGAGGTCCAGGCGCTCCCGGCGGCGCTGGAGCGGGTGCTGGGTCGAGGGCTGCGCCTGGTCACCGTGTCGGCGTTGCTCGCTGCCGGCGAGCAGCATCCGGCTCACACCTTGACGAACACCCGCCGCCAGTAGAGCCACTCGGCCAGTGCCCAGGCAACCAGCACGGTCCCCGCGGCATAGGCCAACGCGGCGAAGGTGGCGCCGCCGGCCGCCGCCAGCGGCCGCACCAGGACCGCCTGCCAGGGCTTGAGCAGGAACGCGAACAGCAGCACCGAGGCGGCATACAGCGCCAGGGCGTTGCTGCCCAGCGTCACCAGCGGCCGCGCCCAGCGCCGGCCCGGTCCCCGGTCGACCAGCCGGTACGCGGCGGCCGTGAGCAGCGCGGAGATGCCGGCGGTGACCAGCACGAACGACGGGGTCCACAGCGGCTTGCTGACCGGCACCGCGATGGCGACCAGCAGCCCCAGCATCAGCATGGCACCACCCAGGCTGAGAAGCCGGCGGGTCACCCCGGCGGCGGGCGCACCGAGCAGCAGCCGCCCGGCAGCGACCCCTGCCAGCACACTCACGCTGCTCGACACCATCACCAGCACGCCATGCTCGGAGAACTGGCCGAGCAGCAGGCGATCGACGAACTCGGCCAGGTTGCTGCCCGGCGCCCATGACCCCGGCCGCACCCCAGGGGCGGGCACGAAGCTGAACGCCGCCCACAGCCCGGCCAGCAGGCACGCGCCGGCGGGCAGCTGCGCCCGGCGGGGCAGCCGCAGCAGCGCCCACGCCAGCAGGTAGGCGCCCGCGATCTGCTGCAGCACCCCGGTGGACGGGGCCAGCCGGAACTGTTTGGCGGAGACCAGCAGGCAGCCGAGCAGGAACAGCACCACCACCCGCCGCAGCACCGCGCCCGGCCGCTGCGCGCGCTGGGAGAACGGCATCGACGCCCCGACGGTGAACAGGAACAACGGGAACACCTGATCAGCCAGGGTCAGCCCCTGCCAGGAGGCGTGGCGCAGCGCCTGGGGCATGGCGGCCGGGATGCCGGCATTGTTGACCAGCAGCATGCCGACCACCGCCAGCCCGCGTACCACGTCGATCGCCAGAACGCGCTCCCGCCCCGACCCCGCCACCGCTTGCCTCACCGTCCCTGTCGCCGCAGACCGGCCCTGCCACCAGCCCGGGCCAAGCATGCGGGCCCCGGGTTCGCCGATGCCGTCCCCTTTATCGACCTGGCGCTGACGCTTGGCACGAGAGCACCGGCTGGGTGCACGCCCGTGGTTGTTGCTACGGGAGGCGCTGGTCCAGGCTGCGACAGCCAGTTCCCCGGCTGCTCAAGACAGTACGATAGCGGCGTCACGGTGGCCGTGCCGTGGCGGCCACGCCTGGTCGGAGTGCCTTGATCCGACACCCTCACTTCGCTGTTTTCGCTCACTCGTGACCTGCGTTTTCGCTGGTGCGCATGGCGCTGATCGTGGGCTGCTTTGGGGAGCAGGGGGTCAATTGGTCGAGGCTTGCATCCGCCTTGCCGTGCCCGGCCGGCCGATCGGTCCCTGATCGCGCAGGACCGGAGCGCCGGAAGCGTCCGGACCCCGACGGGACCGGAACCCGCCGGTACACAGTGGGTACACGAGGAGCCGGCAGATAGAGGAGCGCAATGGGCACCAGCGGTCACCACAGGAGCCAAGGAACCGCAGGTCAGCCCGCCAGCAGCGTGCGCCCTTTTCTGGTTGATGGTCGGGCAGGTAGGGGCGGGCACGGCTCTCGGTGGCGGCGGCGTGCTCAGGTTCAGCGGTGGCGGCGCCTGCCTCGGTGGCTTGGCCAGCCTGCCCGCACTTAGAACTTGGCGGATCGAACTTGGCGGATCGGACCGGCCGCCCGAAACGATTCCACCTGTCGGTAGTGGCTGGCGTCGCTAGGTCCTGGCCGCGCGCAGCCGGCGGGGAACAAGGGCAGAGCTGGCTAGGCCGGCTTCCGCGAGCAAGGTTCGGACACGTTCAAGCTCCGCCTGGTCCAGGCGGTAGGTGAAGCGGGGCAGCTCACCGAAGCTGTCGCCGCTCTCGACAACTGGTGTTGGGTCGCCGTGCACCCACACTCTGGCGTCGGTGGTAAAGAGGCCGTAGCGGCACAGGAGCTCCAGCTGTTCGGGGTGGCCAAGGTCGAGGCGGACCAGCCCCTTGGTACGGGCCCGCTGCAACCAGGACGCCCCGCGCTGAGCGTCGGCTGCTAGTCGCCGGAGCTGCGAGACTAGCGAATGCTCCCTCTCAAGGCGGTAGCGCCGGTTCGAATCCGGTCGGGGCTACAACCGAGAACCAGTGCAGCACGGCCTGTGACCTGTACGAATGAAGGTCACAGGCCGTGTTGTGTGTCCGGCCAAGTCCGGCCGGGTCCGGCTGTGGGCGGGTATCTGTGCCCTATTCGTGCCCGCACCGCCTTCGACCAGCACCAGACGGCGGTCAACGCCGACCCCGCCGCCGGCGCGATTTGTTCAAGCAGGCCTTGGCGCCCGAGGACGACGTCACCGAGACCTTCCCGTCCGGGTCGCTGGCCCGCGGTAACAGATCGAGCCCATCCACGACGTCGACCTCGTGGCCGTCTCCGACCCGGAGGCGCACCCCGACTGGGGCACCCCGGCAGCTCGGCCGAGGACGCCTTGAGGCACGTCGGCAGCCAGGTCAACCGACTGCTCGGGGCGACCAACGGCACGGTCGCCCAGGAGGTCCGGCTCGCCCTGCGCCATGAAATCTGCACGGTGCTGATCATCGAGGATCCCGCTGGTACGAGCGCGAGAGCGGGGAGCTGCGGATCTGTGACGATGTGGTGGGACCGCTTGCGGGCGAGCACCATCGTGGCCCCGGGCGCGGCCGCCGTCGAGCTTGGCCTCCAGGTCGCTCGCGCGGTCGTCTCCTGACGCTCGGCTAGTAGGCTGGACCCATGGGCAGGGCTGGGGCCGCCGTCGGCAGCGCGGTGTTCTTCGCGCTGGCGCCCGGGGTGGTGGCCGGGGTGGTGCCCTGGTGGCTGACCGGCTGGGAGGCCACCGACCTGCCCGGGTGGTGGCTACCGTTGCGGGTCGCTGGGGTGGTGCTGCTGGTGGCCGGGGCCGGCGTACTGGTGCACGCGTTCGGCCGCTTCGTGGCCGAGGGGGTGGGCACCCCGGCGCCGGTCGCCCCGACCAGGGAGCTGGTCGTCGGCGGCCTCTACCGGAACGTGCGCAACCCGATGTACCT
>Ga0307302_10001325_pt1 | contig 10902 bp, 8 predicted proteins | sample ER_DNA_183_FD_194490 | JGI IMG/M metagenome (GOLD analysis project Ga0307302, IMG submission 194490) | Bulk soil microbial communities from the East River watershed near Crested Butte, Colorado, United States - ER_DNA_183 | ecosystem: Environmental > Terrestrial > Soil > Floodplain | place: USA... | reverse complement strand
GTGCAGGATCCCGTGGACGAGCAACAACCGGAGCTCGGCCGCCGGGTCGTCCGGGTTGTTCCGCGCGGCGACCGCGGGCGCGATCACGACGTCCCCGAGCTGGCGGAGCCCGTCCTCGCCCGCCTCCTCGTCCAGCGGGAACGAGAGCACGTCGGTCGGGCCGGCCTCATGCAGGTAGCGCTCGTGGAGCCCGGCGATCTCGTCCTCGGTGACCAGCGAGATCGAGAGTTCGGCGTCCGCGATCCCTTCGCCGAGCAGGGTCGCCCTCGCGAGCGCGATGAGGCCCTCGAGATCGACCGCCGCGTCCTGCCGGTCGTCGAGCGCGATGAGCGGAGGTTGGTCGTCGTCAGCCATCGGCGCGGGCACGCTGCTCTCCGAAGACCCGGTACGCCTCCACGATGTCCTGCACGATCTTGTGCCGAACGACGTCTCGGGCGCCGAGGTGGGCCACCTCGATCCCCTCGATGTCCCGGAGGATCTCCTGGACGATCACCAGGCCCGAGGTCTGGCCGGATGGCAGGTCGATCTGCGTGACGTCACCGTTCACGACGGCCTTGGAGCCGAACCCGAGCCGCGTGAGGAACATCTTCATCTGCTCGGGCGTCGTGTTCTGCGCCTCGTCCAGGATGATGAACGAGTCGTTCAACGTGTTGTGCGTGACGAGGAAGTCGTCGGTCACGTAGAGCGAATCGGCAGCGGCCACCTGGATGCAGACGGTCTCTTCGCGACCCGCCGGATCGATACCGTCGACGAACCGCATCGGACGGCCGCCTCCACCGAACGCGACGTACGTCCATCGTTTGCGGGTGAGACGGAAGGGTTCGATCCCTCGGGGCAGTCGGATGTCGAGGACGTACGCGTCCGAACGGTACCCGATCGGTCGGCCACGAGCGAGACCTGGTCGCCGCCCAGCCGCGAGCCTCATCCTCTGGTAGGCCACCCCACCCAGCGAACGAACCAGGAACAGGACGTCGTCACGCAGCCGAGGAGAGGTCGTCGTGTACTGGATCCGACACGTGCGCCTCGACTGGGTGACCGGTCCCCCGTCGGTGTCGAGCAGCCCCTGGAGGACCGCGAGACGAACTTCGGAGGAGTTGAGGAGGTACGCGTCGGGCACGAACTTGGTCGAGGAACGCGTTCCCGCCAAGCCGAGGTCGCGCAGGACCGCGGTCACCGGGTTCGCCACGATCACTCCCCCACGCCCCCCGCCCCGCAGCACGTAGTCGTACCCCCCCTTGTGAACGGCTTCGATCCCATCGACCCGCATCTCGAGAGCAAGGGCGAGCTCCGGATCGGCCGTCGAGAAGGACGGGGTCGTCGAGGTGGTGATACAGCCGTCACCCAACAGCAGTCCGAGCGCGTAGGGATCCATGGGGACGTCGTGCGGCTCGAATTCGACCGGCTGCGATAGGAGCGGGAGCTCGAAACGATGCGTGTGGGCAGCGCGGAGCTGCCCGATCATCTCCCGGGTCTCCATCACCCGAGGAGGCTTGCCACGGCGGCGGTCCGCGGCAGTCGTCACGGTCCAGAGGTGTTCATCGCAGCAGAGCGTCGATGCACCGTCCTGTGACCGGACACGGAAGACGTCCTTGGATCCCTGCGGGTAGACACCGATCACGGGCGTCGGAGTCCCGTCGGAGCCGATCACGAGATCGCCGACCGTCAGGTCGCCGATCGGTCGGAATCCATCGGGTGTGAGGACCTTGCTGTGGAGCGGTTGCGCCCTTCCCCGCATGAAGGCCAGTGGCGCGACCTCGACCGTCCCACGCTCGAGCAGCCTGGCGAGCGCGTCGGCGCCCATCATCTCGAACAGGGCGTCGTACAGCGGTTTCATGTAGGGGTCGATCTTCTCGTACAGCGTTCCCGGCAGGAACCCTAGGCGTTCGCCCGCCTCGACCGCGGGCCGCGTGAGGATCAGGCGCGAGACCTGCTTCTGCTCGAGCGCTCGGACCGCGGTCGCCACGGCGAGGTAGGTCTTGCCCGTCCCGGCGGGGCCGATCGCGAACGTGACCGTCCCGCTGCGCATCGCGTCCACGTACCGCTTCTGTCCGAGGGTCTTGGGGGCGACCCCCCGTCCGCGCCCGGTGAGGAACACGTCGCCGAGCACCTGCGTCGGCGTGGCCTCCTCGCCCTTGATCAGCTCGATCGAGCGGCCGACCGAGGAGGCGTTCAGCTCGTGGCCGCGTTCGAGCAGCGTGATCAGCTCCTCGAACAGCAGCGCGACCCTTTCGACCTCGGCGTCGGGACCGGCGATCGTGATCTCGTTGCCCCGGACCACGATCTCCGAGTCGAAGGCGGCCTCGACGAGCTTCAGCAGCTCGTCGCGCTGACCGAGGAGGGCAACCATGCTCTGGTCCCCCGGGACCAAGATCTTGACCTGCGTGGTGGCTCTCGCCAAACGGCTCGCTCTGGGGTGGTGCCCCGCTCCTCCTCGATCGCTATCGGTCTGGAACCCGGACGTCCTGCGACGGCCCGGGTTGCGCCCGGATTCTACCCCGGGGTGCGAGCCGTCACGCGCTCGTGCCCTCGGCATCAGCCGGGCGGCCAGCTCATCGGCCGGCCCCCGAGGAGATGGAGGTGCAGGTGGAACACGCTCTGCCCGGCGTCGCGGCCCACGTTGGCGACCAGCCGCCACCCGGTCGCGTCGACGCCCTCGGTCTTCGCCAGGTGCGCCGCCGCCTGGAACAGGTCCATGAGCATGTCGGCGTGCCGGTCCTCCAGGTCCCGACCGTCGGTGATGTGCTCCTTCGGGATCAACAGGAGGTGCGTGGGCGCCTGCGGCCGCAGGTCGCGGAACGCTAGCACGGTCTCGGTCGAGTGCAGGATCTCCGCGGGATCCTCGCCCGCGACGACGCGGCAGAACGGACAGCTCGAGCTCATCGACCCTGCGTCCCGGGACGGCGCAGCGTCCCCTCCGTGGTCGTGCGTTTCCCCGCGATCTCGCCGCGGAGCCGGGCGAGCTCCTCGACGAGCTCGCGCTGGTCCTTGGACAGGTCGCGCGGGGTCTGCACGGCGATCGTGAGGAACAGGTCGCCCCGGCCACCGCGGCCCAGGTTCGGGATCCCCCTGCCCTTCAGCCGGACGGTCGTCCCGGACTCGGTACCGGGCTCGATGCCGACGCGTTCGGTGCCGTCGAGCGTCTCGACGTGGACCTCGCCGCCGAGCGCCGCCTGCACCATCGGCACCTCGAGCACCGCGAACACGTCCGGCCCGTGGCGTTCGAACACCGGGTCCTCGTCCACGTGGATCGACAGGTACAGATCGCCGTGCGGACCGCCCGCACGACCGGCGTGTCCGCCGCCGCCGATCCTGAGCTCCATCCCGTCGGTGACGCCCGCGGGGACGTCGATCGGCATGGTCGTCTGGGCGGGAACGCGACCCCGGCCGTCACAGCGTTCGCACCGCGAGACGATCTCCTCCCCCGTCCCCTGGCAGGTGCCACACGGGTGCGCGGTCATGACGGTCCCGAAGATGCTCCGGCGGACGTCCTGCACCTGGCCGGACCCGCTGCAGGTGTGGCACCGCTGCGGCGTGGTCCCGGGCTGCGCGCCGCTGCCCTGGCAGACCTCGCAGGTCTCCATCCGCCCGATCTCGACCTCGCGCCGGGCGCCGAAGGCGGCCTCCTTGAACCCGAGGGAGAGATCTGCGAACAGGTCCTCGCCGGGTTGCGACCGGCTCCGGCGACCGCCGCGGCGCCGGCCGAACGTCCCGGTCCCGAAGAAGGCTTCGAACAGGTCGGTGATGTCGCCGAACGGCGCCTCCACCGGCCCGCCGTGGCCGTACGCGTCGTAGCGGGCGCGCTTGTCGGCGTCCGAGAGGATCTCGTACGCGCCGGCGACCTCCTTGAAGCGCTGCTCGGCCTGGGGATCGTCGTTCACGTCGGGATGGAACTCGCGGGCCAGGCGCCGGTACGCCGTGCGGATGTCCTCGATCGATGCGTCTCGCCCGACGCCGAGGATCTCGTAGAGGTCGCGAACGGTGGCCATGGCGGATCAGGCGTCGAGCTCGGTGGCGAGCTCGGACAGGCGCCGCGCGACGGCTCGGACCGACGCCATCACGCCCACGTAGTCCATCGCCGTCGGCCCCACCACGCCGACCGCACCGATCTCGGTGGATCCGGCCCGGAACGGTGCCGAGACGATCGACGCCTCCCAGTCGCCCGTGTGCGGGTGTTCGGCGCCGATCGTCACGCTGAGGTCCTCGGTCGTGACGTCGCGGAGCAGCTCGAGCATCTCGGACTCGTGCTCGAGCGCCTCGAACAACCGGCGTACGGTCTCGCGCCGCCAGTGCGCGGCCTCGTCGGCCAGGTTCGCGACGCCGCCGATCAGCACGTGGTGCGACCCGCCGCCCGCCTGCATGTCCCCGAACACGTCCGCGGCCGCCGCGAAGATCCTCCGTTCGGCCTCGCTCGCGCCCGCGGCCGCCTTGAGGGTCTCGGCCCGTGCCTCCGAGATCGTCTTGTCCTTCACCCGGTCGGCGAGCGAGCGCTCCAGCGCGGCGAGCGCCTCCGCATCGAGCTCGTCCGGGCGGTCGATCATCACCTTGTCCACCTGACCGCGCTGGCCCACGACCAGCAGCAGGAGCCCGCTCCCGAGCTCGATCAGCTCGGTCCGCGCCACGAGCTCGCTCGAACCCGATGGGGGGACGGCGACGCTCGCGTACTGCGTGACCCGTGACAGGAGCTGGGTCGTGCCCTTCAGGACGTCCTCGAGATCGAGCATCGTCTCGGCGAAGAAGCCCGCGATCGCGCGTCGCTGGGTGTCGCGCATGCGCCCGCCCGGCGGCAAGGCGTCGACGAACTTCCGGTAGCCCGCATCGGTCGGGATCCGGCCGGCGGACGTGTGCGGGTGCGAGAGGTACCCGAGCTCCTCGAGCGCAGCGAGCTCGTTGCGGATCGTCGCGCTCGAGACGCCGAGGCCGGTGCGCTCGGCGATCGTCTCGCTGCCGACGGGCTCGCCGGTGCGCACGAACTCCTCGACGACGGCGCGCAGCACCTCGACCTTCCTGGTTCCCATCTCGCGTTCGGACATGGCTTAGCAGTCTACCCCCGAGAGTGCTAGGGCCCGTTCAGGCCGTGAGCGCCAGGACGAGCTCGTTCAGGACGAGCATCCCGCGTTCGGTGGGGATCAGCGCGCCGTCCTTGTCGAGGAGCAGGCCGCTCTCGATGAACGGGGCGACCTTCTCGGGTTCGACCCACGACGACGGCACTCCCTCGAGGATCCGGAGACGGAGGAACACCTCCTCGAGGTAGGCATCGCTCGGCTCGAGGTGTTCCTCGCCCCCGACCGGCAGCGTCCCGGCCTCGACGAGCGACAGGTACTCCTCGGGCGGGCGGACGTTCCACCAGCGGCGGTCGTCGCGATACGAGTGCGCGCCCGCCCCGAGCCCGAGGTACGGCCGCCGCTCCCAGTATCCGAGGTTGTGGATGCACGCGAACCCCGGTTTCGCCCAGTTCGAGACCTCGTAGTGCTGGTAGCCCGCGTCGCCGAGGACCTCGCAGGCGAGCTCGAACATGTCCGCCTGCAGGTCGGGTCGGGTGGCGGGACGGCGCCGTGCTGCACCTTGCGTCCGAGCGGCGTCGAGGGTTCGATCGTGAGCGCGTACGCGCTCACGTGTTCGGGCGCGAGGTCGACCGTTTCGCGCAGGGTGCGCTCCCACGACTCGATGCGCTCGCCGTCGGCGCCGTAGATCAGGTCGAGGTTCACGTTCGCGTACCCGGCCGCTCGCGCCTCGCGCATCGCCCGGCGGACGGACGCGGGGTCGTGGAGCCGTTCCAGCGACGCCAGCACCCGCGGATCGAACGACTGCGCCCCCATCGATAGCCGCGCGAAACCGGCTTCCTGCAGCCCCTCGAGCTTCGCCCGATCGATCGTGTCCGGGTTGGCCTCGATCGTGACCTCGGCATCGGCGGCGACGGCGTAGTCGTGGCGCAGACGCGCGAGGAGCGCCTTCAGGTCGGCGACCTCCAGCGTCGTCGGGGTCCCGCCCCCGAGGAACACGCTCGCGATGTCGTCCGAGGACCAGCCGGGCGCCGCGAGCTCGGCCTCGCGGAGCAGCGCGCTGACGTACCTCGACGAGAGGTGATCGAGCCCCGCGTACGCGTTGAAGTCGCAGTAGCCGCAGCGCGTTAGGCAGAACGGCACATGCACGTACACGCCGGCGGTCACTTCTTGGCCTCCGCCTTCTGGTCGACGCGCAGCGCGGCGATGAACGCCTCCTGCGGTACGTCCACGCGACCCACACGCCGCATCCGCTCCTTGCCCCTCTTCTGCTGTTCGAGCAGCTTGCGCTTGCGGGTGATGTCGCCGCCGTAGCACTTGGCGAGCACGTCCTTGCGCTTGGCCTTCACGGTCTCGCGGGCCACGATGCGCGAACCGATCGAGGCCTGGATCGCGACGTCGAACAGCTGCCGCGGGATCAGCTCGCGCAGGCGTTCGACCATCTGTCGTCCGTACGGCGCCGCCTTCTCCCGGTGGATGACGCTCGAGAACGCGTCGACGGGCTCGCCGTGCAGGAGGATGTCGACCCGGACCAGGTCCGCCGTCTCGTACCCGATCGGCTCGTAGTCGAGCGAGGCGTACCCGCGGGTCTTGGACTTCAGCTGGTCGAAGAAGTCGAAGATGATCTCGGCGAGCGGAAGCTTGTAGTGGACCTCGGCGCGCTCGGGCGAGAGGTACTGCATGTCGAGCAGCTCGCCGCGACGGGCCTGGCAGAGCTCGAGGACGGGTCCGAGGTACTCGCTCGGCGTGATGACCGTCGCGCGCACGATCGGCTCCTCGACGTGGTCGTAGGTCCCCGGCTGCGGCATCTCGCTCGGGTTGTGCACGATGATCGTCTCGTCGGCGCGGATCACGTCGAACTCGACGTTCGGCGCCGTCGCGATCAGCTCGAGCCCGAACTCGCGCTCGAGCCGCTCCTTGACGATGTCCATGTGGAGCAGGCCCAGGAACCCGCACCGGAACCCGAACCCGAGCGCCCTCGACGTCTCGGGCTCGTAGACGAGCGCCGCGTCGTTCAGCTTGAGCCGGTCGAGCGCCTCGCGCAGCTCCGAGTAGTCGCCGCCCTCGGCCGGGAACAGGCCGCTCCACACCATCGGCTTCGGTTCGCGGTAGCCGGGGAGCGGCTCGCGAGCGCCCTGCTTGCCGGCCAGCGTGACCGTGTCGCCGACCTTGACCTGGTGGACGTCCTTCAGACCGGTCACCAGGTACCCGACCTCGCCGGCCTCGAGCTTCGGCATGGGGGTTGCCTCCGGCGCGAAGACGCCCGCCTCCTCCGCCTCCGAGTCGATCGCGCTCGCCATGAACCGCACCTTCGAGCGCGAGGGCAGCACGCCCTCCTTCACACGGAGGTACGCGATCACCCCGCGGTACGCGTCGAACGAGGAGTCGAAGATCAGCGCTCGGAGCGGCTCGCCGCGTTCGCCGGTCGGGGGCGGGACGCGGCGGACGACCTCCTCGATCAGCTCGGTCACGCCCTCCCCCGTCTTGGCGCTGACGGCCAGGACGTCCTCGGACGGGCACCCGACGACCTCGGCGAGCTCGCGCCGGGTCTCCTCGACGTCGGCCTGGGGCAGGTCGATCTTGTTCAGCACCGGCACGATGACCAGGCCGGCGTCCCGGGCCAGGTGGAAGTTCGCGAGCGTCTGGGCCTCGATCCCCTGCGCGGCGTCGACGAGCAGCACGGCGCCCTCGCAGGCGGCGAGCGAGCGCGAGACCTCGTAGGTGAAGTCCACGTGCCCGGGGGTATCGATCAGGTTCAGCTCGTGGTCCACCCCCTCGAACCGGTACGCGAGCCGGACGGCCTGGGCCTTGATCGTGATCCCGCGCTCGCGCTCCAGGTCCATCTTGTCGAGGTACTGCTCGCGCATGTCGCGGTCGGCGACGGTATGGGTCAGCTCGAGCAGGCGGTCGGCCAGCGTCGACTTGCCGTGGTCGATGTGCGCGATGATGCAGAAGTTCCGGATGTGGGTGGGTTCGGTCACGGCGCGCCTATCGTACGGGCGCCGGCCGCGGCGACACCGTTAGGCGTGCCTGGGACCGCTGGTACACTCGACCGTCCATGGCCAACATCAAGTCTCAGATCAAGCGGAACCGTCAGAACGAGAAGCGGCACAAGCGCAACCAGGGCGTCCGCTCCTCGCTGAAGACGGCGACCAAGAAGGCGACCACGGCAGCCGCGAGCGGCGACGCCGAGGCCACCACCGCGGCCGTGCAGGAGGCCTCGCGCGCCTACGACAAGGCCGCCTCCAAGGGCATGCTCCACAAGCGCGCCGCGGCCCGGCACAAGTCGCGCCTCGCCAAGGCCGCGAACCGCGCCGCCGCCTCCTCGTAACGCCCTAGACCGGCAGGGCCGCCGGCTCCCCCGCGATAGCGGCGACCAGCATCGGGAGGACGACGTCGTCGGTCGCGCCCGACTTCAGGGCTCGGTCGGCCCACGTGATGCGTTCGTGCAGGCCGGCGAGCTCCTCCGGCGAGAAGCGCTTGGCCTGCTCGCGGTAGCGCCGGACCTGCCAGTCGAACCGGAGCCCCGCCATCCTCGCGGCCTCAGCGGGAGCAAGCCGCTCGGGCAGCGACTTCACGCGGATCAGGTCGCGGAGCCGCGACGTGATCGCGCCGAGGAGCATCAGCCCCGCCTCGCCGGCCTCGAGCAGCGTTCGGAGCGAACGCATCGCGCCGGGGAGGTCGCGTGAGAACGCCTTGTCGCACAGGTCCCACACGTGCTGCTCGCCGAGCCCGCGGAACTGCCGCGCGACGATCTCGCGCGTGATCCGCTCCCCCGCGAACGCGGAAGCGAGCTGGTCCAGCGCCCGTTCGAGCGACCCCGGTTCCTCGCCGAGCGTGTCGACGAGCGCCGCCGCGCCGTCGGGCGCCAGGTCGAGCTCCTTCGCCTTGGCGCGCTTGAGGATCCAGCCGGGGAGCTCCTTGCGCGGGATCTTGACCTCGGTGACGGTCCCGACGCCCTTGACGAGCTTCACGAGCGCCGCCGGCGCCTTCGCCCGGTCCCCCACCACCGCGACGAGCACGAGCGGCGCGTCCGGGTCGGGCGCCTCGAGGTAGCGGGCCAGCTCCCGAACGCCCTCGTCGGGCAGCGCCTTCGCGTCCGAGACCAGGAGCGCGCGCCGCTCGCCGAACAACGACGGGGTCGCGAGGTCGCCCGTCTCGCCGCCCTGCCACAGCCCGCCGTCCACCTCGACCGGCCGCAGGTCGCCGAAGAGCTCGAGCGCGGCCTCCCGCAGGAGGAACTCGTCCTCGCCCCAGAGCAGGTAGACCGGCGCGGCCTTGGCGGCTGAGGGGCTCACGCGGCGGACTCTACAACCACCCCCCCGGCCTCGAAGGTGACGGTCACGGTCCCCGCCTGGTCCGTCCGCAGCACCAGAGCGCCGGCCGCGCGGATCCAGTCGAGGACCTCGGGGACGGGGTGGCCGTAGGTGTTCGGACCGACGCTCACGACGGCGACCTCCGCGTCGACCGCCTCGAAGAACGGTTCGATCGAGGTGGCGGCCCCGTGGTGTGGCACCTTGAGGACGTCCGCGTGCAGATCCACGCCTTCGTCGAGCACCACCTGCTGCGCCGGCTCCTCGGGTTCGGTCGCGAACAGGACCGAGTCCTCTCCGATGCTCGCGCGGACGACGATCGCGTCGTTGTTCGTGTCGGACTCCGTCCCGGACCAACAACGATCGGGCGACAGGATCTCGAGGCGGACGTCGCCGACCTGGAGCACGTCGCCCGCCCGCGGGTGCCGGACCGCGATGTGCTCGCCCGAGGCGGCCTCGTCGAGCGCGGCCCCGTCCGGCGAGTCGTCGCGGCACCCAGGTTCGAGCAGCAGGCCGACGGGGAACCGCGCCAGCACCGCCGGGAGCCCGACGACGTGGTCGGCGTGTGGGTGGCTCGCGACGATCAGGTCCAGCCGCTTGACCCCGACCGCGGCCAACTCCGTCGCGACCTGGGCGGGGTCCGGCCCGCCGTCGACCAGGATCGCGACGCCCGCCGGCGAGGTCAGCAGCGCCGCGTCTCCCTGGCCCACGTCGAAGAACCGCACCGTGAGCGCGCTCGGCGGGCCCGCCGAGATCGCGTTCGTCCACACCAGCAGCGGGAGCACCGCGAGCAGGCCGACGAACGCGCGCCTGGGCAGGCGCCGCCCGGCGCGGAACCACCAGGCGAGGAGCGCCGCGAGACCGAGACCGAGGATCAGCGTGAGCGCGCCGCCGCCCGTGATCCACGGGATCGGCGCCCGGGCGAGACGGTCGGCGACGGTCTCCAGGTAGCGCATCGGCACCAGCGCGAGGATCGAGACGAGGTGCCCCGCGGCCGGGACCACGATCCCGATCGTGGCCGCCGCCAGGCCGAGCAGCAGCGCCGGCGCGACCGCGGGGAACGCGAGCACGTTGGCGGCCACGGTGGAGACCGGCACCTCGTGGAAGTAGAACAGGAGCAAGGGCGTCACCCCGACCTGCGCGGCGAGCGTCGCCCCGGCGGCGAGCGCTATCGACGACGGGAGGAACCGGAGCCGCCGCGAGATCGGCGTCGCGAGCGCGACCATGCTCGCGGTGGCCGCTACCGACAGCTGGAACCCGACCGACCACACCAGCGCCGGGTCGAGCACGAGCAGCACGACGACGGCCCCCGCGAGGATCGACCCGGTGCTCCTCGGCCGGCCGAGGAGCACGCCGATCAGCGCGAGCCCGGCCATCACGCCGGCGCGCATCACCGAGGGCTCGGCGCCGGTCAGGACCACGAAGAACGCCACGGTGCCGATCCCGAGCGCGAACCGCGGCCACCGCGACCATCGCAAGGCGACCCCGAGCGCCACGATCGGCGCGAGGACCATCGCCACGTTCTCGCCCGAAACCACGAGCAGGTGCGAGAGCCCGGTCGCGCGGAAGTCGCGCTCGAGCCCGGCGTC
>Ga0307302_10001322_pt1 | contig 10909 bp, 9 predicted proteins | sample ER_DNA_183_FD_194490 | JGI IMG/M metagenome (GOLD analysis project Ga0307302, IMG submission 194490) | Bulk soil microbial communities from the East River watershed near Crested Butte, Colorado, United States - ER_DNA_183 | ecosystem: Environmental > Terrestrial > Soil > Floodplain | place: USA... | reverse complement strand
GAGGTCAACGAGGCGGCCGAGGTCGTGCGCCGCGGCGCCCGCGACGACACGAACATCATCTTCGGCGCGACGATCGACGAGCGGCTGACCGGTCAGGTCTGGATCACGGTCATCGCTACGGGCCTCGCGGGCATCGTCGGGCGCAGCAAGACGCCCGAGCGCGCCCACCGCGAGCCCGACCCACTCGAGCCGCCGGCCTTCCTTACGGACTGAGCGGAATCCCGCAGGCGGCCGAATGGCCGGCGCCGACCATGGTGGCCAGCGCGCGGACTGCCTTGACCTTGAACTGCAGCGTGATCGGCCCGCGCCGAGGAGAGTCGACCCTCAGCATGCCGTCGTCACCGCGCGAGACGCAGCCCTCGCCGTCGACCGCGCTCCAGTAGGGCGAGTAGCGGACGGCGATCCGGTAGTGACCCGGTGAACTGACGTCGAGCAGCATCTTCGTCTGGCCTAGCTCGACGAGGCGGGCCTGGCCCTGCCCGGTCACGATCGGATGGGGATCGGGCACCGAGAAAATCGTCATGTGGCGCGTTCGATGCACCGGGATCAGCCCTGAGCCACCTGAGCTGATCAGCAGCGCTTCCTGCTTCGCGCTGTAGTCCGTCGGGGCGTCGGTGAGGACGACGTAGCGGACACCGAGGCTCCGCAGCCAGCCGAGATAGGCCGGCCCGGTCAGGGGCTTGTCGTACAGGACCTCGTTCTGCGGGAAGTCGTCCTGGCGGAACCAGCCTCGCGTAAGTGGGATTCCGGCCCTCGGCAGGTAGACAGCCGACCAGTGGCCGGCGGTGTCCACGACCTCCACCCGGTAGGACGGCGTCAGGTGCTTGTGCAGGTAAGTCGCCGCGGGCTGCCAGTAGGCGGCGCTGGACGCAGCGTGCTCGCGGGTCGCCCGGGAGAAGCTCCAGGCATGCGGAGCAATGTTCCACGTCGCAGCAAGGACGAGCACGACCGCCGCGACGGGAAGCGGTCGCCAGCTTCGAAGCGAGAGGACCAGGACCGCGATCGGAAGCGCCACCAGGCGAACGCGCGCAATGTTCTCGCCGAGCGGGCTCGTGAACACGTACGCCATGAGGCTGACCGCCGCGTATGCCACGAAGAACCAGCGGATCGCGCGCGTGTGCTCGACGCGCCAGGTCAGGGCCGCTCCGAGGGCGCTGAAGGTGAGGATGCAGATGAGCTCGAAGCTGGAGAACGGATAGCGCCCGCCGTCGGCGAATGCTCGCATCAGCAGGAACTGGCAAGCGCCGACCGAGAGGACGATCACGGCAGGAACGATCATCCGGCGTGCGCGCTCGAGCATCCCGAGCCCGAGGCCTGCGAGGAAGATCGCGAGCAGCAAGAACGCGAGCGGGCTCGCCGCGACCGTCAGCACGGCCAGCACGCCGAAGTGCCAGCGCTTACCCGCTTGGAGGGCCCAGAGCGCGAGCAGCCCGAGCGCGAAGCCGAGTGCGAACGGGAATGCGGCCGAGATGACGAGGCCCGCCCAGACGACGGCGAAGGTCCGGCTCGACCACCGCGCGACCGGCCCGTACTGCCGGCCCACGACCATGGCGAAGGCGAGCGCCGCAATCCCGATCGAGATGACCGCCAGCGCCCTGATCCCGAAGACGGCCGCCAGCGGGTAGTAGAGGACGCTGTACGTGACGAAGCTGTAGCGCCCGCCGTACCAGAAGTTGTTCCAGAGCTGAAAGCCGTTGTGGAGGAAGACCGTGCGTTGGTAGACATGCGCAGCCAGGTCGTTCCCAGGCGGGCCCAACCAGATCAGCAATGCGGCGAGCGACGCGGCGGAACCCGCAGCGAGCATCGCTTCGCGCAAGACAAAATGCGCGCGCTCCAAGTCGCCCGAAGACTACTCGCTTCCTCGGCCGCCAGCCCCCGCTCCGAACCCGGCAAACCCGGGTGCTATTCGGAATATCCCTCGGTCACCTCGCCCTTGTGTGCGGCGAAGGCAGCCAGGACCTCCTCCTTCTCCTGCTCGGGCACGTTGAAGGTGTCGAGCGTTCGCGCAAGCTCAGCCGCGACTTCGTCGAACTCGGCGGGAGAGATTCTCAGCTCGCGATGGGCTTCTTCCAGGCCGAGAGCTGTGCTGCCCGGTTTCGTGGCGGCATATTGCTGGGGCCCTCCGGCAATGTCGCAGACCCAAAGCGTGCGCATGAACTTGAGGCCCGGAAGCCTGCCCAGGTTGTTGGTGTGCCATTCGCGAAGGGCTGGGTTCTCGGATTCCTGGCCAACGATCGGGTTGTGCACGATCGCGTCGCTGAAGTGGTCGACCACTGCTGCGATGGCAAAGGCGCCACCCAGCCGGTCGTACAGACTCGATTCGGTCATTCCGTCCTCCCCGGTTGACGCGTTGCTCGCTACTACGGTGGACTGCCCGGCTCGGATTCCACGTCGCGGGGCGGGGCTGGTGCGCGGCTTTACGCTTTGCCCGATGAGAGGAGCGATCGCAGCGGGCCACAGGCTGACGGCCGAGGCCGGGGCCGAGATCCTGCAGGAGGGCGGAAACGCGGTCGACGCCTGCCTCGCGGCCGCGTTCGCTTCCTGGGTTGCCGAGAGCACGTTGACGGGGCCTGCGGCGGGAGGCTTTCTCCTCGTCCACCGTGCCCGCGACCGGAGCGACCGCCTCCTCGACTTCTTCGTCGCGCTCCCCGGAAAGGGCTCCGTCACGCCGCCGGAGCCGCACATGGAGTCGATCGACATCGACTTCGGGTCGACGTCGCAGGTCTATCTCATCGGCGAAGGCTCATGTGCCGTTCCCGGCGCTGTTGCCGGCATGGAGGCTGCCCACGAGCGGTACGGGTCCTTGCCCTGGAGCCGGCTGTTCGATCCGGCGATCGCGCTCGCCCGCGAAGGCGTGGAGCTGACCTCCCAGCAGGCGTACTTGCACGCGATCCTCGACCTCATCCTCCGCCACTCGTCCGAGGGCCGCGCGATCTACGGCGAGCAGGAACCGATCGCAGTCGGCGGGCGCGTCGTCATGCGCGACCTGGCCTCGACGCTCGAGCGGCTCGCCGATGGAGGCGCCCAGGAGCTCTATCAGGGCGAGCTCGCCCGTGACCTGGTCCGCTTCCTCGCCGAGAACGGAGGCCTGATCACCCAGGCCGACCTCGAGAATTATCGCGTCATCTGGCGGCGGCCGATCCGGGTCTCCTATCAAGGAAGCGAGTTCGCCTCCAACCCGCCTCCGTCCTCGGGTGGCATCCTGATCGGCTACGGGCTGTCGCTCCTCGACCGGCTCAAGGGGGACGGCAAGCCCGGGAGCGCCGAGGCGATCGAACCCCTCGTCGAGGTCATGCGCGAGCAGTCGCGCGCGCGGGCCGGGAGCTTCGTCGGCGACCTCTACCGAGGAGGGCTCGCCCGGAAGCTGTACGACGAAGGGAATGTGCGGGCGGCGCTCGAGCGCATCCGTCAGCGCGAAGGGACCGTGCGCGAGCCCGCGGGCGCACCCGGAACGACGCACATCTCGGTGGTCGACGGGCAGGGCAACGCGGCTTCGCTGACCGCGTCGACCGGGGCCGGATCCGGCGTCATCGTGCCGGGCACCGGGATCCACATGAACAACATGCTCGGCGAGTACGACCTGAATCCCCCCGGCCGGAGCATGCGGCCCGGGACGAGGCTGACCAGCATGATGGCGCCCTCGATTGTGCTCGACCGCGAAGGCCCGCGGCTCGTCGTCGGAAGCGCGGGCTCGATCCGGCTTCGCGGCGCGATCCTCCAGAACGTCGTCAACGTCGTCCATCACGGGATGCCGGTCGAGGAGGCGATCGAAGCCCCGCGCGTGCATTTCGACGACGGGCTCGTCCACTGCGAAGGTGGGCACGACCCGGCCGAGCTCGAGCGGCTCGAGGAGCGCGGCTACGAGCTCGTTCGCTGGCGGAGGCGGAATCTCTACTTCGGCGGTGCGGCCGCCGTCGAGCGGCGGGACGATGGGAGCCTCGCGGCGGCAGGTGATCCGCGCCGCGGCGGGCACGGGATCGTGGTGCCGGGGTGAACGACTGGCTGCTCGTTCGCCCCGCGGTTCCCGGCGACGCGGACGCGCTCGTCGCGCTTGGCCGGGACGTCGCGGCCGAGGAGGGACCGTGGCTGACATACGACCGTAGCCGCGGGGACGAGCGCCGGAACGTGCGCGGGGTCCAGCGCGACCCGAACGTCGCCGTCTTCGTGGCCGAGTCGCCCGAAGGCGTCGTGGGCCGTCTTTCGATCGCGCGCGACCGCAGTCAGCACAGCCATCACGTGGCCGAGCTCGGACTGATGGTCGCGGCGGGCGCGCGGCGGCGGGGAGTCGGCTCCGCGCTGATGGACGAAGCCGTGAGCTGGGCGCGCAGGGCGGGCGTCGTCAAGCTCGAGCTGACGGTCTTCCCGCACAACGAGCCCGCGATTGCGCTCTACCGGAAGCTCGGGTTCCGCGAGGAGGGGCTCCTGCGGCGGCGCTACTTCATCGACGGCAGGTACATCGACGCGATGTTGATGGCCCTCGACCTTGATTAGAGTCGAGGCATGAGCTTCGCCGAGATCGCTGACTCGTTCTTCAAGCCTGCCGTCCAGGATCTCGTCCCGTACGAGCCCGGGAAGCCGGTCGAGGAGGTTCAGCGGGAACTCGGCCTGGAGCGCGTCGTCAAGCTCGCGTCGAACGAGGGTCCGTTCGGGCCCTTCCCGGAGGCCAGGGAGGCGCTCGCTCGGGAAGTGGACGATCTGAACCGGTACCCCGACGGCGGCGCGTATCGCCTGCGAATGGCGCTGGCGGAGCTCCACGACGTTCGCTTCGAGGAGATCGCTCCGGGGGCGGGCTCGGATGGGGTCGTCGACTACCTGTCGCAGCTCGCGCTCGATCCGGGAGACGAGATCGTCTGCGGCTGGCCGTCGTTCCCGAGCTACGTCATCGACGCGCTGAAGGTCGGCGCGGTGCCGAAGCGCGTCCCGCTGCGCGACCACCGCTACGACCTCGACGCCATGCTGGAGGCGATCGGGCCGAAGACGAAGCTCGTCTACGTCTGCCACCCGAACAACCCGACCGGCACGATGAACACGAGGGCCGAGCTGGACGCCTTCCTGGACCAGGTTCCGGGACATGTCCTGACGGTGCTCGACCAGGCGTACTTCGAGTACATCGACGACCCGGACTACGTGGACGGGGTCGAGTACCTGAAGGCAGGCCGCAAGGTCGTCGCGCTGCGGACGTTCTCGAAGATCTACGGGCTCGCCGGCTTGCGCGTGGGGTACGCGATCGGGCCGGAGTCGCTCGTGACAGCGATCGCCAAGGTGCGCCGCGCATTCGACGTGAACTCGTTCGCCCAGGTCGCCGCGCTCGCGAGCCTGGAGTCGCCCGACGAGCTGGCACGGCGGCGCACGACGAACGCGGAGGGCCTCGTCCAGCTCGAGCGGATCATGCGCGAGCACGATCTCGATCCGCCGAAGTCGGTCGCGAACTTTCTGTTCGCGGAGGTCGGCGAGGACTCACGGCCTCTCTTCGAGCAGCTCCTGCGCGAGGGCGTGATCGTTCGTCCCGCAGGCGGGTTCGGAGCAGCGGGCGCGATCCGCGTGACCGTCGGGACGCCTGAGGAGAACGAGCTCTTCGGCGAGGCGCTCGGGCGCGTGCTCAGCGCCGCAGCGCAGCCTTAGCCTTATCGGCCAACGCCAGGCCGCCGTACGCGAGGCGGGCAAACCGAAGCTGGGCTCGCGACATCTCGGGCGGGATGTCCTCCCGGAGCAGGCGCGCGGCGGCGGCTGACGCGAGGTCGTAGCGGCCGTGCCAGAGCGCGACCTGCAGGCACGCGGCGATCGTCTCGGCCGGCTTGCGCTGCGTGTCGTCGTGCGCGGCCCGCTCGAGGATCTCGTCCCAGCTGCGCTTGCCGTTCTGGGACAGGGCTGACCGGTAGGCGTCGGAGAGCGTCGTCAGGCCGCTGCGGTAGGCGACGCCGACTCGGCTCACGTTCGGCAGGTCTCGGAGCTCCTCGTCGAGGCGCCGCGCGAGCTCGCGCGGGGGCATGGGGCTCGAATAGACGACCGGAGTCAGAAAGGTCGGGTCGTCGGAGCCGACGAGCCGCTCGGGCTCACGCGCGGCGATCTGCGCGAGCGGCGTATGCGGATACACGCGCGCTCCGGCCGAGTAGACGACCTCGATCGACTCCGGCAGTGAGCGCACGAAGGCGATCGTCTCGGCGATCGTCTCCTCGGTCTCGCCCGGCAGGCCGAAGATCAGGCCCAGGTCGGCGGAAACGCCCTTCTCGCGCAGGAGCGCGACGAGCGCGTCGAGATGACGCCGCCGAAACGGCTTCTGGGCCGTCTCGAGCAGCGAGTCGGCGGCACTGTCGACGGTGATCGAGACGTGGCCGTTCGTCTCGCGTACGAGATCGGCGAACTCGGGCGAGAACGGGGTGGGGTTGAAGTACGCGCGCCAGGTGATGTGCGAGGCGAGCCCGCGGTCGCGCAGTCCTTCGAGCACCGAGATCGGATGGCGTTCGTCCGGGAGGTTGAACTCGTCGTCGGCGAAGAAGATCGGCACGCGGCCGACTCCACGCTCGCGCGACTCCAGGACCGTTCGCTCGACCTCCGCCAACACGGTGTCGAGCCCGCCGCTCGCGTGCTGGCGTCCCAGGTTCGCAGCGGTGCAGTACACGCATTGCATGGCGCAACCGATCCGCGTCCGGACCGGGAACGAGTTTGCCGGCGCGTACAGCGGGTCCCGACGAGTAGGGCCGGCAAAACCGAGGTGGTACGCGCCGATCCCCTCAGGCTGGCCCCTGCGGACCAGTCCAGGGACCTGCTCCCAGGACGAGTCGGTGGAGAGCATGGCCATCGCCGCCTCGCCCGCGCCGACGACGCCGTAGTCCACGCCGAGGTACTCGAGGCACTCCTGTGGGCAGGCGGAGAAGCCCGCTCCGCCTGCGACGAACATGGCTTCTGGGGCCGCTTCCGCCAGTGCCTCCCGGAGCTCGAGGATCTCCGGGAGCAGAAAGCTGACGTCGATCGGATCCTCGGACGGCGCGTCGAGCCGGTCGACGACGATGCAGTCGTCGATGATCCGGATCCCGAGGCCGATCACGTCCGGTCGGAAGCGCCCCGCTGCCTCGCGCGCGGTCCCGAGCGGATCCTCGGAGATCAGATAGGGGTCGAGGAGCTCGACCTCGGCACCGGTCTCCTCGGCTGCGGTGCGCACGCGCTCGAGGCCGTACGCCGGCACGGGTGTCACCCGCTGGAACGGGTTGGCGTGGACTAGGAGGACGCGGCGTGGGCGCCCGGTTGCGGCAGACCGGGCTGGGGCGGACATGGCCGTTTGAGTGTAGCTCTGCCGTGCCATTTCTCAGGCACGCTTTCGCTTCGCCTTTCCGCTGCACTAACCTCCGCGACGACCGTGCTCGGCGTGTTTTCGGGAGTCATGCACCGCGTGTTCGGAAGGCAGGAGGACCTGCTGCGCCGGGTGCGTCCACTCCGGCTGCTCTTCCTCGCGGCGTTCGGCTCCGGCTTCGGCACGTGGCTCGCATTCGTCGCGCTGAACCTCGAGGTCTGGGAGCGAACCCACTCCGGAACGTGGATCGCCGGTCTCCTCCTCGCTGACTTCCTGCCGGCGATCGCGATCGGCCTTCTGGCAGGCCCGTTGGTCGACCGGCTCTCGCGGCGGCGCGTCATGGTCGCGGCCGACTCCATCCGCTTCATGGTCTTCCTGATCCTTCCGTTCGCCGGGAGCGCGACGCAGATCGTGGCCCTGGCCGGGGTCGCCGGCTTCGCCACGGGCTTCTTCCGGCCGGCGGTCTATGCAAGCCTCCCGAACCTCGTCGAGGATGCCGAGCTGCCTCGCGCGCAGGGGCTCCTCCAGGCCGCGGATGCGCTGACGACGGTGGTCGGCCCGCTCGCCGGCGGAATCCTCGTGGCGGCCACGAGCCCCGACTGGGCGTACGTCTTCAACGCGTTCACGTTCCTGTGGTCGGCGCTCCTGATCCTGCGCATCCCCGCGCAGCTGCTCCAGGTCGCACAGGCCGCCACCGAGGGCCACTTGCACGACATCGCGTCTGGCCTGAGGCTGATCGTCCGCTCGCGTGCCCTGCTGACCGTGCTGATCGCATGGAACGTCGCCATGGTCGGGAACGCGGGCGTCAATGTGGGCGAGGTCGTGCTGGCCAAGGTCTCGTTCGACGCGGGCGACTTCGGGTACGGCCTGCTGCTGGCGAGCGCCGGCCTCGGGCTCGTGGTGGGGAGCCTGAGCGTGGGCGCATGGATCGAGCACCGCGAGCTTGCCTTCGTGTACGGCGCCGGGTTCGGGCTCCTGGCTCTCGGGGTCGGAGCCGCGGCCGTCTCGCCGACCGTCTGGGTGGCTGCTGCGTGCGTCATCGTCTCCGGCGTGGGGAACGGGATCGCGGTCGTCTGCAACGCGCTCTTCGTGCAGCGTGGGGCGCCGGATCAGATGCGCGGGCGCGTCTTCACCGTCCTGATGAGCTCGAACTACGCCGTCCTCGGGCTGGGGATGGTTGCGGCAGGCCCGCTGATCAACGAGTTCGGTGCTCGCTGGGTCTGGGGCGTTTCTGCGTGCCTCGTAGCGGCGGCCGGGATCGTGGGTTACGGCATGGCGCGGGGGATCCGGGACGTCCGCGTCGTCGAAACGGAGCGCGTAGCCGGAGCAGAGATTCTCGGTGGCTAAGCGCCGCGAGTGGACGGGCGAGACGCTCGCCGCGGGGGTGCGCGCGGGCGACACGCGCGCGCTGGCCCGCGCGATCACGCTCGTCGAGAACAGCGACCCGCTCGCGTACGAGCTCGTGCGCGAGGTCTACCCGGAAACGGGCTCGGCCTACGTCGTCGGGATCACAGGCCCGCCGGGCGTGGGCAAGTCGAGCCTGATCGCGGCGCTCGTCCGGCGGATCCGCGCGGAGGGCAAGACGGTAGGCGTCATCTCCGTCGACCCGTCGAGCCCGTTCACGCAGGGGGCGCTCCTCGGCGACCGCATCCGGCTCTCGGAGCACTTTCTCGACCCGGGCGTCTTCATCCGCTCGATGGGGACGCGCGGCCATCTCGGGGGCCTGGCCGAGGCGACTCTTCAGGCGCTGCTCATCTTGGACGCGGCCGGCAAGGACATCGTTTTCGTCGAAACCGTCGGCACGGGCCAGAGCGAGGTCGAGGTGATCGGGATCGCCGACACGGTGCTGCTCGTCCTCATGCCCGGCTCCGGCGACTCGATCCAGGCGCTGAAGGCGGGGATCATGGAGATCCCGGACGTGATCGCGATCAACAAGAAGGACCACCCGGCCGCGAAGACGATGCTGAACGAGGTGCGGTCGATCCTGACGCTCGACAAGGAGCGCATCTGGAAGACGCCGATCGTGCTCACGGAGGCCGTGAAGGACGAGGGCGTCGCCGATCTCTGGGCCAAGGCCGAGGAGCACCGTGCCTTCCTGGGCGAGGAGGGCCTGCTCGAGGAGCGGCGCCGCAAGAACCTCGCCGGCGAGGTCTACGCGGTCGCGTCGGCCCGTGCGAAGAGCCATCTCCAGCGTGCCGTCGAGGACGATCCGGAGCTCCGTCGGCTCCTGGACGAGGTCCAGCAGCGAGAATTAGATCCTCTGACAGCTGTTCGAGAGATCATGGAGAAGGTCTTTCACTTACCTTCCGGTGTCATGCTTCAGCCTGGCTCCGGACCACCTGATGGCGACGGAGACGGCACCCACACTCACTGACGTCGAAGCTGCGCGCGGCCGGATCGCCGGCAAGGGCGTGCGCATGACGCCGCTCTACGCCTCCGAGACCTTCGGACGCATGACCGGCCGCACCGTCCACCTCAAGGCGGAGACGCTCCAGCGGACGGGCTCGTTCAAGATCCGCGGCGCGACCAACAAGATCGAGACGCTGACCGACGCCGAGCGAAAGGCAGGAGTCGTCGCGGCGAGCGCAGGCAACCACGGTCAGGCGGTCGCATGGGCAGCGCGCGAGGCGGGGATCGAAGCGACGATCTTCATGCCCGCCGAGACGCCGATGGCGAAGATCGAGCCGACCCGGAACTACGGGGCACGCGCCGAGCTGGTCGGCGCCACGTTCGAGGACGCGCTGTCCGCTGCCCTCGCGCACGTCGAGGAGACCGGCGCGACCTTCGTGCATCCGTTCGAAGACCCCGAGGTGATCGCGGGCCAGGGCACGATCGGCCTCGAGCTGGCCGAGCAGCTGCCCGATGTGGCGACCGTCGTGATCCCGATCGGCGGCGGCGGGCTCTCGTCCGGGATCGCCCTCGCACTCCGTGCGGTGAAGCCCGAGGTGAAGGTCGTCGGCGTCCAGGCTGCTGCGTGCGCGCCGCTCGCGGGCAGCACCGACCTCGGCTACACGATCGCCGAGGGCATCGCGGTCAAGCATCCAGGCGAGTTGACCTCGGCTCTGCTCGACGACCTGCTCGAGACGATCGTGACGGTCACCGACGAGGAGATCAGCAAGGCAATCGTGTTGCTCATGGAGCGCGCGAAGCTCGTCGTCGAAGGCGCAGGCGCCGCGGCCATGGCGGCTCTGCTCGCCGACCGTGTGCCCGGGGACGGCCCGGCCGTCGCGATCCTCTCCGGCGGGAACATCGATCCGACCTTGCTGATCCAGGTTATGCGTCACGGCCTCACGCTCGCGGGCCGCTACCTGGTCGTCCGCACTCGCGTCCCCGATCGGCCTGGAGAGCTGCTGAAGCTCCTCTCACTCTTCGCGGACGAGCATGCGAACGTCGTCTCGATCGAGCACCACCGCGAGGGGATGGACACTCCGGTGACGGAGTCCGAAGTCGAGGCCACGCTCCTCACCCGCGACCAGGAGCACTGCACCGCCATCCTCGACGCGATGCAGCAGCGCGGATACCACCTCGATCGACTGCACTGATGATCACCTGCCCGCAGTGCGCGTACGAGAATGCGAACGACGCGCGCTTCTGCTCGAGCTGCGGCACCGAACTTGCGTC
>Ga0307302_10001319_pt1 | contig 10928 bp, 9 predicted proteins | sample ER_DNA_183_FD_194490 | JGI IMG/M metagenome (GOLD analysis project Ga0307302, IMG submission 194490) | Bulk soil microbial communities from the East River watershed near Crested Butte, Colorado, United States - ER_DNA_183 | ecosystem: Environmental > Terrestrial > Soil > Floodplain | place: USA... | reverse complement strand
GTGTCGCCGATCACGGTCGCCTTGTGGGGCTCGGAGTTCTTGCCGCCGTGGTGGCCGTCCTCCACGTACTTCTTGGCGTTGTCCCAGGCGCCGCCGGACACCGACAGCATGACCGCCAGGAGCTGGCCGGTGAGGATGGCCCCGGCCAGATAGGCGCCGAGGGCGGCCGACCCGAACAGGAACCCGGTGGCGATCGGGGTCAGCACCGCCAGCAGCCCAGGGGTGAGCAGCTCGCGCAGCGAGTCGCGGGTGCAGATGTCGACCACGGCGCTGTAGTCGGGACGCTCGGTGTAGTCCATGATCCCGGGGTGGTCGCGGAACTGCTTGCGCACCTCGAACACCACCCGGCCGGCGGCCCGGCCCACGGCCCGGATCGCCTGGGCGGAGAACATGAACGCCACCGAGCCGCCGATCAGCAGGCCGACCAGCACGCCCGGCTGCTCGATCGGGATGTCGACGTGCTCGAGGGGCAGGCCGGCGTCCAGCAGGGCCTGCCGGAACGAGCCGAACAGGCTGGTCGCGGCGAGCACGGCGGTGGCGATGGCCACCCCCTTGGTGATCGCCTTGGTGGTGTTGCCGACCGCGTCCAGGGAGGTGAGCACCTCGGACCCGCGCTGGCCGACGCCGCCGGACATCTCGGCGATGCCCTGGGCGTTGTCGCTGATCGGCCCGAAGGTGTCCATCGACACCACCACCCCGACGGTGGTGAGCATGCCCATGCCGGCCAGCGAGATCATGTAGAGCTGGAAGTCGAGGCCCTCGCCGCTGCCGATGATGGCCGCCCCGACGATCGCCCCCACGATGGCCAGGATGGCGTACACCGACGCCTCCAGGCCGCTGGAGAAGCCGGCCAGGATGGTGGTGGCCGGCCCGGTCTCCGAGGCCTCGGCGATATCGCGCACCGGCTTGTACTCGGTGGCGGTGTAATAGGAGGTCATGAGCTGGATCACGGTGGACAGGGCCAGGCCCAGGGCGACCGCGGCCACCGGCCGCCAGTCGTCCACGTAGAGGATCGAGGCGATCCCGACCAGCACCAGCGAGATGGCCGCCGAGGCGAAGAAGCCCCGGTTGATGGTCCGCATGCCGCTCTCGGTCTCCGAGCGTGGCCGGACCAGGTAGATCCCGACGATCGAGGAGACGATCCCGATGGCCTGCACGATCAGGGGGAACAGCAGGCCCACGGCCGGGCGGTCGGGGAAGGCGGCCAGGCCGAGGACGATGGCCGCGACCAGGGTGACCTCGAACGACTCGAACAGGTCGGCGGCCATGCCAGCGCAGTCGCCGACGTTGTCGCCCACGTTGTCGGCGATGGTGGCCGCGTTGCGGGGGTCGTCCTCGGGGATCGACTGCTCGACCTTGCCGACCAGGTCGGCCCCGACGTCGGCGGCCTTGGTGAAGATGCCCCCGCCGACCCGCATGAACATGGCCAGCAGGGCCGCCCCGAAGCCGAAGCCGAACAGCACGCTGGCGGCGTCGCCCTGGTAGATGAAGACCACCCCGGCGGCGCCGAGGAGACCCAGGCCGACCACGAACATGCCGGCCACCCCGCCGGCCCGGAAGGCGATCGGCATGGCCTTGAGCAGCCCGCCCTGCTCGGCCGCGGCGGCCACCCGCACGTTGGCCCGCACGGCCAGCTGCATGCCGGTGAAGCCGGCCAGGGCGGAGAAGACGGCCCCGACCAGGAAGGCGACCGAGCGCCCAATCCGCACCGAGCCCGAGTCGGCCTGCAGCAGCAGCAGGAGGAAGAACAGCAGGACCACGAACACGGCCAGGGTGCGGAACTGCCGGCTCAGGTAGGCCCGGCTGCCCTCCTGGATGGCGCGGGCGATCTCGCGCATCTTGTCGGTGCCCTGGTCGGCGGCCAGCACCTGCCTGACCAGGACGAACGCGACCACCAGGGCGAGCAGGCAGACCGCCATGACGGCGAACAGGGCAAGGGTCTCCCCGGAACCGAAGTCGACCTCGGCGCTTGCCTCCTGCGCCAGCAGCCGTACTGGGCTCATCAGACCTCCTCGACGCCCCAGCGCTGGGGCGTTGGATCAAGCCCGGGGTCCGGGCCGGGGCCCTGGACGGTTCGAGCGGAAGAGTCGAGCGCGGGCCCCGGCCCGGCGTCGTCCCGGGTGCCTGCCCAGGGAACCGGCCGTCCCGCGAGCCCGCGAGGATTGGGCGGATCATAGCCACGGGTCCGAGAACCGGGCAACCCGTGAAAAGGTTGCCGACGCCTCAAGTCAGGGGCGGCGGCAGGGTCTCCGGAGGGTCCAGGACCGACCCCCTGGCCGGTTCGGAGCTCGGCGTCCCGGGCCCCCGGCGCAGCCAGAAGCTGGTCCGGTTCCCGCCGTCCTGGAGGGTCGAGGTCTTGAGGTCGTCCACCAAGGCGCCGACCAGGGCCAGGCCCAGCTCGCGGTCGTCGATCTCGCCTTCGGCGGGAGCGGCCGGCGCCGGGGCCCGGTCGCGGACCTCGATCCCGAAGCGGTCGGCCGACTCGACCAGGTCGATCTCGATCGGGTCGAGCCGGCCGGCCCGGTTCAGGTCGCCGACCGCGACCGCGCAGGTCTCGGAGACGGCCACCTTGAGGTCCTCGACGCCCTCCTCGCCCATCCCCGCCTTGCGGGCGACGATGCCGACGACCAGGCGGATCGTGCCCAGCAGCCGCGGCTCCGGCGGGAAGGCCAGGCGGACGATGGCCGGCGCGGGGCCGGCGTCGACATCCACGGCCGCCGGCTACTCGGTCGGAGCCGAGATCGCGTCGCCGACCGAGCTGTGGATGGGGAAGACCTTGGTCAGGCCGGTGATCCTGAAGATCTTGAGGATCTTCTCCTGGGTGCAGACCAGCTGCAGCGAGCCGTCGTGGTTGCGGACCCGCTTCAGCCCGCCGACCAGCACCCCGAGCCCGGTCGAGTCCAGGAAGTCCACCTTCTCGAGGTCGACCACGATGTGGTAGGACCCGTCGCTGACCAGCTCGATGAGCTGCTCTCGCAGCTTCGGCGCGGTGTAGACGTCAATCTCGCCGGCCACCTCGAGCACCGAGTGGTCGCCATCCTTGCGCACGTTGAGGTCGAGATCCATCCTCTCTCCAGTCTCGCGGGCTGAGGACGTGCAACGATAGGCTGCCGAGGCGTCTTCGAGCAACGTCGGAGGGGTTTGGTAGCCTACGCCGCGCATCGCAAACCTCCTCCCGGAACCGGTGATCGTGGCAGCGCGCAGGAACCCGAGACTTCCCCTGATCTGGTCGGCCGTCCTGCTCGCGGCCGTCCTGCTCGCCGCCGGCTGCACCTCGGGCGGCCGGTCGGAGGGCGGCGGCCAGGCGGCCACGCCCACCTCCGCCCCGGCGGCGCCGGCCGAGCCGCTCAAGGTCCAGCTGGTCGCCACGGCCAAGGTGCCCCCGGGCGGGCTGAGCGCCGGGCGCGCGGCCCGGCGGGCCGCCCCCGGGCTGGAGCGGTTCCTCGACCGCTACCTCAGCGCCGCCTACGTCAACGCGGCCGGTGGCGAGGCCGGCTGGGACGGCCTGCTCGGGCTGTTCGACGCGCCGGTCAGGGCGGCGGCCCGCAAGCAGCTGAACGCCCTGTCGCTGGGGGAGGCGGCGCCGACGGTCACCGCCGTCCGGCCCGGCCGGGCCACCGCCAAGGCGGTGGTGCTGTACGGCGCCAAGCGACCCGAGGCGGCCACCGTCCGGGTCGCCTTCGACGGCACCGCCGACACCGCCCAGGGCAGCGGCCCGGTCCATCTCCGCTCGGTGCTCCAGCTGCTGGCGACCGGGGACAGCTGGCGGATCGCCGCCTTCGACAGCCGCACGGGGTCGGCCAGGTGAGCCGGAGGGGGCTCGCCTGGGTCGCCGTCCTGGCGCTGGTGGCGGCGCTGGCGACCGGGCTGGTGGCCACCACCTCGCCCGGGCGGCCGGCCGCCGCCCGGGCGGCCTCGGCGGGCCAGGCGGTCACGGTGCAGCGGGCCCACGCCGGCTCGGCCACGCCGGCCCTCAAGGGGCGGATCGTCCTGCTCACCATCGGGTCGGACTCGGGGGCGCCCAGGTTCGGGCGCGGCGGCAGCATGGAGAGCGGCCGGGCCGACGCCCTCCAGCTGGTCATCATCGACAGGGCCAGGCGGCGCGGGGCGGTGGTCAGCTTCCCCCGCGACAGCTACGTGCCCATCCCCGGCCACGGCACCAGCAAGATCAACGCGGCCATGGCCTTCGGCGGCCCGCGGCTGCTGGTCGCCACCTTCGAGCGGCTCACCGGCCTGACCATCGACTACTACGCGCTGACCTCCTTCGACGGCCTGACCGACATCGTCAACAAGGTCGGCGGGGTCCAGGTCAACGTGGACATGAACCTGCGCGACCACTTCGCCGGGGCGTTCCTGGACAGGGGCAGGCAGACGCTGCGCGGCGGCCAGGCGCTGGCCTACGCCCGCGCCCGCAAGACCCTGCCCGGCGGCGACTTCGACCGCTCGCGCCACCAGGGCCAGCTCCTCCTCGGCGGCCTCGGCACCTTCCAGCGCCAGGTCGCCGAGGACCCGACCCGGGTCATGGCCTGGCTGGCCGTCATGCGCGACGAGGTCAGGACCGACCTGCCGTTCCCCGAGCTGCTGCGCCTGGCCCTGCTGGCCACCACGGTCCCGCCGAGCCACATCAGGAACATCCCCGTGCCCGGCGCGGCCGGCAGCGCCGGAGGGGCCTCGGTGGTCCGGCTGCAGCCCGGCGCCTACAGCCTGTTCGCCCGCCTGCGGGCCGGCAGGCTGAGCTGACCCGGCGGGTTCCCCGGGCAGCGGTCGAGCGTTCGAGAGTGTCCGGACCGCGGCTACCATGACGTCGTGACCGACCCTGTCGCGCTGGTCGACGACCTCACCGGCGACCCGGACTACCGCGGCCAGCTCGTGCACCTGGAGCGCCTGCCGGCCCGGCCGGCCCGGCTGGCGGCGCCGCCCGACGACCTGCCCGAGGTGGTCGGGTCGCGGCTGGCCGCCCGCGGCCTGACGGCCCTGTGGTCGCATCAGGCGGCGGCGGTCGCGCTGGCCCGCGCCGGGCGCAACGTCGTGGTGGCCACCGGCACCGCCTCCGGCAAGAGCCTCTGCTACCAGCTCCCGGTGTTCGACGCCCTGCTCGGCGACGGCCACCGCACCGCCCTGTACCTCTCCCCCACCAAGGCCCTGGCCCGCGACCAGCTCCGCGCCGTCCGCTCCTTCGCCCTGGCCGGGGTCAGGGCGTCGGCCTACGACGGCGACACCCCGGCCGCCGACCGGCCGATGATCCGGCGCAGCGCCAACCTGGTGCTGACCAACCCGGACATGCTCCACCGTGGCATCCTCCCCGGCCACGAGCGCTGGGCGGCGTTCCTCGGCCGGCTCGCCTACGTGGTCGTGGACGAGGCCCACACCCTGCGCGGGGTGTTCGGCTCCCATGTGGCCGCGATCCTGCGCCGCCTGCGCCGCCTGGCCGCCCGCTACGGGGCCAGCCCGACCTTCGTGCTCGCCTCGGCCACCCTCGGCAACCCGGCCGAGCTGGCCGGCCGGCTGGTCGGCCAGCCGGTCGAGGCGGTCACCGAGGACGGCTCCCCCCGCGGCCCGGTCGCCTTCGCCCTCTGGGAGCCGCCGCTGCTGGACGAGACCACCGGGCTGCGCCGCAGCGCCAACACCGAGTCGGCCGGCTGGCTGGCCGCGGCCGTGGAGGCCGGGGTGCGGACCCTGTGCTTCACCCGCTCGCGCAAGTCGGCCGAGCTGGTCGCCACCTTCGCCCGGCGCCGGGTGGCCGAGGTCGACCGCCGTCTGGCCGGCCGGGTCCGCGCCTACCGGGCCGGCTACCTGGCCGAGGAGCGCCGCCAGCTGGAGCAGGGCCTGGTCTCGGGCCGGCTGCTCGGCCTGGCCACCACCAACGCCCTGGAGCTGGGCATGGACGTGGGCGGGCTGGACGCGGTCGTGCTCGACGGCTACCCGGGCACGGTGGCCTCGATGTGGCAGCAGGCCGGCCGGGCCGGCCGCCAGGGCGAGCCCTCGCTGGCCGTGCTGGTCGGCAAGGACGACCCGCTCGACGCCTACCTGCTGCACCACCCCGGCGACCTGTTCGGCCGCCCCCACGAGGCCGCCCTGGTCGACCCGGCCAACCCGTACGTGCTCGCGCCGCACCTGCTGTGCGCCGCCTTCGAGGCCCCGCTGACCGAGGAGGACCTGGAGCTGTTCGGGGGCGAGGGGGCGCGGGCCCTGGCCGCCGCGCTGGAGGCCGAGGGGGCGCTGCGGCGGCGCCGGGACGGCCTGCGCCCCGGGTCGGGCCGCAGCCAGGCCGACCAGGTCGACATCCGCAACGCCGGCGGCAGCCCGGTCACCATCGTCGGTGCCGACTCCGGCCAGGTCATCGGCACCGTCGACCGGGCCCGGGCGCCGTCGACGGTGCACCGCGGGGCCGTCTACCTGCACCAGGGCGAGCACTTCCGGGTGGCCGAGCTGGACCTGGAGGACGGGGTCGCCCTGGTCACCGAGGCCAAGGGCGACGAGTACACCCAGGCCCGGAGCGACATCGACGTGACCGTGGTCGAGCCGACCCGGCGCGTCGAGCTGCCCCGCTCCACCCTCTGGCTGGGCCGGGTCGACGTCTCCGAGCAGGTCGTCGGCTACGAGCGCCGCCGGGTCGGCACGGGCGAGCTGCTCGGCTACGAGGACCTCGACCTGCCGCCGGGGCGGCTCCAGACGGTCGCCTACTGGTACACGCTCTCACCCGGCCTGCTGGACGCGGCCGCCCTCGGCGCCAGGGACGTCCCCGGTGCCGCCCATGCCGCCGAGCACGCCCAGATCGGGCTGCTGCCCCTGTTCGCCATGTGCGACCGCTGGGACATCGGCGGCCTCTCCACCGCATGGCACCCCGACACTGGGCTGGCCACGATCTTCGTCTACGACGGCTACCCGGGCGGCGCCGGCATCGCCGAGCAGGGCCACCGGCGCGCCCTCGAGCACCTGCGGGCCACGCGCGACACCGTCGCCTCCTGCCCGTGCGAGACCGGCTGCCCCTCCTGCGTCCAGTCCCCCAAGTGCGGCAACGGCAACAACCCCCTGGACAAGGCGGGCGCCGTCCGGCTGCTGGACGAGCTGCTCGCCGACCTGGGAGCGGTCAAGGCGGCCGCCGCGGCGGCCCAGGGGAACGGGCGGTGAGCGCCCCGCCCGGGCGGCCCGCGCGGGCCCGACCGTGAGCCTCTACATCGGGGTCGCCGGAGCGTCGCGACCCGAGGCCGCGCTGCTCGACCAGGCCGAGCTGCTCGGGCGGAGGCTGGCCGAGGCCGGCGCGGTCGTGGTCTGCGGCGGTGGTCCCGGCGTCATGGAGGCGGCCTGCCGCGGCGCCCGCGCGGCCGGCGGCACCACGGTCGGCCTGCTTCCCGGCCTCGACCGGGGCGAGGGCAACCCCCACCTCGGCGTCGCCCTCCCGACCGGCCTGGGCCAGGGACGCAACCTGCTCCTGGTCCGGTCCAGCGACGCCCTGGTCGCGGTGGGCGGCGGGTTCGGGACCCTGTCCGAGATCGCCCTGGCCCTGCGCACCGGCATCCCCGTGGTCGGCCTGGCCACCTGGTCCCTGGGGCTGGATGCCCGTCCTGTTCCGGCCTTCCCCGTGGCCGAGGATGCCGAGGATGCCGCCCGGCTGGTCCTGGAGGCGGCCCGGTCGCGTCGGGCCGACCCGGCCCGGAGGCCAGGGGACGGCTGAGCCGCTGCCCGCCTCGGAGCTTGCCCAGTTTGGCGGCGAGCGTCGCGGGGGAGCGTAGGTGTCGGAATCTCGAACCGTTGAACCCGCCGTCTCGAGGAGGCATCGAATGGCCGTCCTGTTCCTGTTGCTCGCCTTCCTGGTCGTCGTCGCGCTCGCCGCCGTCGGCCTCGAGAACACCTCCCCCAGCTCTGCGACCCTGTTCGACCGGTCGTTCAGCCAGCTCACCGAGGGGCAGCTGCTGGTCCTGGCCGCGGCGCTCGGCTTCCTGGTCGCCGTGTTCCTCTTCCTCGCCTTCGGGGCCTCCCGGTCGAGGCGCTCGCGGCGCAAGGAGCTCAAGTCCCGACGCCGCGACGCCGAGGGCCGGGTCGACGAGCTGGAGCGCGAGAACGCCCGCCTCCGCCAGGAGCTGACCGGCGCCCGCGAGGAGCTGGAGGGCACAGAGCGCAACCGGGTCGACGCCGTGGCCGAACGCGACCGCGCCGAAGCCGCCGTCGACCGTGTCCGCGCCGGCGCCGCCGACCGGGACCGAGCCGGAGCCGACGCCGTGGGACGTGAGCGCACGGGAGCGACCGCCGTCGACGAACGGCCGCCGGCTGAGGGTCGCGGCACCGCCCCGCCACCCGAGCCGACCAGCGTCCGCCGCGAGCGCCTCGACGACCGCACCGGCGCCTCGGCACTCCGCGACGAGCACGCCCGCGCCGCCGACGAGGAGGCCCGCCGCCGCTGACGGGTCGCCGTCGCCGATCGGACGTTGCGCCGGCCCGAGCGGGCCTCGACGCCCCGGTGCCGGAGCGCCCGGCTGTGACCGAGGAGGACCGCGGGCGGCTGCGGGCGACCTTCGACCAGGCCGCCGAGCTGTACGACCGGGCCCGGCCACGGTACCCACCGGCGTTGTTCGACGACCTGGCCGAGCTGGCCGGGATCGGGCCCGGGTCCCGGGTGCTGGAGATCGGCCTGGGCACCGGGCAGGCGACGGCGCCGCTGGCCGAGCGCGGCTGCCGGATCGTGGCCGTGGAGCTCGGGGCCGACCTGGCCGCCGTCGCCCGGCGCAACCTGGCCCGCTTCCCGACCGTCGAGGTGGTCACGGCCGCGTTCGAGGACTGGCCGCTGCCGAGCGAGCCGTTCGACCTGGTCCTGGCCGCGACCTCGTTCCACTGGGTCGACCCGGCCGTGCGGGTCGTCAAGGCCGCCGACGCGCTCCGGTCCGGCGGCACACTGGCCACCGTCGCCACCCACCACGTCGCCGGCGGCGACGAGTCGTTCTTTGCCGAGACCCAGCGGTGCTATGTCCGCTGGGATCTGGCGACCCCTCCCGATGGGACACCCCTCAGGGCGGCGGCCGACGTCCCCAGCTCCAGTGACGAGCTCGACCGCTCCGGACGGTTCGGTCCGGCGACCTTCCGCCGCTACGAGTGGGAGCTGTCATACACGACCGCCAGCTATGTCGAGCTCCTCCTCACCTACTCCGGCCACCGCGCCCTCGACCCCGCGGCGCAGGCCGGCCTGCTCGACTGCATCGCCAACCTGATCGACACCGGCTACGGCGGTCGGGTCACCAAGCGGTACCTGACCGAGCTACGGGTCGCATCGACCCCGGTTGGTCAAGCTGATCTCCGACCGTGGCCCAGCTGATCCAGCAGGCGCACCGAGGCATCGACGTTCACCACGAACACGGCGCCGGCCACCCGGGGCGCACGGTCAGGGTCGGTCGCCGGGCCAGTTGACGAGCAGCACGCCGGTGACGACCGCCGCGAAGCCGAGCAGGAACGCGGCGCTGCGCCGTTCGCCCAGGAGCAGGGCTCCGAGCAGGGCGGCCACGATCGGGTTCAAGTTCACGTAGACCGCGACCTGCGTGGGCGTCAGGCGGGACAGCGCCCAGGTCCACAGCATGAACGCGGCGGCGCCGCCCAGCACGCCGAGGAACACGACCACGCCGAGCAACTGCCCGTCCAGCCGCTCAATCGCCGGGACCAGGCCCTCGACAAGGGCCGCCGGCAACAGGATCACGGTGCCGATCAGCATCGCGTAGGTGGTGACGGTCGCGGCATGGTCCACGGCCAGGACCCGCTTGGCGATCAGGCCGTAGAGCGCCCCGAGCAGCCCGGTGAGGAGCAGCAGGCCATCGCCGACCAGGCTCATGGCGTCGCCGCCGACCGCCCGGCCAGGGTCCAGGAAGGCCAGGGCGATGCCCGCCACCGAGAACCCGACGCCGACGACCTGCCGCCGGGCGAGCCGTTCGCCGATGACCCTGCCCAGGAGCGCGCTCCAGATCGGCATCGTGGCCAGCATGACCGCTCCCCGCGAGGCCTCGGTGTACTGCAGCCCGATGTTGAAGGTCAGCGGGAACAGCACGAACAGCACGAGCCCGAGCAGACCGAACAGGAGCAGCCGGTCCCACCGGGTCCGCAGGTACCTCGGCGCGACCACCAGCAGGATCGCCGCCAGCAGCAGTCCGCCCTGCCCGAACCGGAGGACCGCGAGGCTGACCGGCGGCACGTCGCGGACCGCGACCCTGACCGCCACCACCGAGGCCCCGAACAGCACCGCCGCCAGGGCCGCGCTCGCGTTGGCCCGCACGTCGGCCGACGGCCTCGCCCTCGTTGGCGCCACCGAGACGCTTCGCCAGATCCCCATCCACCGCTCGCAACAGGTCGACTGCCTGAACGGTAGCTCGACTGGCCGGCGGCGGCCGACCGAGCATGGCTCGACTGCTGGCCCTGACGGACACCCTCACTCCTCCAGGAACCAGCCGCAGCCAGCGCCGGACCGTGACCACCGCCTGGACCGACGAGCAGTCACACCTCACCAGCTCCGCCCCGTTGGCCCCGGCGAACTCCGCCGCCCGCGCCTCTCCCCAACCCTCCGCCGTCCAGGCAACCGCGCCCTCCTCGCCAACCTCGGGGGTCAGCGCCGCCAACGCCGCCATGTCGGCCGCGGTCTGCGCCGCCGCCCTCGCCCCGGCCAACGCCCCGACGTCGATCCCGACCACGCCGACCAGCAGCACCACCCCCGCCAGGGCCAACCCAACCAGGGTCGCCCCACCCCGCTCCTCCTGGGTCGCCCCGGGGCGGTTGCCGAGGGTCGCTCGCGTTCGGCCGCCTCGGGTCCTGTCGGGCTGGTCGCCGCTGGTCGCCGGGCCGTGGTGCCGTCGGGCTGCGGGAGGGCTCACCGGTCGGCGGGGGCCGGGGCAGGTCCGGGCTCGCGGGCGGCGACCGCGGTGGCCCTGATGAGGACTGGGCCCACGCCGAATGGC
>Ga0307302_10001318_pt1 | contig 10936 bp, 8 predicted proteins | sample ER_DNA_183_FD_194490 | JGI IMG/M metagenome (GOLD analysis project Ga0307302, IMG submission 194490) | Bulk soil microbial communities from the East River watershed near Crested Butte, Colorado, United States - ER_DNA_183 | ecosystem: Environmental > Terrestrial > Soil > Floodplain | place: USA... | reverse complement strand
GGTCGCGCGCGATCGCCTTCGAGGTGGACGCGCTCGCGAGCACGCGTTCGATCGAGTACCCCGTGCGCTCGCCCGACGACGCGTCCGGGATGTTCGACATCCTGACGTACACGAAGGGCGCGGCGGTGCTGCGGATGCTCGAGCAGTACCTGGGCGCCGAACGCTTCCGCGACGGGATCCGCCGGTACCTGGACGAGCACCGGTTCGGCAACACCGAGACGCACGACCTGTGGGACGCCATCGAGAAGGCCACCGACGAGCCGGTCCGCCGGATCATGGACGGCTGGATCTGGCAGGGCGGGTACCCGCTGGTCTCGGCTCGGCTGCGGAACGGCAAGGTCGAGCTGGAGCAGCGGCGCTACCTCATCTCGGGAGAGGAGGACGACACCGTGTGGGACGTGCCGCTCCTCGTGCGGACGTCCGAGGGGACCGAACCCGTGCTGATCGAGCCGGGGGGCGTGTCGATCGAGATCCCCGGTGACGGTCCGGTCGTCGTGAACGCCGGCGTGCACGCGTTCGTCCGCGTCGAGTACGACGACGAGCTGCTCGGACGGCTCACGGCGGACCTGCGCTCGCTCTCGACCGACGAGCGCACGCAGCTCGTGGACGACACGTGGGCGGCCGTGGTCGCCGGGCGGCGTTCGGCGGTCGACTACTGCCGGTTCGCGGCGTCGTTCGCCGACGAGACCGAGCTCCCGGTGTGGCAGTCGCTGCTGCAGGGTCTGGCCTGGTGCGAGCGCTTCCTGACGGACGGGCCGCGCGAGCACTTCCGGTCGTGGATCCGGGGGCTGCTGTGGCCGGCGATCGAACGGATCGGGTGGGAGCCGCGCGAGGGCGAGCGCGACCTTGACAAGCCTCTGCGTGGCGCGTTGATGGCGGCGCTCGGTGTCCTCGGCGCCGACCCCCAGGCCTTCGGCCTGGCGATGGAGATCGAGCGCGAGTCGCGCGGCGACGGGCAGGTCGACCCCTCGCTGGTGGCGGCCTCGGTCGCGATCGTGGCCGCGGGCGGGACCCCGGAGGACTTCGAGCGGTACCTCGAGGCGATCGGTTCGGCGCGGACGCCGCAGGAGGAGCTCCGGTACCTGTACGCGCTCCCGGACTTCCGCGACGCCGGGCTCGTCCAGCGGACCGTGGAGATGACGCTGTCCGGCGAGATCCGGACGCAGAACGCGCCCGGCGTGCTCGCGCGGGCGGTCGCGAACCGCGAGCACGGAGATCGAGCGTGGGCGTTCGTCAAGGAGCACTGGGACGAGATCGCGTCGAAGCTCGCGCCCACGACGCTCGTGTACGCGGCGGACGGGGTGCGGTACCTCACCCAGCCCGAGCAGGTCGAGGACGCCGCGGCGTTCTTCGCGGCACACCCGATCTCGCAGTCGTCGCTCCAGCTCCGGCAGATCCTCGAACGCCAGCGCGTGAACCAGGCGTTCCGCGAGCGCGCGACCCCCGAGCTTATGGGGGCGTTCTCGGCGGGTGCCGAGCTGGGGTAGCGGATCGGGCCTCCCGGGGGGTGGTGCGCCTCGTTCGTGGGGACATGTCAGGGTTCTGTCACATCCGACCTGGGCGTTCGTTGACAGAACCCTGACGCCGGCGCTCGAGTGGGCGATGGATCCGGCTCTACCCCTCCGTGATCGCCTCCAGGTCGCCGTTCGCGCCGCATACGACCACGATGACGTGCTCGCCTGGTCCGGGGACGTACGCGCCAGAGAGCAGCGCCGCGAGCGCGGCCGCGCCGCCAGGCTCCGCGAAGATCCGGACCTCACGCCAGAGCCGGCGCTGCGCCTCGAGGATCTGATCGCCCGAAACCGGGACGACCCGCTCGACGTGCTTCGAGACGATCTCGAACGCGATCTCGCCCGCTCGCTTGGTGCCGAGCGAGTCGGCCGCGTAGCCGCCGTAGGTGACGTCGACGGGCCCGCCCGCCGCGAGCGCCGCGGTCATCGACATGCTGGTCTCGGGCTCGACCCCGATCACGCGTGTCCGACCCTCATACCACGCCCCGATGCCGCCGATCAGTCCGCCGCCGCCGATCGCCACGAGCACGGTGTCGCCATCGGCGACCTGCTCGGCCAGCTCGGCGCCGACCGTGCCCTGGCCGGCCACGATCTCGGGCTGGTCGTAGGCGTGAAGCACGAGCGCGCCGCTCTCCTCGGCTCGCGCGCGGCTCGCGTCGAGCGCCTCGTCGTAATACCCCTCGACGACCGTGACCTCGGCGCCGAACGCTCGGATCCCGTCGGCCTTGACCTTCGGCGAGTTGGACGGCACGAAGATCTCGGCGCGGTGGCCGAGCGTTCGCGCCGCGTACGCGACCGCGAGCCCGAAGTTGCCGCCCGACGCCGCGATGACGCCGACGTCGGGAACGTCGGAGGACAGCAGCTTGTTGAACGCGCCCCGCGGCTTGAACGAGCCCGTCTGCTGCGTGAGCTCGAGCTTCAGCGTGACCCGACCCTCGAGCCCGAACGCACCCGGCCCGAGCTCGAGCGCCGGCGTTCGGCGCACGAAGCCGTCGATCCGCTCGCGCGCGGCCTCGACGTCGGCTCTTCCGAAGGTCACCGAGGCAGGCTAGCGGTCGAGCCGGTAGAAGCGGAGGAAGTCGTGTTCGATCGGCAGGACCGACACCTCGTCGAACCCCGCCTCCTTCGCGTAGCCCTCGAACGTGTCCTGGCGCATGACGGTGCCGGTCGCCGCGGACGAGGGATCGTCCATCGCCGAGGGCAGACAGCAAAGGACGCTGTACGCGTAGAAGAGCCGCTCGGTCTCGCTCGCCGGGGCCGTGAACGCGTCCTCGGTCCGCTCGTCGGCCACGATCAGGGTGCCGCCGGGCTTGAGCATCTCGCGGATCGCGCCGAGCACCGCGACCGGCTGCGAGAGGTCGTGGATCGCCTCGATTACGGTCGCGAAGTCGAACGCCTCCCGGAGCGCGGGATCGGCCGCGTCGCGAGCCTCGAACGTCACGCGGTCGGCAACCCCAGCCTCCGCCGCGTTGCGCCGGGCGATCTCGATCGAGTACTCGTCGAGATCGAACCCATCCACGGTGATGTTCGGGTACGCGCGAGCGAGCGAGATCGCGGCCCAGCCGACACCGCAGGCGACGTCCGCGACCTTCACGCCGCTCGACAGCCGCTCGTGGAGGTCGGGGATCGAGGGCAGGTACCCGGTGCCGAACGACCCGACGAGCCACCACCGGTTGAAGTCGCCCTGCGCCTCGATCATGTCGCGACCGTACGCGTCCCACGGGACCGGGCCGCCGGATCGGAACGCCGAGACGAGCTCGGGCATCACGCCGGCGATCGCGACGAACGACTTGCAGAACGCCGCGATCCAGTACGGGCTCTCCGGGTCGAGGAGCGGCTCCGCGTGCCCAGTGGGGAACCCGTACCGGCGCTGGTCGGGCTCCGCCGACACATGGTCGACGGTGACGATCCCGGCCGCCGCCTGCTGCTCGAGCCACTCCCGCGCGTACCGAGGGAAGATCCCCGTCTCGCTCGCCAGCTGGGGGGCGGTCATCGGTCCGTTCCGGTCCAACGCGCGGTAGAGCCCGAGGGTGTCGCCCAGGTACACCGTCAAGACCTCCGACATCCCAAAGTGGCCGCCAACAGCCGCTCCACGAGCCCGTCTCGTTGCTCTTCCGTCACGCTCACGGGTCCCTCCTCCACGTCGTTCGTGCTCCGGGTCGATGGATACTCGACGGACCGGGTAGGACCGTCAAACGGAAAGCCGCTTATCGGCTGGGGAGCGATCGCGGCAGCCCGAACCATGGGAGCACGCTGGTGTCGAAGCGGGTGACGGAGCCGATCCGATCGCCGGTGAGGGTCAGGACGAGGAGGCCGGTGCCGTGACGGATGCCGGTCGAGGCGCGGAGGTAGGCCCCGAACGCCGGCTGACCGTTGGCTCGCGTCGGCACGAGGTCGAACTTCCGGCCCGAGCCGATCATGCTCGCGTAGAAGCGAGTCACGACGTCACGGCCCTCGTATTCGAGGGGGAGCGGTGGCATCGAGAGGAAGACGTCGTCGGTGAGCAGGGCGACCAACGCGTCGAGATCGCCGGACTCGTACGCGCGGACGAACTCCGCCACCGTCGCTCGCTCGGAGGGTGAGTCGGGAGCGGGGGCCGCTTCGCGATCGGCACTCTTGGACAGCCGGCGCTGCAGGTTGGCGCGAGCCCGTTTAAGGAGGCTGTTGACCGAATCGATCGTCGAGTCGAGCGTGTCGGCCACCTCGTTCGCGCGGAATCCGAGGACGTCGCGCAGGACGAGCACGGCGAGCTGACGTGGCGGCAGGACCTGCAGCGCGGCAACGAACGCCAGGGAGATCGACTCGGCCTGTTCGTACCGAGCCTCAGGCCCCAGAGGCGCGTCCATCACACCCTCGAGGAGGGCGTCGGGGAACGGCTCGAGCCACACGATCTCGCTCAGCCGGGTCGGCTCGGGCGGTTCATACTCGGCGATGTCCCACTCCTTGGCCGGGCGTCGGCTTGCGGAGCGACGCGCGTTGAGACACCGGTTGGTGGCGATCCGGTAGAGCCACGTGCGGATCGACGCCCGTCCCTCGAACCCCTCGAGGCCTTGCCAGGCGCCGAGGAGGGTGTCCTGGAGGGCATCCTCGGCGTCCTGGAGGGATCCGAGCATCCGGTAGCAGTACACCTGGAGCCCTCGACGGTACGGCTCGGTCAGCTCTCGGAACGCCTCGCCGTCCCCGGCTCGCGCCCTGGTGATCAGATCGGTCGTCACCTCTCCACCCTAGCGTCACGCCCCTCGCGCTCATCGTCATGGGTACCGACACCGCCGGCAACGCGAAATGGGCGACCGAGACCGCCCAGTCTGCGCCCGGATCGGTGTCGGTAGGAGCAGGACCCACTTCAAGGAGGGAAGCCATGACCGGTCTCACGATCGGAACACGCGAGGAGTGGCTCGCGAAGCGCGAGGAGCTGCTCAAGCGAGAGAAGGAACACACGAGGCGGGGCGACGAGCTCGCACAGGCACGCCGGGACCTCCCCTGGGTGCGGGTGGAGAAGGACTACCGCTTCGGGACGGACGAGGGGGACAAGTCACTCGCCGAGCTGTTCGATGGGCGATCCCAGCTCCTCGTCTACCACTTCATGTTCGGGCCGAGCTACGAGGCCGGGTGCCCGATCAACTCGTCGATCGCCGACTCGATCGACGGCGTCGTCCCGCATCTCAACGCCCGGGACGCGACGATGATCCTGGTCTCCCAGGCACCGATCGAGAAGATCCAGGCGTACAAGCGCCGCATGGGCTGGAGCATCCCGTGGGTCTCCGCCTCGCCCGGCGACTTCAACTTCGACCTCGGCTTCTCGCAGACGCTGGAACAGTCTCGCGAAGCCGTGGCGCAGGTCGTCCTGCCGTCCCAGGAGTTGGAGGGCGACTTCCCGCCGATCGTCGAGAGCAACGCCCGCGCGGCGGGCACCGACGTCGCCGGCTACCTCACCGAGAGCCCGGGGTTCAGCACGTTCGTTCGGGAGGGCGACGACGTCTACCAGGCGTACTCGACGACGTGGCGCGGTCTGGAGTTCGTCATGACGTACTACCCGATCCTCGACCACGCCCCGAAGGGGCGCGACGAGGGTGCGGAGGATTGGCAGCTCTGGATCCGCCGGCACGACGAGTACGGGCGCGACTGAGGATCGGAGGAACGGACCGTGATGCTGAGGGACAAGGTTGCGGTGGTCTACGGAGCCGGGGGCGGGATCGGCGGCGCGGTCGCGCAAGCCTTCGCACGCGAGGGGGGCAGGCTCTTCCTCACCGGGCGTGATCTGGCGTCGGTCGAGATCGTCGCCAAGGAGATCGGGTCCGCGGGCGGATCCGCCGAGGCGGCTGAGGTCGACGCGCTCGATGAGCGGGCCGTCGACACGCATCTCGAGCACGTGATGGACGCCACCGGCCGCGTCGACATCTCGTTCAACGCGATCGGGATCCCGAACGCGAACATCGTCGGTGTCCCTCTGATCGAGCTTGATGCCGAGCAGTTCTCCCTGGCGATCTCGACCTACGTGACGTCCTACTTCCTGACCGCACGCCTGGCTGCGCGGCGCATGATTCCCAACGGGTCGGGGGTGATCATGACCGTCACGGCGCTGCACTCGCGGACCGGCATCCCTTTGGTGGGAGGCTACGGTCCGGCGCAGGCGGCCAAGGAGGCGCTGACGCGAGATCTCTCCGCCGAGCTCGCCCCCCAGGGCATCCGTGTGGTCGGTCTCCGGCCACAGGGTATGCCGGAGACACGCACGATCAAGGATGCGTTCGCGCCACGCGCCAAGGCATCGGGCATGACGTGGGAAGAGTGGCAAGGGTCGCTCGCAAGCAGGACCCATCCCCGACGGCTCATGACGCTCGAGGAGATGGCGAACGTGGCCGTCTTCATGGCTTCCGATCAGGCGAGCGGGATGACGGGAACGACCGTCAACCTGACGATGGGGAGCCTGGACGACTAGCGGCTCCGGGGACGTCATGCCGCCAGGATCCCCCCGGGTGATCCCGGCGTACCCCACCGTTTGACATTCGCGCTGGCTCGTTCCTATCGTTCGGAACCGAACGACCTTCCCCGAGGAGAGGAGTCCCCACGGGCGGAACCGCCGAGATCGAGGGCGTCGAGGTCTCGACCGAGCACTGGATCGGCGGCGAGCGGGTCGGCTCGTCGGCGACCTTCGAGGACGTCTCGCCGATCGATGAGCAGGTCATCGCCGAGGTCGCGCGGGGCGGCCCGGCCGACGTCGACCGAACCGTGGCGGCGGCCCGAGGCGCGTTCGACACCTGGGGGCGGACGTCCGCGGCCGATCGGGCAAAGGTCCTGCACCGGATCGCCGAGCTCGTCGAGGAGCGCGTCCCCGAGCTCGCGGCGGTCGAGACGCACGACAACGGATCGCTCCTGCGCTCGCACCTGAACTCGGTCATGCCGCGAGTCGCGAGGAACTTCCGCTTCTTCGCCGACCAGCTCACCGAGCTCGGCGACGAGGCATTCGAGATGAACGAGTTCGTGAGCCGCACCGAGTGGGATCCGTCCGGTGTGACCGTCGTGATCACGCCGTGGAACGCGCCGCTGATGCTCGCGACGTGGCGCATCGCGCCGGCGCTCGCGGCGGGCAACAGCGTCGTCTCTAAGCCGCCCGAGTGGGCGCCGCTCACCGCGTCCCTCTTGGCCGACATCACGCGCGAGGCGGGGCTGCCCGACGGCGCGTTCAACGTGGTCCAGGGGATCGGCGAGGAGGCCGGCGCCGCGCTCACGGGTCACCCCGACGTCGACCGGATCGCGTTCACCGGCTCGATCGAGACCGGGAAGCTCGTCGCGCAGGCCGCGGCGGCGAACCTCACGCCGGTCTCGCTCGAGCTCGGGGGGAAGTCGCCGTTCGTCGCGTTCGCCGATGCCGACCTGGACGCGACGGTGAAGCAGGCGGTGAACCAGTTCGACAACGCCGGGCAGGTGTGTCTGGCGGGGACACGGCTGATCGTCGAGCGCTCGATGCACGACGCGTTCCTCCGGCGGTTCCTCGAGGCGGCCGCGGCGATCCGCCAGGGCGACCCGCGCGACGAGACCACCGACATCGGGCCGCAGATCACGCGCGAGCACTTCGAGCGGGTCGACGGGTTCGTGCAGCGGGCGAAGGCCGACGGCGCCAAGGTCCTGCTCGGCGGCGGGCCGAACGAGGAGCTCGGCGGCCTGTTCTACCGGCCGACGCTGTTCGGCGACGTGCCGGAGGGCGCCGAGGTGCTGCGCAAAGAGGTGTTCGGGCCCGTCCTCACGCTCCAGACGTTCGAGGACGAGGAGGAGGCGATCGGGCTCGCGAACGAGACCGACTACGGCCTCGCGGCGATCCTGTACACCGGTGACCGCGAGCGCGCCGAACGGGTCTCCGAGCGCCTGATCGCCGGCACGGTCTGGGTGAACTGCTTCTTCGTGCGCGACCTGCGGGCGCCGTTCGGCGGCGCGAAGTCGTCGGGGGTCGGGCGCGAGGGAGGCGTCTACAGCTTCGACTTCTACGCGGACGTGAAGAACGTCTGCTCGGCACCCTGGCCTCAAGGAGCGCAGCGGTAGGCCGGATGGGATGGGAGGACTGAATGGGTGAGATCGTCGGCGCGGCCCTGGTGGCCCACGTCCCCACGATAATGCTGCCGGAAGAGGTCCGGCTCGAGATCAACGAGGGCAAGGAGATCACGCTCGTCCCCGGCTTGCACCGCATCAAGACCGAGTGCCTGGGCCGGCTGCAGCCCGACGCGGTGATCGTGTTCGACACGCACTGGGAGTCCACGTTCGAGCACATCGTGACGAGCCACGAGCGCCGGGAGGGCAAGTTCACGAGCCACGAGCTCCCGCGAGGCATGAAACAGATCCCCTACGACATGCCGGGGGACCCCGAGCTCGCGAACCTGATCGCAGCGCAGGCCGAGGGGCGCGACGACTGCTGGATCCTGGCGAACGACGACCCGTACCTGCCCCTGTTCTACGGCACCGTCAACATCTGGACGTTCCTCGGCGACCCGAAGACGGCCTGGCTGAGCGTGGCGCTCAACCAGTGCTGCGACACGGGCGACTTCCTGCTGTTCGGGGAGCTGATCGGCAAGGCGATCGAAGAGAGCGATCGGCGTGTGGTGCTGCTGGCGTCCGGCGGGATGACGCACCGCTTCTTCAACTTCAAGGATCTGCGCAAGCGCGAGAGCCAGAAGGCCCCCGACAACATCTACGATCTCGCGTACTACGACGCCGACATGCAGGTGGTCGAAAAGTTCCAGAAGGGCGACCACGCCGGCGTGATCGACGGCATGCCGGAGTACCGCAAGGCGTACCCCGAGGGCCACTTCGGCCACTACTTGATGATGGCCGCGGCGCTCGGTGGACGGGATTGCACCGCAACGGGAGAGCTGTTCAGCGAGTACGAGGCCTCGGTGGGCACGGGCCAGGTGCACGTCTGGTTCGAGCGGCCCGAGAGGGGCTGGACGGCGTAGCCGCGGCGGGGTAGGAAGCACCAGCAGATCCGTTCGTCGGGAGGGGAGGGTCCGTGGAAGGTGAACGACCGTTGGTGGTGACCGAGGAGTACGAGCGCCTCGGCGGCAAGAAGCTCTCGTTGATCGACGTGCTCGCACAGTCGGTCGGCTTCATCGGCCCGGTGTTCAGCGCGGCGTTCATCATCCCGCTGATCATCGGCGTGAACGCGGCTGCCCGGGGGGCAGGCACGTCGGCGGCGCTGGCGGTGGTCGTCGCCGGGGTCGGCATCTTCGCGCTCGGCTGGATCGTGGCCCAGTACGCGAAGCGGATCCACGCGGCCGGCTCGCTGTACGACTACGTGTCGAACGGGCTCGGCAAGACGGTGGGCGCGGCGACCGGCTGGCTTTACTACGGCGGCACGATCATCTTGACCACCGGTCTCGGGGTGCTGATCGGCGGCTACGTGCACGACAACCTGTTGCCGGCGTGGGAGATCGACCTCGACCTGCCGATCTGGGTGTGGGACGCGGTCTTCGCGCTCCTGCTGTTCGGCGTCCTGTACTTCGGCGTCAAGATCTCGACCCGAGTGCAGCTCACCCTCGCGCTGATCTCGATCGCGGTCGTCCTGGTCTTCTTCATCACCGTGATCGCGGATCTGGGGAGCGGCAACGACGTCGCGAAGGCCTTCGATCCGAATCCGCAGCCAGACGGCATCGGCGGGATCCTGTTTGGGGTCCTGTACGGCGTCTTGATCTTCGTCGGCTTCGAGACTGCCGCCAACCTCGCGGAGGAGACGGCCCACCCGAAGCGCTCGATCCCAAGGGCAGTTCTCGGCGCGGTCGTGATCGTCTCGATCTTCTACGTGATCGCCGCGTACACGGAGGTCGCAGGGTTCGGGTTCGACCTGTCGGTCATCACGAGCCCCGAGGTCGCGGGCGCGCCGCTGTTCGCGCTCGGCGCCCCCGGGAGCCCTTCTGGGTCGGAGTTCTGGCTCAAGATCCTGCTGCTGGTCGTCTTCCTCGACATGCTGGCCGTCTACGTGGGGGCGGCGGTCGCCTCGACGCGAGGGATCTTCGCCATGGCCCGTGACCGGCGGCTCCCAGGGATGGCTGCATCGGTCTCGAAGCGGTACGGGACGCCCTCCGGCGCGATCTTCCTGCTCATCTTCATCCAGGCGCTTCTGATCGTGGCCAGCGAGTCGTGGGATTCGCTGTTCGCCCTCGAGGGTCTCCCGCACTACTTCTCGTTGTTCGTCTGGTGCTCGACGTTCGGAGCATTCGCGCTCATCGTCGTGTACTTCCTGCTCTCGATCGGAGGACTGTTCGGGCTCACGGATCCGCAAGGCCGAACCGGAGTGATCATCGCGTCCCTCGTCGGGATCGCGATCACGGCCGCCGCGATCTTCGGCTCCTTCTACAAGGTGCCGAGCCCGACGATCCTGGCGCCGTGGTACGCGCTGATCTGGGGCGCCATCGGGCTGATTCTCATGTTCGCGGTCAAGGGGCGCGAGCCGGCGAGCGACGCGCTGGCGGACCTGCGCACGAGCGCGTGATGCGGGAAGGACGAAGCGGGGCCGTCCGGCCCCGCCTCGTCCTCATCCTCTCCGAGAACTGGACGCTCATCCCCGCGCGCAACTTGGGAGCGCTCGTGCGGATCGCCGTCGAGGCCGAAGCGGCGGGGTTCGACGCCGCGATGGTGAGCGAGCACGTCGTGCTCGGTCCCGGGGCGGACGCGAACGGCGTGCCCGAGAACCCGCGCGACTACGCGCTGCCCGGAAACCAGGACCCCTCCACGCCGTGGCCCGACGCGCTCACCGTGCTCGCGGCGGTCGGCTCGGCGACCTCACGGCTCCGGCTGGTGGCGAGCTCGATCATCGCGCCGCTCCGCCACCCGCTGCTCCTGGCCAAGCAGCTCGCGACGCTCGACCTCCTCTCCGAGGGACGCCTGGTGGTGCAGCCGACGGTGAGCTGGCACCGGCCCGAGTACGAGGCGCTGGGGGTGCC
>Ga0307302_10001317_pt1 | contig 10940 bp, 6 predicted proteins | sample ER_DNA_183_FD_194490 | JGI IMG/M metagenome (GOLD analysis project Ga0307302, IMG submission 194490) | Bulk soil microbial communities from the East River watershed near Crested Butte, Colorado, United States - ER_DNA_183 | ecosystem: Environmental > Terrestrial > Soil > Floodplain | place: USA... | reverse complement strand
GGCGCGGTAGCAGCCGAGCGAGCCCAGCCAGGATCGCCCGGTCCGCCCAGTCGACCCGCGGCCGGACCACCCGCCGCCGCAGCACCGCGACCTCATGGCGCAACACGAGCAGTTCGGCGTCCTTTGCTGCCGCACTCCGCGACAGCAGTGCAAGCCAGCGCACCACTTGGCAGAACATCAGATAGAGCAGTCGCAGGGTCATGCGCCGATCATCACCGCCCGGTGATCCTCGGGCGAACTCCCAGCCCAGCACCTACGACCGAGTTCCTGGCACCCACAGGTGGTCAACACGCTCGCACGGGATCGCACTGGTTTGCGATCGCGGACGAGTTGACTGATGAGAGCGGCCTGGTGACCCGCGAGATCTTGTAGTTGGAGCGGCCCTCGACAAGCAGCCACAGCACGTCGAGTTCTCAGGAAGTGAGGCCAGCCGACTCTACGCGGGTGACATGCTTGGGCCAAGAAAGAGCCGACCTCGACGGGCAAGCAGCTCAAGCACCTTGCGAAGCGGCTCGGCCTGCAGCCGCAGCACAATATCGTAGGCGGCTTGAGCCGCTGCGGTCGCCTGCTCGCGATCGCCAACATCAAGTAGCGCCTCGGCTAGCCGCCACTGGCAGCGGGCCGCCTCGTACACATACCCATAGGAGAAGGCATCGACGGCCGCCCGCCAGGCCTCAGGGTCGGAGCGACCGTCCAGGCGCGTCCACTCGGCCTCAGCCCTGGCCAGCCAGGCCAGCGCCTCCGGACCGACCTGGCGCCCAAGCTCGCGCGCACGGCGTTCAGCAGCCCGGGCACGGTCGAGCAACTCGCGGCCCAGCACTCTCGCCTCGCCGATGACCGGCGCATCGCCGGCGACCTGGGCCCGCTCGACCCGATCGGCCTCGGCGGCCAGCCCAAGTGCAGCCGGCCAGATGGCGCTGAGCGCTCGGAGCTTCCCCATCCTGTCGACTCCCAGCAGGGTGGACTGGACCAGCACCCGTGCCCGGTCCAGATCACCTTGCCAGCAGGCCAGATCGGCCGTGCACCCACCGCTCAGGTAGGCGGTCCACGGGTCGGTCTTCCCAAGCATGGCCAGCCAGTCAAGCCGATCCGCCGCGGGCATCCGACCCCTACCGATGTCAACGTACAAGGCCGCCGCAGATGGCGCACCAGCCGCTGGGCGGCGATCGTCATCCGTGACCGCCAGGCGTTCCGCCTGGTCCCAGTCGCCGGCCTGGTAGTAGGCGATGCAGCAGAGGATCCGTAGTTCAAGGCCATATGCACTCCAGGCCAGTCCGCTCTGCTCTGCCAGGCGGGTGCCGTTGTCAAGGGCAGTGCAGGCCTCAAGCAGGTTGCCAGCGCTGAACTCCCGGTCGCCCAGGTCTTGCAGGATCCGCAGCTCCAAGGATCGGTTCCCAGCTGTGGCTGCTCGACTGCGCGCGTCGCCCAGGAGAGCGCGAGCGATATCAGGGGCGCCGTAGCTCCGCTCCAGTCCGGCCAGTGAGATCAGTGCACGAGCCTCGTCATCATTGCTGCGGGCCGCCCTGGACACCATGAGCGCCTCCTCGCCCCAGCGCCTGGCCTCGGCGGGGCGGCCCGCAGCGAGCAGCGCATCCGCGAGTCCGACGATCACCCGGGCGCGCAGCGGCGTCGCGGGCTTGTCCGGCACCAGCTCGACCGCCCGGCGGTAGGCCTCCACCGTTTCCTCCGATGCCATGTCGATGCTGAAGGTGTCAAGCAGGTACTGTCCGAGGCGCTCATAGGCGAAGGCGGCGCGCAGCGGCTCGGTATCGGTATCGACCGCGCTCACTACCTCCCTGGCTAGGCGCACCGCGCGCCGAAGATCTCCCGACTGGTTGGCCGCCTCCGCGGCACGCAGCAGCAGGTCGACGCGGTCCACGGCGGCCACTGGTCTCAGCTCAGAGATGGGTTCCCATCGCTCGCCCGTGTTGCCGGGGTGGTGGAGGGCCCAAGCTGGCGTGGAGGGGAGGATGTCGTCCGCGCTGGCATGTATCGTGGCCTGCCTAGGATCGTGTGCCCACGCAGGATCGCCGGATGGCCAATGTTCGAGGGCACGTTGGTAATAGGTGTCGGCGCGGGCGACGTCGAGTCCCATGGCCCGATCCCCAGCAAGAACCAGAAACCGGGCGGCACGCTCCTGAAGGCCGATCGCCTCCTCCGTGGCCCCGGTCGCCCTCGCCAGGGCGAGCGCGGTCGTGTAGTGGTGGGCCAGCACCTCGGCGTGGTCGGCGATCCGCTCGCCGGCGGTCCGTTCGATCCAGAAGGCGGCGGCGCGGTGCTTGCTCATCCTAGCCGCCCGAGGCAGCTGGGCGTAGGCAACGTCGCGGGTGAGCACGTGCCAAAAGGCATACTCGGCCTCGCCCTTGGCGGATGAGTTGGGTACCGAACGGATGAATTCACGGCGTGCCAGGTAGCGGAGGCCATCCTGGATGGTGGCGGCGGCGCGGTGTCCGGTGACGGCGAGCGCGCCAGCCTGGAACACCTTGCCGACCACGGCAGCGTCCTGCAGCAGCGTCTTCTGCTCGGGGCTGAGGGCGTCCAGGCGCGCGGTGATCAAGGCCTGGATTGACTCCGGGAAGACGACCTCGGCGCCGCGCGCGAGCCGTGCTGTGCGGTGGTCACGCGTGAGCATGCCTCGGTCGGTGAGCATGCGGCAGACCTGCTCGGCATACAGAGGATTGCCGCCAGCCCGCTCGAGCAGCGCAGCGTGGGTCTCTGCCGGCAGCACGGCCTGGTCGAGCAGCGCGGCGATCAGGCGGGCGGTATCGGCATCCGAGAGGGGCGATAGCCGGATCGTCGTCGCCGTGTAGACGGCACGGCCCCAATCCGGGGTCCGGTCGTAGAGCTCGGGACGGGCGGTGCAAAGCACCAGGAGCATGGACCGGCTTGTGTTCTTAACGAGATGGTGGACGAAGCGAAGCATGGCTGGATCGGCCCAGTGGAGATCTTCGAGCACCACCAGGAGCGGGGTCTTCGCGGCGGCCGCTTGCAGGAAGCGGCACCAAGCCGCGAAGGTCTCGTCCTGCTCGGCCGCCCCCGTATGCTCCGCGCCGGTCAGCCCTACCAGGGGTGCCAGCCGCTGCTCGAGCCAAACCCTATCGACCTGCTCCGGAACAACGGCCGCCACAGCTGCGCCGAGCTTGTTCGCCGCCTCAGTGGGATCATCCGATTCGAGGATCCCGGCCTGGGTCTTGATCACCTCACCAAGCGCCCAGAAGGTCACCCCCTCTCCGTAGGCCGGGCAGCGGCCCTGACGCCACGCGATCCGGTCTGGCTGGCCGCCGATGAAGCCGCGGAACTCCTGCACCAGCCGGCTCTTGCCGATCCCTGGCTCGCCCACGATGGTGACAAGCTGGGCCGAAGCCTCCGCAACCATCCGCCTGTAGGCCCGTTGCAGCGCGGCCAGCTCGCTGTCACGGCCCAGGAATGGGGTGGTGGGCGCCGTGCGGACGCTGGCGTCCGGGCGGCGTCGCGCTGCCTGCACCCGCCAGATCGGGAGGGCCGAAGCCTTACCCTTGACAACCACGGCGGGGAGCGACTGGTAGTCAAACACCTCTCGAGTCGCCCGCCAGGTCGCCTCACCGACCACGATCCCGCCCACCGGGGCAACCGCCTGCAGGCGAGCCGCGGTGTTCACCACATCGCCAGCGACCATGCCCTCGCCCGTCTGCGGCCGAGCGCCCAACGCGACAACCGCCTCGCCGGTGCAGATCCCGACTCGCACGGCCAACTTGAGGGCAGCATGGGCAGCGTTCAGGTTCTGGATCGCCTGGAGGATTCCCAGCGCCGCCCGTACCGCCCGCTCCGGGTCGTCCTCGTGGGCAACAGGTGCACCGAACACGGCCATGACGGCATCACCGATAAACTTCTCCACGGTGCCGCCTAAGCGCTCGATCTCGCGCCGCAGGTGGGCGTGGTAAAGACGAAGCCGAGCGATCACGTCTTCTGGGTCGGCCCCATCCGAGCTGGCGGTGAAACCAACCAGATCGCAGAACAGGACGGTGACAACCTTGCGCTCGTCGCCCCGACCAGCTGGGGCGGCGCTGACTGGGGCACCGCAGCGGCCGCAGAACGCAAGCCCGCCCGAGATGTCGGCGCCACAAGACGGGCAGCTCGGCATGGCTGCCAGTGTAAGGTCTGTCCGCGGGCTTGGGCAGGGCCTACCTAGTAGCTCACCTTGGGGTCGAGGTAGGCGTAGACGATGTCGACGATCAGGTTCATCATCGTGACCCCGATCGTGGCCACCACCGTGACGGCCAGCACCACCGGCAGGTCACCCTGGAACACCGAGGCGGCCGCCCACTGGCCGATGCCCTGCAGGTTGAAGACGGTCTCGACGATCACCGCGCCACCCAACAGCGCCCCCAGATCCAAGCCGATCAGGGTCACCACCGGGGTCAGGCTGGCTCGCACCCCGTGCTTGAGGATCACCTTCCACTCCGCTAGCCCCTTGACGCGCGCGGTGCGGATGTAGTCTTGGGCCATCGTTTCGATCAGGTTGCCGCGGGTCATGCGGGCGTACTGCGCCGCGAACAGCAGGGCGAGCACCACCCACGGCATGATCATGTGGCTGAGCCAACTCCTGAGGTTCTCTCCGACCGGCACGTAGCCGGTGCCCGGCAACCAGTGGAGCTGGGACCAGAACAGCCACAGCGCCACCATCCCGAGCCAGAAGACCGGCGCCGAGACGAAGAACAGCGCTGCCAGCATGGTCGCGCGATCCAGCAGTGACCGGCGCTTGACCGCCGAGACGACCCCGATTGGGATGCCGATGCACAGCCACACTAGGGCCGCGCCGACGGCCAGCTGGATGGTAACCGGGAGCCGGTCGAGTAGCAGGTCCCGGACCGATGAGCGGGTTACGAACGAGAAGCCCAGCCCCGGCCAGCCGTACTCGTCGCCGGTGAAGATGGCCTTCAGGAACAGCCCGTACTGCTGCCAGATCGGCTTGTCCAGGCCGAACTGGTGGCGCACCTCAGCGATCAATTCAGGAGTCGGGTTCCGGCCGGCGAACTGTACCGCGGGGTCCGTCGACGGCATCACGAAAAAGATCACGAAGGTAAGGACCGTTATGATTAGAACGATCACGACGGCCCACAGCAGCCGACGGACAATGTAGCCCCACATGTGCGATTACCCGGCCGTGTCGCGGACGAAGGAACGGTCGAACCGCCGGACCGGTGGTCGTGGTCGGTTCACCGCGTCGGCGGTAAGGCCAGGGCACTGAACGCGTCGGCTCTGGTGGCGCTGAGGTGGCGCTGCTTCGGCCAAGCGTGGCCTCCTGCGCACGCTCCACGTCCGCCCGCGCAGTTCCTCCCACTGCGACATCGGCCGGTACCTCCGGAGGGGAGGGAGCGTCTTACTCGGTGGCAAATGGTGCACGACAACGCTGAACCGCCTCAGGATGGTGGCTTGGCTCGGGCAGCGCTGTGCCGACGGTCACGGCCGGCAAGTGACATCGGTCACCACGTCCCACAAGCGCTCTCCAAGCTGCAGCCGCAGACCGCTTCTACTCTCCGGGAGTTCACGGGATGAGGTGCCTAGAATGGCCTGCCTGCACCGCTTTGGATGAGGTCGCTAAGAACGCATCCCTTCGCCCTTGACGCTCCCGCACGACCTGGGTAAATGGCGGTCCGCACAGCGCTGAGCCCTCGATACCTGATAAGCCGCGATGCCCGTAGGGTGCGTAAACGCGTTCGTGCAGCTCGTTGGTACTCGTGAACCAGTCCCGTGGGGTGCCAGAAACCGGTCACTGGTCATGCTGCGCGTTCGTATTCGTGGATCAGGCCGCCGAGGACATCGCGGCGGTGGATCTGCTTGGCGGCTGGCGGTCCCGCGATGGCTTGGCGCTCTGACCACTCGGGTGCAGACAGGTCGAGGCTGCGGTGGGGACGATGGCGGTTGTAGTGCCGGACGTAGCTGTGGAGGACGCGAAGGAGGTGCAGGCGGCCGGTGATCAGGAGATGGTCCAGGCATTCCCGGCGCACGGTTCCAACCCAGCGCTCGGCAACGGCGTTGGCGTTCGGGGCCTGGATCGGCGTACGGATGACCTCGGCGCCGACCGCGCGCCAGAGGTCATCGAAGGCTCGGGTGAACTTGCTGTCGCGGTCGCGGAGCAGGAACCGGAAGCCGGCCTCCTCATCAAGCGAGCCAAGGAGATTCCGGGCTTGCTGAGCGACCCAGGTGCCGGTGGGGTTGGCGGTGACACCGGCGAGGTGGACTCGTCGGGTGTCCAGCTGAATGAAGAACAGCACATAGAGCCGTTGCAGGAACACGGTGTCCACGGTGAGGAAGTCACAGGCCACGATGCCGGCGGCCTGCCGGCGCAGGAACGACCGCCAGGTGGTGGAAGTCGGTCGCGGCGCCGGCTGGAGCCCGTTGGCCCGCAGGACCCTGGCGATGGAGCTCGCCGAGACCTGGCAGCCAAGGCGCAGCAGCTCCCCACGGATGCGCTGGTAGCCCCAGCGTGGGTTCTCGGTGGCCAGCCGAACGATCACGGTCTGCACCTGCTGGGGAACCGATGGCCGGCCGCGTGGCAGGGCCTTATAGGTCCAGTGTCGGCGCACCATGCGCCGGTGCCATCCAAGCAGCGTCTCGGGCGCGACCACGAAGCTCGACCATCGGGGCCTGGGCAGGAGACGGCTCAGGGCGGCAAGCAGCGCGCGGTCTTGGGGCTGGAGCCGAGGCCGTGGGTGCTGGCGGCGCAGAACTGTCAGCTGGTGGCGCAGGACCAGGATCTCCACCTCTTTGGCGTCCGTCGACCGCCAGCAGAGCACCATCAACTCGCAAAGGCGGCATAGCACCAGGTAGACGCGCGGTGTTGCATCTGTTTGGTTCGCGGCATGCTGAGGCCGCGACGCGGTCTGGCGTCAGGTCGCCAAGGCCAGCTCGTCGAATGCGACCGCCACCCGCCGGGTCTCCGGCTCCTCGACCGCCAGTTCGTAATGGCCACGCCGCACGTTCTGTACGAAGGCATGCCCGGCGATCACGACCTTGGCGCTGCGATCCTGCTTGAGCCCACGCATCGGACCCAGCCTCGCCTTGAGACGGCCGTGGTCAGCCTCGATGTAATTGTTGGCGTACTGATCGGTGCGATGCCACGCCGCCGGGAGCAACTCGCCGAGCGCGGTCGGGTAGGTCGCCGCCTTGTCGGTGACGACCTCCACGGGCGTGATCTTGGTTGTGATGATGGCCCGCTCGAAGAAGCGGCAGGCGGCCTTGGCGTCGCGCCTCGAGGAGACGAACACGTCGATGACCTGGCCGAACTGGTCGATCGCACGGTAGACATAGCGCCAGCGGCCGGCCACCTTGACGTAGGTCTCGTCCACGAACCAACGATCTCCCACGGCGTGCCGGCACGGGCGCGCAGCCTCGGCGAGCAAGCGCGTGAACCGCTGCACCCACCGGTAGACGGTGACGTGGTCAACCTCGACACCGCGCTCGGCGAGTAGTTCCTCGACGTCCCGGTAGGAGAGGCCGAATCGTAGGTACCAGCGGACTGCGAGCACGATCACGTCGGGTGGGAAACGGAAGCCGGCGAAGGCCGACCGTGGGACAGGAGCAGGGCCAGCGCGGCGGGTTCTCATGCCAGCAGTCTCGCTGCACGCACTCGGTCACAGCCAATGCAACAGTGCCCGTGCTGGCACCTCCGGCGGTCGGGCACACCGTGATCGACGCGACCTCGAGCGCAGACCGGCAGCTCGCCCAGGCGCTTGCCGCGCTCAAGTCTCCTGGTCCCGCGGGAGGATGACGAGGTCGCGGACGGTACGTGATCCCGCGGACGACCCCGTCCTTGAGCTGGTCTCGACCAGCCGGCCCCGAGCTACGGGGCGCGGCAAGCCAGCGGCCGATATCCTGCCGTGGCCGGGCGGCCAAGCGAACCCGCCGGCGGGAGGAGCGCGGATGCGGTATCAGATCGTCGCCGAGGCCTACCGCGACCTGGAGGCCGCCACCGCCCGCCTGGAGCTCATCGACCGCCTCGCCGCGCTGATCGCCGAGACCCCCAAGACCCTGCTGCCGACGGTGACGCTGCTGTGCCAGGGCGAGATCGCGCCCGACTTCGCCGGCGTGGAGCTCGGCCTGGCTGAGCGGATGGCCGCCCGCGCGGTCGCCGAGGCTGCGGGGGTGACCGCCGAGCAGGCGCTCGCCAGCGCCAAGGAGGTCGGCGACCTGGGCCTGGCCGCCGAGGCCCTGCTGGCGGCGTTGGCCCCCAGGCCGGCGACTCTCGAGGTCGAGGTCGTGTTCGGCACCCTGCACCAGATCGCCCGGGCCGAGGGGACCGGCTCGCAGGCCCGCAAGCTCGCCCCGTTCGTGGGGCTGCTCCGCGAGGCCACCCCGCTGGAGGCCCGCTACCTGGTCCGCACTGTCACCGGCTCGCTGCGCCTTGGGATCGGCACCGCCACCATCCTCGACGCGCTCGCGGAGGTGCACGCCGGCGGCCGCAAGGCCCGCCCGGTGCTGGAGCGCGCCTACAACATCTGCTCCGACCTCGGCCTGGTCGCCGCCACCCTGGTCCAGGAGGGGCTGGAGGCGGTCGAGGGGATGCGGGTGCGGGCCGGCAACCCGGTGCGGCCGATGCTCGCCCAGCGGATGAGCAGCTCCGCCGAGATCCTCGCCAAGCTGGGTGGGGCGTGCGCGGCCGAGTACAAGTACGACGGCATCCGCGTGCAGGCCCACCGCACCGCCGACGGGCAGCTGGAGCTGTTCACCCGCCGCCTGGAGCGCGTCTCCGGCCAGTTCCCCGACACGGTGAAGCTCCTCCAGGCGGGGCTCGGGCCGCGGGAGGCGATCCTGGAGGGCGAGGTGGTCGCCTTCGACCCGGCCTCCGGCGAGCTGCGCCCCTTCCAGGACGTGATGTTCCGGCGGCGCAAGTACGGCATCACCGAGGCGGTCAGCGACGTGCCGGTGAGCCTGTTCTGCTTCGAGCTGCTGTACGCCGACGGCGAGGACCTCACCCGCCTGCCCTACCTGGAGCGGCGGGCGCGGCTGGCCGAGGCCATCACCCCGTCGCCGCAGCTCCGGCTGGCCACCGCCGAGCAGGTCGACGACGAGGCGGCCCTGGAGGCGCTGTTCGAGCAGGCGGTCGCCGACGGCTGCGAGGGCCTGATCTGCAAGTCCCTGGCGCCGACCGTCGGCTACCAGGCCGGCGCGCGCGGCTGGTCGTGGATCAAGCTCAAGCGCGACTACCGCACCGAGCTCAGCGACACCCTGGACCTGGTGGTGGTGGGGGCGCTGTACGGGCGGGGCCGGCGCGCCGGCATCTACGGGGCGCTGCTGCTGGCCGTCTATGACCCGGCCGCGGACAGGTTCCAGACGATCTGCAAGTGCGGCACCGGGTTCAGCGACGCGGAGCTGGCGGCGCTGCCGGCTCGGCTCGCCCCGCTGGTCCGCGCCGAGCCGCCCGCGCGGGTCGACACGCGCCGCCACGCCGACGTGTGGTTCGAGCCCGCCCTGGTGGTGGAGGTGCTGGCCGCCGAGCTGACGCTGTCGCCGACCCACACCGCCGCATGGGATCTGCTCAAGGAGGACTCCGGGCTGGCGTTGCGGTTCCCGCGCTTCACCGGCCGCTGGCGCGACGACAAGGCCGCCGAGGACGCGACCACCGTCGAGGAGGTCGTGGGCATGTTCCGGGCGGCCCGGCGAGCACCGGCCGGCGCATGAGCCTGATGCTGCTGGACGCCGCCAGCCTCTACTTCCGCGCCTTCTACGGGGTGAAGGCCTCCATCCCGGCGCCGGACGGCACCCCCACCAACGCGGTCCGCGGCTTCCTCGACATGGTGTCGACGCTGATCACGCGGTACCACCCCACCGACCTGGTGGCCTGCCTCGACCAGGACTGGCGCCCCGCCTGGCGGGTGGCGCTGCTGCCCACCTACAAGACGCACCGGCTCGCCGACCAGCAGACGGCGCCGGGAGGCGGCGGCGCGCCCCCCGGCGAGGCCGAGCCGCCCGGGCTCGCCGAGCAGGTCCCGATCATCCTCGACGTGCTCGACGCCCTCGGCATCGCCGCGGTCGGCGCCGACGAGCACGAGGCCGACGACGTGATCGCCACCCTCGCCGAGCGGGCCACCGTGCCCGTGGACGTCGTCACCGGCGACCGCGACCTGTTCCAGCTCATCGACGACGACCGCGACGTCCGCGTGCTGTACACCGCCCGCGGCGTCACCAAGCTGGAGGTCATGGACGCCGCCGCGCTGCGGGCGCGGTACGGCATCGCCCCGGCGCAGTACGCCGACTTCGCCACCCTCCGGGGCGACCCCAGCGACGGGCTGCCCGGGGTTCCCGGGATCGGGGAGAAGACCGCCGCCAGCCTGCTGGCGCGGTTCGGGACGCTGGATGCGCTGCTGGACGCCGCCGCGTCCCGCGACCCCCACCTCGCCGGGGTCGCGGGCAAGCTCAACGCGGCCCGGGACTACCTCACGGTGGCGCCGCGGGTCGTCGGCACGGTCCGGACGCTGCCGCTGCCGCCCGTCGACACCGCCCTGCCGTCCAGGCCACCTGACGCCGAGCGGCTGCTCGAGCTGGCGGAACGGTGGGGGATCGACAACGTGCTCGGCCGATCGGTGAAGGCGCTCGGCTCACCGCCCTAGCCCCCGACCCACCGGGGCATCAGGTCCGGGGGGTTGCGGGGAGCTCCGCCCCCCGCAGTCGTCGGGTGCAGCCGCGGGCGGTAGCCGACGGCGACGGCCGCCACCGTCGCCGGCGGCGTGAGCAGCTCGACCGGCATGGCCGGCGGCAGCGGGACGGGGGCCCGGTAGCCGGCGAAGGTCCACGGCAGCAGGGCGCCGCCGGCCAGCAGCCCGGGCGTGCCGCCGGCGCGGACCATGACCCCGTCGGGCAGCTCGCCAGCCACCGCCGGCCGGGTCACCTGCCGGCGCGAGCGCGGGTCGACCCGCTCGGCGTGCAAGCGCGCGTCGATCTCGGCGGCGCGCGGCCGCTGC
>Ga0307302_10001313_pt1 | contig 10962 bp, 6 predicted proteins | sample ER_DNA_183_FD_194490 | JGI IMG/M metagenome (GOLD analysis project Ga0307302, IMG submission 194490) | Bulk soil microbial communities from the East River watershed near Crested Butte, Colorado, United States - ER_DNA_183 | ecosystem: Environmental > Terrestrial > Soil > Floodplain | place: USA... | reverse complement strand
GACAAGTACGACCACACTCATCAGCGTCAACCAGATTCTGGGTGTACGCATCAACTCTCCTCCGTTCGAGCGTCCACGCTTTCGCAGGGCGACGAAGAGGCCGCCCTTCCGACACTGTCCGCGGGTCCTGCCCGGGGACGTGAGGACCTAGGAAAGATGCCACCGGTACGCGCTCGGTGGGTGAGGTGCCGACCGGATAGTCCATCTAAACCGGTTCAGTGTCAACACCCGGAATCGTGTGTTGTCGACGGCTCTCAGCCTCCCGGATCGGTCCGCTTATCACTGCGTTGTACCAATCCAGACGGCGATGCCAGCCGCCATCGCCGGGAGGTTCAGAGCGCCATCGGCCACCGTCGCAGTGGCCCCCGAGAGGAGCTACTCAAAGGCCGTTCCGTCGGCGATGGCGCCGCGTGAAACCGGCAGCGGCGAGGCCGCCCGCTCGTCCGGCCCGCGGTTGGCGACGACGATCGCCGCCTCAGCATCGGTATCCCGAAGGAACGCCAGGGTGTTGTCGGTCACCTCCAGGACCTGGAATCCGCCCTCCCGGAGCGCCGGCGAGGTGCGACGCGCTGTGGTCAGGGTCCGGACATCCTCGAGCAGCTGCGTATCCCAGGCCGACGCATCCCACGGCATCGTCCGCCGCGCCAGGATGTCGCCGCGTCCCTCCAACCCAACCTCATCGCCATAGAAGATCGACGGCACGCCGACGTACGTCAGCAGCAACCCCAGGGCAGCCCGAAGACGCCCCGGATCGCCACCGACGGCCGTCCGGATCCGCGTCGTGTCGTGACTGCCGACGAGGTTGTACTGCTGGCGAGCGATGATCCACGGGATCGCCGCCCGAAAAGCGTCGAGCGTCGCGACCATCGCCGTGGTCGGGATCGGGCCTTCGTCGAGGATCCGGCCCTTCCCTGGGTTCCAGTACTCAACGCCGGCCAGCCACTGGACCACCGGTGCCGTGAAGCCGGTGTAGTTCATCACTCCGTCCCACTGGTCGCCGCCGAGTGTCGCGATGGCGTCGTAGGTGTTCTCGCCAAACAGGTAGGCGTTCGGGGCCTCGCCCTTGACCGCGGCCCGGATCTCTCGAGCCACCTCGACCCCCATCTGGTCCGGCCCCTTCCGGGCGAGCATGTTGGCAACGTCGAGCCGCCAGCCATCGATCGAATACGGGGGCCGGAGCCACTTGCGGAACACGGAGTCCGACCCTTGATACATCGCCGACCGGAGGGCTGTGCTTCGATAGTCGAGCTTGGGCAGCGTGTCGTGGCCCATCCAGCTCTCGTACTCGTCGGGGTGGCTCCGGAAGATGAAGTACGCGGCGGTAGCCGCCGCCGCATCGGCTCGTGCTGCCTGGAACCAGGGATGCTCGACGCCGATGTGGTTCGGGGCGATGTCGAGGATCAGCCGGATGTCGCGCGCCGCCGTGGCCGCCCGCAGCGCGGCCAGGGCCTCGTTGCCACCGAGGTGCGCGGCCACGTGGTCATAGTCGACGATGTCGTAGCCGTGGTTGGACCGCGCGTCGAAGATCGGCGTCAAGTAGAGCGCGTTGACGCCGAGGCGATCGAGGTGGTCGAGGTGCTGCTCGATCCCTTGCAGGTCCCCGCCGAAGAACTCGACGAGTGCCCCCCGGCCGCGCTTCGGCGGTTCGCCCCAGGCGCGCTTGACGGCCGGGGCTCCGCGGTAGGTCCACGCATCGGTGGGGACGTCGTTGGCCGGGTCGCCATTGGCGAATCGGTCGGGAAAGATCTGGTAGAAGACCCGGTCAGCGAGCCAGTCGGTCGCGTCGTAACCCGCGAGCAGCCGGAAGTCGTTTGCGTCCGTCGGGATCCCCGGTTGGAGCCCGGCTCCGTTCAACCAGCGGTGTCCGTCCGGGACTTTCACCAGGAACCGGTAGTTCGTCGTCGGCACATCGAGCCGGAGGGTGGCCTCCCACCAGCGGCAGGCCGGTCCGGCGGCGACCTCGGTCATCTCCTGGAACGCCTGCTCGCCGTCTGGACAGGTCCGGACGTAGAGGCTCGCGATCGGGTCGTCGCGACCGACCCGGACGCGCAGTCGAACCTCATCGCCGATCCGCCAATGGCCGGGATCCGCATCACCGACTGGCCGAACATACCTGCCGGATCCGTCGTGGTGGACGGCGGCGAGGAAAGTGGCGAGATCGGTGCTGTGCTGCGGCTCCACGCCCCGCGCCGACCTAGGCCGGTGCCGCGGCCCGCGGCGCGGCGGCTGCACCCGATCCGGGTCGGGGCCCGGTCGAGGCCCGCACGACAAGTCGCGTCTCGAGCAGCTGCGACTCGGCGGCCTGGATGTCGGCACCGTCGAGGATCGCCAGAAGCAGGCGCATCGCCGCCTCGCCCTTGCTCCTGATCGGCTGGTGGACGGTCGTGAGAGGCGGGTTGGTGAGGGCCGAAATGTCGATGTCGTCGAAGCCGACGACGGAGAGATCGGCCGGGACCCGGAGTCCAAGGGAGCCGGCCGCGGCGAGCGCGCCGATGGCGATGGCATCGCTCATGGCAAGGACCGCCGTCGGCCGGAGACCCTGAGCCCAGGCCGCTTGGAACGCCGCCGATCCGCCCTCGATCGTGGACTGGGCGGCAACGAGCCGGTTCTCTGGAAAGGCCACACCTTGCTCGCAGAACGCTCGGTCGTAGCCGCGCAGTCGATCCGGTCCGACGCCATGATTCTCGCCGGGCGGATATGGCGCCTGGGGGGCGATCGCGACGATGAGCACGTCACGGTGACCGAGGCTCAGCAGGTGGCTCGCGGCCTGATGAGCACCGCCCTCGTCGTCGACGCTCACAGAGGGCACGTCCGGCATCGCCGCAGAGTCGACGAGGACCATCGGCAGCCCGAGTTCCCGAAGCCGGTCGACATCCGGGTGCTGAGCCGGCAAGCCGATGACCACGATTCCGTCGACGGTCGCCCGATCGAGAGCGCGCCCGAGCGAACCGCGATCGGGCGAGATGAAGTGGAGCGCGTAGCCGGACGTTTCGGCGACCAGCGCGATGCCCTCGGTCAGGGCCCCGAAGAACGGGTTGGCAAACGCGGTCGACAGCGCCTGAGGCGTCATCAGGCCGATGGACATGGTCCGGCGCTGGGTGAGCATCCGCGCCACTGGGTTCGGGCGATAGCCGAGGGCCTTGGCGACGTCGAGGATTCGGCTCGCGGTGTCCGGATTCAGCCGGTCGGGCCTGTTGAAGGCGAACGACACGGCCGTCTTGCTGACGCCGGCCTCTCGGGCGACGTCATCGATCCGAGGGCGCCGCTGTGCTCGCTTGTCCATGCTCCTCACACCAAGGGGACGTTCGAGGACTCAGCGATCCGCATGTAAACCGGATTAGTCGGGCTGCCCGGACAGTAGATCGCCCCTCCGCCAATGTCAAAAATGCGGTCGACCGCGTGTATCATGCCTCGGAAAAACCGGTTTAGAAGACCCGCTGGGATGAGGGAGAGCGTGACGCGGCGGATCGGACTGGCACTGACGATCCACAACCACCAGCCCGTGGGCAACTTCGGCTGGGTGATTGCCGAGACCTACGATCAGGCTTACCTGCCGCTGCTCGAGGCCCTCGAACGCCACCCCGGCGTGCAGCTCGCCCTCCACTACACGGGTCCCCTCCTCGCCTGGATCGCCGCCGAACGTCCCGAGTTCATCGAACGCCTCGGGCGGCTCGTCAGGCGCAGCCAGGTCGAGATCGTCGGCGGCGGCTGGTACGAGCCGGTCCTTGCAGCCCTGCCCGAGCGCGATCGAGTCGGTCAGCTCGTCCGGATGGCCGACGAGCTGGAGCGGTTGTTCGGCACTCGGCCGCGCGGAGCGTGGCTCGCCGAACGGGTCTGGGAGCCGGATCTGCCGACCGCCCTCATCACGGCAGGGTACGGCTGGACCGTCCTCGACGATGCGCATTTCCGGGCGGCAGCGATCCCCGAGGAGGGGCTCTGGGGCCCGTACACGACCGACGACCAGGGCAAGGTCCTGACGGTTTTCGGCACGGAGCAGGGACTCCGCTACCGAATCCCGTTCGCCGAGGTCTCCGACGTCATCGGCTACCTGCGCGACCACGCCACCGAGGCGGGTGACCTCGTCGGTACGATGGGCGACGACGGCGAGAAGTTCGGCGCCTGGCCGAAGACCTTCGAGCACTGCTGGGGTCCGACGGGCTGGGTCGATGAATTCTTCACGGCCCTGGAGGCAAACCAGGACTGGCTGAGCACCATCACGCCATCCGCCTGGCTCGACGGGCACGGGCCGATCGGGCGCGTCTACCTGCCGACCGGCTCGTACGCCGAGATGGGTGAATGGGCATTACCGGCCGACGAGGCGCTCGCCTTCGCCCGAGCCGTCAAGGCGGCCAAGGCCGCCGGGCGCCCGGAGGCGCGTTGGCTGCGAGGGGCGATCTGGCGCAATTTCCAGGTCAAGTACCGCGAGGTCAACGACCTCCACAAGCAGATGCTGCGGGTCAGCGACCTCGTCGAGGAGATGCCACGGGGGAGCGGCCGCGACGTCGCCCGCGACGACCTGTATGCCGGCCAATCGAACGATCCCTACTGGCACGGCCTGTTCGGCGGGATCTACCTGCCCGACCTCCGGGTGGCAGCCCTCCACCGCCTCATCGCTGCCGAGGATCGGGCGCTCGGCGGGCCCGGCGCGGCGGCGGACTCCGGCCTGCTCCTCGACCTCGATCTCGACGGGAGCGACGAAGCGCTTCTGGTCAGCGACGGACAGATCGTCGCCGTCAAGCTCGACCAGGGGGCGGGCATCGGGCGCTGGGATGTCCGCGCCGCCGCCCATCCGCTCGCGTCGGTGATGCGGCGCCGGCCGGAGGCGTACCACGAGAAGGTCCGCGAACACGATCGCGCAGGGCACGCCGTAGACGGAGCCTCCGATGAGGCCGTCGGCGGGCTGGCCTCCATCCACGACATCGTCATGGTGAAGCAGGAAGGCCTGTCTGAGCTCCTCCACTACGACCACTACGAACGTCGCTCCGGGCTCGTCCGCCTGCTCCCGCTCTCGACGATCGCCGCGGACTTCGACACCGGCACTGCCCGCGACCTCGTGGCCGCGCCGAACGGACGGTGGTCGCTCGACTCGATCGGTCCAGATCGCATGTCGGCGTCGTTGAAGGAGGGGCCGGTCGAGATCCGGAAAACGATCCGGATCGGTGGCGGACGCCTCGACCCGTCGCTGGCGGTCGAGGTTGATGTCGTGAACACGTCGAGCGATCGCCTCGAGGCCCTGCTCGGCATCGAGTTCGCCGTCATGCTCCTCGGCGGCGGACACAATCCGGCGGCCTTCCACGAGATCGACGGGCGGCGCGTCGCCCACGACGAGCGGCTCGAGGTCCGCGACATCGACCGCCTCACATCCGGCAACGAGCAGCTCGGTGTCAGGCTCGACACCGCCGTCGATGGACCGGTGAGCGCCTGGATCGCCCCGATCGAGAGCGTCTCGAACTCGGAAGGGGGCTTCGAGCTCGTCTACCAGGGCAGCGCCGTCCTGCTCGCTCGTCCGATCGCGCTCCCACCGGGCGGGCGCGCCACCCTGCGAGTCGACCAGCGGGTAACCGTGAGCGCGGACGTCGCGGACGCCTCGGCCGTGGAGGCCGTGGCCCGTCCGTGACCCGCGGCCGTCTCGCCGTTCACGCTCATTTCTACCAGCCCTCCCGGATCGATCCGTGGACCGGCCAGGTGCCGGAAGAGCCCGCGGCGGCCCCGTTCCACGACTGGAACGAGCGGGTCGATGCCGAGTGTTACCGGCCGAATGCGGCGCGGGGCAATCTCGAGCGGATCTCCTGGGACCTCGGGCCGACACTCGGCTCCTGGCTCGCCACCGCGGACCCGACCACGCAGCGCGCGTTCGCCGCAGCAGCGGCCGGCGGCAATGCGATGGCCCAGGCGTTCCATCACTCGATCCTGCCCCTCGCCTCTGCGGCGGACCGCCAGACCGAGATCCGGTGGGGCCTGCGCGAGTTCGAAATCCGTTTCGGCCGCCGCCCTAGCGGCCTGTGGTTGCCCGAGACGGCCGTGGATCTGCCAACGCTCCGGATCGCCGCCCAGGAAGGCGTCCGCTACACGATCCTCGCGCCGTGGCAGGCGGCCGAACCCGCGATCGATACCCGGCGGCCGTACCGGGTCGAGGTCGGCGAAGGACTCTCCGTTGTCGTGGTCTTTTATGACGCCGGCCTCTCGACATCGGTCTCGTTCGAGCCGGAGGCGACGTCTGACGCCGACCGCTTCGCTCGTGAACGGGTCGCGGCGCGCCTCGGCGGCGGCGACGTGCCGGGCGGCCAGCCACCGCTCGCCCTGATCGCCTCGGACGGCGAGCTCTACGGCCATCACCAGCAATTCCGCGACCTGTTCCTCCAGCGCCTGCTCGCCCCCGAACCTGGATCGGCGGATCGTGGCTTCGACGTCGTCAGGCTGGCCGACGCAATCGCCGAGGAGCCGGGCACGCCGTATCCGGTCATCCGGATCGCGGACCGGACGTCGTGGAGCTGCCACCACGGGGTGCTGCGCTGGTATGCCGAGTGCGCGGACGCCGCCGACGGCCGCTGGAAGGGTCCGCTGCGGGCAGCCTTCGAGCGCCTGGCCGGCGGCATCGATGACGCCACGGAGGCGGCATTCCACGCGCTCCCGGGTACGCCGGACCCGTGGACCCTCAGGGACGCGTGGGTGGATGTCGTCGCCGGGGCGACGACGGCAGATGCCTTCGTAGCCGAGCACGCCCCGTCGGTGGGGTCGGAGGCGGACCGCGGCCGGATCGTGAGCTTTCTCGAGGCCCAGCGATGGCGGCTGGCGATGTTCGCGAGCGACGGCTGGTACTGGGACGACCCGGTTCGCACCGAGACGCGCCAGGTGTTACGCGCCGCCGGTCGGGCGTCCCAGATCGTCGACGAGGTCGCCGGCACGAGCCTCGAGTCGCGGCTTCTGGACGACCTGTCGCTGTTCGTCTCCCCGTCGCGCGGCCTCGACGGCGCCGAGATCTACAGGATCGCCCTCGCCGACGTCGGCCAGCCGGCTCGCGGGTGAATCAATCAGCCCGCGGCCTGCGCGCCACGGGCTGATTGGTGTACGCCGGATCGACCGGCGAGAGGAGGGCGAGGTCAGGAAAGGCCGACGCGCGCCGACGAGCCCCAGGAGTCGACCAACCGATCGCGCGAGTCGGCGCCGAAGCGGAGCGCTGCAATCTCGAGCGCGGCCAGTAGCAGAATGACGATGATGAGTTCCATGCCGGCCACCTTTGGGCTCCTTGGTATAGTTGATTAGGCCAAATCGTAACTTGGACTAGAGTACTGTGTCAACTGACGAAATCGACCCATTGCCGCCCAATCAATCGACCTCGGGCAGTGAGCTCGATGTCGAGCGCGATTCGGATGTCCCGATCTCGACTCAGATCTACTGGCAGCTCGCCTATCAGATCGATTCCGGTCGACTACTGCCCGGCGCTCGTCTCGCGCCGGTGCGCGAGCTCGGTGCCGCACTGCGAGTAAACCCGAACACGATCCGGGCGGTCTACCGGCGTCTGGCCGATGCGGGCTACGTCATAAGTCGCCACGGCGCCGGGACGCACGTCGCCGACCGGCCACCCGAGCGACGCGGGGCCGAGGCCCTGGCGGGCATCGTCGCCGAGATGCTGCGGCGCGCTGCCCAGGCGGGCTTCACCGCCGACGAGGCGGCCGCTGCAGCCTTCGCCGCTGCCACGGAGCGGAAACGGCCGGGCGCCAGGGTCCAGGTGCTGTTCGCCGAGTGCACCAACGCCGACGCCGGCTACGACGCCGCCCGGCTGGTCGACGCCTTCCCCGGCCAGATCGAGGCCGAGGGCACCCTGCTCGACGATCTGCCCGATCGGCTAGATCGGTTCCACTACGACCTCGTCGCAACGACGACGTTCCACGCCGACGAGGCGCAGGCCCTGGTCCATGGCCGGGTGCCCGTCGTTGCGATGCTCGTCGGCCCCGGCTATGTCGAGCTCGTCCACGAGATCGCCGGCTTGGCAGCCGGCTCCCGGATCGGTCTGGTCTGCGCCTCGGAGCGCGGCGCCGAGAACATGGCGGAGACCCTGGCCCTGTCGGGCACGACCGGGATCGAGCTGCTCAACGCGACGATGGACGACGAGGCCGGGCTCGCGCTGGTCGACCGGACCGCCGATGTCATCCTCCTGTCGCGCGAGGCGTTCGCCCGGGGCCTCGACAAGCGGTTCGAGCGGCCGGAGCGGATCCGCCAGTGGTCGTACGAGTTCGACCCGTCGGGTCTCGAATTCCTGCGACGCGCAGTCGAGCACATCATCGCGACGCGACGACCCGAGGCAGTTGCCGCCGGAGCGTGACATCCTGTCCCGATGCGGGAGTTGCGGGTCGGAAAGTCGTCGCGGAAGCGATTCGACCTCGACGAGCGCCATCTCGGTTCGGACGGCCAGCTCCTCGTCGATGAGGTCGCCGCGGCCCGCCGGCTCGCTGCGCGGCTGAACGAGCGAGCCGCGGGCGGAGCCCCGAGCGCCCACGCCGGTGAGATTGTCGCCCTCGGCCTCCTTCACGAGGTCGGCCACGCGCTCATCGACAACTACGAGCAGGAGGTCGCGCCGAACGTCTTCGGCGACGCGCTCCTCGAACTCGACACGCAGCTGGGCCGCCGCAAGGTCGACGACGTCCTCGATCGGCTCTCGAAGGAGTTCGGTGCGGAACCGGGGCGCCCGGACCTCCTCGAGTCGCTGCTGCTGCTCGACGTCGCCGCAGAGAACCCGGCGAGCCAGCCCCTCCATCCGCTCGTCGATCCCGGCCCCGTCGCGGCCGCCAAGGCGTACGACGCGCTGACACGCGGCCTCGACGGCCTCTTCCGCCTTGAAGGCGACGCAACGGCCGGCGGCGAGACGCTCGTCGATCTGCTCCGCGCCCCCGCGCGGCACTCCCCCACCTCCCTCGCGGGCCAGCTGCGCTACGCCCGTGACCGCTGGGGCAGCATCCTCCCGCCGGAACTGGCCGCACGGCTCGTCGCCGGTGAGGATCTCCTCGCGGAGGAGGAACGAGCGCTTCATCTCCGATTCGGTGGCGGTGGTGGGGGCGGACCGGGCGTCGCCGAGGCGCCGTCGTTCGCCGGTGCGGACGCGGAGGCCGAGCGATTCAGCATGGACCGCGACTGGATGCCGCGGCTCGTCCTGGCGGCCAAAAGCACGTACGTTTGGTTGGACCAGATGTCGCGCAAGTACAGCCGCGACATCCGGACCCTCGATGCGATTCCGGACGAGGAGCTCGATGCGCTGGCGCGGCGTGGGATCAGCGGGCTCTGGCTCATCGGCCTGTGGGAGCGTTCGAAGGCATCCGAGAAGATCAAGCGCTGGCGCGGCAACGCCGACGCCGTGGCCTCGGCGTATTCACTCGACGATTACCGCATCGCCGCCGACCTTGGCGGCGACGGGGCGCATGCGAACCTCCGCGATCGTGCGGCGGCGCGGGGCATCCGGCTCGCATCGGACATGGTGCCCAACCACATGGGGATCGATTCGAGCTGGGTCATCGACCACCCCGACCGGTTCAACTGGGTGCCCGAGCCACCGTTCCCTGCCTACACATATACCGGCGAGAACCTGGCCGACAACGAGCGGGTCGAGATCCGCCTCGAGGACCACTACTGGAACGACAGCGACGCGGCGGTCGTGTTCGAGCGGCGCGACAGAGCGACCGGCGACGTCCGCTACGTCTACCACGGCAACGACGGGACCAGCTTCCCGTGGAACGACACCGCCCAGCTCGACTATCTCAAGGCCGACGTCCGCGAGGCGGTTATCCAGACCATTCTCCAGGTCGCCCACCGCTTCCCGGTGATCCGGTTCGACGCCGCGATGGTCCTCGCGAAGCGGCACATCGAGCGGCTGTGGTGGCCCGAGCCCGGTCACGGCGGAGCGATCCCGTCGCGGAGCCGGTACGCGATGACCAAGGCTGCCTTCGAGGCGCTCATGCCCCACGAGTTCTGGCGCGAGGTCGTCGACCGGGTGGCGGCGGAGGCGCCGGACACGCTCCTCCTCGCCGAGGCCTTCTGGATGATGGAGGGCTACTTCGTCCGGACCCTCGGCATGCACCGCGTCTACAACAGCGCCTTCATGCACATGCTCCGGGACGAGGACAACGCGGGCTATCGGAAGGTGATCCGCGACACCCTCGAGTTCGACCCCGAGATCATCAAGCGCTACGTGAACTTCATGACGAACCCGGACGAGGAGACCGCGATCGAACAGTTCGGGACCGGCGACAAGTACTTCGGCGTGGCCACGCTCCTGGCGACGCTGCCGGGGCTGCCGATGATCGGGCACGGCCAGATCGAGGGCTTCGGCGAGAAGTACGGCATGGAGTTCCGGCGGGCGCGCCTCGACGAGCAGCCGAACGAGGAGCTGATTGCCCGCTTCGAGCGTGAGATCGTGCCGCTCCTCCACGAGCGGAGCCGGTACGCCGGCGCGGCCGACTTCCGGCTGTACGACGTCGCCGGCGATGGCGGGGCAGCCGTTGACGACGTCTTCGCCTATTCGAATGGACGTGGGGCGGATCGCTCGCTCGTCGTCTACCACAACCGGTACGCGTCGGCCTCCGGCTGGGTCCGCAATTCCGTGCCGTTCGCCCGCAGGGCCGCCGACGGCGGGAAGACTCTAGTGACGGACACGCTCGCCGAGGCGCTCGAGATCCCGGCCGACGACGACGCTTTCCTGGCGTTCCGGGAGGCGCACTCGGGCCTCGAGTACATCCGACCCGGTCGCGAGCTCGTGGAGCGCGGGCTCTTTGTCGAGCTCGGTGCCTACCGCTGCCGCGTGTTCGGCTCGTTCAGGGAGCTCCGGGACCGCCCCGATGCGAGCTGGGCGGAGCTCGCGGCGGCGCTCAGGGGCGGCGGCGTGCACTCTCTCGACGATGCGCTGGCCGACCTTCGACTGGCGCCCGTCCATGAGGCGGTCGCGGCGCTGCTCGCGCCAGATCTCGACTCCGG
>Ga0307302_10001310_pt1 | contig 10966 bp, 9 predicted proteins | sample ER_DNA_183_FD_194490 | JGI IMG/M metagenome (GOLD analysis project Ga0307302, IMG submission 194490) | Bulk soil microbial communities from the East River watershed near Crested Butte, Colorado, United States - ER_DNA_183 | ecosystem: Environmental > Terrestrial > Soil > Floodplain | place: USA... | reverse complement strand
GCAATGAAGATCGCCATTGGACCGGGATAGCCGGCAACGATCAGCACGAGGTCGTCGCGACGGTCCTCCATTTCTTTGACGAGGGTGTCGACCGACTCCTGACCGTACTGGTCTCCGGCCAGGCTGTACGCCTCGTCGATGAAGAGGACTCCGCCGGCTGCGGAGGCCACGACCTCGGCCGTCTTGATTGCCGTTTGCCCGAGATAGCCGGCGACCAGCTCCGAGCGGTCAACCTCGACCAGCTGACCCTTTGTCAGCAGCCCGAGCGCCCGATAGATGCCGCCGACCAGCCGGGCAACGGTTGTCTTGCCAGTGCCTGGATTGCCAACGAACACCAGATGCCGCGTGATCGTGGGCGACTTCAATCCCGCCTTGCCTCGCAGAGTCTCGACTCGAAGCACTGCTACCTGCCGGTGGATCTCAGCTTTGACCTCGGTGAGACCAATAAGGGCGTCGAGCTCGGCCAGCAGCTCCGCCAGCGTCTTGGGTTCGGGCTCTGGCTTGGGCTCGGGGGCCTCGGCTCTTTTCTCGGAGGCCTCCGCACTGCGCCCGACAGGTGGTTGTCCCTCGACAAGCTCCGAGCGCAGGTTGGGCTGTTCGGGGCGCAGATTGGGTGTGAGATCCAACGGATTCAGGTCGAGCGAGCTCAGGTCGAGCGAACTCAGGTCGAGGGCACGGAGCATGTCCACCACCTCGGGCCGTGTTGTTGCCGGGATTGGAGCTGGGGTCAGCGCTGCGAGCTGCGCTGAGGCTGCTACGGCGGCATTGCCGGCGGTCCTTGCGTTCGGTGCGCCAAGGGTCTGCGCGGCGCGGCAGACCTCGGCCATGGCTTCGGCATAGCGGGCGGCATTTGGCGACCCATTCAGCACGAGCTGCCCGAGCAGCACCGTGGGAGCAGCGCGCCAACGCCGGCCACGGTGTGCCGCATCGAAGAAGGCCTGCGGGTCCGGATGGCCGGTCTGCTCACACCAGTCGCGATGGGCCTGCTCTGCCGACTCCGCGACGGCAGCGGCCAGCGCCTCTCCTTCGCGGACTGCAGCCTCAGGTTCCAGACCGGCTGCGGCGGCTGCGCTGCGGAGCTCATCCAAGGCTGCAGCAAGGGTGCGTGTCGACGGCTCTGTCACGGCAAGTCCAAGGTGCTGCGCGGTGCCTCCGGCGTGGGCTGGTCGCCGATGTTCAACGCCCCTCCGGTGGAGGCATGGCCGAACTTTTCCTGCAGGAAGCGGCCGTGCACGATCAGCGCGTCGGCGTCGACCCTGACAACCGCGTCGAAGATCTTGTCCATCGTGGCGCTCAGCAGATCCAGCTGATCGATCAGCAGCATCAATGAGGTCTTGCCATTCTCGATCGGACGCGAGTCAGCCCACTGTCGCGGCAACCGGGTGTACGCGCCGATCGCTTCGGGCAGGTAGTCGGTAGCTGTTGCCATGACGGAGTACGCGTCCGGGCTGCCGAGTCCGAGGTTGCGGAGCCTGGGCATGGTGTCGCGTACGGTCTGTGCAACACGACGGACTCTGGACTGAACCGGCGCCGGCACAACGCCGCCGTCCACCATCTCCTCAACATGGTCCAGTGCACGCACGATGTCGGATTCGGTCGGTGCCGCAGGTGGTGGCGGCGGCGGCTCGGGGGATGGTTGCGGACGCCGCCCGGTGATGGCTGCGATCCAGTCCTTGAACCCCATGAGATGCAGACGATGATCGAAAAGCTGGATTCGAGGTCAGCGCAGCCCGCCGGGGGTGGCGCCACTCTCGAGGTCGAGGGCGCCTGAGGCCAGCTGATGATCTTGGCGCTGCACCCGATCGAGGTATTCGCGGGACTTGGCTACCTCGGTCTCCAATGTGCCGATGGTAGCTGCCATGGTGTCCAGCGCCTTCATCTTGAAATTGTCGATGGAATCCATCGTGGCATAGATGTTCTGGAATGCCGCTTGCAGCTGGGGAAGTCCGATCGTCGCCGAGGCCGCCTGCTGCTGGATCTGTGCGGAGTTGTCACGCATCATCTCCGAGGTGCGCTGGATGAGGTCGGAGGTGGTCGTGTTCAAGGCCGTGATCTGGTCGAGAACCAGTTTCTGGTTTCCAAGTGCCTGCGCGACGATCACAGCCGTGCGGAGGGCCGAAATTGTCGTGGTTGATGCCCGATCGACACCTTTGATCAGCTCAATGTTGTTCTTGATGATGATGTCGATGGCGAGATAGCTCTGGATTGAGACAGCGAGCTGGGTCAGCAGATCTTGGTGCTTTTGACGGACGTAGAACAGCACGTCCTGGCTCAGCGCCTTGGCACGCTCGGGGTCGGAGATCTCCAACTGGGCGATGGTGGCGGCGAGCCGTGCGTCGAGCCTCTCGGCCACGTAGATGTAGGCGTTCAGGCGGCCCATCGCTCCCCAGAGGTTCTGCTTCTCCAGATTGAGGGCGACGTTGTCCTTGGTCAGCTCGTCCTGGCCGTTCCGCAGGGCGTGCAGGATTCCGTTCAAGTGGCCCTGGGCGGACTCATAACGGCGGAAGTAGTCCACGATCTTGTCACCGAAGGGGATCACTCCGAGGAACTTGCGCGTCCCAGTGGCCCGGCTCGGGTCAAGGTCCTCGACTGTACGGCGCAGATCGAGCAGGGTGTTGCCAACCTTGGAGCCTTCAGCGACTCCGCCCTCCTTGAGCGCCCGTACCGGAGTCTGCAGCAGGCGGTTTGACGTCTCGGCGGCTCGGCGAATGTCGGCGTCTCCCATGGCACGAACGTCGGCCGCCTGCTTGGCGAACTCGGGCGAGCGCGTCTGGGCGGTCATCAAAGTGCTCAAGAAGCTGTCAACCTTGCTGTCGAGCTGCGGAATGGTGGCTGGATCCACTTGCGGAGCCATGGCAGGTGCCTGAGTGGCCACAACTGCTGACGGCGGAGCCGGCGCAGTAAGGGTCAGCGGGGCACCCTCGGGCGGCGTGAGCGGCGCCGGGGCGGCGGCGGACGACGTGGGCTCGGTCATCGACTTCCTCTCTGGCGCAGGCTTCGGGCGCGTTGCGTTTCTATCGCAAGCTGGTCGCGTTCCGGGCCATGACCAGCAAATCTACTCGACGTCGGTTGCAACAAGCCGAGCTCAGTAGAGCGATCGAGCTGGCAGCGGGGTCTCGCCATGTCTTGGCGTACGTCTTGACGGCTGTGATGGGAAAGTGCGTTCTGGGGGCATTGGATCCGTGCGTTTCGACGGCTGTGATGGAAGACGTACGCCTGAGCCGCTAGCTGCGGCTGGTGCGCAGGTCCTCCGGGACTACGGCGCCGGTCACCAGACCTGCGGAGGCCGCCGCCGCGGTGGCCTGCTCGAGTAGAGCGAGAGGGGAGAGGTCCCGCTCAGCTGCAGCGCGCTCAAGATCATCAAACTCCGGTGTTACTTGCCAGATCGTGCCGTCGCGATGCGCGATCTTGATCGGCAAGTCGTGGCCGGCGACAGGCAGATCAACCCAACCCCTTGGCAGTGCCGTCTTGCGCACAGTGGTCTCCCGCACACCGATGGTGCTTGTCTGAGCCAGCACTACCTCGCGAAGGTCAGTTGCTTGATCGGGTCGCGCCAGAACGGTCAGCGTCTGGGCCGGTCGGCCTTTCTTCATGGTGATCGGCACTAACCATGCGTCGGCTGCCCCGGCAGTGAGCAAGCGTGTCAGCACGCCTGGCCATAGCCGGGGGTCCAGATCATCGATGTTGGCCTCGATCAGCACAGCCGCCTCCGAAAGGTCGTTGTCGGGCTGCGCGACGCGTTCACCGATGAGGACCCGGGTCAGGTTGGGTCGTCCTGGCGTATCTCGGCTGCCCGCGCCTGCCCCGGACGCCTGGAGGGTGATCAGCGGCAAGTCTTCGCACGATTCAGCCAGGGCAGTGACCAATGCCATTCCAGTGGGGGTGGTGAGTTCGCCAGAGCCGCCGGCGACGATCTTCCAGCCGCCCGCCAGCTCGACGACAGCCGGCACAGGCACACCGAGGTCGCCGTGAGCTCCCTGGACTCGCCCCGATCCGACAGCGACCGCACTCGCACTGATGCTGTCGATCTCGAGCGCATCCAGTGCTGCTGCGACTCCCACAACGTCGGCAATGGAGTCGAGCGCGCCGACCTCGTGGAAGTGCACGCGCTCTGGTGGCAGAGCATGGACTCGCCCTTCGGCCTCGGCGAGTCGGCCAAAGGTCGTGAGGGCTCGATCGCGGATGGGTGTGGCCAGACGTGCAGTGGCTAGGAGACTTTCGACTGCTTTCCATTCTCTTACCGGAACGTCTGGGGCGATCACCTCTACCAATATCCGGTTCGCGCGCTGTCCGGCCCGGGTCACTGATGTCGAGGTCAGTCTCACCGAGTCAGCGATCACGGCGTCCACGGCGCGCTGAACGACCGCCAGATCCGCGCCCGCGTCGATCAATGCACCCAACAACATGTCGCCTGCCACCCCGGCTGTGGCATCGATCCAGGCGTGGCGCGGGCCGCTCATGGCGCCGCGATCTGGGCCGCCAGGTGACCGGCGCCGTAGCCGTTGTCGATATTTACTGCCGCTACGCCGGGTGCGCAGGCGTTAAGCATCGCCAAGAGAGCGGCCAGTCCATCGAACGCCGCGCCGTAGCCCACTGAGGTGGGCAACGCCACTACGGGTGCTTCGATCAGCCCTGCCACGACGCTGGGCAGAGCGCCATCCATCCCCGCAGCTACGACTACCACCCGGGCCCGTCGCAACAACTCGAGGCGGCCCAGGACCCGATGGATGCCCGCGACGCCGACGTCGACAACTAATTCGGTGGACCGTCCCAGGTAACAGGCCGTGATCTGCGCCTCCTTGGCCACGGGCAAATCGGAGGTTCCGGCTGCGAGCACGACAACCAGTCCGCCAGTCGCGTCGGGCGGCTGAGGTGGCCAGGCCAGCAGACCGGCCTCTTGATCATGAAAGGCGTCGGGGAGCTCCGACAAGATGGCTGCGGCATGCTGCTTGCTGGCTCGAGTGAACAAAGTCACGTGCGGTTGATCACGAACAGCGGCGGCGATCATGGCGACCTGCTCAGGTGTCTTTCCCTCGCAGTAGATCGCCTCCGGATAGCCGCGTCGCCTGGTCCGGTCATGATCGAGATTGGCAAACGCCTCGAGGGATGGCTCGGAATTCGCGGATTCAGTCATGATCAGAATTGACGAGCGGCAAGGTGAACGCGCCGGATTGGATTCCGCCCACATCCACCGCAACAAATCGGAAGCCGGCGCCTCGTACGGCGTCTAGCACCTTCGGGCGAAGCGGATCGCTGACCGCCCGGATCAGATCTGTGGGCGGCAGCTCGATCCGCGCTACGTCGTCGTGGTGTCGAACTCTCAGTTCCGCGAATCCCAGCTGGCGCAACGCCGACTCGGCGCGTTCGATCTGGCTGAGTTTGGCCGGTGTGACCACATGGTGGTGCGGAATCCGCGACGCGAGGCAAGGCGCAGCAGGCTTGTCGGCCACCTGCAGGCCAAGGGCGCGCGCCAGCGTACGCACTGCCGGCTTGGTGATGCCAGCGTCGGCGAGCGGCCGCAGGACATTGTGATTAGCGGCGGCACGCGCACCTGGGCGGTCCAGTCGCCGAGCATCGTCGGCGTTCTCTCCGTACGCGATGGCATCCAGCCCGTAACGGTCGGCGATCTCGTCATCGATCCGGCTGAAGAGTTCCTCCTTGCAGTAAAAACAACGATCAGGGCCGTTCGCCTGATACTCCGGTCGATCACCTTCATGCGTCACGACCTCAACGAGCCCTACACCGATCTGGCGTGCGACATCGTGGGCAGCGCTCCGCTCCTCGGCCGCGAGACTGGGGGATACCCCGAGCAGGGCAACGACTCTGTCGACACCGAGAACCTGCGCGGCCAGGGCAAGGAGCAGGGATGAGTCGACACCACCAGAGAAGGCGACACCCAGCCGCCGCACTCTTTGGAGGCTGACTGCAACGGCCGCCACGGCGCGTTCCACCGTCCAGTCTTCTCGCGTGCTGAGCGTGATCATGTCGGAGATCGTCACGGCCGGCTCCCCTTCTAGATGCGTAGATTCACTCGACACTAATGCGTGCATTTTGAGCAGCTGCTCGCGCATCGCGCAGTATCTGATCGCTCGCTCCGCTCGCTGCGATGTTCGCCGGGTTGCCGCCGTCGTCGTCGCTCCCAGCTGTCATCGGTCAGCGGGTGGGATCTCACCTGAGCCGCGGACGACCAGCTTCGCGGCCACGACGACGGTCTGCACGGGGCAGGTGTCCCCGTCCAGCCGGGCGAAGAGGCGCTCGGCAGCAAGAGTGCCAAGCTGGCTGGGATCTTGTGCCATCACCGTGATAGCGGGACGCACCAGGTCAGCCAGCATGATGTCGTCGAAGCCGATGAGGGCGATGCGCTGCTCCAACTGAAGATCATGCAGTGCCCGGATCGCGCCGAGTGTTATCAGGTAGTGAGAGGTGAACAGCGCGGTCGGGGGACTGTCGAGCTGCATCAGGCCATGCACAGCGGCGTAGGCCTCTTGCTCGGAGCGCAGGGCGTTTGCCTGCCGCGATGTGTCGATCAGTCCCGCTTCAGACATAGCGTCAGTGAACCCACATCGCCGCCCACGGGCGGTGGATGTCGCCGGCTCGTCGCCGAGGTGGGCGATATGACGATGACCGCGACTGATCAGATGGCGGGTCGCTTCGACCGCTGCTTCGTAGTTGTTGCTGATGACAGCATCGGCTAGCAGCCCAATCGGTGGTCGGTCGACGAAGACCAGCGGCGTACCTTGCTCGCGTTCGGCTTGCAGGTACCCCTGATCTTCAGTGATCGTGTTCAAGATCAGCCCGTCGACCCGACGACGGGTGAAGGCATCGACCATGACTTGTTCGCGGTCGGGATCGTTGTCGGAGCTGGCCGCTATGACAGCTGTGTCACGACCGTACGCTACGGTCTCGACAGCTCTATAGATTGCGGCTGAGAATGGGTTGTCCACGGCGTCAAGGAGGAGGCCTAGCGTGAGGGTCTTGCGATCGCCGCGCCGCAGCGCGCCCGCCCCTTGGTTCGGCTTGAAATTCAACGCCAATACGGCGCGTTGGACCCGCGCTCGGGTCTGGGGCGATACGTTGGCCTCGTCGTTGATGACCCGCGACACGGTCTTGGTTCCCACGCCTGCCAAGGCCGCAACATCGCGGATAGTCGCTCGTACCCTTGGGGTCGATCTGGGAGGCGGAGTTGACATCGATGTCCCTTTCCACAGATCAGCGTACCTATATATGAATTCGTTAATCTACTGTGCTTGACAGCCAACCTGAGAAGGACTTAAGAATGAGTTTGACACCGTTGTCAAAATCGGCGGTGCGTCTAGCGAGAGGAACACCTATGAAGTACCTACCGCCGAACCGCAGAGGCACACGCCTCGCAGCGGCCCTGGCGTTGACTGCGGCGGCTTCGTTGACGTTCGCCGCGTGCGGGGGCGGCACTGAGACCGGCGCCCCCGGAGCCGAGGCTTCTGAAGGTGGTGGTGGCGGCGGTGAGGCCGTCGCAGTCACCTTGATCACCAAGGACAACAACAACCCGTTCTGGATCTCCATGCAAAAGGGAGCTGAGGAGGCCGCCGCGCAGAACAACGTGACCCTCACCAAGGCTGCTGGCGCCAAGGACGGCGACGAAGACGGTCAAGTGAAGGCGATCGAGGCGGCGGTCGCCCGTGGCGACAAAGGCATCTTGATCACGCCGAACGGGCCCGGTGTGAACAGTGCCATTGAGAGCGCCAAGAGTTCAGGCATCTATGTCATCGCTCTGGATACGCCGCCGGATCCCGCCGACACTGTTGACCTCACCATCGCCACCGACAACTTCAAGGCTGGTGAGCTGATCGGCAAGTGGGCGGCCGGCACACTGAACGGCAAGAAGGCGACGATCGCGATGCTCGATGCATTCAACGACAAAGTCGTGACGGTTGACGTCAACCGCGACCAGGGGTTCCTCACTGGGATGGGCATCGACACCAAAGACAAGGCCAAGAACGGCGACGAGGCCCCGACCGGCAAGTACACCAGCGGCAAGGGCGGCGACTACCAGATCGTCTGCCACGAGCCGAGCCAAGGTGCTCAGGATGAGGGGAAGACAGGGATGGAGAGCTGCCTGTCCAAGAGCAAGGACATCAATACTGTCTATACCATCAACGAGCCCACTGCGGCGGGTGCCGTCGAGGCGCTGTCGGCGGCGGGCATCAAGGACGCAGTGGTCGTTTCCGTGGACGGCGGCTGCAGCCCTGGCATCGCGATGGTCAAGGATGGCACTCTTGGGGCCACCTCCCAGCAGTACCCGATCAAGATGGCGCAGATGGGCGTAGAGACGATCAAGAAGATGGTCGACACCAATGGTGCTGAGAAGCCGGCCAACTCGCCAGGGCTGGACTTCGTCGACGCCGGAGTTGCGCTGGTCACTGACAAGCCGGTCGAGGGCGTAGAGAGCATCACTTCCGCCGAAGCCGAGAAGGTCTGCTGGGGCGGCAAGTAACCCATGAAGAAATGACTGGCTGGCTCCACCCTCTCTGGTGGAGCCAGCCCACCACGGAAGGCCAAGAGCGCCTCCTCGTGAAAAACCGGAGTATCTCCTATGCAAGGGGCCGCAAGTGACAACCACAGCCGAACCGGAAGCACCACATACCGCTGCTGAACAGTTCGCATTGCGGCAGCAGTCGCCGCTTCAGCGAATTCAGCACGTCCTGCATTCCCATCCTTCGATCAGCCCATTGTTGGTGTTGGTCCTTTCAGTGATCGCCTTCACGATCATCAATCCGCGCTTCATCCAGCCGGCCACCATCGGCATCATCTTGCAGCAGGTGTCGGTGATCGCGGCTCTCGCGATCGGGCAGACGCTGGTCATCTTGACCGCGGGCATTGACTTGTCCGTTGGTGCCATCGCCATTCTCTCCTCGCTGATCATGGCCAACCTCGCGGCGAACAACGGCGTGCCAGGGATTCTGGCCCTACTGATCGGCGTTGTTGCCGGGCTGATTGCCGGGGCTATTAACGGCACACTGGTGACCCGGCTCAAGCTGCCACCGTTCATCGTGACGTTGGGTACGCTGAGCATCTTTACCGCTATCGCGCTGCTCTACTCGGGCGGCCAGCAAGTTGGTCGGCGCCAGATGCCGCCAATCCTCCTCTGGGCGGGGACGCCAATCTTCATCGGACCTTTCCGGATCACGATGGGTGTGATCATCGTTGTGATCATGGCCGTGATCATGGCATTCATTCTCGCCCAGACCTCGTGGGGGCGGCACGTTTACGCCGTCGGTAACGACGCCGAAGCGTCTCGCCTGGTGGGTATCCGGGTCGATCGGGTGCTGTTCAGCGTCTACGCGGTAGCGGGCCTGATCTACGGCATCACTGGATGGGTTCAGATCGGGCGGTCGGGCACTGCGAGTCCCAACGCTATCGTTGACGCCAACTTGGATAGCATCACCGCCGTCGTGATCGGTGGTACCAGCCTTTTCGGCGGCCGAGGTGCCATCATCGGCACCATCCTCGGTGCGCTGATCGTCGGGGTGTTCCGGATTGGCCTCAGCCTGGCAGGAGTCGACGACCAGTGGAGGGTATTCGCCACGGGTCTCCTTGTCATCATCGCGGTCTCGATCGACCAGTGGATTAGGAGCGTGAAGGCATGACCACCACTCCCCGCAGCAGCGAACTTACAGAAGAAGAGAAGGGCGCCGTAGGCCTCGGTAACCCGCCGATACTCGCCGACCCGTCAGAGACGGTGCTGTCGGGTCGGGGATTGATCAAGACCTTCGGCAGGGTTGTCGGCCTCGATGGTGTGGACGTCGACCTGTTTCCGGGCGAGATCCTCTCGGTGATCGGTGACAACGGTGCCGGGAAGTCGACGCTGATCAAGGCTCTCACCGGAGCATTGCTCCCAGACTCCGGACACGTCTACCTGGACGGCAAGGAGGTGCACTTCAAGACCCCGCAGGATGCCCGAGGTTCCGGCATCGAGACCGTCTACCAGACCCTCGCGGTTGCGCCTGCACTGGACATCTCGGCCAACATGTTCCTTGGCCGCGAGCGCCGCCGCTCCGGGCCGCTCGGCTCAGTGCTGCGGATGCTTGACAAGAAGGGCATGAAGGAGGACGCGGCCAAGTCCATGGCCAACCTGGGCATTGCGACCGTGCAGAACATGGGGCAGACCGTGGAGACATTGTCCGGCGGCCAGCGACAAGCCGTGGCGGTCGCCAGGGCGGCAACCTTCGCCACCAAGTTCGTCGTGTTGGACGAGCCGACAGCGGCGTTGGGGGTGAAGGAGACCGGCCAGGTCCTCAACCTCATCCAGCAGATCAAGGAAAAGGGTCTACCGGTGATCTTGATCAGTCACAACATGCCGAATGTGTTCGAGGTGTCCGACCGGATTCACATCGCGAGGCTCGGTGGATGCGCGGGTGTGATCACACCGAAGTCCCACACGCCGACTGAGGCAGTGGCGATCATGACCGGAGCCACCACGCTGGAGAATGGCTAGCTGCGCAAGTAACGTTCTAGGCTTGTCTGACCGGCGGAGCCGAATTCACGCATCCGCTCGCGGACGATGTCGGTCATGGCGACCATTGCGGCAGCAATCGCCCGGCTTGGCTCGACGTCGGAGCGACGTTCGCTGAGCACGGTTCGCAGCGCCGCGGTCCAGGCCAGGTGTGAATCCGTGCCCTGATTGATCTTGCGAATGCCCTGCGCAATGCCTGCCTGCTTCTGCGTTGCGTCGACGCCGTAGGAGGGGGTGACTGACCCACCCTGCTTATTGATGGCCTCCACGGCGTCGACTGGGATGGAAGAGCTGCCGTGCAGAACGAGGGCGGTGTGCGGGAGACGTTCCTTGATTTCGGCGATCAAGTTGATCCGGAGGCGCTGACCACCAGACTCGTCGGTGAACTTGACCGAGCCGTGGCTGGTGCCGACAGCGACAGCGAGGGCATCGACCTCGGTCCGTGCCACGAACTCCTCGGCCTGGGAGGGATCG
>Ga0307302_10001309_pt1 | contig 10966 bp, 6 predicted proteins | sample ER_DNA_183_FD_194490 | JGI IMG/M metagenome (GOLD analysis project Ga0307302, IMG submission 194490) | Bulk soil microbial communities from the East River watershed near Crested Butte, Colorado, United States - ER_DNA_183 | ecosystem: Environmental > Terrestrial > Soil > Floodplain | place: USA... | reverse complement strand
GAGCGAGAACCCGTCGATCACCCGCGACGTCTCCGGCGAGGGCGTGCAGCAGGCCCTGCTCAAGATCCTCGAGGGGACCACCGCCAGCGTGCCGCCCCAGGGCGGCCGCAAGCACCCTCACCAGGAGTTCATCCAGATCGACACCACCAACGTGCTGTTCATCTGCGGTGGGGCGTTCGCCGGGCTGGAGAAGATCATCGAGTCCCGGATCGGGCGCAAGGGGGTCGGCTTCGGGGCCGACCTGCGCCGCATCGCGGACAAGGACGTCGGCGAGATCCTGGCCAAGGTGCTCCCCGAGGACCTGCTCAAGTTCGGGCTGATCCCCGAGTTCATCGGCCGCCTGCCGGTCATCTCCTCGGTCCACTCCCTGGACAAGCAGGCCCTGGTCCGGATCCTCATCGAGCCCAAGAACGCCCTGGTCAAGCAGTACCGCAAGTTCTTCGAGTTCGACGGGGTCGAGCTGGAGTTCTCCGACGACGCCCTGGAGGCGGTGGCCGACCAGGCGATCCTGCGGGGCACGGGCGCCCGGGGCCTGCGGGCGATCCTGGAGGAGGTCCTGCTCGACGTCCAGTACGACCTGCCGTCGCGCGACGACATCCGCCGCTGCGTGATCACCGCCGACGTGGTCTCCAGCGGGGTCAACCCCACCCTGGTCCCTCGGGACCGGGAGGCTCCCGAGCGGACGCGCCGGGAGCGCAGCGCCTGAGCGCGATGGACGGGATCCGGGTGAACAGGCTGATGGCCACGCTGGCGGCACAGACCGCCTCGGCCCTTCGAGTATCGGGCTAGGCTTCGCCTTCGCGTGCCGCGCAACGGCGCGTGCCCGGTAGCCGATCGAGGAGCACATCACCCGTGACCACCCCACAAGGGCGCCCCGAGCTTCCCAAGACCTACGACCCCACGACGGTCGAGGGTCCCACCAACCAGCGCTGGCTCGACGCCGGCGTGTTCCAGGCCGACCCGGCCGCGGGCCGGCCCCGCTTCAGCATGGCCCTGCCCCCGCCGAACGTGACCGGGTCGCTGCACATCGGCCACGCCCTCGACCACACCTACCAGGACTACCTCGCCCGGTTGCACCGCATGCGGGGGTTCGAGGTGCTGTGGCTGCCCGGCATGGACCACGCCGGCATCGCCACCCAGAACGTGGTCGAGCGGGAGCTCGCCAAGGAGGGCAAGACCCGCTTCGACCTGGGCCGCGAGGCGTTCGTGGAGCGGGTCTGGGCCTGGAAGGCCGAGTCGGGCGGCCGCATCCTCGGCCAGATGCAGCGCCTCGGCGACTCGGTCGACTGGTCGCGGGAGCGCTTCACCATGGACGAGGGCCTGTCCAGGGCCGTCCGCGAGGTGTTCGTCTCCCTGTACGAGCAGGGGCTGCTCTACCGGGGCCGGCGGATCATCAACTGGTGCCCCCGCTGCCTGACCGCCCTGTCCGACATCGAGGTCGAGCACGAGGAGGTCCCGGGCGAGCTCGCCCTCCTGCGCTACCCGCTGGCCGACGGGTCGGGCTTCATCAGGGTCGCGACCTCGCGGGCCGAGACGATGCTGGGCGACACCGCCGTGGCCGTCCACCCCGACGACCCCCGCTACCGCGACCTGGTCGGCAAGACCGTGCGCCTGCCACTGGTCGACCGGCTGATCCCGATCGTGGCCGACGCGGCCGTTGACCGCGAGTTCGGCACCGGGGCGGTCAAGGTCACCCCGGCCCACGACCCCAACGACTGGGAGATCGCCCAGCGCCACGACCTGCCGGCCGTCGACATCCTCAGCGAGGAGGCGGTGGTCAACGCCGAGGGGGGCCGGTTCGAGGGCCTGGACCGCTACGCCGCCCGCCGGGAGGTCAAGGCCGCCCTGGCCGAGCTGGGCCTGCTGGAGCGGGTCACCGAGGCGCCCCACTCGGTCGGGCACTGCTACCGCTGCCGGACCGAGGTCGAGCCGCGGCTGTCGCTCCAGTGGTTCGTGGCCACCAAGCCGCTGGCCGACAAGGCCATGGACACGGTCCACTCCGGACAGACCCGGTTCGAGCCGGTCCGCTACGAGAAGACCTTCTTCGGGTGGATGGAGCAGATCCGCGACTGGTGCGTCTCCCGCCAGCTCTGGTGGGGCCACCGCATCCCCGCCTGGTACTGCCCGGACGGGCACGTCACCGTGGCCCGCCAGGACCCCGCCGCCTGCGCCGAGTGCGGGGCCGGCGAGCTGGTCCAGGACGAGGACGTGCTCGACACCTGGTTCTCGAGCGGGCTGTGGCCGTTCTCGACCCTCGGCTGGCCCGGCCAGACCGACGACCTGAAGGCCTTCTACCCGACGTCGGTGCTGGTCACCGGGTACGACATCATCTTCTTCTGGGTGGCCCGGATGCTGATGTTCGGCTGCCACTTCCAGCCGCCGACCCCGTTCGGGGTGGTCGCCATCCACGGGATGGTCCGCGACGCCCAGGGCAAGAAGATGTCCAAGTCGTTCGGGAACGTCATCGACCCGATCGAGCTGATGGACCGCTACGGCACCGACGCCCTCCGGTTCGCCCTGATCCGCGGGGCCAACCCGGGCGGCGATGTGCCCATGGCCGAGGAGTGGGTGGAAGGCGCGCGGAACTTCGCCAACAAGCTCTGGAACCTGGGCCGGTTCGTGATCTCGTCCACCGCGGCGACTGGCGGCGCTCCGGCGGCCCCCGCCGCGCTCGCCGACCGCTGGCTGCTGTCCCGGCTCGAGGAGACCCGGGAGGCGGTGACGGCCGCCTACGACGGGTTCGACCCGGCCGAGGCGGCGCGGCTGCTGCACGGGTTCGCCTGGAGCGAGCTGGCCGACTGGGCGGTCGAGCTGGCCAAGCCGCGGCTGGCCGCGGGCGGCGAGGACGCCGAGCGGGCCGGGGCCACCCTGGCCTACGCCCTCGAGGTGACCCTGCGGCTACTCCACCCGGTGATGCCGTTCGTCACCGAGGAGCTGGCCCGGGCCCTGACCGGGGTCGAGACCATCACCCTGGGGCCGTGGCCGGCCGGGCGGCCCGACGACATCGACCCCAAGGCCGAGGCCGGCATGGCCGACCTCCAGGAGGCGATCGTGGCCCTGCGCCGGTTCCGGGCCGAGCACCGGGTCCCGACGGCCAGCCGGCCCCGGCTGGTCGTGGTCGCCGCCGACGAGGACCAGGCCGCCCTGTTCCGGGCCGAGGCCGACAGCCTCCGCCGCCTGGCCCGCCTGGAGGCCGTGGAGGTCGAGCCGGCGGCGCCCGCCGTCCCGACCGCCAAGCTGCTGGCCGGGCGGGCCGAGCTGTACCTGCCGCTGGAGGGGCTGCTCGACCTGGACGAGGAGCGGGCCCGCCTGGACCGCGAGCTGGCCGCCCTGGACGTCGAGCGGACCAGGGCCGAGGCCAAGCTGGCCAACCCCGCCTTCGTGGAGAAGGCCCCGGCCAACGTGGTCGCCAAGGCCCGCGAGCGCCTGGCCGAGGTCGACCAGGCCCTGGCCAAGGTCCGGGCCCAGCGGGTCGAGCTGTCCGGGGCCGGGCGATGAGCGGCACCGGCGACACCAGGGAGGGCGACGTATGGGCCGGGAGGGGTCCGGGGAACCCCAAAGGGGTGCCCCGGTGGGCGGGGTCCCGGAGCGGCCCTCCCTCGACGGGCTCGAGGCCAGGTGGGGAGAACGCTGGGAGGCCGACGGCACCTACCGGTTCGACCAGCGGCGGCCCCGGGAGGACGTCTACGCGATCGACTTCCCGCCCCTGACGGTCAGCGGGTCAATGCACCTCGGCCACGTCTTCTCCTACTGCCATCCCGACATCCTGGCCCGGTTCCAGCGGATGCGCGGACGGGCGGTGTTCTACCCGGTCGGCTTCGACGACAACGGGCTGCCGACCGAGCGCCGGGTCGAGAACTTCTACGGGGTCCGCTGCGACCCCTCGCTACCCTATGACCCCGGCTTCGAGCCGCCGGCCAGCCCCCCCAACCGCAAGGCGCCCATCTCGCGGCCCAACTTCGTCGAGCTGTGCCGGCGCCTGACCGACGCCGACGAGCAGGTGTTCGAGACCCTCTGGCGCCAGCTGGGGCTGTCGGTCGACTGGTCGCTGGTCTACACCACCATCGGCGAGCGGGCCCGGCGGGCCTCCCAGCGAGGGTTCCTGCACCTGCTGGCCGGAGGCGAGGCCTACCAGGCCGAGGCCCCGACCCTGTGGGACGTGACCTACCGCACGGCCGTGGCCCAGGCCGAGGTCGAGGACCGCGAGGTCCCCGGCATCGCCGTGCGGGTCCGTTTCCGGGTCGAGGGACGCGGCCCGGGAGCCGATCTGGTGGTCGAGACGACCCGGCCGGAGCTGCTGGCGGCGTGCGTGGCCCTGGTCGCCCACCCGGGCGACGACCGCTACCGCGACCTGGTGGGCACGACCGCGACCACGCCGCTGTTCGGGGTGCCCGTCCCGGTGGTCGCCCACCGGCTGGCCGACCCCGGCAAGGGGACCGGGCTGGCCATGATCTGCACCTTCGGCGACCTCACCGACGTGCTCTGGTGGCGGGAGCTGCAGCTGCCGGTGCGCTCCGTCGTCACCCGCGACGGCCGCCTCCAGACCGACCCGCCCGACGGCGTGCCCGGCGGCCCGGCCTGGGACGAGCTGGCCGGCCAGACCACCGCCGAGGCCCGGCGCCGGGTGGCCGGCCTGCTCCGGGCCTCGGGCGACCTGGTCGGCGAGCCCCGGGCGGTCACCCACCCGGTCAAGTTCTACGAGAACGGCGACCGGCCGCTGGAGATCGTGACCAGCCGCCAGTGGTTCATCCGCCTGCTCGCCCACCGCGAACGGCTGCTGGAGCAGGGCCGGGCCCTGGAGTGGCAGCCGCCCTACATGCGCACCCGCTACGAGCACTGGGTGGCCGGCCTGCACAGCGACTGGCTGGTCAGCCGCCAGCGGTTCTTCGGCGTTCCCGTCCCGCTCTGGTACCCACTGTCCGAGGACGGCGAGGTCGACCACGACCACCCGATCGTCCCCGACGAGGCCCGCCTGCCCGTCGACCCGTCCACCGACGTGCCCGACGGCTACCAGGGAGCCGACCGGGACCGGCCGGGCGGCTTCACCGCCGACCCCGACGTGTTCGACACCTGGGCCACGTCCTCGCTCACCCCCCAGATCGCCGGGGGCTGGGAGGAGGACCCGGAGCGGTTCGCCAGGGTCTTCCCCATGCACCTGCGCCCCCAGGCCCACGAGATCATCCGGACCTGGCTCTTCTACGCGGTCGTCCGGTCCGACTTCGAGCACGGCACGCTGCCCTGGACCCGGGCGGCCATCTCCGGCTGGGTGATCGACCCCGACCGGCGCAAGATGTCCAAGTCCAAGGGCAACGTCGTCACCCCGACGGCCATGCTGGAGCGCTACGGGGCCGACGCCCTGCGCTACTGGGCGGCCGGGGGGCGGCCCGGCACCGACACCGCCGTCGACGAGGGCCAGATGCGGGTCGGCCGCCGCCTGGCCGTCAAGCTGCTCAACTCGGGACGGTTCATCCTGAACCTTCCCGAGGACGGCCCGGACGCCGGGGGGCCGGCCGAGCCGCTCGACCTGGCCATGCTGGCCGGCCTGGACGCGGTCGTGGCCGAGGCCACCGAGGCCCTGGAGGCCTCCGACTGGACGGCCGCCCTCGAGCGGGTGGAGCGGTTCTTCTGGTCGTTCTGCGACGACTACCTGGAACTGGTCAAGGACCGGGCCTACCGGCCGGTGGGCGAGCCGGCCGGCAGAGCGGCCAGGGTGGCCCTGCGCGCCGCCCTGGACGTGCAGCTGCGGCTGCTGGCCCCCTACCTCCCGTACGCCTGCGAGGAGGTGTGGTCGTGGTGGCGCGACGGCTCGGTCCATCTGGCCCCCTGGCCGGAACCGGCGCCCGCCGGTGCCGTCGCGGCCGACCGGCGGCCGCTGGAGGCGGCCAGCGTGGTCATCGCCGCTCTCCGGCGGGCCAAGAGCCAGGCCAGGCTGCCCCTGCGCACTCCGGTGGCCCGGGCCGAGGTCAGCGGCCCGCCGTCGTGGCTGGACGCCGTCCGGGTGGCCGAGACCGACCTGGCCGCGGCCGGGCGGGTGGCGGCGTTCGGGTACCGTGAGCGTCCGGATGCCGGCGGGCTCGACGTGCGGGTCGAGTTGGCCCCGGCCGAGGAGGCCACCACATGAGCGAGCGTTCCCGCGAGGTCGAAGGGGTCCTGCTGGTCCGCGCCGACGACCAGGAGGCGGCCGGGGACCGGGTGGCCGCCCTGAACGTGGTCGACCGGTTCGAGCTGCGAGCACGGCCGGCCCTGCGGATCCGCGACGTCTACCTCGACACCGACGGCGGCGCCCTGGCCGGGTCGCGGGTCGCCTTCCGGCTCCGGGAGCAGGACGGCCGGCCCCTGCTGACCCTCAAGGCCGACGCCGTCCGGTCCGGGCTGTCCTCCGAGCGGCTGGAGCTGGAGGCTCCCTGGTCGGCCGAGGCCCTCCAGGCCGCCCTTGCCGAGTTGCGGCGCCGCGGCGTCGAGCTGCCCATCTCCCCCGAGGGGGCCGGGGCGGGGGAGCCGCTGGCCGAGCTGGCCGCCCTCGGCCTGCACCCGACCCAGACCCGCGAGACCACCCGCACCCCCCGGGATGTGGTCGAGCGGGCCGACCCGGGCGCCGGGCCGGTGGCCGAGCTGACCGTGGACGACGTCGCCTACCACCTCCCGGCCGGGAAGGCGCGGCTGCTCGAGGTCGAGGTCGAGGCCAAGGGCCACGGCGGGAGGGAGACCGTGGAGTCGGTGCTGGGCGCCCTGGCCGAGCGGTTCCCCGACGACCTGCGGCCCTGGCCCTACGGCAAGCTGATCACGGGGCGGGCCGTCGAGCAGCTGCTGGCCGACGGCCGGCTCGAGGGCCTCCTGGACGGCGACGGCCGGATCCGCCCGGCCGCCCACGACCTGCTCGCCGAATTCCTCTCGGAGAATAGCCCTTGACGGGTGCACCAGGCCGCACGCAAACTGCTGTCTGGAAGGTAACGGCTGAGAGGCGGTGACCGACGTGACGGCGAACATTGAGCGCGTGCTGTGGCTCCGCGGTCGCGGACGCCGCGCTCACCTGCGCGGCCGGGTCGCCCCGTCCGTCATCTCGAGCTTCGCGCTCCCCGGAGGGAACGCACCGTGAGGCGCTGATCCAGCGCCCGAATTCGCGGTGACCGCCTCCCTCCAGGGAGGCGGTTTTTTCGTTTCGCATTTCTTCCCGAAACCGGGGAGGTGTTCGTCGTGCTCTGGATGCTCCAGCAGGAGGCGCACCGGTGCTACTGCCGCTACTGCCACGGCGAGGGCTGCGGCGGCTGGTGCCGCTGGTGCCGGTGACTAGGTCCGATGGACCCGCCACCCCGTTACGGTGGCGGGTCCCGGCCTGCAACTCCCTTGTCCCACCCTCCACTTCGTGGACCAATGCCGAGAGTTGACCGCCGCCTGTGCCGAGAACCCATGGCTGGCTGAAGGATCCAGCGTGGTGCAGCAGCAAGCTCTGAAGGATCTCCGACAGGCGTTCGTCAACTTCTTCGAACATCCACAGCATTTCGGGTATCCGACCTTCCGAAGGAAGGGCGATCGAGAAGGCTTTCGGTTGGTCGGCCAGTCGTTCGGCATCCAGCAGCTCAGCGCTCGATGGGGTGAGGTCCGGGTCCCAAAAGGAGGACGGATCAGGTTCCGGTTGTCGCGTCCCCTCCCCGAGGGTGTCAAGTCCTGCCGGATCAACCGTGACTGCTCGGGGCGCTGGCATGCTTCATTTCCCGGACCGCAGCCCGCCGTCTCGCGACGCCCGACCGGAGCAATGGTCGGACTGGACCGTGGCGTGGCGGTGTCAGTGGCTACCTCGGATGGCGAACTCCTCCACGCACCCAAGCAAGACTCGGAGCAGCGGTGTCGTATGCGGCGACTCCAGCGGCGGCTCGCCCGTCAGACGAAGGGCTCCAACAGGAGCGCTAGGACGAAGCTGGCGATCGGCCGACTAAAGGCGAAGGAGCGGGATCGACGCAAGGACTGGGTCGAGAAGACGTCGACGCACTTGGTTCAGGCCTATGACACCGTCGTCTTGGAATCTCTCCAAGTTCATCGGATGACACGTAGCGCCAAGGGCACCCGGGAGCGCCCGGGTCGAAACGTACGACAGAAGGCAGGTCTGAACCGGGAGATCCTGGCCTCCGGCTGGGGAGAGCTCGCCCGCCGAGTCAAGGAGAAGGGGGAGGCTTCGGGCGTCTCGGTGGTTGAAGTCAGCGGGGCGTTCACCAGCCAGACGTGCGCCGTTTGTTGGTCAGTACGGCAGGAGAACCGCGAGAGCCAAGCGGTCTTTCACTGCCGGGATTGTGGGCACCGGGCAAACGCCGATGTGAACGCGGCAGTCGTGATCCGTGAGCGAGGGATCTGGATGCTCGCTCCCGCCGCAGGGCATGCGGTGGCAGCGCGGGGAGCCGACCGGAACGCCGGGGCTACGAACCGCGAACTGACCTTGGCTGCTTCTGCTGCCAGACCGGCAGGATGAGCAGTCGAGGAAATCTCGTTCCTTTGGGCCGGGAGGATGTCAATATCGACGGCGTCATGGACTACCAGGACGCCGTCGATGCCTTGTACGCGCGGATGCCGACCCGCATGGGGCCCAGCCTCGACCGGATCAGCCGGCTGGCCGAGCTGCTGGACCACCCTGAGCGGACGGCGCCCGCCCTGCACCTGACCGGCACCAACGGCAAGACCACGACCGCCCGGATGGTCGCCTCGCTGCTGGCCGCCTTCGGGGTCGGGGCCGGCGTCTACACCAGCCCCCACCTCCAGGACGTCCGGGAGCGGGTGGCGCTGGCCACCCGGCCCATCTCTCCCGACGAGTTCGCCGAGACCTGGGCCTACCTGGAGCCGTTCCTGGCCGAGGTCGACCGGGCCTCCGAGCAGCCGGTGACGTTCTACGAGGCCCTGACGATGCTGGCCTTTGTCTGGTTCTCCGAGCTGCCGGTCGACGCCCAGGTGGTCGAGGTCGGCATGGGCGGGACCTGGGACGCCACCAACCTGGTCCACGGGGACGTGGCCGTCATCAACCGGGTCAGCCTCGACCATCCCGAGCTTGGCGACACTCCGGTCGCGGTCGCCACCGAGAAGGCCGGCATCATCAAGCGCGGCGCCACCGTGGTCAGCCAGGCCCAGGACGACGACGTGCTCGCCGTGATCGGCGGGCGGGCGGCCGGGCTCGACGCCCGCCTGCTGGTCGAGGGCCCCGACTTCGGGGTCGAGCGGCGCCGCCAGGCCGTCGGCGGCCAGGTGCTGGACCTGCGGACCCCGGGCGGGATCATCACCGACGTGCTGGTACCGCTGCATGGCCGCCATCAGGCCGACAACGCCGCCGCGGCCCTGGTCGCGGTCGAGTCGTTCCTCGGCGCCCACCAGGGCGCCTGGGGCCCGGGCACCGACGCCCCGGCCTCGGCGCGGCGCGACCTGGACCCGGACACGGTGCGGGCCGGGTTCGCGGCCGTGACCTCGCCGGGCCGCCTCGAGGTGGTGTCCCGCCAGCCGCTGGTGCTGCTGGACGGCGCCCACAACCCGGCCGGGGCCCGCGCCCTCGCGGCGGCGCTGCTGGAGGAGTTCGTGGTCGACCGGCGCACGGTGGTGGTGGCCTGCCTGGCCGACAAGGACATCCGGGGCATCCTCCAGGGGCTGGCCCCGGCGACCGGCCGGCTGGTCGTGACCACCAACCGCAGCCCCCGGGCCGCTCCGGCCGAGCGGCTGCGCAAGGAGGCCGAGGCCCTCGGGCTCCACGCCGAGGTCGCCCCCGACGTGGCCACCGCCGTCAGCCAGGCCATCGACAGCGCCGACGAGACCGAGGCGGTGGTGGTCACCGGGTCGCTCCACACGGTGGGGGAGGCGCGTGGCCTGCTCATCGGCCCCGGTCCGGCCTGAGTAGAATCTCCTGACCTTTCCCAGCCTTGGAGGATCCCGTGGCCGACGAACGCACCCTGGTCCTGTGCAAGCCCGACGCCGTCGCCCGCGGCCTGGTGGGTGAGGTGGTCGGCCGGCTCGAGCGCAAGGGGTTCCGGCTGGTCGCGATGGAGCTGCGCACCCTGGACGAGGCGACCGCCAAGCAGCACTACGGCGAGCACGAGGGCAAGCCGTTCTTCGGCGACCTGGTCTCCTTCATCACCTCCGGGCCCTTGGTGGCCATGTGCGTCGAGGGGCCGGACGCGGTCAGCGCCGTCCGCACCCTGATGGGCCCGACCAACCCGGTCACGGCCGCGCCGGGCTCGATCCGCGGCGACTTCGGCCTGGAGATCGAGAAGAACCTGGTCCACGGCTCCGACTCGGGCGAATCGGCCGCACGGGAGCTCGGGCTGTTCTTTCCGCGGGTCTGACCTCCGGCGATTGGGTCGTTCGAGGGGCTGATGTAGGATGCCCGAGTTTTAGGGCAGCACCGCCTCACGCCGAGACCCAACGCAACGCTGGAAGGGGCTGGTCTGGCTTGCGGAACGCCTTCCGCTTCCTCGGCCGCGACATGGCCGTCGACCTCGGGACCGCCAACACCCTCGTCTATGTCCGCGGCCGCGGGGTCGCGCTCAACGAGCCGTCGGTCGTGGCCATCAACACCAAGAACAACGCCATCCTGGCCGTCGGCACCGAGGCCAAGGCGATGATCGGCCGGACCCCCGGCCACATCGTGGCCATCCGCCCCCTCAAGGACGGGGTCATCGCCGACTTCGACACCACCGAGAAGATGCTCCGCTACTTCGTCCACAAGGTGCACCGCCGCCAGCTCATGGCCAAGCCCCGGGTGGTGGTGTGCGTGCCATCGGGCATCACCGGGGTCGAGCGGCGGGCCGTGGTCGAGTCCACCTACCGGGCCGGCGCCCGCAGCGCCTTCATCATCGAGGAGCCGATGGCGGCCGCGATCGGTGTCGGCCTACCCGTCCACGAGCCGACCGGGAACATGGTGGTCGACATCGGCGGGGGCACCACCGAGGTGGCCGTGGTCGCCCTCGGCGGCATCGTCACCAGCCAGAGAAGACCACCG
>Ga0307302_10001305_pt1 | contig 10986 bp, 10 predicted proteins | sample ER_DNA_183_FD_194490 | JGI IMG/M metagenome (GOLD analysis project Ga0307302, IMG submission 194490) | Bulk soil microbial communities from the East River watershed near Crested Butte, Colorado, United States - ER_DNA_183 | ecosystem: Environmental > Terrestrial > Soil > Floodplain | place... | reverse complement strand
GGGCTGGGCGTGGCGTTGTCGATCGGCGCGGCGTTCGCCCCGGCGATCGTCCTGCCCGTCGGGCTGTTCGCGCTCGTGAACCTCGTCGCCGGCCGCCGACGCGGTCGTGGGTCGGCGCTGGTCGCGCTCGCCGCGCTCTCGGCGGCGTTGCTCGCGTTCCCCGTCGTGATCGGGGCCTCGGGCGATGCGGCCTCGTCGCTCACCTCCGAGATCGGGACGACGGACCCGTGGTCGCTCCTGCGGCTCGCTCCCGGGACCGGACCCGGGACATGGGCCGTCAGCGCGTTCCTCCCGGTCGCCGCGATCGTGTGCTTCGCGGGGGCGGGAGATCCGCAGCGGGGCCGGGCCTGGCGAGCGCTGCTGGTGGCGCTCTCGGGGACCCTCCTCGCGTGGGCGTCGGTAGTCGGCTATCTGCCGGCGGCGCTCACCAACGCGCCCGCGTGGATCGCGGCGGCCGCCGTGGCCCAGAGCGCCCTCGTCGCGTACGGGCTCTCGACCTTCGGCAAGGGTCTGGAACGGCAGGCGTTCGGCGCTCGCCAGCTGGGGGTGGCGGTCCTGGCCGTGGTGCTTTCGGTCGGCCTCGCCGCGCAGGCCCTCCAGGTCACGTTCGCCGAGTGGGAGGTGCGGCCCGGCGGGCTACCCCCCGCGTGGCCGGTGATCGCCTCGAGCGCGCCGGGGCCGTTCCGGATCCTGTGGCTCGGCGAGCCCGACGGCGATCGGTTCCCCGCTCCCGGAGGCGACCCGATCTCGTTGGTCGAGGCAGGCGAGCGCACCGTGCGGTTCGGTCTCACCGATCGTGAGGGGGTGACCGCGCTCGATGAGGGGCGCGCGCGGTCGGGGAGGGGCTACGACGAGCTCCACGGCGTCCTCGAGCGACTGCTCGCCGGTGGGACCCGGCACGCGGGCGCGTTGCTCGGCCCGTTCGGTGTCCGGTTCGTGATCGCCGGGGAGGGCGATCTACCCCCGGGTGTCGCTGAACGCCTGTCCGAGCAGCTGGATCTGGACCGTGTCCCCGCCGGCGGCCTGACGATCTTCCGGAACGCCGCCACCCTGCCGACCGCGTTCGTGTCGTCGAACGCGCCGGTGCCCGATCGCGCCGACCCGGCGGCGGTCGAAGCCTCCCCCGCCGTGATCGCGCGCGAGCTCGACGGCGGCGGCGCGTCCTTCACGGGAACCGCCGAAGCGCCGGGGCACGTCGTGGTGACACAGCAGTTGGACGCGGGCTGGCGGGTCGAGAACGGGGGCGAGGTCCTCGCACCCTTCCCCGGCTACGGCTGGGCGATCGCCGCGCCCGTGCAGGCGGGGATGGTGGCCGTTCGCTTCACGGATCAATGGGTCCGCAACGTCGAGCTCGTCCTGCTTGCGCTCATGTGGGTTCTCGCCCTCTGGGTGACGCGGAAGCCGGGGTCCGCATGAGAAGGCTGCAGCCGCTGGTCGCGCTCCTCGTCCCGGTGGCGCTCATCGCCGGCGCGGCGTACGCCGACCGCGATGCCACGCCCCGAACGTTCGCACCGGCGAACGAGGCCCGTGCGACCTCGGGTGCTTGGTTCTGCCCGCACGGCGGCGGACCGGCGGGGTGGGAGGTCCGGCTGCAGGTGGCGAACCCCGGGGAGCGGAGCGCCACGGTCCGGGTCCGGTCCCTCGACGGAAACAAGCCCGGCGAGCCCGAGACGTTCGAGGTGCCGGCCGGCGGGTTCCTGCAGATCCCGGTCGATTCGCGAGGCCGCGAGCGCTCGTCGATGGTTGAGTGGTTCGGCCAATGGGTGGCCGTCGGGTGGCTCGCCCACGCCGGTGGGGGCGAGGGGGGCGTGGCCGCCGAGCCGTGCGCCCCGGCGGCCGGCGGTCGCTGGTTCCTGCCGGACGGCACGACCGACGTCGAGAAGGATCACGACTACGTCGTCGTGATGAACCCGTTCGCCCGCGAGGCCGTCTTCTCGGTCACCCTGTTGTCCGAACGCCCGGACCCGGTCATAACCGGCTCGCTCACCGACGTCGCCCTGCGCCCTTTCCGCAGCGTCGCGTTCGACCTTGGCGACGTGGTCCTCGGCGAACCCACCGTCTCTGCGCTCGTCGACGTGTCCGTCGGACGGGTCGCCGCCGCGACGCTCGGCGTGGCGGACGCCGGCGGGATCAGGTCCGCCCTCGGGTATCTCGGGACCCCCCCGGGAGCACTCACCTTCCCCGGCGGCGCCGACGCCGGCCGAACCGAGCTCGTCGTCATGAGCGCAGGCGCGGCCAACGGGGGACCTCGGGTCACGTTCGACGGCGACATCCTGGTCCGGGGCGGACCCGCCCAGGTGTTCGCCGGTCTCGCGGAGGCGAGCATGCCCGCCGCCGCCGCTCGGACCTTCCAGTCCACGACCTCGGGCCCGACCTCGGTCCGCCTCACGGTGTCGGGGCAGGACGTGGCGGTCGTCCGGCGGACGTTCGGGGTGGTCTCGGACCAGGCGTCCGTCACCGGAGCCCTGCCCGCGTCGTCATGGATCGTTCTGCCCGCCGTCGCCGGGGAACCCTCGAACCCCGGCCTCGTGCTCGCCAACCCCGGCGTCGAGTCCGCGGTCGTCACGCTCGGTTTCCTGTCCCCGGGCCCCGCCGAGCAGATCAGCGTGAGGGTGCCGCCAGGCTCGACCGTGGAGGTGCCCGAGGAGTTCCTCCGGGTCGCCCCCGAGTCCGGGGTGAGGGCGGAGGCGATGTCGGGAACGTTCATCCCGGCGGCCGCGTCCTACTCGCTCGGTCATGACGGATTCGCGACCTACGCGGTCGCGGTCGGGATCCCGATCCCCGAAGGAGTCGTGTAGGTCCGTCCTGTATGCGGAGGGGCTCAGGTCTGGACGCTCGGCACGCCGAATAGGATGATGTGTCTGGCGGCAACCGCCGTCAGGCTGGCCTTCGACGAGGACGGGTCGGGACGTGGCACGAGCGAAGCATCGACGGGGCGGGCGATGGCTGGTCGCCGCGGTGACGATCGGGGTGCTGGCGGTCGTCACGGCGGGGACCACGCTCGCGGCCTACCGGTACGACGCCACGACCTCCGACCGGATCCTGCCGGGCGTGTCGGTGGGCGGCGTCGACGTCGGCGGGATGAAGCGCGACGAGGCCGTCCGAACCCTCCGCGAGCTCGCCGAGCGGACGCTCTACGGCGAGCTGGTCGTGGAGGCCGCCGGCCATAGCTGGAACGTCACGCCGGCCTCGCTCGGGATGACGGCCAACGTCGAGGGGGCGGTCGCGAGGGCTCTCGCCGTCGCGGACGACCTGTCGCTCACGTCGCGCGTCTACCACCGCCTGCGCGATGTCCCGGTGGATGTGTCGCTCGACCTGCGGTTCGACGAGCACCGGCGCGAGGTCAAGGCATTCGTGCAGCAGGCGTTCGACGAAGTGGCCATCCCCGCGGTGGACGCCCGGTTCGCGCTCGTCGACGGCGAGCTCGTGACGAATCGGTCGCACACCGGCCGCGAGCTTGCGATCGGGGCGGCCACCGGCCAGATCCTCGAGGCCCTCGGGCAGCCGACCGACGCGGTCGAGGTCCCGGTCCGAACGGTCGAGCCTTCGGTGACGACAGCCGCACTCGGTCAGTCGATCGTCGTGGATCTCTCCGAGAACCACCTGTACCTGTACGACGGGCTCAGGGTGGTGGCGAACTACCCGGTTGCGACCGCCGCGGCCGGCTATACCACGCCCGTCGGGACGTGGGAGGTCGTTGACAAGCGCGAGAATCCCACCTGGTACAACCCGGCAGAGGACACGTGGGGCGCGGACCTGCCGCCGATGATCGCGCCGGGCCCGGGCAACCCGCTGGGCACGAGGGCGATCTACCTCAACGCCCCCGGGATCCGCATCCACGGGACCTACAGCTCGTCGTCGATCGGGACGTACGCGTCGCACGGCTGCATCCGGATGTACATCTCGGATTCGGAGGAGCTGTTCAACCTCGTCGACATGGGCACGCGCGTCATCATCAAGCCGTAGCCGCGACCGTTCCTGTCACTCTTTCTGTCCGGCCCGGGGAGATCCGCCCTTGCTCGAGCCTTCGGGCCGAGATACGCTCCTCCAGTACTCCGCGGAGACCAAAGGGGCGACCCGGCGGCCACCGCGGGGTACATCTCGTTGGTGGGTTCGTTCCCGACCCCCGCGCCGCGTTCCGAGGGTTCCCGGGCCTCGTCCCCGAGCTCCGGACCGTGCTTGAAATCACATCGGTGTGATCTAGCATGCCCTCGTGCGGACCTGTTCCAGGATCGGCTGCTCGGTGCCCGCCGCCACGACGGCCCTGGTCCGCTACGAGGCGCGAGAGATCGAGCTGAGGCCCCTCGTCGACGAGCCCGACCCGCATCTCGTCGACCTGTGCTCGGACCACGGGGCCCGGCTCACGCCGCCGCGCGGGTGGACGATCGACGGCCACGGGCTCCGACAGGCCGTCTCGGCCTGACGGCGCGTGGCCGCGTGGCCGTTCGGCGTACCCGGGCCATCCCCCGGACGATCGGGCGGACCACCCCTCGGAGGATGCGGCCGCAGCCCGCGGTGACCCCCAGAGTTTGAGCGCGTCGGGCTATGGGCTCCGAGGGGGGTCGCGGCCGAGGATACGTGCATGAACGAGAAGCGGGAGGGCACCTGCCCCGTCTGTCACCAGGGCGACCTGATCACGATCTCGATGAACGTGAGCGAGAACGATCTGTCCTTCACCACCTGTCACATGTGCGAGTCGAAGTGGTGGTATCGGGACGGCGAGAGCGTCCCGCTCCGCTCGGTCATCGGCTCGGTGCTGCAGCCCCGAACCTGACGGCAAAGGGGTTCAGTACGATGCGGTGACCGTGTCGCCGCACCGAGATCTCGGACGCCTCTTCAAGGCCTACGACGTCCGCGGCGTCGTCCCCGACGAGCTCGACGAGGATCTCGCGCGTTCGATCGGGGCCGCGTTCGCCGAGTGGTCCGGGGTGGACGCCGTCGCGATCGGGAGGGACTGCCGCCTCTCGTCCCCGTCGCTCGCCGCCGCGCTCAGCGAGGGCATCACGTCCCGAGGGACCGACGTCATCGACATCGGGCTTGCCTCGACCGATCTCCTGTACTTCACATCCGGCGCGCGATCGGTCGCGGGCATCATGCTGACGGCGAGCCACAACCCCCCCGAGTACAACGGGATGAAGTTCTGCCTCCCCGGCGCCAGACCCGTCGGGCAGGGCACCGGACTGGACGAGATCCGCGACCTGGCCGAACGCAGCGCGTTCGCCCCCGGCGCGGCCACGGGCACGGCGCGGCGGGAGGAGATGCTCGAAGCGTACGTCGAGCATGTGCTCTCGTTCGTCGACGTGTCGGCGATGCGACCGCTCTCGGTCGTGGCCGACACGGCCAACGGCATGGGAGGACTGGTGGTCCCGCCGGTGTTCGAGCGACTACCGATGACGCTCGTGCATCTGTACCCCGAGCTCGACGGGACGTTCCCGAACCATCCCGCCAACCCGATCGACCCCGAAAACCAGCGGGACCTCAAACGCGAGCTCCTCTCCCGTACGGCCGACGTCGGGTTGGCGTTCGACGGCGACGCGGACCGCGTGTTCCTGGTCGACGAACACGCGGATGGGGTGAGCGGCTCGGAGGTCACCGCGTTGGTGGCGACCGCGATGCTCGAGCGGCACCCGGGCGCGGGGATCGTCTACAACCTGATCTGCTCCTGGGCCGTGCCCGAGGTGATCCGGGAGCACGGGGGTGAACCGATCCGAACGCGGGTCGGTCACTCGTTCATCAAGCAGGTGATGGCCGACACCGGGGCCGTCTTCGGCGGGGAGCACTCCGGCCACTACTACTTCCGCGAGAACTACCGAGCGGACTCGGGTTTGATCGCCGCGGTCGTGGTGCTCGAGCGGCTCTCGCGCTCGTCCGAGCCGCTGTCGGCGGTGCTGGCGCCGTTCAAGCGGTACCACGACTCGGGTGAGATCAACTCGCGCGTGGACGACCAGGACGCCAAGATCGAGGAGCTCGCGGCCGCGTACGAGGACGGCCGCCCGGACCGCACGGATGGGCTGACGGTAGAGTTCGAGGACTGGTGGTTCAACGTTCGGCCCAGCAACACCGAACCGCTCCTGCGGCTGAACGTCGAGGCGAAGACCGGGGAGCTCCTGGGGGAGAAGACCTCCGAGCTCCTGGAGCTGATCCGCGAAGGAGGACCGACGTGACACTCGACGCCGAGCTGCTCGAGATCCTGGTGTGCCCGAACGATCGGGGTGAGCTCGACTACCAGCAGGATCCCGAGATCCTCGTGTGCCGGACCTGCGGGTACCGGTATCCCGTGCGTGACGGCATCCCCGTCATGCTGATCGACGAGGCCGAGAAGCCCTCGCCCGGTCGGACGCCGCGCAAACCCGCGGCCAAGAAGAAGGGCCGGTGACCGTCCTCGACGACCCCGCGGCGCTGCGCGCCGCCGACCCGGGAGGGATGCTCCAGTTCGTGACGCGCCTGGGCGACCATTGCCGCGAGGGCTACGCGCTCGGCCTCGCGGCGCTACCCCTCCCCGAACCCGACGGGATCACCTCCATCGTGGTCTGCGGGATGGGGGGGTCGGCGATCTCCGGCGACGTCGTCGCCGCGCTCGCGGCGCCGCGCCTGCGGCTGCCGGTGCTCACCGTTCGAGCGCCGGAACTGCCCGAGTTCTGCGGGCCCCACACGCTGGTCATCTCCTCGTCGTACTCGGGGGACACGGCGGAGACGGTCTCCCTGTTCGAGGAGGCCGTGGCGCGGGGGTGCCGGCTCATCGCCGTCACCGCGGGCGGCGAGCTCGGCCGGCGCGCCGAGGAGCTCGGGATCGGCCGCGTGATCGTGCCCGGCGGTCTGATGCCGAGGGCCGCGTTCGGCTACCTGTCGCTCGGTGCGCTCGGCGCGCTCGAGGCGATGGGGATCGTGCCGACGTATGCCGACGACGTCGAGGAGTCGATCGGGGAGCTGGCCGGCGTGGTTTCGGACGCGGGACCCGATATCCCGCCCGTGTCAAACCTGGCCAAGGAGCTCGCGCGCGCGATCGGCGATCGCGTCCCCGTCGTCTGGGGCGCCGAGGGGATCGGCGCGGTGGCGGCGACCCGCTGGAGGTGCCAGTTCAACGAGAACGCCAAGGTGCCCTCGTTCGCCGCCGCCCTTCCCGAGCTCGATCACAACGAGGTCGTCGGGTGGTCGGCGGGTCGCGGGGTCGGGTTCGCGGTCATCGGGCTCCGTCACCCCGGCGAGCACGCCGACGTCACCGTGCGGTTCCCACCCTCGCTGGATATCGCGCGGAACGCGGGCGCCTCGGTCCACGAGGTCGAGAGCCGGGGGCGTTCGGAGCTGGCGAGGCTGCTGACGCTCGTGCAGCTCGGCGATCTGGTGTCCACGTACCTCGGCATCGCTCGCGGCGTCGATCCGTCGCCGATCGAGGCGATCGCGAACCTGAAGCGCGCGCTGGCCCAGGCATGAACGAGGTCCGAAGGCTGCCCTCGCCCGGGGACGGGGTCTCGGAACGGATCGCCGAGGCGATCCGCGAGCGATCGCCACTCGAACCGGTCGTCGGCGTCGTGCTCGGATCGGGACTCTCCGAGGCCGTGGAGACGGTTCGCGCCGCGGCGGTCGGCGAGCAGGTGGAGCTCTCGTACGCGGATCTCCCCGGGTTCCCGGCGACGACCGTGGTGGGTCACGCGGGGCGGCTGTGGCTCGGGACCGTCGGCGACCGAGGGGTCGCGATCTTCCAGGGCCGCATCCACTTCTACGAGGGCCACGGGATGGCGCTGGCCTCGATCACGTCCCGCGTCGCGGCGGAGCTCGGCGCCCGCACGATGGTGCTGACGGCCGCCACCGGGTCGGTGGATCCCGACATCGAGGCCGGGACGCTGGTCGTCCTGCGGGACCATCTGAACCTCATGGGGCAGAACCCCCTCACCGGGTGGCGGTACCCGGACGGCTCGCCCGCGTTCGTCGACGTCTCCCAGGTCTACGACCCCGAGCTGGCGGACCTGGCGCTCGCCTCGGCGCGGGCGCACCTGGTGGGGACGGATCGGGCCGGTCGCATCCGTCAGGGGGTGTATGTGGCGCTCCCCGGGCCGTCGTACGAGACGCCCGCCGAGACCAGCATGCTGCGGCAGTTGGGGGCCACGGTCGTCGGGATGTCGACGGTCCCCGAGGCCGTCGCCGCCCGAGCCCTCGGGATGCGCGTGCTGGGCCTCGCCTTCGCGACGAACGCGGCGGGGGTGGCGGTCTCCCACGAGGAGGTCCTGGCCGCCTCGAAGGCCGCGGCCGGGACGATCGGCCAGGTCGTCCTGGAGCTCGTGGAACGCTTCTGATGTGGATCGCACAGGGAAGGGAAGGGTGGACGCAATGGATTGCGACGTGAAGGACCTCGGCCTGGCGCAGCAGGGCCGTGAACGGGTGGAGTGGGCCGCGGGAGAGATGGGCGTGCTGGCGCTGATCCGGGCGCGGTTCGAGAAGGAACGGCCCCTGGCGGGTATCCGGATCGCGGCCTGCCTGCACGTGACGACCGAGACCGCGAATCTCGTGGAGACGCTCACGGCGGGCGGGGCGGACGTGTCCCTCTGCGCGTCGAACCCTCTCTCGACCCAGGACGACGTGGCCGCCGCGCTGTGCGAGCAGAGCGACGTCGGCGTGTTCGCGATCAAGGGCGAGGACCACGAGACGTACTACCGGCACATCGAGGCGGTGCTCGATCGACGTCCGCAGATCACGATGGACGACGGCGCGGACCTCGTGTCGCTGCTCCACCGCGAGCGTGGCGACCAGGTCTCGGACGTGATCGGCGGGACGGAGGAGACCACGACCGGCGTCATCCGCCTCCGGGCGATGGCCGAGGACGATGCGCTGCGGTACCCGATCGTGTCGGTCAACGACGCCAACACGAAGCATCTGTTCGACAACCGGTTCGGGACGGGACAGTCCACGATCGACGCGATCATGCGCTCGACCAACCTCCTGCTCGCGGGTCGCACGTTCGTCGTCGCCGGCTACGGGATGTGCGGGCGCGGCGTGGCATCGCGGGCGAGGGGGATGGGCGCGCACGTCGTCGTCACCGAAGTCGATCCGCTGCCGGCACTGGAGGCCGCGATGGAGGGCTACCGCGTCCTCCCGCTGCGCGAGGCCGCCCGGATCGGCGACGTGTTCGTCACGGTCACCGGCGACACGAGCGTGATCCGGCGCGAGCACCTCGAGGTCATGAAGGACGGCGCGGTCCTCGCGAACGCCGGTCACTTCGACGTCGAGATCGACAAGAACGCGCTCGCCGAGCTCTCGGGAGGTCGCGTGCGGCGGATCCGGGGGTACGTGGACGAGTACACGATGGGGGACGGTCGCCGTCTGCATCTCCTCGGCGAGGGACGCCTCGTGAACCTCGCGGTGGCCGAGGGACATCCCGCGGCGGTGATGGACATGTCGTTCGCGAACCAGGCCCTGTCGGTCGAGTGGATCGTCAAGGGTCGCGGGACGCTTGATCCCGGCGTCTACCCGGTGCCGACCGAGATCGATGAGGAGGTCGCGAAGCTGAAGCTCCAGGCGATGGGGGTGGAGATCGACGCGCTCACGGCGGAGCAGCGGGACTACCTGAGCTCGTGGCAACAGGGAACCTGATCCCGGTGTCGGGAGGCCGCGCCCGGTGAGCGACCCGATCTCGGTCCGCGCCAGGTTCGAGCGCTTTCCGGCCACGGTCAAGGGTGCGTTCATCCTTCGCGGCGAGGACGCGAACCCGCATCAGGTGGTGGTCGGAAGCGCGCGGGTCGCGGCGCTGGGGGCCGGCGGCTCGAGTCCGGTGCCGATGGCGCCCGTGACCCTCGACGTCGTCCCGCATCGGGACGTGTTCGTCCCGTTCGAGCTCCCGCTGTCCGAGCTCGAGCCCGGCTGGTACACGCTCGTCTGCGACGTCGACGTCGATGGGTCGCCCGCGACGTACGACGGGGGCAGGCGCTTCTCCGTCCCGTGGCCGCGCGCGACCGTGCGTCGTGGGGCGGTGAAGGTCGGTCGTCACGTCAAGCTCGAGGGGACCACGGTCCACGTCGAGCAGGTGGACTGTGCGGGCGACTCGATCAAGGTGCACCTGCGCGTCGAGCCCGCCGCGGAGGTCACGTTGAAGCTGTTCGCCGACGGGCGTCGGCTGCAGGTGCTCGAGCTGGAGCTCGACGAGGCGACCGGACGGGGCAGGGCGACGGCATACCCCCTGCTGCGGACCGATCAGGCGCTGCGCGTCGAGCTCAAGGGGCGCGGCAAGGGTTCGGACGCGGCGGTCGACATCCCGCTGCCGTGACACGAGGTGTCGGTAGCGCGGGATAGCGTGGTTCGGGTGCCGGCCCCGCTCCTCGACGTGCTGTTTCCCAAGCGATGTGCGGGGTGCGGTTCGGGGCCGTGGCCGTTCTGCTCCTCGTGCCATTCGGAGCTGGTCGTGATCTCGCCACCGTGGTGCGAGCGATGCGGGGCGCCGGCCTCACGCCCCGTCGCGTCGTGCCGGGACTGTCCGCCCGACGCCATCGCGATCGCGCGGGCACCGTTCGGGTTCGACGGGTCGATCCGTCGCGCGATCCACCGGATGAAGTTCGGTGGGTGGCGCGCCGTCGCGGATGCGCTGGGTGTCGCGATGACCGAGTCGTGGGCCGAGGTCCCGTGGACGCCCAGCGCCATCACGTGGGTGCCGCTGTCCCGAGAGCGACTCGCGGCGCGCGGCTACGACCAGGCCCGGGCGCTGGCGCGGGCGGTCGCCCCCAGGATCGGCGTACCCGCCCTCCCGCTCGTGCGGCGGCTCGGGGACCCGGGACCGCAGGCTCGCCGCGGGGCGGCCTCGCGGCGGGAGGCGATGCGCGGGGTGTTCGAGGCCGAGGGCGCCTCGGGCCGAGTCGTGCTCGTCGACGACGTGCTCACCACCGGCGCCACCGGCGGAGCGTGTGCCACCGCGCTGCTCGAGGGTGGGGCCGAGGCGGTGGGGCTGCTCACGGCCGCTCGGGCAGTGTCCTCGGCGCGGCGGCCCCGGCCTATACTCGGCCA
>Ga0307302_10001302_pt1 | contig 10998 bp, 13 predicted proteins | sample ER_DNA_183_FD_194490 | JGI IMG/M metagenome (GOLD analysis project Ga0307302, IMG submission 194490) | Bulk soil microbial communities from the East River watershed near Crested Butte, Colorado, United States - ER_DNA_183 | ecosystem: Environmental > Terrestrial > Soil > Floodplain | place... | reverse complement strand
GGGGCCTGCTCGTCTCCTACGCCGCGCTCCCGTGGGTGACCGCCGCCGCCGTCGCCGTGCGCGCCGCCAACCCCGAACGCGGCCGCCACGGAGGCGCGGCACGCCGGCTGGTCGGCGCCCTGGCCGTGGCCGCGTTCGGCAGCCCGGCGGGCGGCGTGATCGCCGCCGTGGTCGCGCTCTGCGTGGTCGCCAGCCCACCGTGGCCTGCCCGCCGCGCCGCCCCCGCCGGCAAGGCCGCGCCCTCCGCCGGCGCGGCCGGGACCTCCGACGGCGTCGCCCCGACCCCTGACGCGGCGGCCGTCGCCGCCGGGGTGGCGCGGCGGGCTGCTCTGGTCGTGGGGGCGGCCCTGGTGGTGAACGCGCCCTGGCTGGTGCCGAGCCTGCTGCGGCCGGGCGGGGTCCCGGTGCGGCCGGCCGGCGCGGCGGCGTTCGCGGCCCGCCCGGACGGGCCGCTCGGTACGCTCGGCAGCCTGGTCGGGCTCGGCGGCATCTGGAACGCCCAGGCGGTGCCGCCCGGCCTCGGCTCCTGGCTGTGGCTGGCGGGGTTCGCGGTGGTGCTCGCGGTCGCCGCCGGCGGCGTGGCGCCGCTGCTGCGGCGCTGGGAGCGCGGCGCGGCGGTCGGGCTGCTGCTCGCCGCCGGCCTCGGGCTGCTGGCGGCCGCCGCCTACGCCGTGCCAGGGCTCCGCGCCCTGGTCGACCTCGCCGTCGCCCACCTGCCGGGTGGCGGCCTGGTCCGCGACGCGCAGAAGTTCGTCGCCCCGCTGGCGGTGGTGGAGGCGGTCGCCTTCGGGCTCGGCGTCGAGCGGCTCCTGGCGGCCCCCTGGGGTGCGACGGCGGAGCAGGCCAGGCGCCTGCGGCGGGTGGCCGCCGCCGGGCTGGTCGCCGCGCCGGTGCTGCTGCTCCCGGCCCTGGCGTGGGGCGCCGCCGGCCGCCTCGCCGCCGTCGACTACCCGCCCGCCTTCGCCGCGGCCAGGGCGGCGATGGCCGCCGACCCGGTTCCCGGGGCCGTGCTGGTGCTGCCGTGGCACCTGTACATGGCCCATCCCTGGAACGGCGACCGGGTGGTGCTGGACCCGGCCCAGCGGTGGTTCACCAGGCGGGCGGTCGGCAACGACGACCTGGAGCTCGTCGGCCTGACCGTACCGGGCGAGGACCCCTACAGCGCCAGGCTGGGACCGCTGGTCGGCGGCTCGGCGCCGCTCGGGCCGGCGCTGCCGTCGGCCGGCATCCGCTACGTGCTGCTGTTCAAGGCGGGGGACTGGCCCGCCTTCGAGCCGCGGCTGCAGGGACTGAGGCGGGTCGTCGACCGCCCGGAGCTCGCCCTGTACCGGGTGCCCGAACGGCCGGTCGCGGTGCGCTTCGCCACGCCCCCGGCGCTCCCGGTGCTCGCCGCCGACCTGCTGGCGGTCGCCGTGGCCCTCTGGGCCTGGTCCGGTCTGTCCCTTCCCGCCAGGCCGCGCCAGTTGGTATCATCCGGCCGGCATTCCGAAGGAGGTCACGTATGAGCGGGTTGACCCTGCGGGTCCTGGCCGCGTTGGCGGCCGGCGCGCTGGTCCTGGCCTTCGTCACCTCACTGGTCCTGGTGAGCAGCCAGAGCGCCTCCTCGGTATCCACCAGGCCGCTGGTCCAGTACGGGTCCCGCTGACCCGGCGCGCCCGCGCGGGGATCAGGCCGACACGCGGCCCGCGGCCGGTTCCTCGCCGGCCCCAGCCGGCACGGAGCCTGCCGGCAGCGTGCTCGGGGCGGTCGCCCCGTCCAGCACCTCCGCGAACCCGGCCACCGTCTGCGACCAGGTGAAGCGGGCCGCGTGGGTCCTGGCCGCCTCGCCGAGACGCTGCCGCAGGTGCCGGTTGAGGAGCATCCAGGCCAGGTGGCGGGTGAACTCGTCCGGGTCGTCGGCGAGCAGGCCGGTGCTGCCGTGGATGACCGACTCCCGCAGCCCACCGGCGGCGCGGAAGGCGACCGTCGGCGTCCCGCTGGCGGCGGCCTCCAGCACGGCAAGGCCCCAACCCTCCTTCAGCGACGGCATGGCCAGCACCCACGAGCTGGCCAGCACCCGCTGCTTGGCGTCCTCGTCCAGCCAGCCGAGCAACTCCACGGCGCCACCGAGGCCGAGCCGCGAGACCGTCTCACGCAGCCGCGGCTCCCAGTAGCCCTGCCCGACCACCAGCACCCGGAGCCCCGGCAGATGGCTGCGGATGCGCACGGCCGCCTCCAGGGCCAGCTCGACGCGCTTGTGGGGCACCAGCCGGCCGAGGACGCAGATCGACGGGTAGGGCGTCCGCGCGACCGTCGCGGGCCGGCCGGGCGGCGCCATCCCGTTGTGGATCACGCTGATCGCCTGCGGCCGCACGCCGAGACCTACCAGCTCCCGACGGGTCGCCTCCGAGACGGCCACGTAGCGGGCGCGCCGGTACACGCGCGGGGCCAGGCGCGACTCGATCCACCAGCCGAGGCGGGCCTGGAGCGCCGGGAGGACCACCCGCCACTGCTCGCGGTGGACGTGGTGGACCAGCACCACCACCGGCCGCCGGCACCAGAGGGCCGAGAAGAACGGCAGGCCGTTCTGGACGTCGACGACCACCTCGTGCCCGCCGAGGCGACCGGTGAGGTGTGCCCACCAGGCGTGCAGGTAGACGGTGAGGCGCGAGCCGCGGCGGACCACGCGGACGCCGCCCACCTGCTCGCTGGGCGGCGCCCCGGGGTAGGCGGCGCAGAAGACCGTGACCGCGTGGCCGCGCGCGGCCAGCCCGGCAGCCACCCGCTCGACATAGACCTCCGAGCCGCCACCCTCCGGGTTCGAGGTGTCGCGCCAGTTGAGGAAGAGGACGCCGCCGGGGCCTACGGCGCGCGGGACCGGTTCGCGTGGGGGGTCGGTATTCATCCGGCGTCGGACGATATCCCACTTCGGCAAGGGTTTGAACGGATCTTGCCCAGTTCGGCGGGGTCAACGAGCAGGCGGCCGCCGGGGTGGGCGGCCGCCTGCGTGACAGGTCAGGGCGTGCGCGTGCGGCGGGCCAGCGCCAGGACGGTGGCGCCGGTGGCGAGCAGGGCGAGCGAGGTCACCAGCAGCCCGTGGCTGTTCGAGCCGGTGAAGGGCAGCGCACCGCCGTCGTCCGAGGTGCCCGTGCCGGCGGACCCGGCGGTCTGGATGTCGATCACCAGCCGCGACGGCCCGCTGAGCGTCGACACCTTGAACGGCCGCTGGCGGTCGACGCCCAGGCCGTAGCTGACGACAGCCTCGAAGTCGCCGACCTGGGCGACCTCCTTCAGGGCGGTGAAGCCAGGCGAGAAGCGGCGCGGTGAGACCGTCGGCCGGCCGCGGTCGTCGTGGGCGTTGGCGCCCTCGAACACCACCTCGAGGTCGGCGCCGCCGGCCACCGGCGCCGGCTCGCCGGAGCCGTCCTGGGTGAGCTGGTCGACGTAGCGGATGTGGCGGGTGGTCGGCACGCCACCGCGGAACTCGAACACGACCCGGTCGAAGCCGGCGTGGGGGCCGGCGCGGACGGCGACCAGGGTCGGGGCGGACTGGGCGCCAGCGGGTGCCGCGGCGAAGGCCAGCACCAGGCCGGCGAGGCAGACGGTGAGGACGACGGTCCGGACGAGCCGCATGGCGACCACCCTTCCTTGAAAAGCTTCCTCCCTGAGCATCCGCCGTCCCGGTCACGCCGCAGGAACGGCGACGCGTCCGAGTGGCCGCGCTACCGCCTCGAATTGGTCACGAGGCCGGCGGCAGCCGCGCGAGTTCCTCCTCCACCCAGCGGCCGAAGGTGTCCAGCAGCTCAGCCACGATGTCCGGGTCGGCGACCGGCCGTCGTCCCTGCTCGGCGGCGCGCCGTGCCGCCGAGGCCCACGGCGGGAACGCGGTCCCGACGGCTGCCGCCTGCTCCTCCAGCACCGTGGCCCAGACGCCGTCGCGCGCCATCGCCACCGCGAACCCCGCCTGCACCGGGAACCGCGCCACCAGGCCCCGCTCCACGCGGCTGGCGGCGAGCCGGTCCGATGCCGCCGCGGGCGTCCAGAGCACGGCCACGAGGTCGAGGTCGGAGCTCCCGGGGACGGCGTTGCCCCGCACCACGCTGCCGTACAGGTAGCCGCTGTGCAGCCGCCGCCCGAGCTCCCGGACGAGCAGGTCGGCCGCCGCCTCCGGGACGCCCCGGTACTCCGGCTGCACGTTCGCCAGGTCGGCCTCGGAGACGATGTAGCCCTCGGGGTCCAGGCGCCGGTGGCCTTCCATCCCGCGATTCTCGCCGATCGGCCCCCGGCGCGAGGTCGTAAGGTGGTGGCATGACCCGGTTCGCCGACGTGGAGCTGGTCCTGCTCGACCTGGACGGGACCGTGTACGAGGGCAGCCGGCCCGTGCCGGGGGCGGCGGCGACCGTCGCGGCGCTGCACCGCGCGGACCTGGCCCTGCGCTTCCTCACCAACACCGACTCGGTCCCGCCCGCCGCGCTGGTCGAGCGGCTGCACGGCATGGGCGTCGAGGCCGCCGGCGGGGAGGTGCTCACCCCGGTGGCGCTCGCCGCGAGGCTGCTCGGCGAGCGGCCGGGCAACCGCGTGCTGGCCGTGGCCGCGCCGGCGGTCCGGGAGCTGCTCGGCGAGGCGCTGGCCGGTCCCGGCGAGCGGCCGACCCACGTGCTGGTCTGCGACCCGAGCTTCGGCGCCTGCTACGACGACCTGGACGCCGCCTTCCGGGCCGTCCTGGACGGCGCCGAGCTGGTCGCCAGCCAGGTCAACCGCAGCGCGCGCCGCGACGACGGCGAGCACCTGGACACCGGCGGCTTCGTGCGCCTGCTCGAGTACGCGGCCGTCGTCCAGGCCCGGGTCCTCGGCAAGCCGTCGCCGGAGTTCTTCCGCCTCGCCGTCGACACCGCCGGGGTGGCGCCGGCGAGGGCGCTGGTGGTCGGCGACGACCTCGGCGCGGACGTGGCGGGCGCGCAGGCGGTCGGCCTGCGGGCGGTGCTGGTCCGCACCGGCAAGGGGGAGGAGCCCAGCCAGCCCGGCGGCGAGCCCGTCGTGCCCGACGCCGTCCTGGACAGCGTCGTCGGCCTGCCCGCCCTGCTCGGCCTCCAGTAGGGTGGCGGTTGACCGAACCCGACGGCGAGGAGTCACCGTGCCCAGCACCTTCGCGACCCTTGAGACCACCAAGGGCGCCATCCGCGTCCGCCTGTTCCCCGACACCGCCCCCAAGACGGTCGACAACTTCGTCGGCCTGGCCACCGGCAGCAAGCCCTGGCGGGACCCCGGCAGCGGCGCGGAGCAGCAGCGGCCGCTGTACGACGGCACCGTGTTCCACCGGGTCATCCCCGAGTTCATGATCCAGGGCGGCGACCCGCTGGGCACCGGCACCGGCGGCCCCGGCTACAGCTTCGAGGACGAGGTGAACGGGCCACGGCGCTTCGACCGGCCCGGCTACCTGGCCATGGCCAACGCCGGCCCGAACACCAACGGCTCGCAGTTCTTCATCACCCAGGTGCCGACGCCCTGGCTGGATGGCAAGCACACCATCTTCGGCGAGGTCGTCGAGGGCATGGAGGTGGTGGACGCGATCGCCGCGAGCGACCGCGACGCCCGCGACCGGCCGCTGGAGGAGCTCCGCCTGGACCGGGTGGTCGTCGAGCAGCAGGACTGACCGAGGGTCCCGCGACCTCGGGGAGCCGTCCGGATGGTTGACGGCGCTGCGCATCCGGTGCCACCTTCGCGGTAGGCGACACAACGGAAGGGGCAGGCCATGCAGGCACCCGAGCGCGAGCCGGTGATCGTCGGAGCGGTGCGGACGCCGGTGGGCCGCCGCAACGGGGGCCTGGCCGGCCTGCACGCGGTGGACCTGGGCGCGGCGGCCCTGCGCGCCCTGGTGGACCGCAGCGGCGTCGACCCGGGCCGCGTCGACGACGTGATCATGGGCTGCGTCTCCCAGACCGGCGAGCAGGCCGTCAACGTGGCCCGCAACGCCTGGCTGGCCGCAGGGCTGCCCGAGGAGGTGCCGGCGACCACCATCGACCGCCAGTGCGGCTCCTCGCAGCAGGCGGTGCAGTTCGCCGCCCAGGGCATCATGGCCGGCGACTACGACCTGGTCGTCGCCGGCGGCGTCGAGCACATGACCCGGGTGCCGATGGGCTCGACGATGAGCGGCCCCGGTGTCCCCTTCGGCCCCACCATGCACGCCCGCTACCAGGGCCGGCTGGTGCCCCAGGGGATCTCGGCCGAGCTGATCACCGAGAAGTGGGGCCTGACCCGCGAGGAGCAGGACGGCTTCGCCCTGCGGTCCCACCAGCGCGCGCAGCGCGCGCAGGACGCCGGTCGCTTCGACCGGCAGGTCGTGCCCGTCGAGGTGCCGGCCCCCGACGGGACCTCCACCTGGGTCCGGGCCGACGAGGGGATCCGGCGCGACACCTCCATGGAGAAGCTCGCCGGGCTCAAGCCGGCCTTCCGGCCCGACGGCCAGGTCACCGCCGGCAACTCGAGCCAGATCTCCGACGGCGCCGCCGCCATGCTGCTGGCCAGCCGGGCCGTCGCCGAGCGGCTCGGCCTGCGTCCCCAGGCCAGGTTCGTGAGCTTCGCCCTTGCCGGCGTCGACCCGGTGCTGATGCTCACCGGCGTCATCCCGGCGACCGAGCGGGTCCTCGAGCGCGCGGGGCTGCGCCTCGGCGACGTCGAGGTGGTCGAGATCAACGAGGCGTTCGCCAGCGTCGTGCTCGCCTGGGGCCGCGAGGTCCAGCCCGACTGGGAGCGGGTCAACCCCAACGGCGGCGCCATCGCGCTCGGCCACCCGCTCGGCGCCTCGGGGGCGCGGATCATGACCGACCTGGTGGCCGAGCTGGCGCGACGGGGCGGCCGCTACGGGCTGCAGGTCATGTGCGAGGGCGGCGGGATGGCCAACGCGACCGTCCTCGAGCGGCTGGACGGGTAGGCGGATGGCGCGGAGCTGGTGGCGTCTCGGGCTGCTGCTGGCAGTGGCGGCGGCGGTGGTGCTGTTCGCCGTCGGCCGCGGCGACGTGGTCCTGGCGGTCCTGCTCGGCGCCCTGATCCTGGCGACCGGGCGGGCGGTGTTCCGCGGCTACTCGGTCACCAAGGGCCCGACCGGGCCGCCGGTCGACGTGGACGACGAGGGCACCCTGCTGGTGTTCGCCTGCGAGACCTGCGGCGAGCAGCTCGTCCTGCTGCGCAAGGGGACCGACGTCCCGCCCCGCCACTGCGCCGAGAAGATGGTCCTGCGCCGGGTGCCCACGCCAGGCTCCCAGGCCGACCCGAAGTTCAACTGACGGCGCGGGGTCAGGCGTCGCCGTCGGCGATCCGTTCGGCCCGGTCGCGCACGGCGCGGAAGTCCTGGCCGCGGCGGTCCTCGGGCAGGAGCTTGTCGGTGCTGTTGAAGCCCCAGCCCTGGTACTTGACGGCGACCCGGGACCAGCGTCGCCGCAGCTCGCCGCCGCAGGCCTGGCAGGGTCCGGGGGCGCCGCTGCCGAGCGGCTGCAGATGCTCCTCGACCGCCTTGCAAGCGCGGCAGGCATACTCATAGACGGGCATCAGCTGGCGGCTCCGGTCAGGTTGTCCCCAGAGTTATCCCCAGCTGGGGAAAGAATGACAGAGGTGTAGTTCGGCAGCTCAGGTCCAGCGTGTCGCCAGCAGCAGGCCGAAGATGAGGGGTGCGAACCCGAAGGCCAGGTTCAGGTTGCCGCGCCGGTCCAGGAACCCGGGCAGCGCGCCCATGTAGAACAGCAGGATGTAGATGAGACCGACGACGAGGCTGACGACGATGGTGGGACCGACCCACGGAGGGGACGGCTTGGGCCTGGGCCGCGGCGGCGGCTGGTACCGGCGCCGCTTGGAGCGCGACTTGGGCATGCGAGGCGTTCCTTTCACGGGGCGCCGCCCGGTCCGGCGCAGGAGGGCGGCAATGACCATTGATCGTACCGTGCGCGGACGCCGGGCGGCGACCGCCATGCTGCTCGCCTGCCTTGCCCTCGCCGCCTGCGGCGGCGAGGAGCCTGGCGGGACCGCTGCCGGCCCGGCGTCGGTCGACCAGCGGCTCGGGTCCCGGCCGCTGGTGCCGCGCACCCCGGCCCAGTTCGAGGCCGACCTGGCGACGCTCAGGGGCAGGGTGGTGGTGGTCAACTTCTGGGCGAGCTGGTGCCGGCCCTGCCGGGACGAGATGCCGGCACTCGAGCAGGTCAGCCGGGCCTATGCGGACGCCGGCAAACCGGTGACTGTCGTCGGGGTCGACGCCTCCGACGTCCGCTCGGCCGCCAACGAGTTCCTCACGAAGGCGGGAGTGACCTACCCGACGGTGTACGACAAGGACGGCCTCAGCGGCGGCGTGGCGACGAGCTGGTCGGTCACCGCCCTGCCCCAGACCTGGTTCGTCGCCCGCGACGGCGGCCGGGCCGGCCGCCTCGCCAGGCCCGTGACCGCCGCCGAGCTGCGCGCCCGGATCGACGAGCTGCTGTCCGGTTCCTGACCCTGAGCGGGTCGCACGCAGTTGCAGCGTCAACCGCGTAGGATTGCGCGAAGACCTCGTCCTGCGCCGGCGGTTTCGGAGGTGACGGTGCGGAGAGCTCTACGGGCAACAGGCTGGACGTTCATCAGCATGGGGGCCTTCGTCCTCTACTTCCTGGTGTACCAGCTCGTCGGTACGAACGCGGTGACCAACGCCGGCCAGTCCAGCCTGCGCAACCAGCTCCAGCACGAGTGGTCGGCGCAACCAGCGCCCCGCGGCGATCCCAAGCGGGCGGCGCCGCGGAGGGTGGCCCGCGGCAAGGGGCTGGCGGTCATCGACATCCCCAGGATCCAGCTCGAGAACAAGGTGGTGGTCGAGGGCGTCGGCCGTGACGAGCTGCGCAAGGGTCCGGGCCACGTCCCGAGCACGGTGCCGCCGGGCCAGCCGGGCACGTTCGGGGTCTCCGCGCACCGCACCACCTACGGCGCGCCCTTCTACCGGCTCGACGAGCTGGAGAAAGGCGATACCATCACGGTCGTGACACGCGAAGCGATCTATACGTACACCGTCACGCGCACGGCCGTCGTCAGGCCGACCGACACCCAGGTGCTCGACAACGTCCGGGGGCCGAACGGCAAGCTGAAGGCGACGATCACCCTGACCACCTGCCATCCCCGGTACTCGGCCCGCCAGCGGCTGGTGGTCTTCGGCGACCTCAGCCTCACCTCGGCGAACACCGGCAAGGTGGCGGCATGAGCTGGCGTGGGCAGGGACGGCGGGCGCGTGGCCGCCGCGGCGACCAGGACGCCGAGCACGACAGCACCGCTTGGCTGGAGGAGCTCGAGAAGGCGGCCGCCGACCAGGACGACGACGAAGAGGAGTGGGCGAGCAAGCTGCGCGGCCGCAGGCCGCACACCCCCGAGCCACCGCGGCCCCCGGCCACCGACCCGCCCGCGCCCAGGGCACCCGACCCGCCTGGCCGTGCGCCAGAGCTGCCCAGGGCGCCGGTGGCCCACGACCTCAGCCCCTACCCGCCGCTCGGCGGCGAGTCCGCCGCACCGCCCCCACCGCCCCCACCGCCCCCACCGCCCCCCAGCCCGGCGGCCGGTCCCGGACCCACCCGGGAGCCGGACTACCGGCTGCTCGGCATGGAGCCGGACACCCACCGCCCGGGTGGCGACTGGGACGCGGGCTGGGACACCGGGAACGCATCGCGCGGGGACGCGGCCGCCGACTGGACCACCCGGGACCCCGCCCCGAGCGCGCCAAGCGCGGCCGGCGACCCGGGGACCGACTGGTCGACCTGGAGCCCGGAGGGGTCCGGGGAGCGGTCCCCGGTGGACTGGGATGGGTCCGGGACCTCCCGTGACTGGGAGGGGTACGACCCGGGCGAGCCCGAGTGGCGCCCGGCTGGGCCCGACACCACCACCGGCGCCTGGTCGTCGCCGGAGCCGGTGGGCCGCGAGCCCGACTACCCGGCCCTGTTCGGCGAGCTGAACCGGCGCAGCGCGGCCCAGCGGGAAGCGCTGTGGGAGAGCCCGCCGGCACCGGAGCCCTATGAGGAGCCCGGGTCGCCAGAGCCGCCGGCTCCCACCTGGCCGTTCGAGGAGAACACCGGCACCTGGGAGCCGAGCGACCGCTCGTTCATCTGGCCCGCCGAGGAGCTGCCGGCCACGACCAGCGGATGGGAGCCGTCGACGCCGTCGTGGCTGGACGAGCCCACGGCCCAGCCGCCCACCTGGCCGGCCGCGCCCGCCGACACGGTGGCCCCCGGCCCTCCGTCGGTGGCACCCGGTGTCGGTGCCGCGCCCGACGACTGGGCCGCCGGCATCCAGTCGGGCGTGCCGCCGCCGGCTCGCGGGCTCGGCGAGTGGGAGGCCGACGCGGCCACCCGGAGGTGGCGGCCGGAGGAGGCCGTCGAGGCCGAGCCGGCCGTCCCCCTCGGCGCCAACGGGATGCCGCCCCCACGGTCCGTCGCCGACCGCGTCCAGATGGCCGAGCCGGAAGACAACTGGGAGCTCGATGAGCGCCCGCGCTCGTCGTGGCCGAGGGTGGTCGCCGTCGTCTCCTGGATCGTGCTGCTCATGGTGGTCTGCTGGTTCTACGTGTTCCCCTGGCTCGAGCGGGTGCTGCCGGAGAACTTCTGAGCACGCCTGTCGGCGGGGCCACGCTGGCGAGGCGTTGTCCAAACGCCGGCGACAACGGATACTGCGCTCACTTCCCCGCGTGCCGGACGAACGAGGTGGGACCACGATGGCCGATGCGACGACGCCCTGGCTCGACAACTACCCACCTGGCGTCCCTGAGCACGTCGCGGTCCCCAAGGCCGGCCTGGCCGGCCTGCTCGAGGACGCCGCGAGGGACTTCCCGCATGCCCCGGCCCTCCACTTCGAGGGCCGCACCACCTCCTATGCCCAGCTCGCCGAGCAGGCCAGGCGCTTCGCCGGGGCGCTGGCGGGGCTGGGCGTGGGCAGGGGGACCCGCGTCGGGCTGATCCTGCCCAACTGCCCCCAGGCGGTCGTCGCCTTGTTCGGGGCGCTGCGGCTCGGCGCGACCGTGGTGCA
>Ga0307302_10001301_pt1 | contig 11000 bp, 10 predicted proteins | sample ER_DNA_183_FD_194490 | JGI IMG/M metagenome (GOLD analysis project Ga0307302, IMG submission 194490) | Bulk soil microbial communities from the East River watershed near Crested Butte, Colorado, United States - ER_DNA_183 | ecosystem: Environmental > Terrestrial > Soil > Floodplain | place... | reverse complement strand
AGCCTCCGGAATCCCCTTCGTGCGCACCGGAACGTTCGCCTTCGCCTGCGGGAGTTTCGTCATCGCGCCGGCAAGCCTCTCGAGGCTCTCGCCCCGTTCGCGGATCGCCCGGGAGAGGAGGATGGCGCCCACGAGGCCGTCCCCGGTCTTGTGCCCTTCCAGATATATGATGTGGCCGGACTGCTCGCCGCCGAGCTTCCCGCCCTCCCGCCGGAGGGCCTCGAGGACGTAGCGGTCGCCGACGGCTGTCGTCAAGACCCGGACGCCTCTCTCCTCCATGAGCCGGTGAAAGCCGAGGTTCGTCATCTCGGTCACCGCCACGGTGTCGACCCCGAGGTGGAGGGCGATCACGGCGAGGATCTCGTCGCCGTCGAGGGCATTTCCTTGGGAATCGACCGCGAGCATACGGTCGCCGTCACCGTCGAAGGCCACTCCGAGCTCGAAGTCGCCGCCCGCGACGATGCGGGAAAGGAGCGCCAGATCGGTTGCGCCGCACCTCACGTTGATGTTCGTGCCGTCCGGTCTGTTTCCTATCGTGACAACATGCGCACCGAGCCGCTCGAACGCCTGAGGCCCAACCTCGTACATCGCGCCGTTGGCGCAGTCGACGGCAACCCGCAGGCCGTCCAGCGGGCCGCCGAACCGCTCGCACACGAGGTCGACGTAGCGGGCAGAGAAGGCGGTCGAGGTCGGTGCCAAAGACTCAGAAGGCTCGGTCGCGCGCGTCTCCCCCGCGCTCACGCCATCGAGCAGCCGCTCGATCGCCTCCTCCTCATCGTCCTCGAGCTTCCAGCCTCCGCGAAAGAATTTCACGCCGTTGTACTGCGGCGGATTGTGCGACGCCGAGACGACCGCGCCCGATTCCTCCGCGAGCAGGGCGACTGCGGGGGTCGGCAGGATCCCGCCCGACAACGCCTCGGAGCCCGATGCGGCGAGCCCGGCAGAAAGCGCGCGCTCGAGCCCCGGGCCGGAGGCACGGGTGTCCCGCCCGACGAGCACGGATTCCCCGTCGCTCCAGCGCCCGTAGGCCGTTCCGAGACGGGCGACGAGATCGCTCGTCAGGTCGTCTCCGACGACCCCCCGGACCCCGTCGGTCCCGAAGTATCTGCGGCTCAAGAGTTACCGCTTGGAGAACTGCGGCGCCTTGCGCGCCTTGTGCAGACCGGCCTTCTTGCGCTCCACGACGCGTGCGTCGCGGGTCAGAAAGCCCTCGCGCTTGAGAACGACGCGAAGCTCGGGATCCGCCTCGACCAGGGCCCTGGCGATCCCATGCCTGAGTGCGCCGGCCTGACCGGTCGGCCCGCCCCCGTGGAGCCGCGCACGGAGGTCGAACTTGCCTTCGACGCCGGCTACCCGAAGGGGCGCGGTCGCGAGAGCCCGCAGGACCTCGCGCGGGAAGTACTCCTCGATCGTCCGGCCGTTGATCCAGGTCGAGCCATCGCCGGGGCGGAGGATGACCCGAGCCACGGAGGTCTTCCTCTTGCCGGTTCCCTGGTATTGCGCGAGCTGGCTCATCGCTCGGGCAGGGGTTGCGGGTTCTGGGCTTCGTGCGGATGCTCGGGGCCGGCGTACACCTTCAGCTTCGTCAGCTGCTGGCGGGCAAGCCGGTTCCGGGGGAGCATTCCCTTTACGGCCGCGCGAATGACTTCCGTGGGCCGCCGGTCAAGCTGCTCGGCCAGTGTGCGGCTGCGCAGTCCGCCCGGATAGCCCGAGTGACGGTAGTAGATCTTCGCCTGGAGCTTGTTCCCGGTCACGGCGATCTTCTCCGCGTTCACGACGACCACGAAGTCACCGGTATCGACGTGCGGAGTGAACTGAGCCTTGCGCTTGCCGCGCAGGGTGTCCGCGATCCGGGTCGCCAGCCGACCGAGGGTCTGGCCCTCCGCATCGACGAGGTACCACTGCCGCTCGATCTCGCTCGCTTTGGCGCTGTAGGTCTTCATCAGACAGAAAAGCGGCGGACCTGGCGTCCGCCGAGGGCCGATTGTACCAGCCGTCAGTCGACCGCGGACGGCGCGAGAGCGGCTGCGCGAACGCGGAGCGAGTAGCGGACGATCCACCCCGCCGGGGCGAGCGCGATCGCCAGCCCACCGAGGGCCAGGGCGGCGACCCCGACCGCGTCGAGGGCGAATCCGCCGATCAGGACGAGGGACGCCCCGGTGAGCCCGGAGAGAAGGTCGTTCAGGCCGAGGAGCCTTCCGCGCTCGGAAGGGCTCGTGCAGTCGGCCAGCTGCGCAGTCGCCGCGACGAACGAGAAGCTCCAACCGAGCCCGAGCGCGAAAAGCGCCAGTGCGATCGTCGCGACCTCCGTGAACCAGAGCAGGCTGATCGCCGACGCGGCCATGAGCGCGAGCCCCCCGACGAGCGCCCTGGTCCTTCCGATCCGGTCGATGAGGTCGCCGACGACGATCACGAGCGCGTACATGCCGACCACGTGCGCTCCGATGATGGGGAAGACGACGTCCGCGGGATGGCCGCGGTCGACGACGACGACGCCCGTCAGGGTCATGATCCCGACCATCGTCGAGAAGCTCGCCATGGCCGCGACCATCGAGGGCAAGACGCCTGGGCGCCGGAGGATGACCGAGATGTCCGCGGCCGGGACCGCGGGCGCGGCCGCCTCCTCCGGCCCGGCGAGCATGCGGGCGATCCGGCTCGGGTCCGGCCGCACCGAGGCGACGAGTACGAGCCCGACGAGCATGAACCCCGAGGCGGCGAGCCAGGGAAGGACGAGCGCGTCTGCGTCCAGGTCACGGCCCGCCAGGAGCGGGCTGAACACGGTCGGCCCGAGAATCGCGCCGAAGACGGCACCGAACAGGACAAGCGAGATACCCCGCGCCCGGCGGCTCGGTGGGTACATGTCTCCGGCGGCGAGAAGCGCGGTCGCGCTCGCAGCCCCCACGAAGGCGAGCCCGACGAGAACGGGGACCGCGAGCTCGAACGCCGAGCCGATCGCGGCCAGCACTCCACCTGCGACGCCGAGCGCGAAGCCCGTCACGAGAACAGGCACCCGGCCGAAGCGGTCCATCGCGCGCCCGGCCGGCAATGCCGAGAGGGCGCCGGTTCCGAGCACGATCGCCGGCCCAAGGCCGACGAGGCTCCGGACGCCGACGACGAGCACGACGGTCAGCGTCGCAACGGCCGCTGAGAGCTGCAGCATCGCCGAATTCGCTGCCAGCGACGCGGACAGAAGGAGCGTGTTGCGACGAACCGGCGGGTCGGACATCGGACGTAGCCTACGCGCGTGAGACGTAGGGTCGTGATCCGCGGAAGGGTGCAGGGCGTCTTCTTCCGCGACTCGCTCCGAAGACTCGCCGACGAGCGCGGCGTCTCGGGCTGGGCGAGGAACACGAGGGAAGGAACGGTGGAGGCCGTCTTCGAGGGCGCGCCCGGCTCCGTCGGAGAGCTCGTCTCGTTCGCAAGGCTAGGGCCACCCGACGCTCAGGTGGAGGAGGTGCGCGTCTTCGAGGAGCCGCCCGAAGGCCTCACCGGCTTCTCGATCAGGTAGCGGCTGGCGCCGCGTTCCGCGCGCGCCGCTCTCGCCGCTCGGCGAGGGCTCGGAAAAGCCGCATAACGGCCCAGTAGGCGATGAGCGTGTAGATCCAGCCGAGCAGGATGTCGACGAAGTAGTGCTCCGCCGTGTAGACCAGAGCGAAGGCCATCGCCACCGGATAGAGCGCGAGCGGCACCCGCAGCCACCAGCGCCTCACCAGCGGCCAGAGGGTCAGCGTGACGAGGAGCGTGTACGCCGCATGGAGCGAGGGCACCGCCGCCACCTGGTTCGAGTAGTTCGCGCCCTTCTCATAGAGCGTGTCGAAGCTCCCGATCGGGATGTGGCTCCAGACGATCCCGATCAAGCGCGTGGTGGGGGCGAGCTCGCCGAGCTCGCTCGCCATCCAAGGCGGCGCGGCCGGGAAGAGCGCGTAGGTGGCGAAGCCCATCATCGCGACGACGGAGACCATGACGACGTAGCGGCGAAAGCGGTCGCGCGCGACAAACCAGAGGATGGCCGCGACGACGTACGTGGCCAGGAAGTAGCTCACGTAGACGAGCCAGGCGGCGTAGTCGTACCAGTGGATGTCGAAGACCCCGTCCCAGAGCCAGTTCTGCAGGCGGACAGTCGGGGCGACCCCGGCCCCGATGAACTCGTCCGCGCGGAGCTGCGGCAGGACGTGAGCCTGGAAGAGGAGGCCGTCTGCCTGGCCCCGCAAGAGATCGTAGGCCCAGAGGATCATCGCGAACGGAAGCCACTCGAGGACGACGCTCCGCATCCAGCCGCGGACGTTGGTGAGCGAGAAGGCGAGCAGCCCGAGGAGGATCCACATGAGGAGCCGGTCGCGCGAGAGCGGCAGCCCGTCCTGCGCCCAGACGATGACGAGGGCGAGCGCCCAGACGACCGGCCCGCCCCAGCGCAGAAACCTCTGGGTCGCCGGCGTCGCCAGGCGCGAGCGGGTCGTGTCGGTCGCGGTCACGAAGAAGAGGCTAGCGGCTCGGCGTTTATGGTCGGCGAGTTCATGGCAAGATCGACCCGTGCCCTTCGAGCAGTATCACGAGCCTCCCAACGAGCTTCCCGAGCATGTGCGCACCTTTGCGCGAATCTGCGTCTCCTTGATCGAAGAGGCCGAGGCGATCGACTGGTACGAGCAGCGCCTCGCGCTCGAGAAGGACCCGGAAGCACGCGCGATCATGGAGAACGCACAGCAGGAGGAGTTCAAGCACTTCGCCATGAACCTCGAGTTCCTCTCGCGCCGGAACGAGAAGTGGCGCACCGTGCTGAAGGACGTCCTCTTCAAGGACGGCGACATCGTCGAGCACGGCGAAGCAGCCGAAGCCGAGCTCGACTAGACGCCGTTAGAGGGAAAGCTGGCGCATGACCGCGATGCCCACGATCGGCATGGCCGCCGCGAGCCCGTAGGCGAGAGACCACGAGCCGGACTCCACGACCACCGCGAACGCGGGCGGTGCCGCTGCGCTCGTGATCGCAAGCGCGGTTTGCTGAAAGCCGAGTGCAGCGCCCGCTCGCGCTCGCCCGGCGAGCTCTGCAGCGGCCGTGAAGGAGAGGCCATTCCAGCTCAACGACAGCGCGCCCGCCGCGACGAAGACGGGGATGAGGATGACGAGTGGAGCCGAGAGCAGAACGGCGGCAGCGGCGAGCGTGGCCGCGAGCGCGAGTGCGAGCCGGCGAAGCGGAGCGATCCGCGCGTGCACCCGATCCGACCAGCGGCCGGAGACGATCCGAAGCACGGCGCCGAGGGCCTGGATCACCGCGAAGACGCCTGCCGCGGCGGCCGTGCTCAGGCCGCGTTCCTGGTGCAGGAAGAGGATCAGGAAGCTGAGGATGCTGATCTGCGCCGCGAGGACGAACCCGCTCCCGATGGAGAGCCTCCACATGCGCGGGTCGCGCATCGGGTGCCCGATGTCCTTCAGCTCCTCCTCTCCGTGCGGTGCCTCGCGGAGCCCGCTCGCGCCCGCGATCGCTGCGGCGAGGCAACCGGCGGCGAGCACGGTGAGGCCCGCGCGCACGCCGCCCGCGGCGGCGACCGGAGGGAGAACGAGGGCCGCGAGCAGCCCTCCGATCGGCAGGGCCGTCTGGCGGATGCCGAGCGCGAAGCCACGCTGATCGCGCCGGAACCAGCTCATGACCGCCCGGCCGCTCGCCGCGTTCACGCTCGCGCCCGCGGCCCCCGCCACCGCGAGCGCGAGGACCAGCACGGCAAAGGAAGGCGCGAATGCGGCGACGAGGAGACCGGCGGCGCAGCCGGCGAGGCCCGCCCCCAGCACAGATCGCTCGCCGACCCGGTCGGCGAGGAGACCCCACGCGAGGAGGGTGAAGATCGATCCTCCGTTCGCCGCCGCGATCGCAAGCCCGACCTGGGTCAGATCGAGGTCGTACTCGTGCTGCAGTGCCGGGGCGAGCACAGGGATGCCGAGGAACACCGCCGAGTACGCGGTCTGGGCGCCCGTGCCGAGCGCGAGGATCGTCCACCTGTAGCGGGCCACCGGCTTCGAGCCTAACGGCGGGGCGCTACTCCCATTCGATCGTGGCGGGCGGCTTCGAAGAGAGATCGAGGGCGACCCTGTTTACGCCCGGGATCTCGTTGATGATCCGGCTCGAGATCGTCTCGAGCAAGTCGTAGGGCAGGCGCGCCCAGTCGGCGGTCATGGCGTCCTCGGAGGTGACCGCGCGGATCACGATCGGATACGCATACGTGCGCCCGTCGCCCTGCACGCCGACCGAGCGCACCGCCGGCAGGACCCCGAAACACTGCCAGAGCTCGCGGTAGAGCCCCGCGCGGCGGACCTCCTCGAGGAGGATCGCGTCCGCATCCCGCAGGATTCGCAGCCGCTCCTCCGTGACCTCGCCGATGATCCGGATCGCGAGGCCGGGCCCCGGGAACGGGTGGCGCCAAACCATCTCCTCCGGCAGGCCGAGGTCTTCGCCGACGCGGCGGACCTCATCCTTGAAGAGCATCCGCAGCGGCTCGACGAGGTCGAAGTCCATGACCTCCGGGAGGCCGCCGACGTTGTGATGCGACTTGATCGTCTCGGCGGCGCCCGCGTGCCCGCCACCGGACTCGATCACGTCCGAGTAGAGCGTCCCCTGGACGAGCCAGCGAACCGCGCCGAGCTTGCGCGCCTCGTCCTCGAAGACGCGGATGAACTCTTCGCCGATCCGCTTGCGCTTCTCCTCCGGGTCGGTCACCCCCTCGAGCTTCGCGAGGAAGCGGTCGGCCGCGTCGACATGCACGAGCGGGACGTGGAAATGGCGCTCGAAGGTCTCCACAACCTGGGTGGCCTCGTCCTTCCGGAGCAGTCCATGGTCGACGAAGACGCAGGTCAGCTGGTCGCCCACCGCCTTGTGCACGAGCAGTGCGGCGACCGCGGAGTCGACTCCGCCGGAGAGCGCGCACAGGACTCGGTCCCGCCCGACTTGGTCGCGGATACGCGCGGTCTCCTCCTCGATCACGGCTGCGGCCGTCCAGAGCGGAGGCGCGTCCGCGACCTTGTAGAGGAAGTTCTTGAGCAGGTCGTTGCCGTACGGCGTGTGCACGACCTCAGGGTGGAACTGGACTCCGTAGAGGCCGCGCTCCGGATCCTCGAAGGCCGCGATCGGAGTGGACGGCGATCCGGCGACCACGCGGGCGCCGGCGGGGGGAGCAACCACGGAGTCGCGGTGGCTCATCCAGCAGACCTGCTCGGCAGGCAGCCCGGCGAAGAGCTCACCCTCCTCGGCGCGGAGCTCGGTGCGGCCGAACTCCGAGACCCCGGTCGGCTCGACTCGGCCGCCGAGCTCCTGCGCCATGACCTGCATCCCGTAGCAGATGCCGAGCACGGGAACTCCGAGCTCGAAGAGCCCGGCGTCGACGGACGGTGCTCCCTCCGCGTACACGGAGGAGGGCCCGCCGGAGAGGATGAGCGCCAACGGGCGCCGCGCGGCCAGCTGGGCGGCGGGCGCGCGGTGCGACACGAGCTCCGAGTAGACGCGGCATTCGCGCACCCGGCGCGCGATCAGCTGCGAGTACTGCCCGCCGAGGTCGACGACGAGCACGGGCCGTTCCTCGGGGGAAGGCTCGGGCAGCTCGAGGACAAGGGCATCCGGCGTCAGCCCCGCCCTCCTTGTTGCAGTCTGGCGACGAAGCGCGAGGCATGTGCGCGGCGGCCGGCGCTACGCTCGAAAGCGGGTGGAGGCATGGGGTGGCCCCGGCGGGAGCGGGCACCGGAGCCCTGCTCCGTCATCCCATCCCGATCCGCTGGGCTTGCTGGAGGGCCTTTCCCTCCGTCTTGATCGAAGGCGCGAGCATGATCTCAGCCCGCTGGAAGTCGTGGATGTTCTCGTAGCCGCAGGTGGCCATCGAGGTGCGAAGCGCACCCATCAGGTTCAGCGTTCCGTCGTTCTCACGGGCAGGGCCGACCACGATCTCCTCGAGGCTCGCCGCCTGCTTGACCTCGACGCGCGCGCCGCGCGGGAGCGTCGGGTGGAAGGTCGCCATCCCCCAGTGGAACCCGCGCCCGGGCGCTTCGTGCGCCCGCGCGAGCGGCGAGCCGATCATGACCGCATCGGCTCCGCAGGCGATCGCCTTCGCGATGTCGCCGCCCGTGCGCATGCCGCCGTCTGCGATCACATTCACGTACTTGCCGGTCGCGAGCAAGTGCTCGGCCCGCGCCGCGGCCGCGTCGGAGATCGCGGTCGCCTGAGGAACCCCCACGCCGAGCACGCCGCGCGTGGTGCACGCAGCGCCGGGCCCCACGCCGACGAGAACGCCCTCGGCGCCCGTGCGCATGAGGTGCAAGGCCGTGTGGTAACTGGCGCAACCCCCGACGACCACCGGAATCGGGACTTTGGAGATGAACTCCTTCAAGTTGAGGGCGGAACCGTTCGACGAGACGTGCTCTGCCGAAACGACCGTCCCCTGGATGACGAGCACGTCGAGCCCCGCCTCGAGAGCGAGCTCGTAGTGCTCGCGGACGCGCTGCGGTGTCAGCGACCCTGCCGCGAGAACACCTCCCGCCTTGATCTCCTCGATGCGACGGGCGATCAGCTTCGGCTCGACGGGGCGCGCGTAGATTTCCTGCATGCCGCTCGTCGCCTCCCCCGGAGCGAGCGAGGCGATGCGCTCGAGCTGCTTGTCCGCGTCGGCATAGCGGGTGAAGATCCCTTCGAGGTTGAGCACCGCGAGGCCCCCCATGCGGCCAAGGGCGATCGCGGTCTTCGGAGAGACGACCCCGTCCATCGCGGAAGCGAGGAGCGGCAGCTCGAGCAGGTGGCCGCCGAGCTTCCACCCGATGTCGACGTCGTCAGGATCGCGCGTGCGCCGGCTCGGGACGATCGCGATGTCGTCGAACCCGTAAGCCTGCCGCGCCTTCTTCCCGAGCCCGATCTCGACGTCCATCGAGCGATCCTACCAACCATGCCCGGACGGGCCGGACGCGGTTCAGGCGTCCTGCCGGACCGGCTCGAGCCGGTCGAGCGCGACGTGCGCCGCGAGCCGCGCGGCCTCGCGCGCATCGAAGCGGCCGGGCCCTGCTTCGAGCACCGAAGCGGCGCTGGCGGCGACCGCGCTCCGGAGGGCGTCCTCGTACGAACGGTCGCCCATTCGAGCCGCAATGAAGCCCGCCAGCAGCGTGTCGCCCGCACCCACCGTCGAGACAGCTTCGAGCCGAGGCGCTCTGGCGTGCAGCCGGACGACCTCCGCCCGCTCGGCCCGGAAGAGCCCGTAACAGCCGGTGTCGAGGGTGATGATGACGTTTCGCGCCCCGAGCTCGGCGATCTCGTCGAGGCCGGTGGACAGGTCTTCCTCGTCCACGAACTCGTGCCCGACGAGCGCCTCCGCCTCCCGCAGGTTGGGAGCGACGAGGTACGGCTCGGCTTCGATGCCGAAGCGAAGAGCCTCGCCTTCGGAGTCGAGCACCGTCATGAGGCCGCGCCGGTTGGACTCGCGGATCAGTTCGGCGTAGATCCCCGGGTCGACGTCGCGGGGCAGCGAGCCCGCGAAGACGACGTAGTCGGCTCCCTGCGCAAGATAGACGAGCTTTTCCCGCAGCACGTCGAGCTCGTCGTCGGCGACCTCCGGCCCCCACTCGTTGATCTCCGTGTACACGTTCGAGGTCGGGTCCAGGACGGCAGTCGACGTTCTCGACTCCCCGCGAATACGGACGAAGTCGTTGAGGATCCCTTCGTTCGTCAGCTCCTCGACGAGCAGCGTGCCGTTCCGGCCCCCGGCCAGCCCCGTGCACACGACGGGAACGCCCAGGCGCCTAGCCGCGCGCGCGATGTTGATTCCTTTCCCGCCGGCGCTCGTGATGCCGACGCTCGCACGGTGCCGCTGCCCGAGCTGGAAGTTCGGGACCATGAGCGTCCGATCGATCGCGGCGTTGAGAGTGACGGTGACGATCATCAGAAGGGCGAGACGCTCGCGAGCATGTCACCGGCCTCGTCGAGCGCGCGCCCAGCGTACCAGCGCGCGCGTGTCGCCAAGCCCGGCTTCGCGATGCTGAGGGGCGAGACGAGGGGCTGGCGCGCCGCGACCTTGTCCCCGTCGTAGATGAGGATCTCGCCGACGGCGTCGCCCTGCCGCACCGGAACCTGCAGGATCGACGGCGCGACAACGCGCTCGACCAGCGGATGGTCGAGGAGGACGCTCGCCCTCACCCGGTCGGCCGCGACGAGAGGAACGCGCCGGTTCGAAAAGGGCACGCCCGCGGTCGCGTACGCCCTCGTCCGGGAGATCAGCTTCACGCGCCCGTAATGGCCGAAGCCCCAGTCGAGGAGCGCCGAGAGGTCGCGGTTACGCCGTCCGCGCGTGGGCCCGCCGAGAATGACGGCGTACATGGTCACTCCATCGTGCTCCGCCGCGGCGATCTCGCTCCACCCCGCGAGATCCGTGTGGCCCGTCTTGATCCCGATCGCCCCGGGATATGTCTTCAGGAGATCGTTCCACGCATAGAGCGTCCGCCCGCCGGCGATCTCCCCGCCCGTCCGCTTGACGATGCGCCGGAAGAGCGCGTGCTTCATGTCCTCGCGCGCGAGCGTGTATGTGTCTCGAGCCGACGAATAGTGCCCGGGCGTGTCTAGCCCGTCCGGGACGACGTAGTGCGTGTGGTCGAGCCCGAGCTCGCGCGCGCGCCGGTTCATCATGCGGACGAACCTGGGCACGGTGCCGCCCACGTATGTCGCGAGCGCGTACGCGGCGTCGTTCGCGCTCTGGATGAGCGCGGCCGCGAGGAGATCGCCGACCTCGAGGCGCTCGCCCGCCTGCAGGTTGATCGTCGATTCGCCCACCGACGGCGCCGGGCCGCTGACCCTGACGATGTCGTGCCTGTCCGAGTCCTCGATCGTGAGGAGCGCCGTCATCAGCTTCGTCAGGCTCGCCATCGGCAGCCGGCGATCCGCGTGCTCGGCGAAGAGCGTCTCGCCGGTGCGCCCGTCGACGAGGAGCGCCGCCCGGGCGGCGACCGTCGGCGGAGGCGTGGAGGCTGCTGCCGCCTGGGCCGCGAGGAGC
>Ga0307302_10001299_pt1 | contig 11005 bp, 11 predicted proteins | sample ER_DNA_183_FD_194490 | JGI IMG/M metagenome (GOLD analysis project Ga0307302, IMG submission 194490) | Bulk soil microbial communities from the East River watershed near Crested Butte, Colorado, United States - ER_DNA_183 | ecosystem: Environmental > Terrestrial > Soil > Floodplain | place... | reverse complement strand
CTGGGGTCACGGTGGTGGACTCCTGAGGGTCTTTGGTCGGAACCAAAGGGTCCACCACCAGCCCCACCAACGGTGGGACCTGCAACCTCATCCCGTGATCATCAAGCCCTAGCTCAGTCGGCAGAGCACATCCATGGTAAGGAAAAATCTGGGGCTATTTCTTCTCATCGATGACCAGCAGAAACAGCCGTTTGCGCAGGTCAATTGGGATCATAGCATCTGGATCAAGTGGCACCGACTAGCAGCAAGTAGCACCGGCTGGCGAGCAATGCTGATGAGTTTCCAAGCGAGAATCCGACAAATTAACCGGCTCGTCTCTGGTTGAAGCGTGACCGCGCTCTGGCTGACCAGCACCAGGCCAGCGCTGGCTCGGCGGCGAGGCTGACGGTGCGGCCGAAGTAGCCGCGGCCCTGGACCACACCGGCGCGGCCGATGCGCCGGTCAAACCGTGCCTTGCGGCTCCTCTGGAACGAGGATCCACAGCACCAGATAGATCACTAGGCCGGGACCTCCAAGCAGGGCGAGCACCACGAACAGCACCCGGATCAGGGTTGGGTCGGCGTTGAAGTACTGAGCCAGGCCACCGCACACGCCGGCTAGCTTTCGATCGGTTCGGCTTCGGTAGAGCTTGCGGGTCTCAGCCATGACGCCACCCTTCGTGATGCGGACCTGCGGTGGAGGCTGACCGGTGTCAATCAGGCTGTGTCGGTGACGGGTTCTCCATTCCTGGTTATCTGTCCTCGCTCGTGCAGGCTCCTCCCCGTCGGCGCCTGCTCGCTCAACCGAGTTGCTGTGCGAACAGGTCCATGGGGGAAACAGCGTCTTGCTGCGGCTTGAAGCCCTCCACCATCGGTTTGCGATTGGCAAGGTAGCAGCTCGCGACAGCTGCAATCGTCAGCTCCTCAGCTGATCCGCGCCGTCGACCTGGTCGACAGGTCAGAGCAGCCCGCGGAGGTAGCAGCTGTTGAGCGTGGCGGCGGGTCGAGAGGTTCTAGGCGGGTTGTCCGGGTGGTCGAGGAGTGGGTGGGTCGAGCTGCAGTCGCCCACCCGAGCGCTGGTCCAGCGCCTGCTGGAGGGCCTGCCGGCTGGTGTAGTCCACGATCGTGGTCAGCTGGCTGGTGACCTCGGCCCGGTTTGCCGCCGGTACGGTCGCCTGGGCGGTGACGCAGCCGCCCGGGAACCGGTCGAAGTGGGTGGCTTCAACATGCCTTCCTACCTCGCCGGACCCCCATTCACCCAAACCTGAGCACTTGATCTGATCGCAGCCGCTGACCAGGCCGCGGTGAGCATGACCTTGCCTGGGGGCGGCGACACCATCGGTGTCGGCCAGGTCTGCACCAGTCCCAATTCCCGCCAACGGGGGATCTGAGCTACGGCGTGGGCAGCTCGCCAACCACCCGGCACCGGCGCAGCCTCCACGCTTTGACCCGACCGGGGGAGCGGCCCGACCACCGGCCTCAACCCGAGGGGGACGCCTAGAACGCCATCGTCATGTCAGCCGGTCATCCTCGACCCGCAGTGGTCACATCGCCTGGCCATCACCTCGGCCTCAGACCTCAGATGGAAGGAGCCGGTCCATGCCCGACCTCTGGGACACCAACTCCGACAACCTCTCCAGCACACCCGCTCCCCAGCCTGACCCGATCCCCAGCAACCACGACGACCACGCGGAGGTGCGGCTCAAGGACGATCGCGGGCGGCTCCGGCTCCCCGCCTACGTGTTGATCGCCCTAGTGGTGGCATTGGCCGCGATCACCGTGGCGATCGTCGCCGTGCTGGTCGGCTTTAGATAACAGGTCGTGTCGGTCACCTCGGGCCGTGCTCGAGGAGATCCTGCCGCCCGAGGTGGTCTCGGGCCATCGCGCCCCCGTGGTCCCAGCGGCCCTCGTTACACGGCGGCCCGCACAGCGTCGACCACGTGGCGGTAGGGGTTGACGGCGGCGGCGGCGCGGACCCAGCCGGGCAGCAGCTCGGCGGGCACATAGGCGGTCGACAGCAACGAGATGGGCAGGAACAGGGGCACCAGGGCGGTGAGGGCCTCGGGGCTGCGGGCCCTGAACCCGACCACGTAGTACAGACCGGCGTAGCCGAGGGTCCAGCCGGCTAGCAGCCCAGGGATGGCGAGGACAGCCAGGGGGCCGCCGCGCAGGGGGGCGCCGAGGGCGACCGCCACGGCCAGCGTCACCGCGCACCCGATCAGCCGTCGACTTCGAGGCATACTTTCAGCTCAACCCCTCAACAACCCAATCCAGACGAGCGCGAAAGCACCAGTCACCTAGGTCTGCCATGAAAGACTTGTCATGAGAGCGGGAACGTGAGGAGGCCGGGGAGCGTAAAGGGGTCATGACTTCCCGAAGCCCTGTACCGAGCCTTGGCCTTGGAGGGAACCGACTTCGCCTCGTCGCTCTTGTGGTGATCCTCGTCGGGGCCGCCTGTACCGCCTCGTCCACTCCGAGCGGGCCGACGCCGACGACACCCCCACCCCCACCCCGGCCCTCGACGGCCCCGGGCAGCCCAACGGGGCCCGCGGTCCACCCGACCGGGCCGATCGCACCCGCCGAGCGGTCGACGCTCACAGGCATCGTCGCCTATAGCACCGGCGACGGCGACATCTGGGTGATGAACGCGAATGGCACCGGCCGGCGACGCGTCACGCGCTCGGGCCGCGGCTTCGACTTCGACCCGCACCTCTCGCCGAATGGCCGCTCGATCGTCTTTCGCACCTCGAGAGGCCGCTACCTCCGCGACAGGCGCGGGATCGGGCTGGAAGGGATCTTCGTCGTGGATGTGCAGACCAGGCGCGAGTACCCCGTGCACCCGCCGCGCGGCGGGCTGTTCCCCAGCTGGTCGCCCGACGGTCGTGCGATCGCGTTCAGCACCCTGCAGCGCGACCTGGACGGCGAGTCGATCCACCTTGTCACCCCCGCGGGCACGAACCTCCGTGACCTCGCCGAGCCCGCGTTCGACGCCGTGCAGGAGGGTCTCGCCTGGTCGCGCGACTCGCGGCGGATCGCCTACAGCGGCCACTCCGGCGATGGCAACTGGGCGATCTGGACGATGAACCGCGACGGCAGCGACCGGCGGCAGCTGACCTTCCCGACGCCTGTCGTCCCGCGCGGGAGCGGCGGTGACCAGATCGGTGAATGGTCCCCAGATGGAAAGCAGCTTGTCTACAGTTCCTGGCAATCCGGAGATTTCGACCTATTTGTGATGACCGCCGATGGATCCGATGTCCGCCAGCTCACCGACTGGCCCCGCGGCGATGGTGCCGCCGCGTGGCTCCGGAGCGGGCAAATCGTCTTCTCGCACTTCAGCCGCGAGGAGCCGCTGCCGCACTGGTACATGATCAACCCCGACGGGACAAAGCTTCGCTCCCTGCCGTGGTTCTACGGCGCCGGCGACCCGCTCGACTGGGTCCAGCCGCGCTGACGTCTTCGAATCAACCTGTCGCCGCGCCAGGCCGGAGGATGGGACTCCATATCGAGGAACGCGGCCAGCGCGACCCACGAGGGCGAGTTGGCCAAGTCGGCCCGACATTGAACCCGTGGCTCGGCGGCAAGGCGCCGGGTCGCGGCCTCCGGGCGCGCCGATCCTGTCGCCTGAGGATCGATGACCCCGACGTCGTCCGCGCCGAGTATTCCAGCAGGCAAGGTCTGCTCGGCCGGCGGGTGGCGTACGAGCACGCAGAGGGACCAGACCTGCCCGTCGATGTGTGGCGATGTGTAACGTCCTGCTGCTGGCCGCCGTTTCTTCCTGTCGGGGCCGTAGCAGCCTGCCGAACGGGCGACTCTGACTACTGCGCCGCAGCGTCGAGGGGAGGCACAAGGTGGGTATCGGCTTCAGCATCTTCCTGTTCGTAATCGGGGCGATCCTCACCTTCGCGGTGGACGTCAGCACCTCCGGGTTCGACCTGCACACAGTCGGGACCATCCTCATGGTCGCGGGGTTGCTCGGGCTGGTGGTCTCGGTGCTGTTGTGGAGCAGCTTCTCCCCTTGGAGCCGCCGCCGGGTGGTTGGCCCCGACCGGGTGGTCGAGGAGCGCCGCATCGAGCGCGATCTTCCCTAAGCGACGACCTCGACTAGCAGCAAGCACGCAGCGTGTTGGTTGTCCGCGGCGGGTTGCGCCGGACAGCGGCTGGCTGCTGTGGGTGACGAGGAAGGAGGCCAGATGGCGACCCCCAGCATCGAGCTGGCCCGCGGTTGGATCGGCCGGAACATGGTCGACCGCGACTACCACACCATCGGCAAGGTGGTCGATATCTACCTGGATAATGAGACCGGCCGGCCCGACTGGGCGGTGGTGCGGACTGGCCTGTTCGGCCTGCGCTCGAGCTTTGTGCCGCTGGCCGAGGCGACCGAGGTCGACGACGAGGTTCAGGTGCCGCACCCCAGGGCGCAGGTCAAGGAGGCCCCCAGCGTCGAGCCGGACGGTCAGCTGTCGCCGGCCGAGGAGGCCGAGCTGTATCGCCATTACGGGCTCGACTACGACACTGTGACCCTGGATGACGGCGCACCGGCCGGCTCCGCCGGTGCCGGGTCGGCTCCCACGCCCGAGCCGCCAGCCAGCGAGGAGCAGGCCGACACGACCGGGACCCTCGCCCCCGAGTCGGCCAGCACGGCTGGCGAGCGGCTGTCGGACCCCGATGCTTCCACCGAGCCGCCGGCCACCGTTGGCAGCGAGCCGGGCGGAGCGCTGGGGGAGGACCGGCTTTGGGTGGGGGAAGGGGTGAGCCGCCCGTTCGTATACGAGACGCCAGCTCCACCTGATGACGCCGCGGGCAGCCGTCGGCGTCAGCCGGGGCAGGTCCGGCTGCGCCGGTACCTGGTGACCGAGGTGGTGACCGACAGCGACTCCGGGCAGCGCCACCAGCTGCAGGTCCAGCGCGAGCCGGTCTCCGACGCCGAAGTTGACGCCGTAGCTGCAGCGGTCACCGACCAGCCGGATCAGGCAACCAGCCAGGAGCCCACCGGGCCAACATCAAGTGACTGGTTCAGTGATGGCAGCGACCCACGGCGCTGAACAACCCAACAGAGATAGGCGAAGCGAGACCACAGGACAGCCCCGGGCCTGATGGCTGCATGACCGGTCCAGCCTTACGAAAGGCAATTCTGATGCGAAAGCTGCTTGTTGTCGCTGCCCTGGTCGGCCTCCTGTCAGCGTTAGCAACGTCCCACGCCGGCGCGGCCACCCGGACCACCAGCAACGTCACCCTGATCGCTGACCCGTCGGTGGTGGTCGGCACCTCGACCCTGACCCGTACCGACAGCGGCATCTCCTTCACGCTGCAGACCAGCGGGCTCCAGGCCGGCCATGCGGTCACGGTCTGGTGGATGGTGGTCAACCCCGACGGCGGCCTAGCTGTGCTGTATGCCGCCGGCCATGTCATCGGCCAGAACGGCGCGTCCAGCTTCGCCGGTTCCCTGTTGGTGGGTGACAGCGACGGCTTTGTGATGGGCAGCGACACCACCCTGGAGGACGCCCTCCGGGCCACGGTGTACCTGGTCGTCCGCGACCACGGTCCGGCCAACCCCAGGACGGTCAACGCCCAGATCCACACCTTCGCAGCCTGCAACCCCCCAACTCTCCCTGACCAGCCGTTGAGCTGCACCGACCTGCAACTGTCGACGCACCTGCCCAGCTGAACCAACCACCCCAGCCCCTTGATCGCCGAACGTGCCTCCCACCTGACCGACACGGCAACGGCGCCGACTAGTGGAGCCCCCGCCATCCCCCCTGGGCGGGGGCTCCGCCGTTCCGCTGCGCCCTGGCCAACCCCCCGAGAGCCAAGCTCGGTAGCTGCTCGGACGGCTGACGCCCGGATGCTGCAGGCGCCAGGCGATCGCCCCAGGCCGCCTCGCCATCCTCGGGACCTCGGCTCGGCGGGCCTCCTCGACCAGTTCCAGGTTGCGCTGGACCTGACCGGGTCGTTGTCGGACGAACGCTACCGGCCAGTTGCCAATGGCGGTCGGTGGCGCCTGGTCCCAGGGAACCAGCCGGGCATCTGTGCTGTAGAAAGGGGTGCTCGCTCTGGAGTCCGGGGAGGGGAGTGCGCCATGGCAGGTCCCGCCACCCTCCGGCCGCCGCCCCCTTGCGCGCCACGCTGGCACAGGATGCTGGCCGTCGCGGTGCTGCTGGCCGCGGCCGGGTGCTCCGGTGCCGCCGACACCCCCAGCACCCCTCGATCGACCCCGCCGCCACCCACCCCCACCGGTACTGGCGCCTCCGTACCCGCGTTCGACCGGGGCCGCTTCGCCGCGGTCATCCCGGTCCCCGACGCCGCCAGCATGACCGTGGCCGACGGGATGCTGTGGGTGCGCAAGGGCGCCGGCACGGTGGTTCGGGTCGCTCCCACGACCAACCGGGTCGTCGGCACGCCCCTGCGGGTCCCGGCCGACGCTGAGGCCATCGCCGTCGGCGATGGGGCGCTGTGGGTTGCCCGGGTCGCCCCGCGGGACCTCGGCACGCCACACAACGACGCCGTAACTCGGGTTGACCTGGCGAGCGGCCGCACGGTGGCGACCATCACGGTCGGTCGGGCGCCCCTGGACCTGGTGGCCACGCCGGGGGCGGTGTGGGTGACCAACTCCGGCGCCGGCGGCGACCGCGTGGCCCGGATCAACCCTACGACCAACCGAGTCGCGGGCCGGCCGGTCAGGATCGGTGCCAGCCCCCAGAGCCTGGCCGTGGGGGGTGGGTCGCTGTGGGTGGCCAATCATGACGCCGGCACGGTGACCCGCATCGACCAGGCCAGCGGGAGGGTCGTGGCCGACATCCCGGTCCCCTCCGAGCCGCACCGGGTGGCCTACGGGGCGGGTGCGGCCTGGGTGGGCCTGTGGCACGACAACTCGGTGTCCCGGATTGACCCGGCGACCAACCGGGTGGTCGGGTCGCCGATCCCGATCGGGGCCCACCATGCCGGCAACCTGGTGGTCGGCGCCGGCAGCGTCTGGGTCACCAGCGACTACCGCGTGGACGCCGCGCCCGAGGACGTGGTGGTCGTCCGCATCGACCCACAGGCCAACCGAGCCGTCGAAACCATCGCCGTGGGCGGGCACCCGATCGATGTCGCGGCCGCCGAGGGCGCGGTCTGGGTGTCGGTCGCCGACCCCGGCACGGTGCTACGGATCGCCGCCAGTTAGGCGTCATCTTACTCCCTTTGACGGGCCAGGGCGGATCAGGAAACGAGCGGACGGGTCGCCAAGGCGACGACGAATCACCATCCCTGCAGCCATGCCGGCGGAGTGCGACCTGTTGCCTGCGTCGCTGACGTCATGCCATCTGGCTGGGCTGATTGGAAGCGGCCGAACAGGTCCTCACCGCCGGCATCACGGCCCAGGACCTGCAGATCCTCCTTAGCGTCGCTGGCCGCCAAGGCTGAGCCCCCCGAGGGGGGGCGGATCAAGCCCCGCAGCCCTATGCAGGCGGCTGCACCGGGTCGCCAGTCCGGAGCTCGGGGGGGCGTGCTGGTGGCCGAGGGTGCGCGCCGTTGGTGGTGGCCGACGGCTGCCGGGTAGGGTCTGGCGTGATGGACCTCGAAGGGCAGACACTTGGCGGCCGCTACCAGCTGGGCTCGCTGTTGGGCGTGGGCGGGATGGCCAGGGTGTACCTGGCCAGCGACCGGGTGCTGGAGCGGCAGGTGGCGGTCAAGGTCCTCAGCCCGCCCTATGCCCAGGACCCGGTGTTCGTGGAGCGGTTCCGGCGTGAGGCGCGCAGCGCGGCCCGGCTGAGTCATCCCAACATCGTGGCCGTGTTCGACAGCGGCTCCGATGCCAACGAGCACTACCTGGTGATGGAGTATGTAGCCGGTCAGAGCCTGGCCGAGCTGCTGGGCCGCCAGGGCAGGCTGGCCCCCCGCCGGGCCGCCGAGCTGGCCATCCAGGTGTGTGGAGCGCTGGCCGCCGCGCACGCCCAGGGGCTGGTGCACCGCGACGTCAAGCCGGCCAACGTGCTAGTTGGTGACGACGGCCAGGTGAAGGTGACCGACTTCGGCATCGCCAAGGCGGCCGCCGCCACCACCTTGACCGGCACTGGGACGGTGCTGGGCACGGCCGCCTACCTGTCGCCCGAGCAGGCCCAAGGTGGGCCGGTGGATGGCCGCTCGGACCTGTACGGGCTTGGGTGTGTGCTGTATGAGCTGCTCTGTGGCAGTCCGCCGTTCGGGTCGGGGGCCGACAGCCCTCCGGTGGCGGTCGCCACCCGGCACGTGCGGGAGCCGCCCGAGCCGCCCTCGTTGCACAACCCGCAGGTCGCCCCGGCGTTGGACGCGGTGGTGCTGACCGCTCTGGCCAAGGATCCCGCCCGGCGCCACCAGAGCGCCATTGAACTGCAGGAGGCCCTCAAGGGTGTGCTGGCCGGGGAGGCTGTGTCGGCCGGTCCGGTCGGGTCACCCGCGGCGGCCGCGCCTACCGAGCCGCTTGTCGGTCGTCCCGGCAGGACCGGGGTGCTGCCGGGCGCGATGGGCCCGGCGGTCCGGGGCTTCGGTCGGCGTTCGGGATGGCCCCGCTGGGCGCTGCCGGTGGCGGGAATGGCACTGGGGATTGGACTGGTGGCGGTGGTGCTGTGGCCAGATGGTGGCGGTACCCCGACCCGGCGGGAAGCTGGGTCCACCGCAGCAGCGGCAACCCGCGCAGCCTCCACGACCACCCCGCGATCTACTACGGCAGCGCCATCGGTGTCCGATGTGGACGCAGCGCTGGCCAACCTGACCGCGGTGATCACCGCTGCCCGCCAGCAGGGCACCGTCGACAAGGAGGCAGAGGACCTGCTGCACCAGGCCGACGACCTCGCCAACGCCCTCCAGGAGAACCCCAAGGACAAGGACGAGGACCACGGCAAGGATGAGGGCCGCGGCGACAAGGGCAAGGGCAGGGACGTGGCCAACAAGGTGGCGGAACTCGAGCGCAAGGTGGATGAGCTGATCGGCAAGGGGAAGATCCGCCCCCCCGCCACCACCCAGATCCAGCAAGCCGTCTCCCAGCTGGCTCTGGCAGTGCAACAGGCAGGCTGAAGGGCGTATCGCGTCGGCATGACCCGATTGCTGCCGTCCAGGCAGGACGCCGTTCGCTGCTCTGAGTTCCCACAGGGTTTGCCATGACCGATGACGCGGACTCCCGACTTCCATCGACCCTGGAGGCCACCATGGCCAGGGCCGCGCACCGGCGGCCGCGGCGATCGGCACTGGCAGGTGGTTGGGCGTGACCAAGGCTAGCGCGCCGGACCGCGATTTGGTGACCGGCTTCCCGGGTGGGTAGGTTCGGCTATCACCGACCGATCGGAGGTGACCTATGACCATCTCCGTCAATGAGCAAGTCACCGGGCACAAGGTGACCGTGGAGCCCGCGGGCCGAGCCAAAGGCGGCCAACGCCGCGCCAGCTGCGAATGCGGCTGGGAGTCTGGGATCGGCGGCACCGAGCAGGTCATGCCCGAGACCCGAACCCACCTGGACGCGGCGGTAGCCGCCACCCAGCCGCCAATGGGACAGCCGACCAAGCCTGGCTCGAGGATCTTCCGGCCCTGACGCTCGCATCACCGGGACGCCTATGGACGGCGCGACACTCCGGCGCTGGTGGTCCCCGACCATAGCAAATAGCTCGCTCGCACCAATGGGAGCCGAGCTTGGCCGGGCACGCGCGGTTCTCATCTGTCGCGGCGGCGTCAGCCATGGGTCTGCATGGCAGCCAGTAGGGTGAGCAGGCCGCCCCGGCCTCGCGGCTCAGGGGCCATCCTCATGAAAGCCCGACATATGGGCGCAATAGAGGTAAGCTTGCCGGAGGCCGCTGTAACGGTTATAGGCTGTGAAGCGCTCTATCCGCTATAGCGTTTCGTTTGCAGGCGCGAGTGGCCTCTGCTTGGCCCCCCCGGCAGGGGCCGCTCGCCTGCACCCGGGGTTGCAGGGTCGGTGGCTTGGCAAGCACCAGTCCCGGAGCAACGAACCGCCTCACCTGCCAACGTGCTGGCGTGGCAGCGATTAGCGGGCCGGAACCGCGCTACGTCGCCCTGCCGGCGCTGCAGACATTCGGTCAGCCTCGAGGTGGACGCGATGTACGTCGTGCGGCCAACGAGCAGGGCCAGACCGCCGAACTCTGGGCGTGATGATTTCATCGGCACGATGGGCTAGCTCGGGCTGCGGCCACCCCAGGGCAGGCGTCGCCTGCCCTGCGGCTCCTCGACCGTACGTGCTCGCGCGACCACGCTCGCCGGCAGAAATCCTGCCCTGCCAGCTCAAGTGTCCATTGCGTCACACCGTCCCGCGGCTGCGGCCGCTGACGCTCAGCCGCTCGGCCAACCCGCGCAGGCCACGGTGGGCGAGCCCGCGGACCGTTCCAGGGCGCTTGCCCATGATGCTGGCCACCCCAACCATATCCAGCCCCGCCACCACCCGGAGCGCGATGGCCTCGGCCTGGTCGGGGGGCAGGGTGGCGATCAGGCTGAGGGCAGCTCGCGTGGAGACACCTTCCAGGACCCCCGCGGCCGGGTCATCAGGCGCCGCCAGATCCACGATGTCGGGGACCGGGACGATCTGGGTGGGCGCGTGCGCGGCCCGGCGCCGCCACTCCTGGGTCTCGTGGTGGGCAATGGTGAACAGCCACGCCCGAAACATCGGCTCGTCGCCACGGAAGCGGCCAACGCCACCGACCACCGCCGACCAGGTCTTGCAGGCGAGATCCTCGGCCGCGCCCGGGGCGACCACGGCGAGGTAGCGCAGGAGGCGGGGTTGCAGGTCGCGCCAGAGCTTGCCGAAGGCGTCTTCATCGACGCCCGCGGCCGCCTCCAGCACACGTGGGAAGCTACGACCGATCATCGCCACCGCTGGCGGTACAGGCGCTCAACTCGTCTCCTTGGATGGCCCGGTATCCAAGAGACGAACAACCTGCACGTCCCCCTCCACACCTGTCAAACGCGCAGGGCCGACACCGGCAGCGATCCGCGACCAACGGGCAACCCCGCAGTATGCAGCAATCGCTGGCGCCTTGCCGAGCTTAGCCCGTACGTGTCGGTATGGA
>Ga0307302_10001296_pt1 | contig 11015 bp, 14 predicted proteins | sample ER_DNA_183_FD_194490 | JGI IMG/M metagenome (GOLD analysis project Ga0307302, IMG submission 194490) | Bulk soil microbial communities from the East River watershed near Crested Butte, Colorado, United States - ER_DNA_183 | ecosystem: Environmental > Terrestrial > Soil > Floodplain | place... | reverse complement strand
AGGCAATGCCTAGGCATGCGTATACGGCGAGCGAGGCCGCGCGGAGACTGGGGATCAGCCTCGACACCCTCCGGCGCTGGGACCGCCAGGGGCGAATCCGCACGAGCCGAGACGCCGCGAACCGCCGTCTCGTTGCCGCGAACGAGGTCGAGCGGCTGCTCGGGCGGCCCGTCCCCCACGAGCTCTCGGCCCGCAACAGGATCACCGGCGTGGTGCGGAACGTCCGGATCGAGGGCCTGCTCGCCCAGATCGAGCTCGACGCCGGCCCGTTCCGGATCGTCTCGGTGATCACCAGCGAGGCCGCCGAGGAGCTCGCCCTCGAGCCCGGCGACACCGCGACCGCGGTCGTCAAGGCGACGTCGATCATGGTCGAGCGTTGAGAGCGCTTGCTGTCCTCTTCGCCCTCGTCGCGCTCGCGCTGCCGAGTGCCACCGGGGCCGGTAGCAACTTCACGGTCTACGCGGCGGCGTCGCTGACCGAGGTCTTCCCCAAAATCGACTCGAAGCCACGCTTCAGCTTCGCCGGCTCGGACCAGCTCGCGCTCCAGATCCGGCAGGGCGCCCCAGTCGACGTTTACGCCGCAGCAAGCCCCAGGTACACCCAGCTGCTCTATCAGGACGGGCTCGTCGGCAAGCCGGTCACGTTCGCGAAGAATCGGCTGATCGTGATCGTGCCGAAGTCGAACCCGGCGAACATCCACTCGGTCTACGACCTGGGCAAGAGCGGCGTCAAGGTCGTGATCGGCGATCAGGGCGTCCCCATCGGCTCCTACACGAGACAGCTGCTCGACGCCCTCGGGATCAAGGACGCCGTCCTGCGCAACGTCGTCAGCCAGGAGACGGACGTGAAGGGCATCGTCGCCAAAGTCGCGCTCGGGGAAGCAGACGCGGGCTTCGTGTACAGGACGGATGCGAAGCCCGTGTCCGCGAAGGTCGAAAAGATCTTCCTGCCCTTCTGGGCGCAGCCGCCGGTGCGGTACCAGATCGCGATCGTGAGCTCGACGCCGCGCAAGGTCGAGGCGCGCGCCTTCATCCGCCAGGTATTGTCGAAGCGTGGCCGGATGCTGCTGCGGCGAGCCGGCTTCGGGCTCCCACGCAAGAAGCATTGAGCCGGTTCCTCTTCGCCGCGATGACGGCCGTCGCGGCCGGGGTGGCGTTCGTGTTCCTGCTCCTCCCGATCGTCGCGATCTTCCTGCGCGTCCCGATCAGCGACCTCTTCGACCAGCTCGGCAACGACGTCTTCCGCGACGCGCTCGTGGTCAGCCTCAAGACGAGCCTGATCGCGCACGTCGGGGTGCTTCTCTTCGGTACGCCGACCGCCTATCTGCTCGCGCGCCGACGCAGATTCTTCGGCCGCGGCGCGTTGATCACGCTGGTCGAGCTCCCGCTCGTGCTGCCTCCGGCGGTCGCGGGCATCGCGCTCCTCGCGACGTTCGGGCGCCTGGGGCTGCTCGGCGACGAGCTGGACGCGCTCGGGATCTCGATCGGCTTCACGCAGACGGCGGTCGTTCTCGCGGTCGCGTTCGTGGAGAGCCCCTTCTACCTGCGCGGCGCAATCGCAGCCTTCGAGAGCGTCGATCCGGACCTGATCGCAGCCGCACGAACGCTCGGGGCGGGGCCGTGGCGCGTCTTCGGGCGCGTCGCGCTCCCGCTCGCCGCGGGTGGGCTCGGCGCCGCTTCAGCGCTCGCGCTCGCCCGCGGCCTCGGCGAGTTCGGGGCGACGATCATCTTCGCCGGCAGCCTGCAGGGGGTGACCCAGACGCTGCCGCTCGCAATCTACGCGGAGCTCGACCAGGACTTCGACGTCGCGCTCGCGATCAGCGCGCTCTTCGTTCTCGTCGGCGCGGCGATACTCATCTCGCTCAAGGTATTCGGATGGGCTCGGCACGGCTCGACATCACCGTTCCGGTTCGCGACTTCGACGTCGAGGTAGCCCTCGGGGTCGGCGCGGAGACGGTCGCCCTCGTCGGGCCGTCCGGCGCGGGCAAGACGACCGTCCTTCAGGCCGTGGCTGGACTGGCCCGGCCGAGCCAGGGGCGGATCTCGTCGAACGGGACGCTCTGGTTCGACAGTCGCGGGAGGGTCGACCTCAGGCCCGAGCAGCGTGCCGTCGGCTACGTCCTCCAGGAGTACGCCCTCTTCCCGCATCTGTCCGTGGAGAAGAACGTCGCGTTCGCAGGCGGCGAGCGGCGCGACTTGCTGGAACGGCTCGGGATCGCGGGACTTGCGAAAGCGAGACCGTCGGAGCTCTCCGGAGGCGAGCGTCAGCGCGTCGCTCTGGCGCGGGCGCTGGCCCGTCGACCGGAGCTGCTGCTCCTGGACGAGCCGATGGCAGCGCTCGATCCGCACACCCGCGGGCGCGTGCGCGCGGAGCTCCGTACCCTCCTCCGCGAGCTTGCGCTCCCCGCGATCCTCGTCACGCACGACTTCGTGGACGCGGCCGCCGTCGCCGACCGGATCGCGGTTCTCGTCGAGGGACGAATCGTTCAGACAGGGACGGCCGAGGAGCTGATCGCCGCTCCGTCGAGCCGGTTCGTCGCCGAACTCGCAGGCGGGAACCTGCTCACGGGCAACGCGCGGCTGCGCGTAGACGGACTGACCGAGGTCGTGCTCGACAGCGGTCTCGAGATCCTTTCAGCCGACGAAGCGACGGGCCCGGTGGGAGTCGTCGTCCACCCCTGGGAGATCTCGATCGCGCGGGCCGAGACCGGCGACTCGGCCCAGAACCACGTGCGCGCGCCGATCGAGAGCATCGTGCCCGTCGGCAACCGCCGTCGTGTGCGGGTCGGGCCGCTCACCGCGGAGATCACGGCCGTGTCTGCCGAGCGCCTCGGGTTGAAGGAGGGCGAGATCGTCGTCGCGGCCTTCAAGGCAACGGCAACCCGGCTCACCGCCCTGTCCTAGCTAAAGTGAGCAGACCGGGGTGCCGCGTCAAGAGCGGCTGAGATCACACCCGCCGAACCTGATCCGGGTCATGCCGGCGAAGGGAGTGAGGTGAAAGCACCAAGCTGGGGAATCGAGCCCGTGCCGGACCGGCTGCGGGTGCTCGGGTTCTTCGATACGACGCTGCTCTGGCTCAACCTCGGCGTGTCGCTGCTCGTCCTCGTCCTGCCGGCCTACTTCGACCTGTCCCTGAAGGACGCGCTGGCGGCGACGCTCGTCGGCGGGCTGATCGGGAACTCGATGCTCGCGCTGGCAGCATTGATCGGCTCCGACGCTCGCGTGCCGACGATGGTCCTGCAGCGTGCGCCGCTCGGACGGCGCGGCTCGTACCTCGCCACGGTGCTCAACGTCGCGCAGTGCCTCGGCTGGGCGATTTTCGAATTGATCGTGATCGCCACCGCCGCCGGCCTGCTGTGCGACCAGCTCTTCGGGTTCGAGGCGGTCTGGGCCTGGAAGCTCCTCTTCGGGGGGCTCGCCGCAGCGCTCGCGCTGATGGGCCCGATCGGCTTCGTGCGGCGCTTCGTCCGCAAGTTCGCGATCTGGGCGGTCGCGGCCTCGGTCGCCTACCTGGCCTGGTGGATCCTGGAGGGGGCAGATCTCGGCGCCCTCTGGTCGCACCCGGGCGAGCACCACGGCTCGTTCTGGATCGCCGTGGACACGGTCGTCGCGGTGACGGTCTCGTGGGCGCCGCTCGTCGCGGACTACACGCGCTTTTCCCGCGACCGGCGGAGCGCGTTCTTCGGCGTCGGCCTCGGCTACCTGCTCCCTACGCTGTTCCAGTTCGGCTTCGGTTCGATCCTCGTCCTGTCGCGCGGAGTCGACCCGAACCATCCGGAGCTGATCCTGACCGCGATCGCCGGGGGAGGAGCAGCTGCGGCTCTGGCCTTGCTCGCGCTCACGGTGGACGAGACCGACGAGGCGTTCGCGAACGTCTACTCGGCCGCGATCTCGACTCAGAACGTGTTGTCGCGCGTCCCACAGCGGCTGCTGATCGCGGGCGTGTCGGTGGTCGCGACGGCGGGTGCGCTGGCGATCGACATGCGCAGCTACCAACGGTTCCTGCTGCTGCTCGGCGCGGTCTTCGTCCCGCTCCTCGGTGTGCTGGCCGCGCACTGGCTGCATGCCGGAGCGCACTACTCCGAACGCGACGTCTTCGGTAGCCCCGCCTTCCGGCCCGGGCCGATCGTCGCGTGGGCGGCCGGCTTCCTGCTCTACGAGTGGCTCTACCAGCCGACCGATCTCGGTTTCTGGAGCGACCTGATCGCCAAGCTGCCGGCGCCCGGGTACCAGATCGGCGCGTCGCTCCCGAGCTTCGCCCTCGCCTTCGTCCTGACCGGGCTGCTTCAGACCTTGAGCTCGCCGCGGGCGACGATGACCGCCGAGCCGCCGACTTCGACACGCTGAACGTCGTCCGCCGAGCCTTCGACGCGCGCAAACAGCGTCGAAGGGCGACCGACCTCGACACCCTGCGAGATCTCGATCTCGTCGCCGAAGCCGATCCGGCCGTGGCGCGCGAGGTGGAGCGCCAGCGGGCCTGCGGCAGACCCCGTCGCAGGATCCTCGGCCACTCCGCTCGACGGCGCGAACATCCTCGTCTTCCAGCTCCCACCCTCGCCCGCGAAGCAGTTGAAGCAGAGCGTCGGCTGCTCGGCGAGGCGACGCAGGTCCGGCTCGAGCGCCGCAACCTGGTCGGTCGATCCAAGGCAGACGTAAAGGTGGCGCACGCCGTTGTCGTACACCTCGACGGGCAGCTCCGAGCCGTCCACGCCGAGGATCTCGAAGAGCTCCGCCTCGTTCTCGTAGGGCTCAACGGTCGGAAGCGGCTGTGCCATGCGCCCGAACACGATCCGGCCTTCCTCCCGCTCAAGCCGAACCGGAACGACCCCGCGCAGGGTCTCGAGGCGGATCTCCTCCAGCGAGAGAGGCCCGCTGAGGACGAAGGCCGTCCCGAGCGTCGGGTGCCCCGCGAACGGCATCTCGATCTTCGGCGTGAAGATCCGGATACGCGCGTGGCCGTCGCCCTCGGGCGTGTACACGAAGACCGTCTCCGAGAGATTCATCTCGCGCGCGATCTGCTGCAGCTTGTCCTCGGGGATGCCACGCGCATCCGTGAAGACGGCGACCTGGTTCCCCTGCAGCGGCGTGTCCGTGAAGACGTCGGCGACGACGTAGCGAAACCCGTTCACGCGAGGTCCTGCGAGAACATCCAGCGGTGGCCTTCGGGGTCCTCGGCCCGGTAGTGCCTGACGCCCACGTCCGGAACGTCCTCGGGCTCGGACAGGATCGTGGCTCCCGCCGCCCTCGCCTTTGCAAAGTGGGCGTCGACGTCCCCGACCTCCACGAGCACCCCGTCGATCACGAACGGCACCTCGGCCATCTTCCGAGCCTCGGCGGAGAGCTCACGCATGCGTCTCGGGCCGACGTAGTCGGGGGTTGGCGTCGCAAGCATGATCGTGTCGCCCCGAGGACGAGCTCCGCGTGGGTGATCATGCCGTCGTCGTCGGTGAAGCGCAGGCGCTCCTCGAACCCGAATGCCTCGACCAGCCAGTCGATCGCCGAGGCGCCGTCCTCGTAGGAGAGCATCGGAATGACGGCCATGCGGCAAGGCTATCCTCAGCCGCAATGCGCCTCTACCTCGTTCGCCACGCAGAGGCCGCTCCGGGAGATCCGGACGAGCTCCGGACGCTGACCCCCGCGGGCCGGCAGCAGGCCCGTGATCTCGGCCGCCGGCTCAGGAACGAGAACGCCCGCCCGCAGGCGATCCTCACTAGCCCACTCCTGCGCGCCCGCGAGACGGGCGACGAGCTGGCCAGAGCCCTCGGTTCCGAGACCGAGCCGGACGAGCGCCTCGCCCCGGGAGCGACTCCGGACCACGTGAGAGCCGCGATCGCGGGCCGCGGAGACGAGGTCGTCGTCGTCGGCCACCAGCCCGACTGCAGTCAGATCGCAGCCGCCCTAACCGGCGGCCCCGAGCCTCCGTTCCCCGCGGCCGGGCTCGCCGTCATCGAGCTCGAATAGCGGCCCGCCTGCCTCGAGCCTGCGCTCGACGTCCGCGTACCAGTCGCGCGCCCACGTGATGAAGTCGAGCCCGTAGCGAAGCGCGAGGTACGGGTACTCACGGCCTTCCTCGACGCCGGCCCGCGCCTCGACCTCGATCTCGCGAAACCGGTCGAGCACGACCTCGAAGAGGCGCTGCTGCATCCGGACGTTCGCGAGCACATCCTCCTTGGAGAGCATGTCCGAGAAGAAGAGCCGCAGGAGGCTCTCGTCACGGATCTCGAACATGACGTCCTCGCGATCGATCAGCCACTTCCGTAGGGCCTCCTCCCCCTTCGGCGTCAGCTCGTAGACGGTGCGCTTCACTTTCCCGCGCGGCTCCTGCCGCGAGCGAACCAGGCCGTCCCTCTGGAGCCGCTTCAGCTCCGGGTAGATCTGCCCGAAGCTGGCTGTCCAGAAGAAGCGCGTCGAGGCGTCGATGACCTTCTTGATGTCGTAGCCGGTCGCGACTCCGAGCTTCAGCATTCCGAGGATGACGCGCGCGGTCGGGGTCAGACTTGACATATCTGCCAGATAGGATAATCATATCTTCCAGATATGTCCATCCCGGCGATCGAGGTCACGAATCTGCGCAAGTCGTACGGCGACGTCGACGCCGTTGGCGGGATCAGCTTCGAGATCGCCGCGGGCGAGATCTTCGGCCTGCTCGGCCCAAACGGTGCGGGCAAGACGACGACGGTCGAGATCCTCGAGGGCTACCGGGAGCGGGACTCGGGCGGGGTCAGCGTCCTCGGGCAGGACCCTGCCCAGGCCGGCGGCGCCTGGCGCGAGCGGATCGGAGTCGTCCTCCAGTCGTCGTCGCTCTACGAGACGCTCACCGTCCGGGAGCATCTCTCACACTTCGCGGGGTATTACGAGCGGCCCCGGGAGATGGAAGAGGTCGTCGACGTCGTCGGCTTGACGGAGAAGCGCGATGCGAGGGTGCGGACGCTCTCCGGGGGCCAGCGGCGTCGGCTCGACCTGGGGCTCGCGCTCATCGGCGACCCAGAGGTCATCTTCCTCGACGAGCCGACGACGGGCTTCGACCCCGAAGCCCGGCGGCGCGCCTGGGACACGATCGGCTCGCTGCGGGAGCTCGGCAAGACGATCCTGCTGACTACGCACTACCTCGAGGAGGCGGAGCGCCTCTCCGACCGCGTCGCCGTCCTCCGCGACGGGGAGATCGTCGCGCTCGGACCACCCGCTGAGCTCACCGCGACGCTGCCCGCGACCGAAATCCGCTACCGCCGCAACGGCCAGGAGGTGGTCGTGCACACCGAGGAGCCGACACGGCTGCTGCACGACCTGACGGAGGAGGCGCTGAAAACAGGGCGCGAGCTCGAGGGTCTGCAGGTTCGGCGTGCGAGCCTCGAAGACGTCTACCTCGCGCTGACGGAAAGGAGCGGAAAGTGAGGATCTTCTGGCACGAGCTCAAGACCGAGCTTCTGCTCTACTCGCGGAGCCGGGAGCTCGCCTTCTTCACGTTCCTCCTGCCGGTCATCTTCTTCGTGCTGCTGGGGTCGGTGTATGGAAGCAGCGACCGGATCAAGGGCTACCGCGCGCCCGACTACCTCCTGACGGGGATGCTCGGCTACGGGGTCGCCGCGACCGCCTTCTCGGGCCTCGCGATCGTGCTCGTGATCCGACGTGAGAGCGGCGTGCTGAAGCGGCTGCGCGCAACCCCGCTGCCTCCGTGGATCTACATCGCCGCGGTCCTGCTGACCTCACTCGTCGCGTTCGCGATCGAGGCGGTCGTGTTGATCGCGCTCTCGATGATCCTCTTCGACGCCCACTTCCCGAAGAGCCTCGCGTCGGCGATCGTGGCCGTCTTGCTCGGGGGCGCGGCGTTCGCCGTCCTGGGCGTCGGCGTCAGCGGCCTCGTCCGACGGGCCGAAGGAGCCTCGGCGGTGATCACCGCCCTCTACCTGCCGCTGTCCTTCATCTCCGGAGCGTTCTTCTCCCAGAAGAACTTCCCAGGCTGGCTGAAGTGGATCGCCGACCTGTTGCCGCTTCAGTACTTCATCGACCTGATGGGATCCGTGATGCTCGGCGGCGCCCAGTTCTGGAACCGGCCCAAGGATGTCGCGATGATCGTCGGCTGGGGCCTCGTCGGCGCCCTGCTCGCGCGACGTTACTTCCGCTGGGTCCCCTACGAGGGTTAGCTTCTCTCAAAGCGGGAACCTCGGAGTGGCAATGGGGTCTATAGAGCCGGCGATCGCCTTCGCGACGAGGACCTTCGAACCGCCCGCACTCGAGATTCGGGTCAACTTCGGCGTGTTCGCGGGACGGGAGGCGACGCCGGCCGAGATCGACCAGCTGGCCGGCGCTCTGCTCGACAAGGTGACCGAGGTCGCGATCGTGGCCGAGGAGCGGCACGAGATGAGCGCCCACTCCGAGGCGTCCGTGCACCAGGTGCGGATCGAGGTCTCGGGAGGCGAGCTCCCGCGGGCTGACCACGACGTCGACGAGCTGCGTGGGCGGTTGATCGAGACGGCCGAGCAGTGGGCGCGGCACTGCGCGTCCGAGCGTCGCATCGAGCTCGCGGACGCCTGAGTCGCTCTCATCGCCCTCTCACGCAGGGGGCGTAGCGTGCGCGCCATGTTGCGTTCAGTCGTGCTCGCGATCGCGGTTCTCGCACTCACCGCGTGTGGCGGCAGCTCGAAGTCGTCGTCCGGCTCGACCCCCCTTCCGCAAGGCACGAAGCCGGCGAAGCTCGATCCGTCGAATTTCACGACGGAGATCGACAACCCGTACTGGCCGATGCGCCCTGGCAGTCACTGGGTCTACCGCGAGCTCGAGGACGGCGAGGCCCAGCGCGTCGACGTCACGGTCACGGACAGGACAAAGGTGCTCGGCGGGATCACGGCGCGGGTCGTCCACGACCAGGTGACCCGAAAGGGCCAGGTGATCGAGGACACGTTCGACTGGTACGCGCAGGACTCCGACGGCAACCTCTGGTACCTCGGCGAGGACACGAAGGAGTACGAGAACGGGAAGCTGAAGTCGACCGAGGGCTCCTGGGCGTACGGAGTGGACGGCGCCCAGCCGGGCGTGGTCGTCCCGGCCGACCCGAAGCAGGGGATGCGCTACCGCGAGGAGTACTACGCGGGCCACGCGGAGGACGCGGCCGAGGTGCTGAACGTCGGCAGCCAGGTTCAGGTGCCGTACGGCAGGTACCAGGACGCGATGGTGACCCGCAACTACTCGAGCCTCGAGCCGACCGTCGAGGAGATGAAGCTCTACGCGAAGGGCGTCGGGCCCGTGATGGAGCTGCTCGTCTCCGGCGGATCCGGCCGCACCGAGCTGCTCAGCTTCGAGCGATAGATCTCCAGATGCTCGTGCGAGAAGAGGACGAACGTCACGCTCTCGATGATCGAATGACGCTCAAGTTCCTCGCCGGTTGTCCGTAGCGCGATCTCGGCGGCGCGCTCGACCGGGAAGCGGTAGACGCCGGTCGAGATAGCTGGGAAGGCGATCGTCCGGCAGCCGAGCTCTGCTGCCACTTCCAGCGAGCGCCGGTGGCAGGAGGCGAGGAGCTCGTCCTCCCCCGCGCCGCCGCCCTGCCAGACGGGCCCGACCGTGTGAATCACATGCCGCGCGGGCAGCTCGCCGGCGGTCGTCGCCTTCGCGTCGCCGGTCTCGCATCCGCCGAGTCGTCGGCATTCCTCGAGAATTGCAGGCCCGCCGCCTCGGTGGATCGCGCCGTCGACTCCGCCTCCACCGAGGAGCGACGAGTTCGCCGCGTTCACGATCGCGTCGACGTCTTGCTCCGTGATGTCGCCCTGCAGCAGTCGGATCCGCTCCATCAGGGCAGCGGCACGCGCGGCGTCGAGACGACGCCGAGGCGCTCGAGGATCGCCTTCCCCTTGGCCTCTGCGTCCGGGTCGCCGAGGCGTGTTCGAGCGAGCGCTTCGAGTGTCAGCCCCACCTCGTAGTCCGCGTCGAGCTCGCCGGCCAGCTCGAGGCTCCGCTCAAAGTGCGGTCTCGCCTCCGCCGCGCGGCGCGCCTGCACCAGGGCGTAGCCGTGAAGGCGCTCGAGGAACGGGTCGAGGAGCGGATTCTCCCCCGCCGCTTCGAGCAGGCTCGGCACCAGGTCGAGGGCCTCCTGAAAGTGCCCCGCGAGCACGAAGCACTCGACCTGCCGCGCCTGGGTCTCCTGGCCGAACGCTCCCGAACCGAGCTCCTCGAAGGCCGTGAGCGCCTGGGCGAGCAACTGCGACGCCTCGTCGAAGCGGCTCGCCCGAGCGGCAACCCGCCCCAGGTTGGACGTGGCAAGCGCGATCCCGACCGGATAGCGCGCCGCTCGCCAGACCCGTCGGGCTTCCAGGAAGAGCGCCTCGGCCTCGTCGAGCTTGCCCTGGTCGGAGAGGATGTCCCCCTCGTTGTTCTGTGCACGCGCGACATTGACCACGTCGCCCGCACGGCCGCTCAGTTCACCGCTTCGCCGGTACAGCTCCGAGGCTTCGTCCCAGCGACCCGCGTAGTACGCGTCGATTCCGAGGTTGTTGACGAGGTTGGACTGCAGAACCAGGTCGCCAGCTTCCTCCAACATGGGTAGCGCCAATCGGGCGTGCTCATCGTCCTTCTCGCCGAGCGAGATGCGGTTGAGGTGGAGCAGGAGGTAGGCGTGCCCGAGCGCAGCTCTGTCGTCGACAAGCTGAGCGTGCTCCGCGGCGCGTGAGCTCCAGCCGATGCTTTCGTCGAAACGGCCCTGGCGGTACTTGACGCCGGCGGTTGCAAGCTCGAGCTGCACCCGGGTTTCCAACCCGTTGCTCTCGCCGGTCGACGTGTCGAGTGCCTGAAGCCCTCGCCCGTACCAGTCGAGCGCCTCGGAATAGCTTCCCAGCCGCTCGCGCAGGTTCCCCTCCTTGCGCATCAGGCGCGACTGCACGAGCCCGTCTTCGCCCAGCTCACGCGCGAGGCGGTATGCCTCCCCGGCCTCCTCGTACCGCGCTGCGAGCTCGCAGACGTCCCCAAGCGCTTCGGCGACGTGCGCCACCTCGGACGGCGGCAGCTCGAGGTGCTCGGCCGCCAGGA
>Ga0307302_10001294_pt1 | contig 11034 bp, 12 predicted proteins | sample ER_DNA_183_FD_194490 | JGI IMG/M metagenome (GOLD analysis project Ga0307302, IMG submission 194490) | Bulk soil microbial communities from the East River watershed near Crested Butte, Colorado, United States - ER_DNA_183 | ecosystem: Environmental > Terrestrial > Soil > Floodplain | place... | reverse complement strand
CACCTCCGGCGCCACCTCCACGCCCACCCCGAGCTCGGGAAGGCCGAACGACAGACCACCGCCCTGGTCGCCCGCCGCCTGGAGGCCGTCGGCCTCCGGCCCCGCCTGCTGTCCACCGGGACCGGGCTGATCTGCGACGTCGGCGCCGGCGACGGGCCCACGGTGGCCCTGCGGGCCGACCTGGACGCGCTGCCCCTGCAGGACGAGAAGGACGTGCCCTACCGCTCGACCGTCCCCGGGGTCTGCCACGCCTGCGGCCACGACGTGCACACCACCATCCTGCTCGGCGCCGGCCTGGCCCTGGCCCAGCTCGCCGACCGCCTGCCCGGCCGGGTCCGGCTGGTCTTCCAGCCGGCCGAGGAGTGCCTGCCCGGCGGCTCCATCGACGTCATCGCCGACCGGGTGCTGGAAGGGGTCAGCGCCATCTACGCCCTGCACTGCGACCCCAAGCTGGAGGTTGGCCGGCTCGGCGTCCGGGTCGGGGCCATCACCGCCGCCTCCGACCAGGTCGAGGTCCACCTGTCGGGGCCGGGCGGGCACACCGCCCGCCCGCACCTGACCGCCGACCTGGTCTACGCGATCGGCCGGGTGGTCACCGACCTGCCGGCGGCGCTGTCGCGCCTGGTCGACACCAGGGCCGCCCTCAACATCACCTTCGGGGCCATCGAGGCCGGCACCGTACACAACGCCATCCCGACCACCGCGGTGGCCAGGGGCACCCTGCGGGTGCTGGACCGCGCCGTCTGGGGCGAGGCCCAGAAGCTGGTCGAGCGCATCCTGGAGGCCACCGTGGCCCCCTACCCCCAGGTCACCTACCGCCTCGACTACCAGCGGGGCGCGCCCCCGGTGGTCAACGACGAGGAGGCGACGGCGGTGTTCGCCACCGCCGCCCGCTCCGCCATCGGCGACGAGGCCGTCCTCAACGCCCCCCAGAGCATGGGCGGGGAGGACTTCTCCTGGTACCTGGAGGAGATCCCCGGCTCCATGGCCCGCCTCGGCGTCCGCATCCCCGGCACCGACCTGGACATCCACGCCGCCTCCTTCGACGTGGACGAGCGCTGCATCGCCGTCGGCGTCCGGATCCTGGTCGAGACCGCGGTCCAGGCCCTCGCCCACTATGGCGCCTCCCAGCCCGGTGGGAGCCGTTTGCGGGCCGTGCCACCGGGCAAGGTAGGGTTCGGGAGGTGACCCCATGACCACCGACGCCGGTTCCGGGTTCGACAACCAGGCCGCCGGCCGCGACGCCGGCGACGACCGCCTCGAGGAAGCGTCCCGCCACCTGATCGCCGACGACGCCGACGCCGAGGCCCTCGAGGAAGACCGCGAACGTCAGCAGGTCGAGGACCAGATCAACGACGCGTTCTGACGCCAGGTGCGCTAGGCGGGGGGCATGGGGACCGGCCGGGCTGGCTGGTCGCGGTGGATGACGCTGAGCGCGTAGCGCAGGGGCGAGGTCCCGTGGTTGCGGTAGGCGTGGGGGCGGTCGGCCACGAACGCGATGGCGTCGCCGGCGCAGACCAGATGGGGGTCGCCGTCCAGTTCGAGGGTGAGCTCGCCCTCGATCACCAGCAGGAGCTCCCGGGTCCCTGCCGGATGCCCTTCGGAGGCGTAGCCGTCCCCGGCCAGCATCCGGACGTCCCAGAGCTCCACCTGCTGGGAGGTCCCCGAGCCGACCAGCAGCCGGGCCGTGCTGCCGGCGTGCTCCCCGGTCCAGAGCGTGACCGCCTCCTCGGCCCGCACCACCCGGGCGCTCGGCACCTCGGGGGCCTCGACCAGGCTGGCGATGGAGACGTTGAGGGCGGTGGCCAGCCGGCAGATGGTGGCCACGCTGGGGTTCGTCCGGGCCTGCTCGATCTGCGAGAGCATGCCCTTGCTCACGCCCGACCTGGCCGCCAGGTCGTCCAGCGTCCAGGCCAACCTGGTGCGATGGCCGCGCACGTTGCGACCCACCGCGGCGTTGACGTCCTGCGGCTCCGGCACTCGCTCAGCTCCCGCGCTCGTAGCAATAAATTGATCGACACGTTCAGTATAGTGGAGTACACTAAATTGAACGTAGGTTCACTGTACTGGTACCTCGCTGGTAGGGCCAGTCACGAACCCGGGAGCGACCGATGGAACTGATCTGGCTCGTGCTCAGTCTGCTCGTCGTCGACCTGGCCGCGTTCCTGTTCGCCGTCGACACCCGCCCCGGCCTCCAGCACACCTCGCGCTGGCGCGGCCGCCGGCGCTCCATCACCGGCTGACCACCGCCGACAACGACTTGCGGCCAAGCGAGCCGACACTCACGGCACCCGCGGCACCCGCGGCGAGCCCTGGTGGGCGCCCGTGAACCTGGGGGTCCCGCTCGGGCTCAGCTCGGGCTTGTGCTGGGGAGCCGCGGACTTCTTCGGCGGCATCCAGTCCCGCCGCCTGCCGGCGTTGACGGTCGCCTTCTGGAGCCAGGCGGCCTGCGCGCTGGCCCTCGCCGTGGCCCTGGCCGTCCTGGGCATCGAAGGGTCGCGTCCCGTCGCCACCGGGGTCGCCTGGGGCCTCGCCGGCGGGATCGGCAGCGGGCTGGCCCTGGCGCTGTTCTACCGTGGTCTGGCCGAGGGGACCATGTCGGTCGTCGCCCCCGTCTCGGCCTGCGGCGCGGTCGTCCCGGTGGCCGCCGCCCTCCTCACCGGCCTCCGGCCGGACCCCCTGGCCGGCGTCGGCGTCCTGGTCGCCGTGACCGGCGTGGTCCTTGTCTCCCGAACCCGCCCCCCGACCCGGGGCGAGAACCCCGCCCACCGCGGAGCCGGCGACGACGCGGCGGGTCCGGCGAGGCCGGGCCGACCCGGGCGGCCGGGGCGGGTGCTGGCCATGGCACTCGGGTCGGCCGTGGGCTTCGGGCTGTTCTATGTGTTCGTCGACGCCGGGACGGCCAGCATGGCCGGAACCACCGGATCCCGGGGCTCGCCGCTGTGGGTGATCGCCGGGGCCAGGGCGAGCTCGCTGGTGATGTTGTCAATGATCGCGCTTGTCGGACGGCGCTCGGCCCTGCGCTGGCCGGGTCGCCGGATCGGGCCGGTCGCCCTGGTCGGCATCGGCGACACCGGGGCGAACCTGCTCTTCGCCTACGCGGCGACCACCGGCAACCTCGCCGTCGTGGGCGTGCTCGGGTCGCTGTACCCGGTGGCCACCGTCGTCCTGGCCCGGTGGCTGCTGGGCGAACGGCTCTCCGGAGGGCAGAACGCCGGTGTGGTCCTGGCCCTCACCGGTGTGGGGCTGCTGGCCGCCGCCTGATCAGGACTGGCCGCGACCGGTGCGCGCCTGGAGCTCGTCGATGCGACGGGACGCCTCGGCCTTGGTCAGGTTCTCGTCGAACGGCTCGTTGGCCTGGTCGGAGAGCGTCCTGAGGTAGGACGCCTGGGCGCCGGTCATCGGCTGGTCGCCGGTCTTCCAGTCGGCGGGGTCCTTCTCGAGGTTGGAGCCGCGAAGCTCCTGCTGGTTGGCCATGTCGTTCCTCCCGCGATTCGAACTCGTGTTCGAGGCTAGCATGCCCCCCGGACCGGCGCAGCAACCCGTCCACAGCCGGTCCCTGTAGGCTGCCGGGTATGCATCCCGACCTCAGCTTCGCCCTCGCCCTGGCCGACCTGGCCGACGCCATCACCGTGGAGCGGTTCCAGGCCGAGGACCTGGTGGTCGAGACCAAGCCCGACCTGACCCCGGTGACCGAGGCCGACCGGACCGTGGAGCAGGCCCTCCGCAAGCGGATCGGCGAGGAGCGACCGGCCCACGGCGTGGTCGGGGAGGAGTTCGGGGCCGGCCGGCCGGGGACCGCCCGCTGGATCCTCGACCCGATCGACGGCACCAAGAACTACCTGCGCGGGATCCCGGTCTGGGCGACCCTCATCGCCCTCGAGCGTGACGGCCGGGTCGAGGTCGGGGTGGCGTCGGCGCCGGCCCTGCACCGCCGCTGGTGGGCGGCGCGGGGCGAAGGGGCGTTCGTCAACGGCCGCCGCATCCACGTGTCCCAGGTCGCCGACCTGTCCGACGCCGTCCTGAGCTACGCCAGCCTCACCTCCTGGGAGGAGCACGGGCTGGGCGGGCAGTTCCTCGCCCTGGTCCGCGGCTGCTGGCGGACCAGGGCGTTCGGGGACTTCTGGAGCCACATGCTGGTCGCCGAGGGCGTGGTCGACCTGGCCGTCGAGCCCGAGGTCGAGCTCTGGGACCTGGCCGCGCCCCAGGTGATCGTCGAGGAGGCGGGCGGCCGCTTCACCGACCTCGGCGGGACCCCGACGCCCGCCGGCGGCAGCTCGGTCTCGACCAACGGCCTGCTCCACGACCGGGTGCTCGCGACCATGCGGCCGTGACCGCGGCCGATCCGTCCCGACCCACCGCGAGTCGGCCCCTCGCCGGGCGGGTGGCGATCGTCACCGGGGTCAGCCGCCGGGTCGGCATCGGGCTGGCGGTGGCCCGGCGCCTGGCGGCGCTCGGCGCCGGCCTGTTCGTGACCTCCTGGGCCGCCCACGACCGGGAGCAGCCATGGGGCGCCGACCCCGGCGGCGTGGCCGCGGTCCTGGCCGAGCTGGGGAGCGGCGACGCCTCCAGCCCGGCGGTGGGGCGGGTCGAGCACCTGGAGGCCGACCTCCTGGACCCGGAGGCGCCCGACCGGGTGATGGCCGCCGCCGTCGAGGCCTTCGGCCACGTGGACATCCTCGTCTGCAACCACGCCCGGAGCAGCCTCGGGGGCCTCGGGCAGCTCACCACGGCCGAGCTGGACGCCAGCTTCGCCGTCAACACCCGTGCCGTGCTGCTGCTGGTGCAGGCGTTCGCCGCCCAGCACGACGGGCGACCGGGGGGCCGGGTGGTGCTGTTCACCTCCGGCCAGCACCTCGGCCCCATGCCGGGCGAGCTGGCCTACGCGGCCTCCAAGGGCGCGCTGGTCGAGGTCACGGCCAGCCTGGCCGACACCCTGGCCGACCGCGGGATCACCGTGAACACGATCAATCCCGGCCCGACCGACACCGGCTACGTCGACCAGGCGACCCGCGAGCGGGTGGCCACGATGTTCCCGGCCGGCCGCTGGGGCGCGCCCGACGACGCCGCCCGGCTGGTCGCCTGGCTCTGCACCGACGACGCCGCCTGGGTCACCGGCCAGGTCGTCAACTCCGAGGGCGGGTTCCGCCGCTTCAGGTGAGCCGGAGGCGCTACGCTGCCACGGCACACCAAGGTGAGATGGGAGGAACGGCGACGGTGCACGGTCCGGCCGGAGTGCTCACCGTGGTCCTGTACGAGACCGCCCTCGGGGGCCTGGCCCTGCTCTGGCTGGCGCCGCTGTGGGGGGTGGTCCGGCCGGGGTTCTTCAAGCTGGCCGGAGGGACCGCGCTGGCCTGCGCGGCCCTGGCCTGGCTGGCCGGCCGGGGCGAGCTGGCCGCCGCCGGGGCCACCGGTCGCATGGCCGCCCTCTGGCTCGGGCTGTTCACCGCCGCCATCCTCGTCTGGCAGGTGCTGCTGTACGCCCGCATGGCGGCGGCCCGGTGGGCCGGGATGGCCGCGGTCGTGCCCGGGCTGGTCGCCGGCTGGCCGCTGGCCCAGCTGAGCGGCCGCCCCGCCCTGGGAGCGCTGGCCCTGCTCACCGGGGCCCTGTTCCTCGGCACGACCATGGACGGGCTCCTGCTCGGGCACTGGTACCTGGTCGACCGGCGGCTCTCCAACCGGCCCATCGCGGCCCTCGCCACCTGGCTGGTCGCCGGGGTGGCGGCCGCCCTGGTCTCGGCCGCCCTCGGCGGGGCCAGGGGCAGCGCCGTCGACCAGTCGCTCTCGCCCCTGCTGGCCTTCCCCAACCTCACCGTGTACCTGGCCGTCGGCCTGGTCCTGGTGTGCGGGCTGATGGCCTCCTTCATCCGGGTGCTGGTCAAGGGGAACTCCATCCAGGCCGCGACCGGCATGTTCTACCTGGCCGTCATCATGGCCCTGGCGGCCGAGTTCGCGGCCAAGGTGTACTTCTTCCCGTCCTGAGCCGCCGGCTCGACAGTATTTTCCAAGGGCTGAACCGCGGCCTTACCAGCGGCTGACCTGCGTCGGGCACAACTGGACCGACCGACAGCCCGCGAGGTCTGGAGCCGAGCGCCCATGGACGACATCACCCAGCCGATCGGCCCGCCGGTGCCCCAGCAGCCGGGCGTCCCGGCACCGGTCCCGCTGGCCTCCCGGCTGCTGCGCACGGTGCTGGTCGGCGCCGGCGGCCTGGTCCTGCTGGTGGCCGGGCTGGTCTGGGACGCCGTCCTGCACGCCCGCGATCCCGGGCTGGGCGCCAGGGAGGGCGTGTTCGCCCTGTCCAACCCCGGGCACCTGCTCGCCGGGATCGGGATCGCCCTGGTCGCGGTCGGCCTGGCCGGCGCGCTGGCCACCCTGGTGCTGGAGGCCCGCGGGGTGCGGCCGCGCTCGACGCCGGCCCGGCTCGGCATCGCCGGCGCCGCCGTCGTCCTCGCCCTGGTCGCGGGCACGACCGGGGTGTGGGCGGCCGGCGCCGGTGGCCACGCCGACCACCAGGCGGCCGCCGCCCATGTCCACGGCGACGCGGTGGCCGCGGGCGCGGCCGTCGGCTCGGGCGCTCCGGAGCACACCCACGGGCCGAACCTGCCCCCGGTGGCCGCGGCCAGCGACGACGAGCGGGCCAGGGCCGAAGCCCTGTGGAAGGCCTCGGTGGCCGGTGCCGAGCGCTGGCGCGACCCGGCGGCCGCGGCCGCGGCCGGCTTCCGGTTCAAGGACGAGGCCGGCCGCGGCCGGCCCGTCCGGTTCCTGCACGTGCCCAACCCGGCCTGGCGCGCCGACGGCCGCGTCCTCGACCCGGCACGCCCGGAGACGCTCGTCTACTGGAACGGGCCCGACCGGCTGACGCTGGTCGGCGTGATGTACACCGCGGCCAGAGGGACGCACGGCCCCACCGTTGGCGGGCCGATCACCCGCTGGCACACCCACGAGTCCTGCCGGGACCCCGCCACCCGGGCCAAGCTGGGCCGGCCCGTCGACGGCGCCTGTCCCACGGGCCAGGTCCACCGCCGCAGCGGCGAGATGATGCACGTCTGGTTCACCGACGACCTGGCCACCGCCTTCGCCCGCCGCCCGCCCCTGACCGCGTTACGTGCCGCCATCGCCTAGCGTGCATCTCCCCCGAGGTCGACCCGGAGCAGGCGCACCTGCTCGGGCCCTTGGCCGATGACCAGCGCCTCCCCGTCAATGGCGAACGAGCGACGCCCCGACAGCGCGGCCAGGAAGTCCTGCTCCTGCCGCATCGCCGGCTCGGGGCCGGCCATACGCGTCGAGAAGAACGGTCCCAGTTCCATGGCGTCGCCTTCGATGTGATAGGGGCCGCCGAACCGGTTCACGCCGGCAGCTCCGCTCACGCGGCCGTCGCTGCCGAATTCGATGGTCGAGGCAACGTCGTCACGAACCGGGTTCCCACCGATGTCCTGTGCCCGCCACGTGCCGATGAGTTCGCGGTCCCCGCTCATCTCGTCCCCAGGACCATCAGGGTGTGACCAGGTCGGGGTCGATCCGGGAGACGGAGCTCCAGCCGGCCGTCCAGACGGCGCCGGCGCCCGCGGCGACCAGGCGGGCGCGGCGCAGGTCGGGGTCCGGGGCGACGGCCGCCACCCGGTTGTGGACCGGGTCGACCCGTACCAGGCCCAGGGAGGAGAGGCCCCACACCGCGTCCCCGGTCACGGCCAGGGTGGTGACGGCCCCGGCCGGGATGCGGGCCATCACCCGCCTGGCCTTCGGGTCGATGCGGACGACCTGCTCGTCGAACGGGTCGGCCAGCCACACCCCGCCGGCCCCGGCGGCGATCGTCTGGCTGAAGCCGAGCGGGCCGCCGGCGGCGATGGTGGTCACGACCCGGTTCCGCTTCCGGCTGACCAGCAGGACCCGGCCGTCGGCGGTGGCCACCCACGCACCCGTGGCGTCGGCGGCGATGGCCGCCGGGTTGGCGGGCAGGGGGATGTCGGCGACGACCCGCCTGCGGTGGGGGTCGACCCGCAGCAGCCGGCCACTCGAGGCGGGGAAGCCGGCGCTCGTCTCCCCGCAGCAGGCGACCCACACCGTGTTGCCGGCCGCGCTCACCGAGATGGAGCCGCGGAGGGGGCTGCCGAGCGGGATCCTCCCCGTGACCTTGTTGCTGCCGGGGTCGATGGCCCACAGGGCCGCGGGGACGGCCACCGGCACCCAGACCGCGCCGGCCCCCACGGCCACCGCGGCCGGGCCGGAGCCGGTGGCGGCGACCGGGATCCTGGCCGTCACGCTGTCGGTGCCCGGGTCGACGCGGGTGACCTCGTCGCTGCCGACCACCCAGAGGGCTCCGGCGCCGGCGACCATGTCGTAGGAGAAGCCGCCGGTGCCGATGGTGGCCACGACCGGCGAGGGCCGGACCGGCGCGGCCGGGCCGGTCGCGGCCGCCGCCGCCGCCGTGGACGCCGTGCCGGCCCCTGGCCGCTCGGTGACCACCCGGCCGGTCACCGCCAGCCCGGTCAGCAGGACCAGGGCGAGGACCGCGGCCAGCCAGCGCCGCCGCGGCCGGGCGCGCCGGCGGGCGCCGGGCATGGGCCGCGGCCGGGTGGTGGTGGTCGCCAGGGCGCGCTCGGCCCCATCAGCCGGCTCGGACCCGTGTCCGTCCCCATCAGCCAGCTCGGGCGGCGCCTGGGCGCCCCCCGGGATCACCCGCAGCGGCGGGGCGCCTCCGGGAATGACCCGCAGGGGCCGCAGCGGCCGCACCACGCCGCCCGCTGCGCCCTCGGGTGGGTCGCCGTTGCCCGGGGGCTGTCGGCCCGGGTGGTCGTCCTCGGGCGGGGTGGTGTCGGGTGGGGAAGGGCGTGGGCGGGCGCGGCCGCCGGGCAGGCCGCGGAGGGGCCGCTCAGGGCCGCCTGGCGGGCCGCGTCGCCCGCCCATGTACGTCGTCGTCACGGCCCGGTCAGGCCTCCAGCTCCTCGGGGCGACGGACCCTCGACACGGCCAGCCCGTCGCCGACGGTCAGGATCACCGAGTCGAGCCGGTCGTCGGCGGCGATGCGGCGGGCGTAGGCCCGCAGCCCCTCGGTGTCGGGGTCGGTCACCTTCGGGTCGGCGACCCGGCCCGACCACAGCACGTTGTCGGCGATGATCACGCCGCCCGGCCGGACCAGGCGCAGCGCGTGCTCCAGGTACTCGGGGTACTCGGCCTTGACCGCGTCCAGGAACGCCAGGTCGTAGCCGCCGTCGGTGAGCCGGGGGAGCACGTCGAGGGCGCGGCCCAGGATGGCCCGGATGCGGCTGGGGACACCGGCCTCGTCGTAGGTCTCCTTGGCCAGCCGCTGATGCTCCGGATCGGCCTCGATCGTCGTGAGGATCCCCTTGGCGGCCAGGCCGCGCGCGATCCAGACCCCGGAGTACCCGGCGCCCGAGCCGATCTCGACCGCCGCCTGGGCGCCGACCCAGTTGGCGGCGAAGCGCAGGAACGCTCCGGAGTCGGCCGACACCGGCGGCATGCCGCCGGCGGCCGCCCGGTCGCGGGCATGGCGCAGGACATCGTCCTCGACCGCCGTCAGCTCGGCGAGGTACGCGGCGATGGCGTCGGCCTGCATGGCCACGGCGGCTCCTTTGAAGCTGGCAATGCTGCGATCGGGACGGTTCCAGCCTAACCCTCAGCGGCGGCCGGCGGTATGGGGCCGTCCCAGGTGGGGACAGCCTGTCGCGGAAGCGTCCCCGCCTCGATAGGCTGGGCCAAACGCCCGTCCGGGGGGCCGCACGAGGGAGCTTGCGTGGACCAGACGACCGACCCCACCCCCCGGCCAGGGCGTCTCGAGCCAGACCGCCCGGAACCGGCCGCACCACCCGGGTCGGACCCATCGCCGGACCCCAATCCGGACCCCAATTCGGAGGCGCCCGGCACCCCCGCGACGCCGGTCAGCCGGTCCGCGGCGCCTCACCCCACCGAGGCCCCCCCGGCAGCCTCGCCGGCGCCGGACGCCGACCCCCACCGGGCCGAGGCCCCTCCGCCAGCACCCGACCGGGACCTCCCGGCCGCCGAGGCCGGGGTCCCGCCATCTCGTCCCGTCCCCCAGGCGCCCCCTCCGGCACCGGGTACCGATCGCCCTGCTCCCGAGGCGCCTCCCGGGACCTCCGGCCGCGATGGCCCCGGCTCGGGCTCCGAACCGCCCGCCCCCGACGGCGAGGGTTCCGCCCGCCAGCCGGCTGCGGCCCCGCCCCAGCAAGGCGCCGGGCCGGGGCGTCCGGGAGGCGGGCAGCCTCCACCGGCTGGGTCGCCCCCGAGCGCGACCGCCCCCGCCACCGATCGACCGCGTCCGGCCCCGGCCTCGTTCCCGGCGAAGGCCGAGAGCCCCGAGCCCGCACCGGCCCCCACGGTCGAGGCCGGGTCGGACCGGGGGGCCGTGATCGACCCGGTCCGCGAGCGGGGTGGCGACCGCGGCCCCGAGCCCAAGGAACCGCCAGGCGCGGCCACGCCGGAGATCCCGGGTCCGAAGGGTGACCCTGGTCAGGGGACCGAGGGTGACGCCGAGCCGGGGCAGACGGTCACGGCCGAACGGCGACCCGGAGGTGGCGCAACCCCGGACCGGACGGGGGCGGGGCCCACGCCGACGCCCGCCGGGCGCGAGGCGGCGGCTCAGAACCCTCCGCCGGTCGCTCGCGGACAGGGCACCGGAACCGGCCCGGAGCCGCCGACCCACCGCCCTCCCGCCGGCGACCAGCCCCCGCCTCCCGCCGACCGCGACCCGGCTCTGGACCGGCCGCCGCCCGCCCCATCCAAGAGCTGGTTCGCCGCCGAGCCGAGCGGCCGCCACGAACGCGGACAACCCCCGACAGCGCAGGCGGCCGCCCCCAGCCCACCGACGGCTCCGGGTCCGGTGGCGGCTCCGGCTCCCGCTGGCCGGGCGGAGGTCCAGGAGGAGAGCCTCCTGAGACCTCCGGCGGCCCCTTCGCGGAGACCCGAACCGCCGGATCCCCGCGCGCCGCGACCGGGCGAGCCACCCGCGCCCCACCCGCCCCGCAGACCGGTGCGCGACCACCTCGCCCCGGCGGC
>Ga0307302_10001293_pt1 | contig 11040 bp, 9 predicted proteins | sample ER_DNA_183_FD_194490 | JGI IMG/M metagenome (GOLD analysis project Ga0307302, IMG submission 194490) | Bulk soil microbial communities from the East River watershed near Crested Butte, Colorado, United States - ER_DNA_183 | ecosystem: Environmental > Terrestrial > Soil > Floodplain | place: USA... | reverse complement strand
CGTGTCCCGCCCGCTGAAAGTCGGCGTCCAGCTGCCCGAGGTCGAGCGCGAGTGTCGCTGGAGCGAGATCCTCGACATGGCGAGAGCCATCGAGGATCTCGGTTACGACTCGCTGTGGCTCGGCGAGCACCTCCTCTATCGTTGGCAGGACCGCCCGCCGCGCGGCCCGTGGGAGGCGTGGGCAATGCTTGCCGCCCTCGCGGCCGCGACGAAGCGGGTGGAACTGGGTCCGTTCGTGGCCTGCACCGCGTTCCACAACCCGGCGATCCTCGCCAAGCGGGCGGACACGATCGACGAGATCTCGGGCGGCCGGTTCATCCTCGGCCTCGGGGCCGGCTGGAACGAGACGGAGTTCCGCGCCTTCGGCGTCCCGTTCGATCACCGGATCGACCGCTTCGAGGAGGCCTTCACGATCATCCGCACGCTTCTCAGCGAGGGCGCCGTGGACTTCGAGGGCACCTACTACAGCGCCCGCGACTGCGAGCTGTTGCCGCGGGGGCCGCGTGCCGGTGGGCCGCCGCTGATGATCGGCTCGACCGGGCCGCGAATGCTGCGAATCGCAGCCCCGTTCGTCGATTCATGGAATGCCTGGTTCGCTGACACCGAGAATTCACCCGCCGGCGTGGCCGCCCTGACGGCCAAGGTCGACGCTGCCTGCGCCGAGGTCGGGCGCGATCCGGCGGACATCGAGCGGACGGTGGCCGTCTTCGTGCAGCTGCCTGGTGGAACAGGCCGAACGATGGGCGACGCCACGGTTGCTGAGGCCGTGAGGCCGCTCGGCGGCACCGCCGAGGAGATGGCCGAGGAGCTGCGGGCGTATGCCCGTGCCGGCATCGGCCACGTTCAGCTCGTCCTCGATCCGATCTCCCGGGAATCGATCGAGCGATTCGCACGAGTGCTTCCGCTGCTCGATAATGACTAACCGATCCCCACGCTTGGATGGGGCATCAGGTACCAAGGTAAGGGGCGGTTCGGTGCGAAGAGCGTGCTAGCCTCTGCCCGATCATGCGACTTTCGAATCACGCTGCCCGGCTCGGGGCCGGCGCGGTGATGGCGATCATGCTCGCGACCGCCTGCGCCAGCCCTGCCCCGTCCTCGCCTCCGCCCACGGTTCGCCCTACCCCGGTCGTTACGCCCGATCCACACCTGACTGAGCCTGCGACTGCGGACCAGATTTTCGTGGCGATCAGGGTTGGTGACCTGCCGCTGAGCGTCAACAACGCGACGTCCGGCGACCCGACCTCGCCGATCGTGAAGCGAATCAACGCCGCGATCGGCAACTGGCCGCTCATCATCACCGAGTTTCGCTCCAGCGCCGCCCTCCGCCAGGCGACGAAATGGGATCCGACAAAGCGTCCCGCCCAGGGCAACGCGCCGTACACGTTCGTCGGCCTCAACATCCTCGTCGAGTTCGGCCCCGTCACGGGCATCCTGGCGGCCCCCGATGCGGAGCGCCAGAAGCAGGCCGAGGCGGTTGTCGCCCTAATCGACCCACTCCTCTGGCCGCTGGAACAGCGGTCGGTGGTCCCGCTGCAGACGAAGACCGCCGTGCCGGCGGCAGCCGCGTCGCCGGCCGTCTCCGCCGGCTCGGTGCCGTGACCAGCACCCGACCACGGGCATCCGGCCGCGCCGGCGACGAGGTCAGCGATCTCGACAAGCGGATCATCGAGCACCTCCAGCAGGACGGCCGCCGGCCGTTCACCCAGATCGCCGCGGAGCTTGGTGTCTCGGAGGCCGCCGTCCGGGCCCGGACGAACAGGCTGGTCGACCGGGGGATCCTCCAGGTCGTCGGCGTAACCGATCCGCTCAAGCTGGGGTTCCAGCAGATGGCGATGATCGGGATTCGCTGCGAGGCGGATCGGCTGATGTCCGTTGCGGCCAGGGTGGCCGAGTTCGCCGAGGTCGACTACGTCGTCATCACCGCCGGGACGTACGACATCCTCATCGAGACGGTGTGCGAGGACAACGAGGGCCTGCTCCGATTCTTAGCGGAGCGTTTGCGCACCATTGAAGGCGTCCGGGACACCGAAACGTTCGTCTATTTGCGTATGGTGAAGCAGTCTTACCAGTGGGGCACCCGCTAGGAGCGACCTGCGGGACGGACTAATATTGGGGGACGGGGCGCCGCCGTCGTCCCCGCGCGTTGAGAGGTCGACCCGGTGCCGCTCGAGCCAGTCCTGACGCTGCTCTTCGTGGCCGTTCTTGCCAACCTCGTCGTCATGGGTGGCGTGCTCCTCCCACCGATGATCGGGCGCAAGAGCCCGCTGTCGTTCGGGCGCCAGATCGACCACGGCGACCGGGTCGCCGCGGAGTTCGCCGTGCTCCACGGGGAGCCGGCCGCGGTCGTCGACCCCGACGGCGTACCGACCGGTGCTTACGATCGCGTCGTTCGGATCGTCAGCTGGGTCTTCATCCTCGCGACATCGACGATCGTCGCCATCACCGGCCTATGGCCCGATACGCAGCCGGCGATCTTCGCCCTGCTGGCGATCGCCGGGCTGTTCGTCCTCCTCGTCCACGACCTGCTGCCGCCGAGCTCGCTCGGCAGTGCGAAGTTCATCGTCGAGGGCAGCGTCGCGATTACGTTCGCGACGCTCCTGGTCCTGCTCACCGGGGGCGATGAGAGCCCGTTTTTCTTCATCTTCCCGCTGATCGTCGGCGGTGCCGCGCTCGTGGTCTCGCCGCGCGTGACATTCGCCCTCGCGGCCGTTGGGAGCATCGCCTACGTCTTCGCCATCGCGTCGCCGGGTTCCGACCCACTGACGCGGGAGGCGCTCGCCAAGGTCGGAATCAACCTGACGGCGCTCGTCCTGCTGGCCTATGTCGCCACCGTGATCGCCAGCGAACAGCGACGAGCCCGAGACGCGGCGATACGCTTGTCGACGGTCGACCCGCTGACGGGCCTGTTCAACCGGACGTTCTTTTTCGCCGCCGTCGATCGGGAGATCGCCCGGAGCGCCCGCTCCAATCGCGGGTTCTGCGTCCTGATGATGGACCTCGACGAGCTCAAGTCGATCAACGACCGCCACGGCCACTACTTCGGCGACCGGGTGCTGGCGGGCGTCGGCGAGGTCATCAGTTCCGGCGTCAGGAGGATCGATACCGCGGCCCGCTACGGCGGCGACGAGTTCGTCGTCCTCCTGCCCGAGACCGATCCGACGGGCGCCTACGTGCTCGCCGAGAAGGTCCGGATCGGTGTCACCGAGCTGGACATCGCCGTGTCAGGAAGCGTCCTCGAGGCGTCGATCTCGGTCGGCGTCGTCAGCTATCCCGACGACGGCCGGACGAGCGACGAGCTGTTGATCAGCGCGGACCAGGCGATGTACGCCTCGAAGCGCGGCGGCCGGAACCGCGTCATGGGGTTCCCCATCGGGGTCAGCGGGTCGCCGGACGACTCGGTGTAGCATCCGGCCATGCCGGAGCACGATTCCAAGCAACCGCGCGACGCCGCGCCCGATCGCGCCAGCGGCTTCTCGACGCGGGCGATCCGGGCAGCCCACCGTGCCCCGCGCGTTGACCAGCGCCCGACATCGGTGCCGATTTACCAGACGGTCACGTTCTCGAGCGACGACGCCGCCGAGCTGGGCTCAGTCCTGACGGACGAGCAGCCGGGCTACGCCTACAGCCGGATCGACAACCCGACGGTGACGGCGCTGGCGGCCGCGGTCGCGGAGCTCGAGGGGGCCGAAGCCGGCTACGCGCTGGCGTCGGGCATGGCGGCGATCCATGGGGCCGTGGTCTCGCTCGTCTCGACCGGGGATCGCATCGTCGCGACCCGGGCCTCGTACGGGACGACGCGGGCGCTCTTCAGCGACATCCTCGGGCGGCTCGGGGTAACGACCGCGTTCGTTGACATGACCGATGCGAACGCGGTCGAAGCGGCCCTCGCGGCGGCGCCGACGCGGATCCTTTACGCGGAGACGATCGCGAACCCAACCATCGTCGTCGCGGATCATGCCGCTCTCGCCGAGATCGCCCACCGCCACGGCGCGTTGTACGTCGTCGACAACACGTTCGCGTCGCCCTACCTCTGCCGGCCGCTCGAGCTGGGAGCCGACCTGGTCGTTGAGTCGGCCACGAAGTTCCTGTCCGGCCACAGCGACGTGCTGGCCGGCGTGGTCTGTGGTCGGAGCGACCTGATCGACGCGATCCGCACCCTCCAGGTCGACACAGGAGCGTCGCTCGCACCGAACTCGGCCTTCCTCGTCCTGCGGGGCATCTCGACCCTGGCGATCCGGATGGAGCGCCACGCGGCGACGGCGGCGGCACTCGCCGCCTGGCTGGAACGTCAGGCCGGCGTGTCGCACGTTTATCACCCCTCGCTCGCCAGCCACCCGCAGCACGAGGTCGCGATGCGCCAGCTGGCTCTCGGTGGGGGAATGCTGGCGTTCGAGCTCGCCGGCGGCCGACGCGCGGGTCGGGCGTTCATCGACGCCCTGTCGATCCCGGAGCTGACGGCGTCGCTCGGCAGCGTTTTCACGATGGTCGTCCATCCCCCGTCGACGACCCACCGCCAGCTCGACGATGCCGCCCTGGCAAGTGCCGGGATCACCGCGGGCCTCTTGCGCTGCTCCGTCGGGCTCGAGGATCTCGACGACCTCGTCGCCGACTTCGAGCGCGGTTTAGCTGCCGCATCCGCGGCGACGGAACCCGAAGCCGCGGCGACCCCGACCGACACGCCACCGACCGCAGCCACGCCAGCGTCCGTCTAGGAGCGTTCCGATCGCCAGTCCGGTCGTCACCTGGGCCGCCAATGCGCGGTCCGCCCAGCCGGACCCTCTCGCCCGGCTCGGTCGGGCGGTCTGGCGCCTGCTGACATCGGTCAACTTCGCTGTCACCCAGATCATCATCCTGTCGCTGCTTGCCGTCGTCGGGATGACGATCCGCCAGCTACCGGGCTTTGCCTTCCGCTCCGCGTCCGACTACGCCGGTGCCATGGCCGACATCCACGATCGCTACGACGGCGTCTTCGGGGCGGGCGGCGTCGATGCCCTCGAACAGCTCCAGGTCTTCCAGATCTTCACCTCGACGTGGTTCACCGTCGGGCTCTTCGTCCTCGTGATCTCGATCGTAGTGTGCACGCTCGACCGGACGCCACGGCTCTGGCGTCAGTCGGTCGACGTCAGGGTCGTCCAGCCGGACCCGTTCTTCCTGCCGACGCTGCCCGACCGGGCGGCGATGACGGGAGTCGGCGCCGACGCGGTCCGCGCGACGCTGCGGCGGCATCACTTCAAGCTCCGGGAAGAGGAGGTCGACGGCGTTCGCTTCGTCTACGGCGATCGCCACCAGTACACGAAGCTAGCGACGCTGTTCACCCACCTGGGGCTGATCCTGTTCCTCGTCGCGGCGGTCGTTACCTCCGTCTTCGGCGACGAGCAGGGGCTCATCGTGACCGAGGGCGACGCGCTCACCGTCCAGCCGATCGGGACGCCGGGTCTCCTGCTCGTCAAGAATCTCGGCTTCGAGGCGCCAGGCTTCTTCGAGACCGGCCAGGCGAAGGACTTCACGACCGAGCTCGCCGTGTTCCAGGACGGGCAGGAGATCGCCCACAAGACGATCCGCGTCAACGACCCGCTCGCCGTCGCCGGCTACACGTTCCACCAGAACGGGTTCGGGGCGGCGATCGACCTGCTCGTCAGCGACTCGAAGGGACGGCCGCTGTGGGACGGCCCGGTGCCGCTCGATGACCAAGCCGCGGGGGCTCCATACGGCACCCTGTCGGTCCCCGGCCGCGATGTCGGCCTGCGACTGCTCCTCAAGCGGCAGGCCGACGGAACCGGCATCGTCCTCGTGGCGCCGTACCGCATCACCGGCGAGGAGGCGGACGGGACCCCGATCGTCGAGGACCTCTTCCCGCTGGCACTCGCGGCGCATGAGGCCGCGCCCGCCGAAGGCACTGACTTCAGCGTCGGCGTGCTGGGGTTCGGTGAGTACACGCTGCTGATCGCCAAGAAGGATCCGGGCCAGGGCATCATCTGGACGGCCTTCGCCTCGCTCATCACCGGGATCGCGATCACGTTCTACCTGCCGCGCCGCAGGATCTGGGCACGGCTGTCGCCCGCTGGCGAGCTGGCGATCGTGGCTCGGTCCGATCGCTACGTCGACGTCGAGCGCGAGTTCGGGCGACTGCTCGACGACCTCGTCGCCGCGCGCAAACCGGCCTGATCGACGCCGCGCGGCGGCGACCCTTTCGATCTCGTCGAGGCAGGAGCTCCTCGGGCCGGCGAAAGATACGTCAGATGCATTACGAGCCCCGCGGTCGTGTCCGCGGCGGTGCCAGCGGTGGCCCGACATCGCTTCGTGCGTGAAACGCGCCCACGCGATCGGTGCCTACGTCCAATGCAGTAGGGCTGCCTCCCCACTCGCCTGCGAAGGCCCGGAGATCGGGTGCTACCGGCCTACGGCATGCGCGTGGTGTTATCGAACGTGACCGAGCGAGCCATCAAACGGGCATGGCGGACCATCGCAATCATCCTCACCTTGGAGAACCAAACGCACGTGAACAGCAAGCGCAAGCGCATTCTTCTTACCCTTGGCGCGGCCCTGGCGGTCGCGAGCATCGGCATCGGAGCGGTCTCCATGGCCGTCTTCACGGACACCGAGACCGTCGATGCGACGTTCACCTCGGGCACGATCATCCTCGACGCGACGAAGATCGACGCACTCAACCTGTCCCTTGGTGCCAACTGGGTCCCCGGCGACTCGGTGACCGGTTCCGTCGACGTCGAGAACGACGGCACGAATGAGCTCCGGTACTCGCTGGACACGAGCTCGACCGACGGCAGCTCGCCGGCCGGCGCGGCGTTCTACACCGCCCTCACGGTCGAGGTCCGGACCGTCGACGCGACGACCCCGCTGATCAAGTGCGACGACTTCGACGGCACCGTCCTCCAGGCTGTGGAGTTCCTCGGCGCGTCGAACGTCATGTTCGGGAGTGTCTCGCCGACGGTCGGCACGGGCGATCGCATCGTCGCCGCCGGCGCCACCGATGTCCTGTGCATCCAGGTCTCACTCCCGTCTGTCACGGACGAGACATTCCAGGGCGCGACCTCGGTCGCGACCTTCACCTTCAACGCCGAGCAGACCGCCAACAACTAGGCGTTCGTTTCGCAACAGCCTGCGGCCCGGCCGACGGCCGGGCCGCCTTCACTTTTGATCGGAGCGCTCTGATGATCCTGAGCTTGGTTCGCCTTGCGCGGCGAGCCGTTGGTCTCATCGAGATCGCACTCTTCGTGGGCCTCATCGCATTCACCCTGTTCGCCCATGTCGCGCCGCTCAGCGGCCGCCAGCTGTTCATTGTCGGTGGTGGCTCGATGGAGCCCTCGATCCCGCTCGGCTCGATGGTGATCGTCACCCCGACTGACGCCATGACGATCGGCGTTGGCGACGTCGTCACGATCCGGGCCGATAACGGCGCCGTAGTCACCCACCGTGTCAGTCAGGTCGTCGATGGGCCGGACGGCCGGTTCTTCGAGTTGAGAGGCGACGCCAACGATGGTCCGGACGGCGGCCTTGTGCCAGCCCGAGCGATCGTCGGAGCTGCGGATCAGTACGTGCCATATGCCGGGTATGCCCAGAAGTTCCTGTCGACCGTTCCTGGCGTGGTCACGGCCCTCGCGGTTCTCGGCGCGCTGCTCCTGACGTACCTGGTCCTCGAGATGCTCGAGTCGACGACCCCCACGATCTCGTCCGAGGCGCGGGAGCCGATCCGACCATGAACCGCCGACGTGGGATGGCTGCGTTAGCGCTCGTCGGCCTGATGGGCGTGTGTTTCGGGCTCGGCCTGAACGTCGTCCTGCGCGAGTCGGGTTCCGCTGACCAGGCCGGCCTCGAGATCTCGTCGATCGATCTCACGAGCGGAGCAGCCGACGCGACCGTCTGGGCCGCCGACATGATGCCGGGAGATACGGTCGCGACGGCCGTCACGGTCGCCAACTCCGGACGGCAGCCGATGAGCTACGCGATGAGTCGGGGACTCGTCGCGGCCGGCGGCGCCGCATTGTCGAGGGCATTGGTCCTCACGATCAAGACGATCGGCTCGTCGTGCGCAGACTTCGACGGGACGACCCTCTTCGAAGGCCCCCTCGATGAAGCGGGCTTCGGCAGCGAGGGCAGCGGCCGGCCGCTAGCTGGCGCGACCGCCGAGATCCTGTGCTTCCGGGCCGCCCTGCCGCTTCACGCTGACAACGGACTGCAGGGCGCCGCCACGACCGTGACCCTGTCGTTCGGCTCTATTCGGCAGGCGGCGACCCGTTGACTGCTCAGCCACGAGGCCGTACGGGAGTCCGGGTCGCCGTGCCGACGCGTCGCACCGGCATCATCACGACCATCGTGGCGATCGCCGCGCTCGTCTCCATCGCGGTCGCGTCGACCGCGATGAGCCTGGCCGTCTTCACGGCCCAGCCGGAAGAGCAGGCGATCTTCGGCTCGAAGGCCCTCTTCCCGGGCGAGCGCGACACCCCGGCCTTCGACGTCGGTGATTCCTCGTCGGGGACGGAGATCGACCGCTCCAGTTCATTCGCGTTCCCCGCCGACAGCCTGACCACGACGACCTCGGCCTGGTCCACCGCGTTCGCGGCCAACCGATACCTCGAGTTCGACCTCAACGACTCGCTGGCACCCGGCGTGGCTATCACGTCGCCTACCTTTGACTTCAGGTTCGCCAGCAGCGGCGCAGGTCAGGCCTGCTACTACGTCGAGGTTCGGCGGATCTCGACAGGCGCGGTGCTCGGGACGCATGGCAGTTCTGGCACCCCGCTTGGCTGCGTCACCGGAACGACTCAGGCGGCCTTCTCCACATCGATCCCGTCGCTCGCGACGACGTCCATCGCGAACGACCTTCGTGTCCGCGTGTTCGGCAGGGAGTCCGGCGGGGCGTCGATGGTCATCGACCGCTCGACGGTCGGCGGCGCGACCGCCCACCAGGCATTCACGCTTTACCCCTTCATGTTCCGCGACGCCGCGGACACGACACCCGAGCTCATCCCGTGGGAGCTCGCGGTCCCATGAGGCGCACTCGATCGCAGCGCATCGCCGGGATCCAAGCCGGCTTGGTGGCCGCGCTCTACGCCTTCACTGTGCTGATGCCGTCCTCCGTAGCAGCCTCCGACCCGATCGAGCCGGCGCCATCCGGAGCGGCCAGCGCGGTTGTTGAAGCCACTCCTTCGACCACGCCAATCGCCGAGCCCTCGCCAACCGCACCGCCTCCGTCGACCACACCAACCGCCGAGCCCACGCCAACCGAACCTCCGGCGCCTGAGCCAGCGGTCGAACCCCCGGCGCCCGCCCCGGCGCCTTCCAACGAAGCCACCACGCTCATCCCCTACATCGTCTCCTTCTCTCGCGGAGCGACCGTTCAGCAACGGGAAGCCGCCCTGACCGCCGCCGGCGCCACGCCCGTCTCGACCGTTCCTGCGCTCGGCCTCGCAGTCGTGGAGCTACCTCCGGGAAATGCCAGCCTCCTCGCCTTACGCGCGAGCGCGGGCGTCGCGCGCGTGGAGCTGGACCGCAACCGCGCGGCCGAGGCCATCGGGACCGATCCCCGCTACGTCGACCAGTGGTCGCTCCCGATGATCGGTTGGCCGTCTGTCAGCGTCCCTGCAGGCGGTGAGGCGGTCGTGGCGATTCTCGACACCGGTGTCGACGCCTCTCACCCCGATCTCGTCGACCGGCTTGTCGCCGGTGCGTCCTTCGTCGGCACGGACCCGCTAACCGACCCGAACGGCCACGGGACGTGGATGGCGGGGATCGTCGCCGCGGCAGCCGGCAACGACCAGGGCATCGCGGGCATCGGCTCGGCAGGAGTCAGGGTCATGCCTGTCGGCGTTCTCGGTGCCGATGGCACAGGCCGGGACAGCGACATCATCGGCGGCATCCTCCACGCCACAGACCACGGCGCCGACGTCATCCTCCTCGCCTTCTCGGCGCCGGGCTATTCGGCGGCGCTTCAGTCGGCCATCGACTACGCCTGGGACAGCGGCGCGGTCATCGTGGCGGCAACGGGCAACGACGGCCTCTCGTCGCCGACATACCCGGCCGGCGACCGGGGGGTCATGGGCATCTCCAACACGGACCGCGAGGACCGTCTCGCGGCGGGCAGTAACTTCGGGCCGACGACCTTCCTGGGTGCGCCGGGGACCGATATCCTCACGACCGGCCGTGGAGGCGCCTACCGATTTGTCACGGGAACATCCGCCTCAGCGGCCGAGGTAGCGGCGTCCGCCGCGGTCCTCAAGGCGATCGACCCGGACGCGACGAACGCTGTGATCGTCGGGCGGCTGGCCCGATCGGCGGCGCCGGTCGGTACCCGCAACGAGACCGGCAACGGGCGTCTCGACCTCGGTCGCGCGGCCGCCGACTCGGGTACCGCGCCCGCCGTTCCGGCGGGCGTCGAGGGTCCGGCCGATGGCGGCCCGTTCGTTGGGCCCTATGTGGCAGCATCGTCGGCGAACATCACGACCAACGGGGTCACCGGCATGGAACCCGCGACCGCGCCGCAGAGCGCCGCGAAGGTGCGGGTGCTCTCATTCCGGATCACGCCAGGCGCTGCCGACACATTCAAGTCCCTCAAGGTCCAGTACACGGGCACCAACGTGGCCGACATCGCGACCGTGTATCTGTACCAGGAGTCGGGAACGGTGCCGGGGTCATTCACGTTCGCGACGGAAACGGCTCGGGGCAGCACGGCGGCCCAGACCGCGGGCGAGTACACCCTGGATCCGGCCGACTTCGCACTCGCGGCGGGAGTCCAGGTCCAGTTCTACGTCGCCGTTGACCTGGCTTCCGGCGCGACACTCGGGAACCTAGTCGACTTCAAGATCCTTCAGGACAAGATCACCCTCACGACCGGCGGCAGCTTCACGTGGCCCTCGGCGGCGCAGATCACGGCTGGCACATGGGATCCAACCGGCAGCGCGAAGATCGCCAGCGCCCCGTCGTTCGGAATCCTCACCGCCGAGAGCGACATCGGCACCGTCGCGTTTGCCGGATCAAGCGATGCATCGGTCGGCACGTACACCGTCAAGGGCGGCGGCCTCACCG
>Ga0307302_10001291_pt1 | contig 11045 bp, 10 predicted proteins | sample ER_DNA_183_FD_194490 | JGI IMG/M metagenome (GOLD analysis project Ga0307302, IMG submission 194490) | Bulk soil microbial communities from the East River watershed near Crested Butte, Colorado, United States - ER_DNA_183 | ecosystem: Environmental > Terrestrial > Soil > Floodplain | place... | reverse complement strand
GCTTCTCCGAGCTTCGCGACCGTGATGCCGGCCGCCCCGGCCTCCACCTGCATCCGCGCGATCTCGGGTGACTTGTGGGTCTTCGTGTGCGGTCGGAGCCGGACGCCCGCGGCATCGGCCACGGCAGCCATCTCGCCGATGTTCCGTTCGAGCGCGTCGAGGTCGATCACCAGCGACGGCGTATCCAGCTCGTCGAGGTCCATGCTCACCTGTTCGGCAACCCGTTCGGCAAGTAGAGGACGGCATCGATCTCGACCAGGATGTCGCGGAGCTCCGCGCCCGTCGTGGTGCGCGCAGGCCGGGGTTCGGTCGCGAAGATGCGCTCGTACGTCGCGTTGAACGCCGGGAACAGATCGATCGAGGACAGGAACGCCGAAACCTTGACCACGTCGGCCAGACCGCCGCCGGCCGCGGCGGCGACCGCCGCGAGGTTGCGCAGGGTGTGCTCGGTCTGTTCCTCGATCGTGTTGCCTTGCACCTCGAGCGTCGCCGGATCCAGCGGGCCTTGGCCTGAGATGAAGACGAAGTCGCCGGCGCGCATCGCCTGCGAGTAGGCGCCGGTCCCGCGGGGCGCCCCGTCGGTCCTGATCTCAGCGTTCGGGTCCACGCGCCTCCCCATCGAGCGCGTTCCGTCAGACGGAACGCTGTTCTGCGGTGCTCGTTCCCCGCGTATCTTCACGGAACGGATGCCACCCGGTCAACCGGGATGCGCCACCCTCAGCCGACGGCTTGAGCTGCGCCCGGTGTCGCCGCGATCTCACGGAGCAAGGAGCGGACGACCTCGCGCATCCGGGCTGCCGGGAGGCGCTCCTTCGGTGCGGAGATCGAGATCGCCGCGACCGGACCATCCGCGCCGAAGAACACCGGCGCGGCGACGCACCGGACGCCAGACTCGGACTCCTCCATATCCTTCGCGAAGCCGTCGGTCCTGATCCGTGCCATCTCGCGGGCGAGCGCGTCCGGTCGATCGATCGTGCGGTCGGTGGGGTGCGCCAGCGGGGCATGTTCCGTCGCCCACGTGAGGAGTCGCTCGGTGGTCGGATACGTCCACGCCAGCAGCGCCTTGCCGACCGCGGTGCAATGCGCCGGGTTCCGCCCCCCGACCTTCGAGCTCAGCGCGATCGGCTGCGTCGGTTCGAGCTTGTCGACGTAGACGACGTCGCCGCCGTCGAGCACGCCGAGGTGGATCGTCTCGTTCAGCGCGCTCCGCAGTCGCTCCAGCGTGGGCCGGAGCAGGACGCGAACGTCCAGCCGCCCGTAGAAGTCGAACGCGATCCGCAGGAGTTCCGGGCCCAAGAGGTATCGGCCGTCTTCGCGCTGGGTCGCGAAGCCCCGCTCGCGGAGCGCGGCGAGCGTGCGATGCAGTGAGCTCTTCGGCAGCGAGAGCGAGGTCGCCAATTCGTCCAGGGAGGCCCCCGAACCGTGCCCCCCGAGGACCTCCAGCATGCGGATCGCGCGGTCGACGCTCTCGACGGCCGGAGTATGTTCGCCCATGTCCCGCATGCTATCCCATGCGTTCCGCCTCGCGGAACGCCGTTCACCGTTCGACGGCCCGCGACCCGCCTACCGGATGTCGTCGGGGATGAGCTCGGCATGTGCCTCGATCAGGTCGTCGACCATCGAGACGGTGTCGCTCGTCGTGAGGGTCGCGCCGGTATTCGGGTCGAGCATCGCCGCCTGATACACCAGCTCGCGCGAGCCTTCGACGACCGCGCGAACCGTGAGCTCCACCACGTTCAGGAACGTGCGGTTGAGCGCGAGGCACTGGGACGGGAGGCTCCCGATGCGCGCCGGACGTACGCCCTTCCCGTCCACCGACACCGGCACTTCCACGCACGCGTCCTCGGGGAGACCGTCGATGAGCTCCTCGTTCCGCACGTTGCCGTAGAGCTCGGTCGCCGTTCCCGTCTCGATCGCCCACACGAACCGGGACGCGAGCTCGTCGTTCCGCTCGAGTTCGATCGCCGCTCCGGCATCCAGCGATGTCTTCAACTCGTCCCACTCCTTCAGGTTGTCCTCGCTCCGGCGGAGGTACTCGTCGACGGGGATCCGGAACCGTTCGATCTGGTCGTCGTGCGGCAGGAACCACGGGACGTATTCAGCGCTGTGCTCGGAGCTCTCGGTTGGGAAGTACCCGAACCGTTTGAACAGCTCGACGCGGACACGCCGACCCAGACCCTCCGGGTCGGCCGCGACGATGTCGCGGAGCCGCGGATACAGGTCCTCATCCGTCGCCGCGTCGCGGAACTCGTACACGAAGCATTGGTGGTTGAACCCGGCGGTCCGGAACGCGATCCGATCCTCGGGAACGCCGACCAGGGAGGCGAGGAACGCGTGCGTGTCGCGCACGCTGTGGCAGACCCCGATCGTCTGCGCGGCAGGCCACGTGGAGCCCGCCCAGATCCCCCACGGGACCATCGCCATCGGGTTCGTGTAGTTCAGGAGCAGTCCCTCGGGACAGCGCTCCGCCATCTCATCGGCCATCGCGATCATCACGGGGATCGTGCGCAGGCCACGCATGATGCCCCCGATCCCGATCGTGTCGGCGATCGTCTGACGCAGCCCGTAGCGTTTCGGGATCTCGAAGTCGCGCAGCGTTGCCTCGTACCCACCGACCTGGATCTCGTTGATCAGGTAATCGGCGTCGTCGAACGCGGACCGGCGGTCCGCGTGCGCGGAGACGAGGTGGCCGGCGTCCAGCCGGGCGACGACCTGGTTCGCGGCGCGCTCGGCGTACCCCAAGCGTTCCTCGTCGATGTCGTGCAACGCGAATTCCAGCGCACCTGCCAGCTCCGGATACGAGCAGAGGTCCGTCAGGATGTTCCGCGTGAACTCCACGCTGCCGGCGCCGATGATCGCGATCTTCGCCACGGCGCGAAGTCTAGGCTGACGCGATGCATCGACCGCGGGTCCGAGACGCGAGCGCGGTGCAGGGCGTGTTCCTCACCATCGGACTGGCGATCGCCGCGTTCTTCCCGTTCCTCGCGCTGTACCTTCGCGACGCCCATGGGCTCGATGAGAGCCAGATCGGCCTGGTGCTGGCGTGTATGGCCGCTGCTCGCATGGTTGCGAACCCGCTCTGGGGTCATCTCTCCGACACGCGCATCGGACGGCTCACCGCGTTGCAGATCGGGCTCGCGGGGTCGGCCGCCGCCGCGTTCCTGGTGAACGCCGCGGCGGCCCTCCCCGCGATCACCCTGCTGATGGTCGTGCAGGCGTTCTTCATGGACGCCCAAGAGCCGAACATCGACGCGATCGCGTTGGAGCATCTAGGCGAGGAGCGGATGTTCGATTACGGACGGATCCGGGGATGGTCGAGCCTCACCTACGCGAGCGGGTGTCTGTTGTTCGGTGCGATCCTGCAGCGGTTCGGTATCCGGTGGGCGATGCCGTTGTACGGGATCAGCGCCCTCCTCGTGCTCGCCTGGAGCACCACGGTCATCCGAGATCGACCGCGCGGCCTCGAGCGGCATGGCCGGCTGGGTTCGCTGGGGGCGGTCTTCCGTCACGCGCCTCGGTTCTGGGGGTTCCTCGTCGCGGCGGTCCTCGTGTGGACCGGGTTCAACGCCGCCTGGAACTTCATCGGACCGAGGATCGAGGATCAGGGCGGCGGGCCGTTCCTGATCGGGCTGGGGACGGCCCTCGGCGGCGTCGTCGAGGTCCCCGTGATGCGAAGCTCCTCCCGCCTGCAACGCCGGTTCGGGCTGCGGCTCGTCTATATGGCCGGGTGCATCGTGTACGGCCTGACCTTCCTCCTGTGGGGTTCCGTCTCCGATCCGACGATCCTGTCGTTGCTCGCCGTGTTCGAAGGCATCGGGTTCAGCCTCTTGTTCACGACCGGCGTGGTGATCGTGGGCAGACTGCTCCCGCGCTCGCTCTACTCGACCGGGAACGCGGTCGGGCAGATGGTCTCGTTCGGGATCGGACCGATCCTCGGCGCGGGGGTCGGGGGGTTCGTCTACCAGCACCTCGGGGCGCCGACGCTCTACCTCAGCGCGTGCGTGCTCGCCCTCGGTGCGGCGCTGGTGGCCTGGTTCGCGCTCGCGACGCCCGCGCTCAGCGAGCCCGGCGTGAGCCACTGACGTGGCTCCGACCTGCCGATTTGCGGAAGACCCATCCCCGCTTCCAGGATGTGCATCCCCACCTGGGAAAAGGGGAACCGATGGTTAGCGCCTACATCTTGATCCAGACGGAAGTGGGCAAGGCCGGGCACGTCACCGACATGGTCCGGGGCATCGACGGGATCGTCTCCGTCGATCCCGTCACGGGTCCCTACGACATCGTCGCGCGCGCCGAGGCACAGGACCTGGACCTGTTGGCGAAGGGGACCGTGATGCCGATGCAGGAGCTCGATGGCATCACCCGAACGCTGACCTGTCCCATCCTGCAGCTGTAGCTGTCCGTGATCGAGCAGCGCGTCGTCGCCAGCGGCGTGCTCACCGAGGACGAGCTGGCGCAGATGCGCGGGATGTTCGCCGCAGCGTGGGATCGACGCTTCTCCGAGGAGGACTGGGACCACACGTTCGGCGGGCTGCACGTCCTCCGCTCGGTGGACGGCGAGCTCGTAGCGCACGGGGCGGTCGCCGAGCGCACCCTGTGGCTGGACGGCGCTCCGCTCCGCGTCGGGTACCTGGAGGCGGTCGCGACCTGGCCGGCGCATCAGGACCGAGGCCACGGCTCCGCGGTCGTGCGCGAGCTCGACGAGATCGTCCGGCGCGACCATCAGCTTGGCGGACTCTCGACCGGGAGGCCTTCGTTCTACGAACACCTCGGATGGCGCCGGTGGCGGGGTCCGCTCGCCGTGCGAACCGCTGCCGGAGACGTCCCGACGCCGGAGGAATCCGGAGCGATCTTCGTCCTGCCGACACCGGCGATCCCGGATCCCGACCTGGACGCCGCGCTCGTGTGCGACTGGCGCAACGGCGACGTCTGGTGACGATCAGTCGTCGCTGAGGGTGACCGGGAAGGGGAGGGCGATCGGGTCGACGAGCGTTGATCGCCCGTCGGCGTCGAACCGATCCATCCGCAGATCCGAGGGTCGCTCGACCACCTCGGTCGCGCCGGTGAGCGAAAGGTCGATCGCGATCCGAGACACAGCCGGGCCCCACATCATGCCGTGGCCGCACGCGGACGCGATCGACGCGCCGTCGACCTCGGTCCCATCGCCGAGGACGAGGGGACCGATGATCGGGAGATGGTCGGGCGTGTACTCGATCGTCGCGGCCCACGCCTTCTTGAGCCCGAGGCCTCGCGTCGCCGGAACGAACCGGTGCAGGCGTCGTTGCATCGAGCGCAGGTACGGCCAGTCGATCGAACGCCCGGGGCCGGGCAGCTCCTTCGGGTTCGACATCCCGAACAGGAACCCGCCCTCCTCGGGCCGCCAGTAGAGGCCCGCGTCGAGGTCGAACGCCATCGCGGTCGTGTCGGTGTGCAGGGCGTCCGAGCGTTCCGTGACCGCGACCTGATGGCGGACGTACCCGACCCAGGCGCGCGCGCCGGCCGCCGCCGCGACGGCGTGGAGCGCCGGACCACCCGTGAGCAGGACGCGGGGCGTCGCGATCGTCCCGGCGGTCGTCTCGACCGCCGTGACCTCGCGACGCCCCCGGCGGCCGGCGCGCGTCCGGGTCCCGACGAACCCGACCCCTTCGCGTAGCGCGACCGCGGCGCGCTGCATCGCGAGCGAGTACGCACGGACGTTCCTCGGCGGATCGACCCAGCCGTCCGTCGCGACGTAGGAGCCCCCGCGATAGCCGTCGCCGGCCATCGCGGGGATCAGGCGACGGATCTCGTCGACGTCGACCCAGCGGGCGTCCAGGCCGACCGCGCGCTGCATCGCGACGCGATCGCGAGCAGCGCGCTCCCCGCGAGCGGTGGTCGCGAGGATCACGTATCCGCGTTGCATGAAGCCGGAATCGGTGTCGTAGCGATCGCGCTGGCTCCCGTAGAAGCCGATCGACCACGAGCCCAGACGGACCGTATCGGGGGTGCCGCCCTGGGCCCGGACCATCCCGGCCGCGCGGCCGGAGGCGCCCGCGCCGGCCTGCTCACGCTCCAGCACGACGACGTCTCGCACGCCCGCCTCGCGCGCGAACACGGACGCCCATCCACCGATCGTGCCGGCGCCGACGATCACGAGGTCCGCGCGTTCGCGTGGCATCGCCCGTCGCGAACCCTATCCGGTGTCCGGACGAACCCGTATCCGATGGCCACTACGCTTGGGACGATGCAGCTCGCCCCGACGCCGCCGGCGCCGGCGACACGCCGGACCCTGTACGAGGAGATCGTGGCAGTCCTCGCGATCTCGCTCCTCGCGAGCGCCGCCTACGCGATCGTCTCGCTCCTGACCGCTCCCGTGAAAGGGGTGACGGTCGCCGCCGCCAACCCGGATCCGCTGTTCGCGAACCAGGTGCTCGGCTTCGCCTTCGGGTTGGCGCCGGTGCTCGTGGTGGTGCACCTCGTCCGTCGCGACGGTGAGGGGGTCGGCGTGATCGGTCTCGCCTGGGACCGGCCGCGGGAGGATCTGCTCCGCGGGATCGTGCTGTTCGCGGTGGTCGGTCTCGCCGGGCTCGGCATCTACCTCGCGGCGGTGGCGCTCGGCATCAACCGGTTCGTGATCCCCGCGCCGCCGCCGGGACACTGGTGGACCTGGCCGGTTCTGCTGATGGACGCGACCGGGGCAGCCCTCCTCGAAGAGGTGATCGTCCTCGGGTACCTGGTGACGAGGCTCCAACAGGTCGGCTGGACCCCGCTCGCCGCCGTGATCGGGAGCGCGATCCTCCGCGGCGGCTACCACCTCTATCAAGGATGGGGCGGGTTCGCGGGCAACCTCCTGATGGGGCTGCTGTTCGGGCTCCTGTTCCTCCGGTGGCGCCGGACGTGGCCGTTCGTGGTCGCCCACGCGCTGCTGGATCTCGCGGCCGGTGCGGGGTACCTGCTGTTCCGGCAGCATCTCCCGGGCTTCTGAGCCCGATCTGCGGTATCCTTCTCAACGAGGTACCTCATCAAGACCGGCCCCGGCCATCGCGCCGGGGTTCCGTGTTTCCGGGGTCCGCGCCCCATCGGCTGCCGCATCGCTTGCGCCGGAGGGCGGCCCACCCTCACTGCAGGTCCCGGGGGACCGTCCGTTCCCAGCGCCGCCGGTGGCGTTCGCGGCCGTCGTCGTCCACGACCAGCTCGATCGCGACCCGGTAGGTGTCGCGGTCGGAGTCGACCCGCACGCGGGTGAACGAACGAACGGTCGCTTCGGGGAACCGGATCTCGAACTCGGACTCGCCGTCGGCGAACGCGCGACCGGGATCGCCCGTCGAGACCCCGACCACGCCCTCGTATCGCTCAAGGACCGACGGTCCGTGTTCCCCGCCGGGAGACTCCCCGCCGTAGCCGGTCTCTGCGCGGAGCTCGTCGTCAGCCTCATGGATGTCGCGGCGCCACCAGTCTCCGTCACCCTGTTCGTTGGGATCGCGTTGTTCCACCTCCGAGGGAACGAGCTTCGGCGCGTCGGTGATCGGTGCGGCTCCCTCCAGCACGGGGAGGAGGAGGACGCCCGAGTCGCGATCGATCGAAAGCACACCGGGCTCCGGCGGCGCCCAGGCGTTCGGCCAATCCGCGGTTGCGAGATCCAGCCGGATCCGATGTCCTTCCTCGAACGTCCACGAGCACGCCTCGAGCTCCAGATCGATCTCCTCGACCGCGTCGTATGGCATCGGCGTCGGGTGCTCCGAGCCGTCCCGGTGGGTGAGATTCAGGAGCCCGCGCACCACCAGGGATGAGCTCCCATCGGGGAACACGTCGCAGACCTTCGCCGAGAGGTAGGCAACCGGAACGCTGGAGGCGATCCGGACCTGGAGCCGGGGATGCCCGAGGATCTCCAGCTCCTCCTCCAGGGGTTCCCACGTGTAGGTGAGCGATCGCTCCTCGTCCGGTCGCTGATCGGCCGGTTGGACCCACGGCATCACGCCCGCGCAGGAGATCCACGCACTCGCGCCGACGTCGCCGCGGATCGCGAGCTCGTCGCCACCGTCCGCCGACGCGAGGCCCCCTGGCTCCGCCTTCGCGAGCGCGAGCTCCGTGGGAACCGCGCGGGCCGGCGGCCACCCCGGCTCCGATCGCCATACCCCGCGCACCTCGCGGCGGAGGGGATCGGGCACGGTGGAGCGCTGTGCGAACACGACGATCGGCGGCTCACGGTCGATGCCGTTGTCGATCCCCTTCAGCCATCGGTCGAACCAGCGCACGAGCTCGGGGTTCAGACGGATGTTCGGCCCCGGCAGCGACGTCTCCGTCGCGGCGTGCGCCCACGGACCGATCAGCAGGCGAACCGGCGCGCGGAACCGGGGGAACGAGCGGAACGCGATGTTCGTGTATCCGTCGGCCCATCCGCCCACGATCATCGTGGCGGCCTCGATGTCTTCGATCGACTCGCGGACCGAACCACGGCGCCAGTACGCATCGCGCCGCTGGTGCTCGATCCACGGGAGCACCCACGGCTCCAGCGCATCGACACGACGGTCCCATTCCTCGCGCCATCCCTCGCCCCAGATCTTCGGGACGGGGGGCAGCGCGTTCATCGCGACCATGTAGGTCGGATAGTCCACGACGTCCAATTGCTTGAGCGCCCCGCCGAAGTGATGGACGTCATCGGTGTAGCGGTCATCGCTCGCGAAGATGGGGACGATCGCTTTGAGCGCCGGCGGGCGTTCGACCGCGACCTGCAACGAGGTGAACCCGCCGTAGCTGGTCCCGAACATGCCGACCGCGCCCGTCGACCAATCGCGGGTCGCCAAGTGATCCACGACGGCGACGAGGTCCGCGCGCTCCGCGTCGGAGTACTCGTCGGTCGCGATCCCTCCCGAGGACCCCGTTCCCCGCACGTCGAGCCAGCAGACGACGTAGCCGGCATCCGCGAGCTCCGCGTAGCCCGGCCGGTAGGCGGCCGTGAGGTCGTCCTTCCGATACGGGAGCGCCTCCATCACGGCGGGCCACGGCCCGTCTCCCTCCGGGAAGAAGAGCGTGGCCGACAGCTCGACGCCGTCGGCCATCGGGATCGCCACGAGCTCTCGGCGGGTCATCGTGGCGCGAAGGCTACGCTCAGATCCACGCGTTGAACCACACGATCGTGCGCCAATGCAGATCGCTGATGCGACCCGCGGTCAGCACCGGCCAGAACCAGATGAAGACCGCGACGGCCGCGATCACGTAGGCGACGACGAACGGCCGGTAGACGTACGCCTTCGAGATCGCCGGCTCGCCCGTCTCCGGGTTGATCGCGATGTCGCGGGTCTCGCGGTCTCGGACCACGATCGTCGCGTCGGACGCCTGCCGGCAGACGTACGTGATGGCGAGCACCATGAACGGAGTGAGCGGCAGCACGTAGAAGAAGAACGTCGGTCGGGTCACCAGGAACCACGGCAGGAACTGGCCGGCGAACGCGACGAAGATGAAGCCCGCGCGCCAGTCGCGGAGCCGGTACCACATGAACCCGACCCATGGGATCACGACCACGCTCGCCCAGAAGATGATCGGGTTCCCGATCGCGAGCACCTGCTCGATGTCCAGTCCGAGGTCCTTGACGAAGAACGACGTCGGCCGCAGATCCGGGATCCACTTCCACGCTCGCGCGTAGTACGGGTGCGTCGGCGTGTACTGCCCGGTCTTCGGGTTGAGGGCCGTCCAATCGATGCCGCTGCGGTGGAACCGCGCCGAGTCGACCTGGTTCTTCCACCACGCCCCCATGTTCCAGCCGAAGTGGTGGAGCCACGGCAACCAGGTGAGCATGTACACCGCGACCGGAACGAACAGGAAGGCGATCACGATACCGAGCGATTCCCGCGCGATCGCGCGACCCAGCGCGCCGGCCCACGAGCGATCGCCTCGGTGGCGTCGCGCGGTCTCCCACATGAGCGCGATGATCACGGCCGCGAACAGCGCCATCGCGCCGGACCACTTCACGGAGGCCGCGGCGCCGAACGCGGCTCCCGCCGCGAGCCGCCAGGGCCGCACCACCGGCGAGTAGGCGGGGGGCGGGGGGGGCGGCCAGATCGCACCCTCGCCCGTGAGGGTCTCAGCTGCGACCACGATCTGGGTGTCCGCCTGTTGGCGCTCCAGCCATCGTCGATCCAACAAGAGGAAGAAGAAGCCGACCACGACCCAGAGCTCGAGGTGCACGTCGAGCAGCGCCGTCCGGGACATCACCACGTTCAGGTGCTCCGTTGCGATCAAGAGACCGGCCACGAACGTCCACACGGGTTTGCCGAAGAGCAGCTGAGCGATCATCGCCGTGAAGAGGACGACGAGCGTCCCCGCCAGCGCGGAGGTGAACCGCCATCCCCAGGGGTCCATCCCGAACGCCTTGATGCCCAGCGCGATCTCCCATTTCCCGAGCGGCGGGTGCACCCACGAACCGACGTCCCACTTCTGGGCGCGCCAGTACTTCTCGTCGTTCGAGTCGACGCGGCAGACCTGGTCCGACCACCCCACGAGGATGCACGCCGCCTTCGGGTAATAGACCTCGTCGAAGACGAAGTCGGGTGGGTGCTGGAGATGGAAGAACCGAAGGCAGCCCGCCAATGCCGTCACGGCGATCACGGCCACGACGGGTCGGTTCAGCCGCGACAGGAGAGGCATCGGCCCAGGGTACCCGCGCTTCCGTGGCTGGACGCGGTCGAACCGCGTCACGGTTCCCGTCAGGCGGGCCGGTCCCTGGTGCGCACGACGAACTGCAGTCCTTGGTACGTCTCGGTGATCGACGCGCTCTTGTTGTCGACGAGCCCGGCGTCCAATCCGACCCGCTGGACCGCGTCGAAGTCCAGATCGGTGCGGACCCCGGCGGCCTTCTTCGGCCACGCGATCCACAGACGTCCGGCCGGAACGAGCGACCGGGCGAGCCCAGGGAAGGCCGCGGTCAGATCCGACCGACGCGTGACGAACGTGATCGCGACGTCGACGTTGCGGCCCGGGCGGTGCAGGAACTCGACGCCGCCCGGGATCGGCGCGAGGCGCTGCAGCTCATCGGCGAACCCCGCGGGCGCGGGGGGGGGGGGGGCCCG
>Ga0307302_10001288_pt1 | contig 11048 bp, 7 predicted proteins | sample ER_DNA_183_FD_194490 | JGI IMG/M metagenome (GOLD analysis project Ga0307302, IMG submission 194490) | Bulk soil microbial communities from the East River watershed near Crested Butte, Colorado, United States - ER_DNA_183 | ecosystem: Environmental > Terrestrial > Soil > Floodplain | place: USA... | reverse complement strand
CGGGACGGCCGGATTCGAACCGGCGGCCTCCTGCTCCCAAAGCAGGCGCGCTACCAGGCTGCGCCACGTCCCGCAGCACCCTGATCGTACCGCTCGCTAGGGTCAGCGGCCCGTGGCCGACTCCCCGTTTGCCAGTGAGGTTTTCGCTGATCGGGCCGCGGGCCGGCGGCCGACGCTCGGGTACGCGCTTGTCGTCGCCTCCATCTGTCTCTGGTCGGTGAACGCCACCGTGGCCAAAGTCGTCGTGGACTCTGGCGGTCTTTCGCCTCTTCGGCTCGCCCAGCTTCGCGCCACCGGGGCGGGGCTGATCTTGTTCGCCGCCGTCGCCCTCCTGCGCCCCCAGAGCCTCCGGCTGTCCGGAGGGGAGTTGGGGTTCTTTCTGGTCTTCGGGATCGCCGGCCTCGCCTTCGTCCACTTTCTGTACTTCACCGCGATCACGCACCTGGACATCGGAATCGCACTGGTGATCCAGTACATCGCACCCGTTTTGGTCGCGGTTTGGGCACGTTTCTTCATCCACGAGCCCGTCCGGCGCCGTCTCTGGGTCGCCCTGGCACTTGCGCTGACCGGCCTTTCGCTCGTGGTCGAGGTCTGGAGCGGAGGCGCGCTCGACGGCATCGGCGTGGCCGCCTCGCTCGGCGCCGCCTTCGCGTATGCCCTGTACATACTCATGGCCGAGCGCAGCCTCGAGCGCGGCCGCGATGTCTACTCCCTGCTCGCGTGGGGATTCGTCTTCGCCGCTGCGTTCTGGACGTTTGCCCAGCCCTGGTGGAGCTTTCCCGGCCATGTCCTGAGTCGGGACGCCTCCCTGCTCGGCCGCGTCGCCGACTTGCACGCTCCGGTCTGGCTCCTGCTCGCTTACATCATCGTCCTGGGGACGATCGTGCCCTTCATCCTCCTGATCACTGCGCTCCACTACATCCCGGCGACGCGGGCGACCGTCGTGGCGATGATCGAGCCCGTCCTGGCGGCGGTCGTCGCTTACGCGTGGCTCGCCGAGGAGATCGGGGCGCTCCAGATCTTCGGCGGACTGCTCGTTCTGGCCGGAATCGTCCTCGCCCAGACGGCTCGCGCCGGCCAGGCGGTAGCGGCGAACCATAGAAATAAACCTGACCAAATACCTACCAGGCCCGTTCAAAAAAAGTAAAAAAAAAGAATTAATGCGTTTTGCCAGGTCCGCTAACACAATTCGTACGTTTCCTGAAAAATCTGAAGACAACTGCCTGTAATCATCCGGCCCCGTGCGACGCCCAGGCGCACGGCTCCTCCTCCTCGTATTGGTTTGCGCGGTTGCGTTGTGCGCCATCTGCGCCGCTCCTGCGCAGGCAGGACCGACCTGGCGGGAGGCGAGGCTGCTGCAGGTGATGAACAACAATCGCGCCGTAAGGGGCCTTCCCCGGTTGCATTTCGGCTCCACGATCCAAACGGACTCCCACAGCTGGGCGCGCTACCTCCTCGTACACGACGCCTTCTACCACTACGGCAGGTTGCCCGCAGGGACGAGCGAGAACATCGGCTGGCTCACCTGCCGCCGCGGCTGGGCAAGAAGGCTGGTGCGGATGTGGCTCAACAGCCCGGCACACCGGGTGAACCTGCTCGACCGGAGCGCCCGGCGTGTGGGCGTCGGGGTCGCCGGCGGGTCCTATGCGAGCTATTCCTGTGCCCAGATGGCCGTGACGCGCTTCCGCTAGACAGCTAAGGCGTCTCGAAGAGGGAACGAAGCTCTGCGATGCGCTCAGTGCGCAGCTGCTCGCGTTCGCCACGACCCACGGCGGCGACCACTTCGCGGACGAGCGAGGCGAGCTCGACGGGGTTGAACGGCTTCGTCACGTAGTCGAGGCCCCCGGCGTCCATGCCGCGGACGCGGTCACGGAGGTCGGCCCGTGCCGTGAGAAAGATGATCGGGATCGCGTGCGTCTCCTCTGCGGAGAGCAGGCGCTCGGCGACGTTCCAGCCGTCGAGCCCGGGCATCATCACGTCGAGCAGGATCGCGTCGGGTTTCTCTCGCTTGGCGAGCTCGAGCCCGGTTGCACCGTCGGCGGCCTCCAACACCTCCACTCCCTCCGCTTCAAGGTTCACGCGGCAGAGGAGGCGGATCGGCGCCTCGTCGTCGATGACGAGCGTCTTCATCCAGCGCTCGTTGCGGTCTCGGGCTCGAGCGCCGGCTCGACGGCCCCATCCTTGGCGACGGGAAGCTCGAAGACGAACGTCGAGCCTTCCCCCTCCTTCGACTCGACCCAGATCCGCCCGCCCATCGCGGCGAGGAGGCCGCGCGCGAGGAAGAGACCCAGACCGGTTCCCTGCGGGCTGTGCCTCGAGGCGTCCTCGGCTCGGTAGAACTTCGTGAAGATCCGCTGCAGGTCGGTGCGCGCGATGCCGATTCCCTCGTCCACGACGCGGATCTCTGCCGTGTCGGAGCGGCGCCGGGCAGTCACCGCGATTCGCCCGCCTTCCGGCGAGAACTTGACCGCGTTGTCCACCAGGTTCATCACGATCTGCGTCAGCTTCTCGCGGTCTGCGCGGACGTAGACCGAGCCGCGTGGAACCTGGACGTCGAATGTGAAGTCGCCGTTCAGGTCGGCAAACCGCGTGACCGTCTCGCTGACGATCTCACCGATGTCGGCACGCGAGATGTTTAGCCCCAGGGTGCCCGTCTCGAGCCGGGCGATGTTCAGGAGGTCGTCGACGATGTTGATCAGGCGCTCGGATTCCGATGCGATGTAGCCGAGGAAGGTTCCGCGCTCGACCTCAGAGAACTCGACGTCCCCGCGCAGAAGGGTCTCGGCGAACCCGTAGATCGACGTCAGCGGCGTGCGGAGCTCGTGGGAGACTGTCGCCACGAAGTCGGACTTCATCTGGTCGACGACCCGCTCGCTCGAGACGTCCCGGAACGCAAAGACGCGGCCCGCGACGTCACCCGCGGCATCGAGCATGACCGCTTCGGTCAGCGAAAGCCACACTTCCTTCCCTCCGCGCAGAAACGCAACGTGGCGCTCGCCGGGCTCGCCTTCGGCGTCCTCGGCGAGGTCCCTCTGGAGGACGTCGGCGACCCGTCGCCCCAACGCCTCCTCGGCCGGAACGCCGGTGATCTGCTCCGCTGTGGCGTTCCAGAGGACGATGGCCCCTTCGCGGTCAACCGCGACGATCCCGTCGGCAATGTTGGCCAGGATCGCCTCGCTGCGCTCCTTCTCCTCCGCGACCCGTGCGTAGAGCTCGGCGCTCGAGAAGGCCGCCGAGGCGGTGGCGGCAAGCGCGGAAAGAGCCTGGATCTCGTCGTCACGCCACGACCGCGATTCGCGGTCGTAAACGGCCAGGACGCCGTGCAGCCCTCCCCCATGCGCGAGCATCGGCACGGCGATCACGCTGACGAGGCCGGTGCGAAGGAGCGAGTCCTCGCGGCCGAAGCGAGGAGTCTCACGAGCGTCGGCGACTCCGAGCGGCGACCGCGACTGAGCCACGACCCCGGCGACGCCCGCAGCCGAGCTCGACCTCGTCCCGATAACCCCGGTGGTCGCGGGCCCCCACGCCGCCCTGGCGACGAGCTCGTCGTCTTCGAGCACCCGCAGCACCGCGGCCTCGGCCTCGAGCAGTTGGGGCGCCTCGCGGACGACCTCCGAGAAGGCAGCAGCCGGATCGAGCTTGGTCGCCAGAAGGCTGCCAACATCGGCCAGGCGCTGGGAGAACGTCCGCGCCCGGCGCTCGGTCTCGAAGAGCTCTGCGCGCTCGATCGCTCCACGCGCGGCCCCGGTGAGGTGGCGGGCGAGGGCGAGGTCGTCGTCGGAGAACGCGCGGGTGACCGTGGAGAGCACGACGACCGCATTCTTCTCCCCTCGAGCCCCTGCGACGGGCGCGCAGAGTAGCGATCGGTAGCCGATCTCGCCCAGCAGGTTGCGTAGACCTTCCGAGAAGCGGTCGTCCTCCTCGAGCGTGCTCGCGGTGAGAATCCGCTCGCCGCGGGCGGCTGTGGCGAACGGTGCCGCCGCATCCGGCAAGCCGCGAGCAAGCTCCTCGGCCAGGACGGCCGGGAGCTCATGCGCGCCTGCGACGAAGAGCTGCTCACCGCGCGGCTCGAGCACGACTGCAGCCGAACCGCCAAGAGCCTCGCAGGCCGCCTGGGCGAGCGCATCGAGAGTCTCCGTGAGCGAGAGCGTTGACCCGAGCACCTCGGCGATCTGGTAGAAGCCGCGCTGCACCTGGGCCTGCCGCTCACGTTCCCCGAAGCTCTCGGCATTGTGGAGGGCGAGGGACGCCATTCTGGCGAAGGTGTCCAAGAGCTCCAGGTCTGCGTGATCGAAATGCCCATCGTCGCGGGCGCAGACTCCCAGCACCCCGCGCTGCTCCCCGAGCCAGGTGATCGGAGCGTCCATCACCTCCGCAAAGACCGAGTAGTCCACGCTCGGCGGGGGCTGCTCCGTGGTGGCGAACTCGCGCTTCAGAATCGGCCGCCCGGACTCGATGACCAACTTGAACGTGCCTTCGGGCCGAATCTCACGACCGACGTTCCCCTCGGGGATCCCCGTCACCGCCCGGCATCGGAGGAGCCGCCGATCCTCGTCGAAGATCCAGCAGTCGGCGGCGTCGGCGCGGAAGAGCTTGACCAGCTCGTCGACCAGGCGCTGGATGACAGCTTCGAAGCGCAGGTCGGTCGTCAGCACCTGAGCGGCCTTCAAGAGCGCCGCCTGCTCCTCGACGCGGCGCGCGTTCTGCTGCAAGAGCTGAGCCGTGTGCAGGGCAAGCCCGACCTCGCGTGCGACGGCCTCGGCGAGCGAGACGTCGCCGACGGACCACGCGCCGGGTTCCGGGCGGTGCAACCCGAAGACGCCGATCATGCGGTCAAACACGAGGATCGGGGTCGCGAGCACGGCCCGAGCGCCCAGCTCGACCAGCGTCTCCCGCCCGCCCAGGGACGGGTCGTCGAGCGCGGGTGACGTAACTATGTCGTCGACAGCGACTGTGCGCCGCTCGCGGGCAACGAGGTTGCTCACGGGGAGGCGCTCTGCGTGGGCACTTAAGGACTCGACGCCAGGAGCGTCCCATTCCGCCCGGATCGGGAGCACCTCGCCTTCCTCGCCCAGCCGGATGAAGCAGCGGGACACGCCGGCGGCCTTGCCCACCTCCTCCACGGCCACCTGCAGAACGGCATCGAGGTCGAGCTCGGAGCGGACTCGCCGCGATACCTCGGCGACAAGGCGCTCGCGGTCAAGAGCAGCCTGCAGCGCCTCGTCGGAACGGGTGCGCCCGAGCGCGAGCGCCGTCTCGTTCGCAAGGTCGACCATCAGCTCCATCTCACCTGACGAGAAGAGACGCGGCTCCATCGCCGCGACCGCGAGCACGCCGGTGCAGCGGCCCTCGGAGACGAGCGGGACGAAGGCTGCACTGCGCGCGCCGACCGCATTCGCGATCTCCCGGTTGATGTTGGCGGCGGAGGGGACGTCGAAGACCGCGAACGGCGTACGTTCGCGCACAACCGTGACGATGGCGCCCGTGTCCTCGTCGAGATCGAGGGAGACGGCCTTCCACCACGCCTCGTCGACACCACGCGAAGCGAAACCGCGCGCCCGCCTCGCCTCCTCGTCGACGACGGCGAGCATCGCTTTCTCGATCCGGAGCACTTGCTCGAGCTCCGCGAAGAGGTGAGCGGCGGCCTCGTGACCCGTTCCCGTCCGCGTGAGAGCCGTCGAGAGCCGCGAGATCGAATCGGCCTCGCGGCGGCGCTCTGAGGCCTGCTCCTCCGCCTCGCGGACCCGCGAGCCGGCCTGAACGAGGAGGCTCCGCTCGCGCCAGCGGGCAATGAAGACGATTGCAGGCAGGAACGCCAGCACGATCAGCGCAAAGACAGGCCAGCGAGTCCCCCCGCCGAGGAACTCGTCGTCGTTCAGCTTGGCGCCTCCAACAATGGCGGCGAGGCCGCCGATCAGCAGGAACAGGCTCCAGACGCCGAAGCCGAGCCACGAGAAGCTCGGGGCCCGCCAGAGCGGCCGCGCGAGAGCCAGAGCCACTCCCAGATACAGCGCCGAGAGGAGGAGCAGGGGGCCGGCCTCGAGCAGGATTACGCGAGCATGGTGATCCACTGGGCACCCGTGATGATAGGCCTGCTTCCAAGGCCCGTCGAGGAATTCGGCCAGGGTCCTGTGGCTTTCAAAAATGGGCCGAAGGACCTATTGGCATCCAGGCAAGGCCTCGATAGCGTGCAGCCACTGGGCGATGCGAACCGCGGCATTGTGTCCCTGGCCTGTACGCCGCGGTAAGCAAATCTGGGAAGGCCCGCCGCGCTTACCCCCCCGAGCGGCGGGTCTTCTCGTTTAACGAGAGCAACTGGAGCCTCCTACTGACGCCTCGTTTGGAGGCGCGGGCTAGCATGACCGAAGGTGGTCAAGCGGGTCGTCCTTGCCTCGCCCAGAGGCTACTGCGCCGGTGTCGAGCGGGCCGTCGAGATCCTCGAGCGGGCACTCGAGCTGCACGGGCCGCCCGTGTACGTCCGCAAGCAGATCGTTCACAACGCGCACGTCGTGCGTGATTTCGAGCAGCGTGGGGCGATCTTCGTGGAGAGCGAAGAGGAGGTACCGCATGGTGCCGCCCTCGTCCTGTCGGCGCACGGCGTCGCTCCACAGGTGCACGCGAATGCACATGCGCGCAAGCTCGAGACCATCGACGCGACGTGCCCGCTCGTCTCCAAGGTGCACGCCGAGGCGCGTCGCTTCGCGGCACGGGGCTTCACGCTCTTCCTCGTCGGTCACGCTGGTCACGAGGAGGTCGAAGGGACGATGGGCGAGGCGCCGGACTCGATTCTTCTCGTGGAGACGTGCACCGACGCCGAGCGGATCCAGCCGCCCCAAACCGAGCGTCTCGCCTACATCACCCAGACCACCCTCTCGGTCGACGACACACGGGAGATCGTGGACGTCCTCCGCCGCCGGTTCCCCGAGATCCAGGCGTCCGAGAAGGAGGACATCTGCTACGCGACGACGAACCGCCAGCGCGCCGTCAAGCGACTCCTGGATGGCATCGACCTCCTGCTCGTGATCGGCTCCCAAAACAGCTCGAACTCGAACCGCCTCGTGGAGGTCGCCCGTGCGCGTGGCGTGGACGCACACCTGATCGACGACGAGAGCGAGATCGAGGAGGCCTGGCTCGAGGGGATCGAAACCGTCGGGTTGACCTCGGGAGCCTCCGCGCCGGATTCGCTCGTCCAACGGGTCATCGGCTGGTTCCGGGAACGCGGGGTGACGGAGGTGGACGAGCTCGAGGCTCCCTCCGAGAACGTCTTCTTCGCGCTGCCAGTCGCTCTTCGACTCACCAGCTCGTAGCCGACTGCTGCCCTGCCGGACGGCCGTGGCGCGTGAACAGGTGCACCACGAGACCGTCTCCAGAGAGACCGGCGACGAGCCGCCCCTCCGCTGCAAAGCCGACGCCCCCGCCGAACGTCCCGACCGGGACGAGGAACGAGGACTCGAGCCGACCGTGACGCCAGATCTCGATTCCGTCCGCGGCCTCGCCCGGACGCGGGAACCCGTAGATCGCGACTACAAGGGTCCCGTCCTCGTCGGCGGCGAGGTGCGCAATCGAGAAGAGAGCTCCGGGCAGGGGCGTCGGAAACGCCTCCGCGATCTGGCTGGGACTCAGGTGCTCGCGCCCATTCAGGAGGACCCGGTTGTGAATGGTCTCCCCGGCCGCCGAGAAGCCGGACGACGTCAGCGGGTGCACGATCCGCTCCTTGGCGGGCGCCGGGGTCGCTTCACCGCCCGCCGACGTGGCCGCCCGCGTCCGAAAGGCGTCGGCCGCCGCGAGCGCGGCCAGGGCGAGCACCGCGATCACGACAAGCTTGCTCATGGGCCGATGTTTGTTGGCCTATGGGCGTGTGGAGGGGGCGCGGGGGAACCGGTAGGTTCCTCCGCACCGAAGAAGGGGGTCCGTGGGAACGCTGGCGCGTCCAGAAAGACACGGGGAGCGAGCCCGAGGCGAGCGACGGTCATTCGTCCTTCCGCACGGCGAGCGAGTCGCCGACCTCGATTCTGGTGGCCAGCGTCTCCCCCTTGATCCAGTCCTCGTAGACGAGGAGGTCGCGCTCGGCATCGGTGACGATAAGGACGATCCTGTCGGTGATCTCGAGCCCGGCGTCTCGGCGGAGGCGCTGAACCGTATGGATGAGGTCGTAGACCCGCCCTTCGAGCCGAAGCTCGTCATCCAGCCGCGTGTCGACGGCGACCACGTAGTCGTCCCCGTGCTCGACGGCCCAGCCCTCGCGCGGCGAGTACTCGAGCGTGAACTCTCCGCGACCCAGGACGAAGGCGCCCGCCCGCAGGGTCCCGTTCGACACCTCGAAGCTGCCTTCGGACAGAAGACGCCGCAGCTCCGGCAGGTTCGGACCGTACCGGGGCCCGACGAGGTCGAGCTTCGGCGTCGCGCGGAGCTCGGCGACCTCGCGCGGGCTCTCGGCGATCGCAACCTCCTTGACGCGCAGCTCGCCGGCGAGTTCCTCCACCTGCCGGGAGACGAGCGCGCGGCGCCCCGGATCTCCGGTGGCGACTACCAGCCGCCTGAGCGGCTGCCGCAGCTTGATCCCGGCCTGCTGGCGCGCCGAGCGGGCGAGCTCCGCGACCTGGCGGCCGGTTGCCACCTCCTCGAGGAGTGGCCGGTCGCGGAGGCGGTCGACCGGCTCCGGCCACTCGGCGAGGAAGATGCTTTCGGGGGCGTCGCGGAGCCCGGCGACGAGGTTCTGCCAGAGATGCTCGGTGAGAAACGGCACGACCGGCGACATGACCCTGAGCGCTTGCACCAGGGCATACCAGAGAGCCGCGAAGGCGGCGACGTCGCCCTCCCAGAATCGCCGCCGGCTTCGACGGACGTACCAGGTGGACACGTCCTCCACGAACGCTTCGAAGGCCTTGATCACATTGACCGTCAGATAGGCGTCGTAGGCCCCGGTGGCCTCGTCGATGAACTGCTGGACCCGGGCCAGCAGCCAGCGGTCGAGCGGCTTGAGGCCTCTCTCGGACGGGCCCTGCTCGAGGTCGGCGAAGCGAGGACTCCAGTTCTCGATCGACGCATACGTGACGAGAAACGAGACGCAGTTCCAGAGGGTGAGCAGCTTGCGCTTGATCTCGTGCGCCGGCCCGTAGCCGAAGAGGAGGTTGCGGTCGGGCGGCTGCTGGCAGTACTGCCACCGCATGACGTCCGCGCCCATGCGCTCGAACGCGTCCTCCGCCGGGATCAGGTTGCCCCAGGAGCCGTGCATCTCGCGCCCGTGCTCGTCGAGCATCTTCTCGTAGCCGAGCACGGACCGGAACGGAGCCTGGTCGACGAGGACGACCGACATGAAGAGTTGCGAGTAGAACCAGAGCCGGATCTGCTCCCGCATCTCCGAGACCCAGTCGGCCGGAAACCACCGCTCCCAGTACGCGTGATCGGGGAGGTCTGCGCCGGACAGGCCCGCCGACGCCCCTGTCGCGTAGCCGCCCGGCTTCCACTCTGAGTTCTGCCAGCCGAGGGTCGAGAAGGGGACGATGCCCGCGTCGAGCCAGACGTCTCCGACCTCTGCGACGCGTTGGACTTCCTCATTGCCGCAGGCCTCGCAGCGGATCGGAACACGGTCGACCCAGGGGCGGTGAAGCTCGTGCAGTTGCTCGAAGCCCGCCGTCGCCCGTTCCTCGAGTTCCGCCTTCGACCCGACCACGGTGAGGTGCCCGCAGGAGCAGGGGAAGAAGGGGAGCGGCAGGCCGTAGTACCGCCGCCGGGAGATGTTCCAGTCGCCCATGTTCCGCAGCCAATCGGCCATGCGCTTGCCCATGTACTCGGGCGTCCAGGCGATCGTCTGGTTGGCCTCGAGCAGCCTGGGACGCACCTCGTCGACCGCGATCAGCCAATCGTCGGCTACCCGCCAGATGAGCGGTGTGTCGCAGCGCCAGCAGTGGGGATAGCGGTGCTCGTACAGCCCGGCCTCCACGAGGACGCCGCGCTCCTTGAGGTCGCCGATGATCTGATCCGCCGCCTCGGCGGTCGAGAGCCCGTGCAGCCAGCCGTATTCGGGATAGAAGCGGCCCGACTCGTCGACGGGCCCGAGCACCGGCAGTTCGTGCTCCTGGGCGAGGGCGAAGTCCTCCTGGCCTGCGCCCGGGGCGATGTGGACGATCCCGGTGCCCTCCTCCAGTGAGACCTCCTCCCAGGGAATGACGCGATGATCGACGGCCGCCCCGGGCCCGAGCGTGTCGAAGGGCCCCTCGTAGCGCCAGCCGACCATGTCGCTGCCCCGCACCCGCTCCTCGAAGGTCTCGTCTGGGTACCGGGCCACCGCGACCCACTGGTCGTTGTCACGCCGCCCGTACTCGGCGTCCGGCTTGACCGCGGCGGCCACGTTCGCCGGCAGCGTCCAGGGCGTCGTCGTCCAGGCGACGAGTGCCTCCCCATGCCGGTCGCGCAGCGGAAAGCGCACGAAGAGTGAGGGGTCAGCCCGGTCCTGGTAAACGCCCGACTGCGACAGCTCGTGCTGTGAGAGCGACGTGCCGCAACGAGGGCACCACTCGGTCGAGCGGTGACCCATGTAGAGCCAGCCCTTCTCGTTGACGATCTGGAGGAACTTCCAGATGTACTCGATGTTCGTGTCGGAGAAGGTGTAGTAGTCGTTGCCCCAGTCCATCCACTGCCCGAGGCGCTTCGATCCCCGGGTCAGCTGCTCGGCGGAGGAGACGACCACCTCGCGGCAGCGCTCCGCGAACTTCTCGAGCCCGTACTCCTCGATCTCCCGTTTCGAGTTCAGGCCCAGTGACTTCTCGACGCCCACCTCGATCCAGAGTCCCTGGCAGTCGAAGCCGTTTTGGTAGCGCTGGTCGAAGCCTTGCAGGGCCCTGTAGCGCTGGAAGACATCCTTAAGCGCTCGACCCCACGCGGTATGAACCCCGAGCGTCTTGTTTGCGGTCACCGGCCCGTCGAAGAAGCTGAACCGCGAGCCCCCACGATTACGCTCACGTAGCTGCTCGAAGATGCCTCTCTCGTCCCACCACGCCAGGATCTCCTGCTCGAGCGCGGGGTGATCGGGCACGGGCGGAAGCGGC
>Ga0307302_10001287_pt1 | contig 11052 bp, 7 predicted proteins | sample ER_DNA_183_FD_194490 | JGI IMG/M metagenome (GOLD analysis project Ga0307302, IMG submission 194490) | Bulk soil microbial communities from the East River watershed near Crested Butte, Colorado, United States - ER_DNA_183 | ecosystem: Environmental > Terrestrial > Soil > Floodplain | place: USA... | reverse complement strand
CCGTGGCCAGCACCACCCGGCCCTTGCCGCCCTGGTCGGCCTTTTCCATGTGCGGTTCCAGGACCGCCACGGCCGCCTTCATCACCTCGGCCGACTGGAGCACGAACGGCAGCTGCATCTCGCCGGCCCCGAACAGCTCCCCGACCGTCTTCATCCCGGCCAGCAGGACCTCGTTGATGATGGAGAGCGGGCTGCGGGTGGTCATGGCCTCGGCCAGGTCGGCCTCCAGGCCCTCCCGGACCCCGTCGACGATACGGCGCTGGAGGCGCTCGTCGATCGGCAGGGCGGCCAGGTCCTCGGCGCTGGCCGCCTTGGCCACCTCCTTGCCCTCGAACAGGGCCATGAACCGCTGCAGCGGGTCGTAACCGTCGCGCCGGCGGTCGTAGATCAGGTCGAGGGCGACCTGGCGCTGCTCGTCGTCGATGCGGTGCATGGGCAGGATGCGGGCCGGGGCGACGATGGCCGAGTCCAGCCCGGCCTCGCGGGCCTCGTGCAGGAACACCGAGTTGAGCACCTGGCGGGCGGCCGGGGCCAGGCCGAAGGAGACGTTGGAGAGGCCCAGGATGGTCCGGACCCCGGGCAGCTCGGCCTTGATGCGCCGGATCGCCTCCAGGGTGGCCACGGCGTCGCCGCGCAGGTCCTCCTGCCCGGACCCGAGCGGGAAGGTGAGGGCGTCGAACACCAGGTCCTCGGGGGCCAGGCCGTGCTTGGTGGTGGCCAGGTCGTGGATGCGGTGGGCGATGCGCAGCTTCCAGTCGACGTCGCGGGCCTGGCCCTCCTCGTCGATCAGCAGGGCGACCAGGGCGGCCCCGTACTGCCTGGCCATGGGGCAGACGGCGTCCATGCGGGCCTCGCCGTCCTCCAGGTTGATGGAGTTGATGATGGCCCGGCCGCCGAGGCGCTTGAGCCCGGCCTCGAGCACGTCGGCCTGGGTCGAGTCGAGCATGATGGGCACGGTCGACTGCTGGGCCAGGCGGGCCGCCAGGACGTCCATGTCGGGGACGCCGTCGCGGCCGACGTAGTCGACGCAGACGTCCAGGACATGGGCGCCCTCGCGGATCTGCTCCTTGGCGATACCGACCATGCCGTCCAGGTCGCCCTCCAGCATCAGGTCGCGGAACCTGCGCGACCCGTTGGCGTTGCAGCGCTCCCCCACGGTCAGGTAGGTGGTGTCCTGGTCGAGCGGGACCGACTGGTAGAGGCTGGACAGGCTGGGCTCGTGGTCGGGCTCGCGGGGGGCGGGCGCGCGCCCACCAAGGGCATCCACCACCTGGCGGATGTGCTCGGGGGTGGTGCCGCAGCAGCCGCCGACGATGCTGAGCCCGAACTCGGACACGAACCGGGTGTGGGCCTCGGCCAGCTCGGTCGGAGTGAGCGGGTACCAGGGCTTGCCGTCGCGCAGCTCGGGCAGGCCGGCGTTGGGCAGGCACGACAGCGGGGTTCGGGCGTGCTGGGCCAGGTAGCGCAGGTGCTCGCCCATCTCGGCCGGCCCGGTGGCGCAGTTCATGCCGATCACATCGACCCCGAGCGGCTCGATCGCGGTCAGGGCGGCGGCGATGTCGGACCCGAGCAGCATCTGCCCTGTAGTCTCCACCGTCACCTGGGTGATCAGCGGCACCCGCCTGCCGGCCCGCTTCATGCCCTCGAAGGCCCCGGCCACGGCCGCCTTGACCTGGAGCAGGTCCTGGCAGGTCTCGACCAGCAGGAGGTCGGCCCCACCCTCCAGCAGCCCGAACGCCTGGTCGGCGTAGGTGGCGGCGAGCACGTCGTAGGTGGTGTGGCCCAGGGTGGGCAGCTTGGTCCCCGGCCCGATCGACCCGGCCACCCAGCGGGGCCGCCCGTCGGCCTGGAAGTCGTCGGCCACCTCCCGGGCCAGCTGGGCGGCCAGCCGGTTCAGGGGCACCACCTGGTCGGCGATGTCGTACTCGGCCAGCACGATCGCCGACGACCCGAACGAGTTGGTCTCCACGGCGTCGGCCCCGGCCTCGAAGTAGGCCGCGTGGATGTCGCGGACCACGTCGGGCCGGGTCACGCACAGGATCTCGCTGCAGCCCTCCTTGCCCTGGTAGTCGTCCAGCGACAACCCGGCGTTCTGCAGCATCGTTCCCATGGCGCCGTCGAAGACGAGGACGCGCTCGCGCAGCGCCCCCAGGAAATCCCGGTTCATAAAGTCAAGCCTAGCCGATGCCGTTACCGTGGTGCCGTGGACACACACCGAGCCGGCCCCGAGCCCTCTCCAGACCCGGCGGGGCCCAACGTCGAGCGGGCTGCGGACAGCCGCGAGCACTCCACCCCGCCATCGGCGACGCTCCCCACCCTTCCGGGGCGGCGGGTCCTGCGGGACGAGGTGCTGCTGGTCCTGTTCCTGTCGCTGGCCGCCTCCGCCCTGTACGCGATCGTCGACATCCTCTCGGCGCCCATCAGGGGGATCGAGGCGCCCCTGTTCGCCAACGTCGGGCTCGTCTACCAGCTGCTCAACCTGGCCACCTCCCTGGTCCCGGTGGCCCTGGTCCTCCACTTCCTCCACCGCTCCGGCGAGTCGGCGGCCAGCATCGGCCTGGACGCCACCCGGCCCTGGTCCGACCTGCGCTGGGGGGTCGGGCTGGCCACCCTGGTCGGCGGGGTCGGCCTCGGCATCTACATCCTGGCCGTCGGCCTCGGCGTGAACCGCACCGTGATCCCGATCCCCCCCACCGGCCAGTGGTGGACGATCCCGGTCCTGCTCCTGGCCGCCGCCCGCAGCGGCCTGCTCGAGGAGGTGATCGTCTGCGGCTACCTCCTGCGCCGCCTCGACCAGCTCGGCTGGTCCCCGGCCAAGGCCCTGTGGTCCAGCGCCCTCCTCCGCGGCGCCTACCACCTCTACCAGGGCTTCGGCGGCTTCTTCGGCAACCTCGCCCTCGGCCTGCTCTTCGGCCGCCTCTACCAGCTCCGCGGCCGCACCACCCCCCTGGTCATCGCCCACTTCCTGATCGACGCCGCCGCCGGCCTCGGCTACCTCGCCCTCCGCGGCCACGTCTGGTGGCTCCCGGGCTAGTTCCGACCCGAGCATTGCGGGGTCCGTTGGGGGCCGGGAGAATGCCGGATGGTGGAGCGGCGGAGCTGGATCCCGATGGAGGATGGGGTGCAGCTTGCGGCCAGCTTGTTCCTGCCCGAGGCGGTCGAGGGTGGGGGGACGGCGCCGGTGGTGCTGGAGGCGCTGCCGTATCGCAAGGACGACGCCACCGCGTCCGACCGGTCGGAGTACGAGCGGTTGTGCGGCGAGCACGGGTACGCGGTGGCCCGGGTCGACCTGCGGGGGACGGGGTCGTCGGAGGGGGTGGCCGCCGACGAGTATCCGGCCAGCGAGCAGGCCGACCTGTGCCAGGTGATCGGCTGGCTGGCCGGGCAGCCGTGGTCGACCGGGTCGGTCGGGATGTACGGGACCAGCTACTCGGGGTTCAACTCGCTCCAGGTGGCGGCCGAGCGGCCGCCGGCGCTGAAGGCGGTCGTCGCCATCTACGCCAGCGACGACCGCTACACCGACGACGTGCACTACACCGGCGGCGCCGTGAAGCTGCTCGACCTGGTCGACTACCCGCTGTACATGGTCGCCCTGAACGCGCTGCCGCCGGTCCCGGCGGTCGCCGGGCCGCGGTGGCGGGAACGCTGGCGCGAGCGGGTCGAGGGCCTGGAGCCGTGGCTGCTGCGCTGGCTCGAGGAGCAGGCCGACGGGCCGTACTGGCGCCAGGGGTCGCTGCGGCCGGCCTACGAGCGCATCGCCTGCCCAACGATGCTGGTGGCCGGCTGGGCCGACGGCTACCGCAACGCCACCTTCCGGGTCATGGAGCGGCTCCAGGCCCCGAGCCGGCTGCTGTTCGGTCCCTGGAGCCACATGGCCGCCGACACCTCCAGGCCGGGGCCGCGGATCGACCTGGTCGCCGAGATGGTCCGCTGGTGGGACCGCTGGCTGCGCGGCCGCCGCAACGGCGTCGACGAGGGCCCGCCGGTGACCGTGTTCGTCCGCTCCTCGACCCGCCCCGCCCCCGACCTCGACACCCAGCCCGGCACCTGGCGTGACGAGCCCGCCTGGCCGCCCGACCGGGCCACGACCCGCACCCTCCCGCTGTCCGGGGCCGCGCCGGCCACCGCCGGAGCCGACCGGTTGGAGGTGCGGGGGGACGTGGGGAGCGCGGCCTGGATCAGCTGCGCCGGGCACCTGCCGTTCGGGCAGCCGGGCGACCAGCGCGAGGACGACGCCTGGTCGCTGACCTACGACTGGGGGCTGGAGCGGGAGCTGGAGATCCTCGGCCATCCTCGGCTCGTGGTCCGGGTGGGGGCGTCGGCGCCGGTGGCGTTCCTGTCGGCCAAGCTGTGCGACGTGTTCCCCGACGGGACCTCGACCCTGGTGGCTCGGGGGTTCCTCAACCTGTGCCAGCGACGGTCGCGGACCGACCCGGAGCCGATGCGGCCGGGCGTCGTCGAGGAGGTCGGGCTGGAGCTCGACGCGACCTCGTGGGTGTTCCCGGCCGGGCACCGGCTGCGGCTGTCGCTGGCCGGCGCGGACTGGCCGAACCTGGTGCCCCCGCCGGGGCCGGTGACCCTGACCGTGGACCGCGACGGGTCGGCGCTCACCCTCCCCGTCCTCGACGGCCCCAGCCCCTGCCCACCACCCTCGCTCCCCCCTCCCCGGCCGAGCGACCCGACCGAGGCGCCGGGCACGAGCCCCGCGGACCCGCCCCTCTGGCGGGTGGTCCGGGACGTGCTCGGGCGCAGGACCGAGGCCGAGATCGACCACGGCGGCTCGACCCGGCTACCCGACGGGGCGGCGCTGGTCGAGCGCTACCGGGGGACGGTGGGGACGGCGCTGGACCAGCCGGGGCTGACCTGGGCCCGCGGCGCGGCCGACTACCGGGTCGAGTGGCCGGAGGCGACCGTCGCCACCAGCGCCCGGCTCGACCTGCGCGGAGACGCCGACGCCTACGAGGTCCGGCTCGACCTGGAGGCCCGCGAAGGCGACGAGCTCCGCTGGACCCGCAGCTGGCACCGCCGCGTCCCCCGCCATCTCGCGTGAACGAACGATTGACCCGCCGTTCAGCTTCTGCCCATGATCGTGTATGCGCCATCGTCGGTCCTGGTTCGTCCCGGCCCTGCTGCTGGCGGCGATCACCGCCGTCGGGCTGCCCCCCGGCCCCGCCGCCGCGCAGGAGGAGGACGGCCAGCTGGTCGTCGGGCGGCTGCACCTGGACCCGTGCCAGGACGTGGACGGCGCCTGGTGCGGGAACCTCCGGGTGCCGTTCGACCGCGCCGACCCGGCCGCCGGGACGATCCCGATCACCTTCGAGTGGTACCCGGCCGAGCAGGCGTCGGTGGGCACGATCGTGGCCATGGAGGGCGGCCCCGGCTACCCCAGCACCGGCAGCCGCGACTACTACCTCGAGCTGTTCGCCGGCCTACAGCGCTCCCGCGACCTGCTGCTGGTCGACAACCGCGGCACCGGCGCCTCGGGCCTGATCAACTGCCGGCCGCTGCAGCGCTGGCACCTCGCCCTCGGCGAGGAGGAGTACGACCGGCGCCTGGCCGCCTGCGGCGACCAGCTGACCAGCGCCCGGCGGCTGCCCGGCGGCGGCTTCGTCCACGGCAGCGACCTGTACGGCACCGCCAACGCCGCCCGCGACCTGGCCGACGTGCTCAGCGCGCTGGAGACCGGGCCCGTCGACCTGTACGGCGACTCCTACGGCAGCTGGTTCGGGCAGACCTTCGCCGCCCGCTACCCGAGGCTGCTGCGCTCGCTGACGCTCGACGCCACCTGGCCGGTCCTGGGCACCGACCCGTTCTACGTGTCGACCATCGAGACGGCCCGGACCGCCTTCGACCTGGCCTGCCGGCGCAGCGTGGCCTGCGCGCTCGCCGCCCCCGGGTCGTCGATGGCCCGCATCGGCGCCCTGGCCGAGCGGCTGCGCCGCGCCCCGGTGGTCGGCCGGACCCGCGAGCCGGGGAGCGCCCCCTCGACCTGGCGGGTCGACGTCGGCGTCCTGATCGCGCTGGTCAACAACGCCGGCTCCGACGCCGGGGTCTACCGCGAGCTGGACGCCGCCGCCCGGGCGGTGCTGCGGCACCACGACGGCGCCCCGCTGCTGCGGCTGGCCGCCAAGTCGCTCTACATCGACGACGGCGGGCCGGTGGCGGAGTGGTCGGCCGGCCAGTACGTCGCCGTCAGCTGCAACGACTACCCGCAGGCGTTCGACATGCGGGCCTCGGCGGCGGTCCGGCGGGCCCAGTACGAGGCCGCCGCCGACGCCCTGCCCGACGACGTGTTCGCGCCCTTCACCGTGCGGGAGTGGACGACCTCGCCGGTGGCCGAGTTCGACGACTGCGTCGACTGGCCGGCCCCGGTCCGCGACGACCCGCCCATCACCGGACACCCGCCGCTGGTCCCGCCGACCCTGCCGGTGCTGGTGCTCTCGGGCGGGCTCGACACCCTGACCACCTGGACCGACGGCGCCGTCGTGGCCGAGCAGCTGGGCCCGTCGGCCCGCTGGGTCAAGGTCGAGAACACCATCCACGTGACCGCCCTGGCCGACCCCTACGGCTGCGCCAGCGGGCTGGTCCGCGAGTTCGTCCGCCGTCCCGAGCGGCTGCAGTCGATGGACGTGTCCTGCGCCAGCCGCATCCCCGAGGTCCGGGTGGTCGGCCAGTTCCCGCGGCGCCTGTCCGGGGCCACCCCGGCGATGCCGCGCAAGGGCAACCAGGCCAAGGCTTCCGGGCTGCGGCTGGCGGCCGTGGGGGCGGCCGCGGTCGGCGACGCCATCGCCCAGTGGTGGTACCTGCCCGGGTCGCGCGGCCACGGGCTCCGGGGCGGCTGGTTCGACGCCGACGGGGACGAGAGCGTCCAGCTGGACCTCCACAAGGTCCGGTTCGTGGCCAACGCCACCGTCGACGGCCGGGCCACCTGGAACACCGGCACCGGCCTGGTCACCGGCCGGGTGGTCGTCAAGGGCCCGCGCGGCATCACCGCCACCGTCCGGATGCGCTGGCACGACCTGGCCCGCCACCCGCGCGCCACCCTCAGCGGCCACACCGGTTCCGGCGCCCGCCTGTCGGCCTTCCTCCCCGCCCCCTGATCGCGCCGGCGTGCACGCCCAGACGGGGACCGGGCCCGGGGTGCTCACGCCGGACGGCTGCGCGGTCGACCTCTACGCGCTGCTGCCGCCGATGGGCGAACCCGGGGTCGTGCATGCCGCGGTCCCGGCCGGGGCCACGATCCTGGAGCTGGGGGCCGGGGCCGGGCGGGTGACCGGTCCGCTGGTCGCCCTCGGGCATCCGGTGGTGGCGGTGGACGAGTCGCCGGAGATGCTGGCCCGCGTCCGCGGCGCCGAGACCGTCCGGGCCAGCATCCAGGACCTCCGGCTGGGACGGCGCTTCGACGCCGTGCTGCTGGGCTCGTTCCTGGTCAACGTGGCCGACCACGGGCTCAGGCACCGGTTCCTGGAGGCCTGCCGCGACCACGTGGACGACGGCGGGTGCGTGCTCGTCCAGCGCGACCCGCCGTCGTGGTTCGACCCGGCCGCCGAGGGTGAGCGCACCCTCGACGGCATCACCTTCCGGCTGCGCGACCTGCGCCGGCCCGGGCCGGGCCCGGCCTGCTCGCCGCCACCGTGGAGTACCAGGTGGGCGACCGGCTCTGGACCCAGTCGTTCACCGCCGAGCGCCTCGACGACGCGGCGCTGGCGGCCGCCCTGGCCGAGGCCGGGCTGGCCCTCGACGCCTACCTGACCGGCGACGGCTCCTGGGTCACGGCGGTCCCGGTGCCCCGGGGCCGCGCGCTCGGCCGCTCCCCCAGATAGGCCCGGGCGATCATCGTCACCACGTGGTAGACGGCGTCCTCGGCCGGGGCGAGCGGCCCGGGCTGGAAGTGGGGCGAGGCCATGCCCCGCTGCACCGACTCGCAGGCCGCCCAGTCCTGGCGGTTGGTCCGGTCCCAGAAGTCGACCGCGTACGACGGGTCGAAGCCGGGCCGCCCGGTCGCCTCGGGTGGGAAGTACCAGGTGCAGACGACGTGGCTGAGCGCCGGGCCGAGCGGCTCCACCAGGTGGGTCATGAGGTAGTCGGGGTGCAGGCTGAGCAGGAGGTTGGGGAACAGCCCGAGGTAGGCGACGGTGCGCAGCCGCTCTGGGTCCAGCCCCGGGATGGGCACGCCGTCGCTGTGGCCGTCCAGCGACATGGTGGCGGCGTGGTCCCTGAGGTCCATGGTGCCGCCGACCCAGGCCCCGTCGAGCTCGAAGTTGTCGCCGCTGGCAGGCGGGCTGACCTGGCACAGCTCGGGGTGGATGAGCGGGCAGTGGTAGCACTCGTGGTAGTTCTCCAGCACCACCTTCCAGTTGCAGGCCAGGTCGTAGTCGTGGCTCACCAGGGGCACCAGCCGCTCCGGCCGGTAGGGGGCGACCAGGTCGTCGAGGGCCCCGACGTGCTCGGCGAACGGCGGGCCGTCGCCGGAGCCGTTGACGAACAGGAACCCGCGCCAGCTCTCCAGCGGCAGCTCGACCAGCCCGTGCTCGGCCGGCCGGAAGTCCTGGTGGTCGCGGAACCCGGGGGCGACCCGCAGGGCGCCGTCCAGGTCGTAGGTCCAGGCGTGGTAGGGGCAGAGCACGGTCCGCCGGGTGGTCTGCTCGCCGACGCCGAGCAGCTCATGGCCCCGGTGGCGGCAGGTGTTGGCGAAGGCCCGCACCCGCCCGTCGCCGCCCCGGACCAGCAGCACCCCCGCCCCGCCGACCCGGACCGCCCGCTGGGCGCCCGTCCCCTCCAGGTCGCCCTCGCGGCCGACGCAGGTCCAGGACCCGGCGAAAAACCGCTCCTGCTCGAAGGCGAACACCCGCGGCGAGGTGTAGGCGTCCCGCGGGAGCATGCGGCTCTGGCCGAACGGCCGCAGGGCCGGTTCGAGGTCGACCGGGTCGAAGGGCGGGGCGGTGGCGTCCAGCATGGTCGGCCCTCCAGCCTACTTCAACTGACTCTTCAGTCAGTATAAGACGGGAAACCGCCCCGGGACCAGCCGCCGGTCGATACACTTCGGCGGTGGCGCGGATCAAGGCGGATGTCCGCCGGGAGGAGATCCTCAGGGCGACCTGTCGTGAGGTGATCGCCCGCGGGTTCGCCAGCACCCGGGTGGGCGACGTGGCCGCCGCCCTCGGGGTCTCGACCGGGCTGGTGTTCTATCACTTCACCAACAAGGAGACCCTGCTCGGGGAGGCGTTCCGGTATGCCGCCGGCGAGGACCTGGACCGGCTGTCGGCCACGGCCGCCGGCGGGGGCAGCGCCGCCCAGCGGCTCGACCGGATCCTGCGCCTGTACTCCCCCGCCGGCTCCTCGGAGGCGTGGCTGCTCTGGATCGACGCCTGGAGCCAGGCCCTGCGCAGCCCCGAGCTGGCCGAGGTGTCGCGCCAGCTCGACCTGCGCTGGAAGCAGGCCCTGGCCGCGGTGATCCGCGAGGGCGTGGCCGCCGGCGAGTTCACCTGCCCGGACCCGGACGCCGCCGCCTGGCGGCTCACCGCCCTGCTCGACGGCCTCGGGGTCCAGGTCGCGGTCCACCGCAGCGTCCCGGCCGCGCGGCTGGTCGACTGGGTGCGGGCCGCGGCCGCGACCGAGCTGGCCGTCGACCCGGCCGCCCTGGCCGGCGACGGCCGGCCCTGACCCGGCTGTCGCACCCGGGCGGGAGGATGCCCGGCACCCGCAACCTGCTCGAGGACTTCGACAGCTGGGAGGCGTGGGCCGTGGCCAACAACCTGCCCCGTGAGGACTGGGACCGCTACGCGGCGCGGGTCGACCCCGACGGCGTCGGCCCGCGGCTGTACTTCCAGCGCGTCCCCGAGCCCAAGACGGCCAAGAACCGGGTCCACCTGGACCTGGCCGTCAGCGGCGGGCGCGGCACCCCGGCCGAGGAGCGCCGCCGCCAGGTCGCGGCCGCGGTCGAGCGGGCCCTGGCCGCCGGCGCGACCACGCTGGGGGAGGTCGACGAGGACGACGAGTTCTGGGTCGTCATGCAGGACCCCGAGGGCAACGAATTCTGCATGCACTGAACCGCCGCCACGCTCAGACCAGGTACCTGGCCTCCGCCTGGGGGGTGGTGAGGGCCGGGCGGTCGACGGCGAACGGGGCGATGTCGACCTCGGTGCCGCCGTGCAGGGCCAGGTCGGCCAGGACCCGGCCGAGCAGGGGGGCGAACTTGAGGCCGTGGGCGGCGCCGAGGGCGACCAGGACGCGGTCGTGGCCGGGCAGGGGGCCGAGGACCAGGTCGCGGTCCGGGGTCAGGGTGTAGAGGCAGGTGGCGGAGTGGTCGTGGGTCCCGGCGGCGGGGAGGTGGGTGCGCAGGAACCCGGCCAGGCGTTGGGAGGCGGCCGGGTCGGGGTCGAAGCCGCGGGTGGTGGCGGTCACCTGGTGGCCGCCGACGTCCTGGGCGGCCTTGAGGGCGCGGTCCGGCCAGACCGGGAAGCCGTAGAAGCTGGGGTCGTCCATCCAGATCCAGACCGGGAACCGGCCGACCGCGAAGGCGGCCGGGTCGGCCGGGCGGAAGTAGCTGAACTGCTCCTGGGTGACGACCAGGGGCAGCTCGGCGTCGAGCTGGGCCAGCAGGTCACCGGTCCAGGCGTCGGCGCAGAGCAGTAGCCGCCCGGCCCGGAAGGTGCCGTCGGCGGTGGCCACCTCGACCGAGCCGCCGAGGTCGCGCACGGCCGTCACCGGGGCCTGGCTGACCAGGGTGGCGCCGTAGCCGGTGGCCAGGTGCTGCATGAGCCGGGTGCCGCGGGCGGCCGGGACCATGCCGGCGTCGGGCTGCCAGAGGCCGTGGACGTCGGCGTCCAGGCGGAAGGTGGGCCAGCGGCGCATCACCTCGGCGGCGTCCAGCCACTGGTAGGGGACGCCGCAGGCCTCCAGGCTGGACCGGTAGGGGCCGGGGAAGATGGCCGCCCCGGCCGGGAACAGGTCGAGGCCGCCGGTGGTCACCACCAGCCGCTCCTCCGCCTCCCACTCCAGCTCCGCCCAGGCCCGGTAGGCCAGGTCGGTCAGGCGGACGTAGGTGGGGGT